>Ga0302324_100002810_pt1 | contig 39685 bp, 32 predicted proteins | sample Palsa_T0_1_FD_201949 | JGI IMG/M metagenome (GOLD analysis project Ga0302324, IMG submission 201949) | Peat permafrost microbial communities from Stordalen Mire near Abisko, Sweden - Palsa_T0_1 | ecosystem: Environmental > Terrestrial > Soil > Palsa > Peat permafrost | place: Sweden: Abisko...
TCGCTCGAAGGAAAAGTTTCGATCTATTACGCAGAGAACAAACTCCGTCTCGCCGACGGATAAATTCACTCAATGGGGTGACATTTTCATCGGGCTATTGGGGTGACATTTTCATGTTGCTACAACATACACTCAATCTCTAATCTGGTTGGACGGCGTGAGCCTCCCACAGTGAGCGACCGTGCCACCGAACTGACCATCGAGCATTTTTTTCATTCTACGGAAAGAAAAAGTCCCGGCTGGTTCGAACAGAGCCGATGAGTTGATTCGGCATCCCGATTCACGTCAAAAGCGCCGCCCTTCAAACGACGAAGGACGAGGCACCCCAAGTCCTATCTCAACGGCCGGGCCACCCGCCCGCTAGTGTTGCGAGTGCCGGACAACTAACTATTTGCGCATGGAACAACGAGTCGATTTTCGAAGCACCTGCGAGATGGAACATCCTTGGAAAACAGAACTCGAAGGTCATTTGATTTGAGGTTGCCCAGTTCTGCTCTTAGCAAATACGTTTCCCCGCCTGCCCAAGCATAGTTAAAGGCGCTGCGGGTGACATTGACGTAATAGCACTCAAGATCAATGGGCACTGTGGTGGTCTCTCCGGGTTTCAAATCGACAGTGAAGACACGAATAGAACCAAAGCAACCAGGCTTGAGTCGCGGGCCGGGAATGTCTTGCGTGGTTCGTGATCGGCCTTGCAAGTCTGTGACGATCAAAGCGACGGAGGAAGTCTTGGCACCCGGAACAACGGGTCCACACCAACTTCCTAGTAAAATTTTCTTTGGAATCGATCCAAGATTATGTACGGCCAAGCCAACCGCCGGAAGGCCGGACGGTGCGGTTACAGCCGACATAATGTATATGGAGATTTGCACGTCATCGACAGGGTTGCCCCAGTCCTGCGGTTGCTGACTTCTGGCAGACAAAGAAAAGAATGCCGCACCAAGGATCGGCCACAGGCCCGCTGAAATGATTTTCCGAGTCTTTATGATTAACCCCGTCATTGGGATAATACTGCGGAGTTAGACGCTGCGGGATTGGCAAGGGTTGCCGTCGAGGTGGCGGGTGGCCCGTCCTAATCGCATTGCGCAAGATCGCACGACCGCCAATGCTTTAATACTATTCGCTTACGTCCACAGGGGATTAAGATTTTGAACTTGGGGTGCGCCGTCCTTGACGCTCCTCAAGGGCAGGCCTTTTGCTTGGATTTGCCACGCACAAATGTCCGAACGAAAAGGCCCCGCCCTTCAAACGGCAAAGGACGGGGCACCCCAAGTTCTAATTCAAAGGGCGGGCCACCTGCCCGGACGGAACTGCATTTTACAGCCCGAACAGCCGTTCCGCATTGCCATGCGCGATGTGTTCCCGGTCCGCTGTGCTGACGGGCAGCTCGTTGAGGAAAGCTCGTGCTCGCGTCATGGATGCGTAGGGATAATCCGCGGAAAACATGATCCGCTCGACACCCACTTGAAGGAATAGATCGAGGAAGGTCGGCGTGAAATTGAAACCGCTGAACGTGTAATGGACGTTCTCACGAAGATAGGCGTGGATCGGCCGGCTGAGCTTGGTGATGGACATCGGCATCACCTCAAATCGGGGCAGCATGAACGGCAGTGCTTCGCCCATGTGGCCGATCACGATTTGGAGTTTCGGGAATCGATCGAATGCGCCTCCCAGGATGAGGCGAATCAAGTGAATAGCCGTCTCAATATGCCAGCCCCAGCCCGCGCTTGCGAGCAGATTGTTGACGGCGGGAGAAAATCCGGAATAGGACGCGTCGATGACGGGCTGCGGCGGTTGCGTGGGATGAAGGTAGATTGGCACATTCAGGTGTTCCGCCCGTTCCAGGATGGGCCAGAAAAACTTGTCATCGAGGTAGCGCCCTCGCACGTGGCCGTTGATCACGGCTCCTTTGAAGCCGTAGTCGCGGATTGTACGTTCCAATTCGGAAACCGCTGAATCGGGCGCCGCGGTTGGCAATGTTGCGAATCCTGCGAAGTGTTTTGGATATTTTCGGACCGCGGCCCCCAGGAAATCATTCGCTTTGCGAGCGGCCGCCACGGCTTCCGTTGCCTCCAGTTGTTCCACACCGGGCGAAGTGAGCGACAGGACCTGGACATCGATCCCGGCCGCATCCATTGCCGCGATTCTCTATTCTCCGACGTCGCACAGTTGCTCGACCACGGCGGCAAGAGGGCTTCCAATCGTTCTCGCGCCCTCGTTCAGGTGCCGCCCCGGGCCTTCCAGGAACTCCGGGTTTGCAAAATGCTCTTCAAGAGTGATGGTTCGCATCGTTGTATTATAACTGTATCGTGGATTGCATTCTCAGAGAGGCAACAATTATGGCTGACTTCAAGCAGCCTGTGTAAATAGTTTGAGGGTGTGAGGTTCCCAGTCCCTGTTGAAACGGGTCGGGTTTCCCGGCCTTCGTCGTTGAACTTTGGATGCCCTGTCCACGCCGCGGCGAGGGCGGAGCTGTTGGTTACCCCCTTGAATTTTCGACGTTGCTGTGAAAATCATCGCGGGATTTCCCCGCTCGACTCAACTATCATGTCGCCTCTAACGCGCCCTTGCGCCTCCAAAAGGTCGCAAAATTATCCTTTGCCGTGATAATCTAATATGGCATTTTTGAGGCTGCTAAATGAGCAACCAGATGCAACCGTCGGTGGAAGGGAAAAGTTTGATCCGCGTGCGTCCGCGTGGCTTTTGCGCGGGGGTGGTGCGCGCGGTGGACATCGTGGAGCTGGCTCTGCAAGCGTACGGGCCGCCCGTGTATGTGCATCACGAAATCGTGCACAACCGCTACGTCGTCGAGCAATTGCGCCAGAACGGGGCGATCTTTGTCGAGACGGTGGAGGAAGTGCCGCTGGGCTCGGTGTTGGTATTCAGCGCGCACGGCGTTCCGCCGACCACGCGCGAAGAAGCGCGGGTGCGGCAATTGCGCGTGATCGACGCGACGTGCCCGCTGGTCACCAAGGTGCATCTCGAAGCGCTAAAGTTCGCGCGCGAGAACCGCACGATCATTTTGATCGGCCATCGCGATCACCAGGAAATCGTGGGCACGTCGGGAGAAGCTCCGCGACAAACGGTCGTGGTGGACAGCGTCGAAGCCGTGGACGCGCTCGAAGTAAAGGACCCGGGCCGCCTGTCGTTTCTCACCCAGACGACTCTGAGCCTTTACGACACACAGGAAATCGTCACCCGCCTGCGCGAAAGGTTTCCCTCGATCGAGGGACCGGCTTCGGACGATATTTGCTACGCGACGCAGAACCGGCAGGAAGCGGTCGAGCAACTGGCGCGCGAAGTGGACTTGATCCTGGTGGTCGGCTCGCCCAACAGTTCCAATTCCAACCGGCTCGTGGAAGTCGCCAAGCGTTCGGGAGTGCCGGCGGAGTTAATTGATGCCGCCAAGGACATCGACCCGAAATGGCTGGAAGGAATTCGCCGTGTGGGGCTGACCGCCGGCGCGTCGGCGCCGGAAATTCTGGTCGAGCAAGTGAGCCAGCACCTGGCTGGACTCGGCTACACGAATCAGCGCGACCTCGATCTGATCCGCGAAGATGTGCGGTTCACGCTGCCCTCCGAGCTGACGACCATCGCGCCGGCCTCGAATTAGGGGAAACGCCGTTTAGCGAAATGGATATGCGGGCTGTCGTCAATCAAGGGAGCACATCTCCAATACCGGGAGAGAGACTTTGGCGGTCAAGATCACCCGTCAGACGAAGAATATTGTCCTGCTGGGCGCGGCCACGAGCGCAGCGGCCCTACGGCCGGGGCTGGAGCGCGCCCCTGCCGCCCTGCGCGCCGCCGGCATCGCGGATTGGCTGAAGGCCGCCGGATTTCACGTCACCGATCAAGGCGACACAGCTACCTACGTTTCCCAACCGGACGACGAACATCCCCGCGCTAGAAACGTTTCCGCGATCTTGAAATCGCTGAACGACCTGCGCCCGCGCGTCGAAATCGCGGTGAAATCCGGGGGCCTCCCGCTCATCCTTTCCGGCGATTGCATTTCCGTCCTGGCGGCCATCGCCGGGACCCGCCGTTACTATCGCAACGTCAGCCTGATTTACGTGGACCGCGACGCCGACCTCAACGTGCCTGCGACGACTCCCTCGGGATGCGTTGACGGCATGGTCATCTCCCAAGTCATCGGACGCGGCGCGCCTGAACTGGTCCGCTTCTGGGGCGAGCCCCCTCTTGTCCGAGAACCTGACGTGGCCCTGTTCGGATTCGAGCGTCTCGACGAGCCGGAGGAAAAGTATCTGGTGACTTCGCCCTTGCGCCGGCATGCCTCCCTGGAAGTATCGACGGTAGGAGCCGCAGCCGCCGCGCACCTGGCCCTCGAGCGCGTACATGCCTCCAATCATGAGTTCATCCTCCACTTCGATGTGGACGTCATCACCAGCGAAGAGTTTCCCTGGACAGATTTTCCGGGCGCGGGCGGCCTCAGCTTGAACGAAGTGCGCGATGCGCTTCGCGTATTCGTCAGCCAGCCGAATTTGGCCGCCCTCGTCGTGGCCGGCTATAACCCGGACCTGGACGCCGACGGACAAGGCGCGCACAAGCTATTGGACCTGCTGGCGGATGTGCTTTCGTCGCGCCTGGAAACAACCACTGCGGCAGCCGCCGGGGCCGTTGATGCCGCATCCCCTTCTTCTGTGCCCGGCGCGCTGCCTTCTGAAGCTGCGCCTGCGGCACCCTCGTCTGCGCCGAGTTCCGAGGTTGATTCCGATCGGGGCTCTTCCCCTGAGGAGCCAGACGCGACCGAACCGGACGCAACTGTCTCCTGAAAGTTGAGGTTTCCTTCATGAACGGCAAATATATGGCGGCGGCAATCGCATTCACGTTGACGCTGGTGGGCGCGGGGCTGGCGCAACTGCGTCCGGCATTCGGGGCCGATTGGAGTGGGCAGGACCAGCAGATGCAGATGGACATGTCTGGCGCGGCGGATCTTGGTGTTCCCTCCTATCACGCGTATGCGCTCAAGCCGCCGTTCCCGGCGACGCTCGATCCGAAACAGTTTCCTGATGCGTTGAATCGTAATGTGTATACGCTAGCCGGGAAAATCCGGCCGGTTTTGTACCAACAGCCTTGCTACTGCTATTGCGACCGGCATGCGGGGCACAAGAGCTTGCTGGATTGCTTCGCTGGGATGCACGGAGCGGAGTGCGACATTTGCCAGAAGGAAGCGGTGCTCTCCTATCAGCTGACGCAGAAGGGGAAGACGCCCGCGCAGATTCGCGCCGCGATTATTCGAGGCGATTGGCGGGCGGCGAATCTGAATCCTTACATGGCCGCCGTGAATATACATTAGATTATATTTAATGTTGGTTAAGTAGGACGGGCTTCAGCCTGTCGGGTTTTCGTTCGCGCCAAAACGCACGTTTCGTTGCCATCGGAAAAACCGGACAGGCTGAAGCCCGTCCTACCGAACTCCGTAGCATGGCCGATCTCGAAACAACCCAAACTGGCGCAGCGGACGCGGCCAAGCGCGGATCGCTGAAAGAAGTGGCCCTTTTCTTCCTGCGGCTGGGCCTCACTGCGTTTGGCGGGCCGGCGGCGCATATCGCCATCATGGAAGATGAGCTGGTGCGCCGGCGGAAATGGCTTTCGCGAGAAAAGTTTCTCGACTTGCTCGGCGCGAGCAGCCTGATTCCCGGTCCAAGCTCCAGCGAATTGGCCATTCACATCGGCTATCTGCGGGCCGGATGGGCGGGCCTCGTTGTGGGCGGCGCGTGCTTCATTTTTCCGGCAGCGATTCTGGTAGGAATCATCGCCTGGGCGTACGTGCGGTTCGGGCATTTGCCGGCGGTGGAGGGGGTCTTGTACGGCGTCAAGCCTGTTGTGATTGCTGTAATCGTGCAGGCGCTCTGGGGGCTCGGGCGCACGGCGGTCAAGAGCTGGGTCCTGGCGGTCGCGGGCGTGATCTGCGTGGCGTTGAGCGTGGCGCAGGTGAACGTTCTTGTCATTCTTTTTGGGACGGGCGCGATCCTTGCGGGGATTCGCGCGTTGTCCGGGGATCGGCCGGGAAACCAAAAAACGAGAGGCGCGCTAACTCTTATTTCCGTGTGGCGCGGGACGCGCCCGGCCTTGATGCGAATTTTTCCGTGGGTGGGGGCCGCGGGTGCGGCAACTGTGATTCCCGGCATGTGGGCGCTGTTCCTGGTGTTCCTGAGGATCGGGTCGATCGTGTTCGGCAGCGGGTATGTTTTGCTGGCGTTTCTGCGGGCCGATCTGGTCGTGCATCGCGCATGGGTCAGCGACGCCCAATTGGTGGACGCGGTGGCCATCGGGCAGGTAACGCCGGGGCCGGTATTCACCACGGCTACGTTTCTGGGCTACCTGTTGCGAGGCCCCGCGGGGGCAATCGTAGCTACGATTGGAATATTCCTCCCCGCGTTTGTTCTTGTAGCCGTCAGTGGTCCACTGATTCCGCTGATTCGGCGGTCCGCAATGGCAGGCGCATTTCTCGATGGAGTGAACGTGGCCTCGCTCGCGTTGATGGCTGCCGTCAGCTACCAATTGGGGCGCTCGGCCATTGTCGATGGGCTGACCATCGCCCTCGCGATTTCAAGCGCGGTGCTGCTGCTGCGCTTTCGAGTCAATTCGGCATGGCTGGTGCTCGGCGGGGCGGCGATCGGCGTTGCCGCCCGGCTGGCGCGAGGCGGGTAGGGGCATCCGCCGTGGCGGATCGTGCCCCTACAGCGGGAATTTACCCGCCGTGGGAACTTCCGGCTGCCTGGGCTTGATCCAAAAATCAAGCCCGAGCCAGAAGCTATAGGAGTGCCGCATCAGCAATAAGGACAAAACGATGGCGAAAGCTATCCAAAGCAGGATTTTGGAATTGGTCGAAAGCGAGGTGAAATCAGGAATCAGCAGCGACAAAAGAAAAATCGCCACGACGACGGCCGTTGTGACCGCGTAATTGATGATCATCGCTCCGACGTAGTATCCCTGCTCGGGAAAATACGAAAGCTCGCAGACCGGGCAGCGCGAGAACATGCGAAAAACGCCGCGAAACAACCGGCCGTGCCCGCAATTGGGACAGCGCCAGTGCGCGGCGCGGCGCACGATTTGCTGGAGCGGTGGTCGGCGCATGGTTTCGTAGCCGGAAGTCCAGTGTCACACAGATGCCCGCCGCGGATCATTGGAATTCTTGCGAAGATGTTTGCGATTCTCGGGATGCGAAGGGGCTGAGCGAGATCGGCGCCGAATCTACTACTAAGAAAGTCTCCGGAGAAATTCCTTCCCTTCCTCTTCCCTCAGGATTTCTTTCCGCATGAGGGCCGCGATCAGATCGCTTAAGACGGAATTTTCCGAGGCTTGTATTTGTTCGGCTGGCGCCGCTGTAGGCTCGTCTTGAACCAGAATATCTGGAAGGGCGGCGGGTTGGGCGTCCATCTCCGGCAGCCATTTCTGGAAGAGGTGCAATTGTTTTGGGTCGATGGAAGTGAAAGCAAGGCCCATTCCCATGCCGTTCAGGGAATAAACGACTTTGGCTCGGGCCTCGAAAGTTTCATTTCCTCTGTAAATCCGAATTTTCGCTTCCGTGCCCATGGGAAATGGATTGAGCGTATCCACATAACAGCCACCCAGGCCTAGATCCCCCGTTCGCCCTGAAACCTTCAAGTCGGACTTTGTGTCAATCGCATCGACAGTAGCCGAAAAAGGAAACCGCGCATTGCGCCGGCGGTCGGTCGGGGTGGATACCGGGGTGCTGCTGCGATCCTTCTGTTTGGTCGAGGCCATGATTTGGAACCCTTACAATCGTGTCTCGTTCTTGGCGCGCCGGCAGCATAGAGGCGCGCCTTCTCCGGGCGTCTAATCTTAAGAGTTACTCACAAGGTGTTGCGGAGCAAGCCCTTCTTGCCGGAGCGTTGTCTGTCAGGTACCTATGCGGAACACCTGCGATCAACGGCTTCAACCAGCGCTTGGATACGCCATAAGTCCAGCCTTGGTAGAGGGATTGGAGTTATACAGTTAAGAAACTCGCGCGCCGAATCCGATTGCCCCGTTCCGGTGCACCCCTCTACGATAGATAAAGAGGATTCACGATTTTCTTCTAAATGGCCCTTCCAGGCCTGGCAAGGATAATAGCGATGGCGACCAGTAATAAGGACGCAAATCCGCGCACGCAGGAAATGGTTCGTCTCGAACGCAAGGAGAATGAGGTCTGGCGGCTGGCGCTATTGATGCTGGGCATTCTTGCAGTTGGGGTTGCCGTTCTTTCCCAACAGGCGCTTCAGGCAAGCCAGTGGCATCTCGAAGCCCTCCCTATCGGGGCGGGAATTCTCATCATCCTTTTTGGGGCCCACCTCTGGAAGAAGAAGCGAGAAATTGACGAATTGCGCGGTTTTGTTGCTGGTGTCCAGAAAGTTCAGGAATCGCCTCCTAGCGCCGAACAGCTTGAAAGGCTAGCCGAAGTCATCTCCGCGTCGCGGCAAGGCTACCGAGACTTGATTGACAGCCTCGATCATTTGATTTTCACGGTGTCCCTGGAGGGCGAAATCCGCACCGTGAACCAGCGAATCGCCCAGGTTTTCGAATGCTCCTACTCGGAACTGGTGGGGCACCGTATTCAGGATTTTTTCGAGGAGCCGCAACTGGAGGACCTGAAAGAATGCGTCGCCTGGTTCGTGGAAAAAAGACACTGGACCGGGACAGTGCGGGCGCGCGTGAAGAAGACGGGCGCCTTGCACTATTTCGATTGCGTTTTGCAGGCTGTGGTGAAGGACGGCCTGGTGGTCGGGGCGAGCGGCCTGGCGCGGGACATCACCACGCAGCGCGAGAGCGAGTCGCGCTTTACCGAACTGTTTGAAACGCTTCAGGAAGGCGTCTATTTCTGCGATCCCGACGGACGCCTGCTGGATGTGAATCCGGCAATGGTGCGCATGCTGGGATATACCCGCCGGGACGAACTGGTGGGAACCAACATCGGGGATCTTTATTTCCAGTTGCCGACGAATGTTTTTCCGGAGCGCAAGGTGTCGCACTTATCCTCTTCGCTGACCCGGGAAATCACTCTCCGGCGGAAGGATGGAACGCCGGTCATTTGTATCGACAATTCCAACGCCATTGTCGACGCCTTTGGGCGCATGCTCCGCCACCAGGGAACGCTGGTGGATATCACGGTGCGGAAACGAGCGGAAGAGGAGTTGCAGAAGGCCAAGGAAGCCGCCGAAGCGGCCAACCTGGCCAAGAGCTCCTTCCTGGCGCACATGAGCCACGAAATCCGCACGCCCATGAATGCGGTGATCGGCATGACGGATTTGGCTCTGGACACCGAACTCACGACGGAGCAGCGAGAATATCTCACCATGGTCCGGGATTCGGGAAAATCACTCTTGACGCTGATCAACGACATTCTGGATTTCTCGAAGATCGAGGCGGGGAAATTGGAACTCGACGCCAACGATTTTTCCCTGCGCGACGGGGTCAGCGACATTGTGAAAATCCTGGGCGTGCGCGCAAAACAGAAAGGGCTGGAGATCTCAAGCCATATCTCACCCGATTCGCCTGACGTTCTGCGCGGCGATGCGGGGCGGCTGCGGCAGATTCTTTTAAATTTGGCCGACAATGCCATCAAGTTTAGCGACCACGGCGCGGTGGTCCTCAAAATCGAGGAAGAATCCTGCTCCGAAGTAGACGTGTGTTTGCATTTCTCAGTCGCCGACTCGGGCATCGGGATCCCCCAGGAGAAGCAACAGCTCATTTTTGAAGCCTTCGCTCAGGCCGACAATTCGACGACGCGAAGGTATGGAGGAACGGGACTCGGCCTTTCCATTTCGTCGCGCCTGGTGCGGCTGATGGGCGGAAAAATTTGGGTGGAGAGCGAGGCGGGTCGCGGGAGCGTGTTCCACTTTACCGCGCATTTCGGCTTGCCGAAAAAACAGAGTAGGAGCGCGGGTGGGCAAGGTAGCGTTTCAGATTCGGCCAGGGCGGCTGCGCGGCGATCCGGCGGCGAAGGGCGGGAGTTGCGGATTCTGTTGGTCGAGGACAACACGATCAACCAAATCCTAGCGGAGCGGTGGATTTCCAAACAGGGGCATCAAATCGTCATTACGAACAACGGCCGCGAGGGATTGAAGGCGCTGGAAAGCGAGCAGTTCGATTTGATTTTGATGGACGTCCAAATGCCGGATATGAGCGGCATCGAGGTGACCGAAGCCATTCGCCGGAAAGAAAAAGAGGTTGGCGGCCACATTCCGATTATCGCCACGACCGCTTCCGCGATGAAAGAGGACCGGGAGCGCTGCCTCGAGGCCGGAATGGACGCCTATCTTTCCAAGCCCTTTGAGAAAGAACTGCTCTATAAAACCATCGACGAGCTTACCAGTGTTTCCAAAGCCCCCGATTTCGGCGATACGAGCGCTCGATCCGGCAATGCAGCGTTCGATCTGAACGCCGCCCTGGATTCCCTGGATGGGGATGCCGAGTTGCTCCGCGAGGTCGCGGTAATTTTTCTGGCGCAGTCCCCGAAACATTTGGAGAAGATTCGAGAGGCGGTTTCCGCGCGAGATCCAAAATCCCTGGAACGCGCGGCGCACGCTCTCAAGGGCCAGGCGGCATACCTGATGGCGGAAGCAACCGTGGAACTGGCGTCCAAATTGGAGGGAATCGGGAGGGCTGGATCTACCGCAGGTTCCGCGCAAGCCCTTGCCTTGCTGGAAGTGGAGCTTGCGAAACTTCAATTGGCCTTGGCGGAATTAGATAAGGAATACGCCCGAACTTGATGGTGGTTCGTTGGATTCGCGCGCCTGGACCATTGGAAATGATTACTGGAAATGCCGGCTAGGCGGGCACGGGAGCCAGCATTTGCACCACGTTGACCAATTTTTGCGCCTTGAGCGGTTTCACCATGAAAATCACCGCGCCCAGATCGAGCCCCGTCTTATAGTCTTGCGGAGTTCCCCGGGAAGTCAGGAAGATAACAGGCACGCCCTGAAGCTGCTTTTCGCGTTTGATCACGTGGCATAAGTCGAATCCCGAAATTCCATCCATCATCACATCCAGGATCAATAGCGCGGGAGTCACTTCGCTCAGTATCCGCAGAGCCTCTTCGCCGCTGGAGGCTGTCTTCACGTTGTATTCGTGGCGCGTCAGCTGCACTTCAATGATGCGAAGGACAGCGGGGTCGTCATCGACGGCCAGGATGACTGGCAACGCCTGGGATTCGGGTTTGGCTGTTTCAGAAGGTTTGAGCATGTGTCAATTTAGATTTGCAATCAGACTCGCAAGCGGCGCTTGATCGCGGCATAGCGCGTGACTTCTTGGGCCGCGGTGGATGCCCCTGATTACAGTTTGATATACCGTTCCAGGGCGGGTCAAGGCATACTCAGTGAGTGCGTTCGTGGGAAGAAACACGCCGCATGCATGTATCGCATTCCGCTTGATTCGGGCGCGGACGCCCGCAGGGCAGAGGAGAGACTTGCGCGCGGCCGTGTCACTGGCCGCGCGCAGGTCGTTGGCGGGATGTGGCGAGTCATTACATTTGGAAGTTGACCTCAACTCTCAAGTCAACCGGTGTGGGTTCACCATCGAGGATCGTGGGCTCATATTTTCGTTCTCGAACGGCTTTGAGCGCCGCTTCGAGCAGCAAAGGATGTCCGCTGACGACCTTTTCCTGGATGACGTTGCCGTGCTCATCGATGATCGCGTCGATCACCACCATCCCTTGCACGTGCGACTGCCTCGCCAAGACTGGATAGATGGCGGGTGGGCCGGTGATCAAGCGCGGCGGTCTTACGTTCCCTCCAATGCGAACCGGGCGCTTCGGCCCTTCGGCCACGGGCGCGGCCAACACCGGAGCCGCCACACCAGGCATTCCGCCAATGATGCCGCCGATCTGTCCGCCGGGAACGCCTCCAGGAACGCCGCCCACCGCTCCGGAAAACGCCACATCCGGAGGAGGGGCGTCGCTAGAAACCATTTGAACGGCCTTGGGAATTAAGGTTGGCGCGGTGAGTTTTCCTGGCGTGAAAACTTTCGGGATCTCGCGCACCGCGCGAGCAACCGAAGGAGGCGGTGGAGGCGCCGGAGCCATTGGCGGCATGGGCGCGACCAGGAGCGTCGTTTCCAATCTCTTCATATCGATGCCTTGCGAGAAATAGAGCGGGAGAAGCAAAAGCGAGAGAAGAATGGCAAAATGAATGAAAAACGAAAGGGCCCAATCCATCGGACTGCGGCGCTGGCGCGCCGTGGAATTCTCCAACAAGGCCTCGGCAAACACCCGGCTTGGCGGGGCAATTTTGGGCGGAGCCAATACCACTCTGCTTTTCGGCTTTCCGCCCGGGTACACATCTTCCAACAAAAGCTCTTGCTCACTTAACATGAAGCCTCCTAAATATGAATTGCTTGCGGAATTCCTCAAATAGATCGAGACAACGAAAAAAATCTCTCGAAGCTCACAAGAAATTAATGATTACTTGCCAGGACACAACGAGGTGTCAGAAACAGACGAACTTCCGAGGGGAAGACTGGGGAGGTTCCCTTTCGACGTGGAAAACAATGTTTTGGGCCAACCCTTCAATGCCTTTTTCTCCTGATTCATCCTGCATTGGGCGCTCAGGAAAGGCAAATTCAAAGATCAAATCGTAGCCTTCCAAACTCTTGATTCGCAATTCGAAGCATTCGATCGTTGATGGCACGCCTCGTTGTGGGAGGGGCTGGTAGCGCCGGCGTCCCGCCGGCGATTCTGGCGCTTCTATCTCGGTGCAAAACCGCCGGCGGGACGCTAGCGTTACCCAACCCGATTCTCTATTTCGCCTCGGACGAAAATCGGAATCGATCGGCGTGCGCCGCGAGAAATTCACGTTTGCCCACGATTCGACGCGCTCAAGCGTTACTCCTTGGAAATTGGAGCGCGCTTGACACTCCCATGGCGCTGGCATAAGGTTGCAATTTAGGCGGAAAATCCAAGTGCGTGCATAAAGTCTCCCCGCGAGAGGGACGGAACCCACCATGCGAAAAGCCAAAAAAGACGCGATCGATCGCCGCAAGTTTCTGAAAGGGGCGGCGGCGGGCGCGGCCGCGCTCGCGGCGATGCCCGCGGCGGCGAACGCAGGGCAGGCCGAAGTTTCCCGCGCGGGCACAGCCCAGCCCATGCCGAGAGAAATGGAGGCCGGCACTCCTCCCGTGCTCGAGGTCCTCACGGAAAGCCGCTCCGGTTCCGACTTCATGGTGGACGTAATGAAATCGCTGGGCATCGAGTACGTGGCGTCCAATCCAGGATCGAGTTTCCGCGGGTTGCACGAATCGGTGATCAATTACGGGGGGAACGAGAATCCGGAGTTCATCACCTGCACCCACGAGGAATCTTCCGTAGGCATAGCCCACGGCTACGCCAAAATCGAAGGCAAGCCCATGGCGGTTTTTCTGCACAGCGACGTGGGCTTGCAGCATGCGGCGATGGCCATCTACAACGCGTTTTGCGACCGCGTGCCGATTTACATGATCGCCGGCAACATCCTGGAGATCAATACGCGCCGCCCGGGAGTCGAGTGGGTCCACAGCGCGCAGGACAACGCGGCCATCGTGCGCGATTGTGTGAAGTGGGACGACGTGCCGATGTCGCTGGACCATTTCGCGGAATCCGCCGTGCGCGCCTATAAAATCGCCATGACGCCGCCCACGGCGCCCGTGCTGCTCATCGCCGACGGCGAACTGCAGGAGCGCTCGATTCCCGAAGACGCGAAATACCACATTCCGAAACTCACGCGAGCCATGCCGCCGGTGGGCGACGCCGGATCGATCGCCGAAGCGGCGCGCATGCTGGTGGTGGCGGAGAATCCGCTCATTTTACTCGAGCGCACCGCGAACACCGCCGACGGATTGAAGTACACCGTCGAGCTAGCCGAAACGCTGCAGGCCCCCGTCGTGGATATCGCCGCGCGCATGAATTTCCCTTCGCAGCATCCCCTGAACCAAACCGAGCGCACGCGCGCGATGATCTCCGGCGCGGACGTGATCCTGGGTCTCGAGGCGCTGAATTTTTGGGGCACGATTAATTCGTTCCGCGACCAGTTGCACCGCACCTCGGAGCCTATCGCCAGGAAAGACGTGAAGCTCATCAGCATTACCTCAAGCGATCTATACCAGAAGAGTAATTATCAGGATTTCCAGCGTTACACTGAGGTGGACCTGGCCATGGGGGCCGACGCGGAAGCCACGCTGCCGCCGCTGATCGAGGCCGTCAAGCGCCTGCTGACCGACGACCACCGGAGAATGTTCGCCGATCGCGGCAAGAAACTCGCCGCCCAGCACGACGAAGCGTTGCGCCGCTCCCGCGACGACGCAGCCTACGCCTGGGACGCCAGCCCCATCTCCACGGGACGCCTGTGCGCGGAAATTTGGGGCGCGATCCAGAACGAAGATTGGTCCCTCGTCAGCGACGTGACTCCCTGGGTGAACCGCTGGCCGCTGCGCCTCTGGAACTTTGACAAGTATTATCAGTACATCGGCGGAGCGGGCGGTTACGGCGTCGGCTACGGCGCCCCCGCTGCTTTGGGTGCTGCGCTGGCCAACAAAAAACACGGCCGCCTCAGCGTCAGCATCCAAAATGACGGCGATCTGATGTACTCGCCGGGCGTGCTCTGGACGGCAGCGCATCACCGTATTCCGCTCCTCAGCGTCATGCACAACAATCGCGCCTATCACCAGGAAGTGATGCACGTGCAGCGCATGGCCGACCGGCACAACCGCGGCATCGACCGCGCTTCCATCGGCACCACGATCACCGACCCCAACATCGACTACGCCATGGTCGCCAAAGGCATGGGCGTGTATTCCGAAGGCCCCATCACCGATCCGAAAGACCTCGGCCCGGCGATCCAGCGCGCGGTGCAAGTCGTCAAGCGCGGCGAACCGGCGCTGATCGATGTCGTCACGCAGCCGCGATAATCGCCCGATCATTACCCATCGAGTAGCTAAGACCGTTCGTTGAACGGCCACTATCACGCGATCATATACCTCACGCAAAGGTATATAATGTGTTCTGATGCGCAAACTTCGCATTTTTATTGTCGAACTGATATTAGTAGGGATTCTTGTGGCATGGTTTTTTGAGAGATTTCCCGAAACCGTGGATAGATATATACCCTGGATTTGCTTGGCTATTCTCTGGCATTTGTCGTACGAAATAATTCTGGAAAATCAAGGAGTTAAGGAACGTTTTGCGCGTTCATTGAGACAGGAGAGACGGATGGTTTGGATATGTGCTTTTGTTGTTGGCGGGTGCATTTCTCTGATTTATCTCTGGACAATCAACAGAGAACTAGCGTCTCTTGCTTCCGAGCATGGGAAGTCCGTAGTTTCCCAAAAGCCGACTCCTGCCGAACGACCCCAAGAGTCGCAAAAATCCGATATACCACCAAGCGTCAGGTCGATTCCAAACCCTCCTCAGCCCGATAAATCTACGGCAGTTATAAAAGGCGGTCCCCCGGACTTGATGCCTGAACTAGTTAAACCAGCCAAGCCAAGCCGAGCAACGGCAAGTGAAACACAACTTCCGTTGCAGATAGTTGCATTTTATTCTACTCAAGAAATTTCAATCGCCAATAACGGACCTTTTTCCATTTATGCAGTAATACTTCTCGTGAGTGATCAACTGGGTAGTAAATCATTCGGCCTGGATTTTGAAATAGCGCCAGGGAAGACAACGACCAAGGTGATTAACGACGGTTTTCCTCATGTAAGAACGTTTGGGAAATTAGCCGATAGCTGGGAGGAGCATTTTGCCAAAGCGACGGAGCAATACAAGGGCTGCTGGCAGTTTTCGTTTTTTTCTCCAAGTGACGTTCGTTTGCAGCAAATGAAAGACTTCTATACTTCTATCGGTACGGCACTCCCTTATAAGGAAGTGCCGGGAGCACTTTATTATAAAATGGACAATCATGTAGAAGTTAGCCAACAAAAAGTTACGTTAGTTACGATATTAACCGTGAATGAGGACGTATGTCCTTAAGAGACGCTCGCCTATTTGCGGCTAGCTTCCTATACTCAATGTCAGCCGACGTAATGAATTTCAGGATTGCGTCTCGGGAATATATAAACGCGCGCCATTGGCTGTCTTATTCGCTCCCTTATGCCCGTCCAGAACAACCACGCGCGGCATCCTACCGATTTAAGTAGGTCGTGAGCTTCTGCGAAGCTGAGCATTATCGAAATTCTGACGGCTAGATACGAACCGTGTCGAATTACCACAGCGTGGGAAGAGCTTTAATGGCCTTGCCGGCCTTCTGCCTAGCGAGAAGTAACTCGTAAAGATTCTGAAGATTGAGCCAGAATTCCGGTGTGGTGCCAAAGAAATGAGCGAGGCGCAACGCGGTATCGCCGGTTATGGCCCGCTGTCCATTCAAAATTTGCGTGATCCGGTTTGTGGGCACGCCTAGGTTCCGTGCTAGTTCCGCGGCGCTCATGCCGAGCGTCCGGAGCTCCTCGGACAGATGTTCGCCGGGGTGAATCGCGGTTACGGCCATTGCCAACTCCAATCAAGCTGATTACGCTTTACGTCAAGCGTAGCACGGCCGCTGAAGCACTCGAGGCAGAGGTTCCTCCGAGTGTCATTCCGAGCAGAGCGAGGGCTCTCTCGCTCGGTGGATCAGGATGGAGAGAGATTCCTCGCTCCGCTCGGAATGACAAAAACCGGAGTCTGGTTCGCAAACCGCTACGGCAGATTCTCGATCTTCCGCGCGTCACCCGCCAGTTGCAGGATGTGCATGCCAGTATTGGCGCGATCGACGATGTAGATATAGCCGCGGTCGTCCACTTCCACGTTGTTGGTTTGGATGACGATTTTGCACTTTTGGGCGTCGCCGGTGCCGACGCAGCGCTTGTCGGTTTTGTCGGTGATGGCGGGGATGTAGTAGCCGATTTCCCGGGGATTGTAGGGATCGCGCACGTCGATGGCGTGCACGCCGGCGTTGAAGGTGGCCACGAAGACGATGCGCTTGTAGAAGACTGGGGTCATGTTTTCGTTGGTCGAGTGCATCCCGAAGCGTCCGCCGCGACTGCAGAAATTGCCGCTGGGCTCGGGCACGTACCACGTCGAGACGCCGTAGATTTTCGTTTCCGTGGTGATGTCGAAGATGTGCATCATCTGTTGCGGTTCCTTGCACTCGTTGTCCACGGTCTCGCCCACGACGACGAGGAAATCCCGCTTGCTGATGGCCGGGCCGAATTTAGCGAAGTTGGGCACGTCCACGCCAAGCAGCGGAAACGTCGTGTGCGCGCCGACGTCGGGCGGCAAATCGAGGCGGGAGATCATGGGAGACTCGAGGTTCGCGACGGTCGGCTCCTTGGGGCCATGAATGAGCTTGTCGCGGTCCAGAATTTCGATCACGCCGCTGCGGGTGGTGCCGTAGCCTGCGTAAATGCGATTGCCGCTCGGCCCTGTGGAGATCACGCCGTGCATGTCGGCAGGCGTCGGGCCGGTCGAGCCGGGCTCCTGGCCGGGCAATCCGTAATTACGAATAAATTGCGGTTCGGCGGGATCGCTCAAATCGTAGACTTGCCCCATGCGCATGGCGCGCCAGCCGGGGACGCCGGAAACCAGGAAGGCCATGCCGGTATCGCACTCCCAGAAGCTTTTGTGCGTGTCGCGCATTCCGCTCACCACGACGGTCAACCGGCTGGGTTTCCCCGGATCGGTCACGTCCCAGATTTCATGGGAAGAAGTGCCGCCTGTACGCAGCAAATAAACCTTATTTTTATCGGCGCGCGGCAGGGCGCTGCCGTCGCACACGCGCGTCATCTGCGCGCCGCCCGATTCACCCATCCCAGGCATCGCGGGGCCGCGCGGCTCGCCGGGAATGTGGGCGAGATATTTTGGATTCTTCGGATCGGTCACGTCCACGATGGACGTACCATTGTCTTCCATTCGTCCCGTCAGCGAATTCATGGTCGAGCCGGCGTGATGGCCGATGTACGCGATCCAGCGATTGCCCTGCTTGTGGATCGTCGGCTGATAAGCGCTGCGCCCCTGCAAATCGTTGTAGCCGACCAGATCCATGTTCTTGCTCTCGGCTTTTCCCTGGGCGCGCGCGGAGATGGCCGCGCAACCCGCGAGCAATAGAACCAGCAATAAAATGCCGGCCTTCCCATTCCGCCCGTGAGCTTTGCTCAACATGTTTCCCCCCGATTCGAGTCCGCTGTCAGCCGAGGCTGAATGCTCATGCGCGAAGAACCGCGCAAACTCAAGTTAGATTTTGACGTGTCTTGGTTCCCGCCAGACATTCCCGGGTTGAGAGTGTACACCGGAAGCCCATTCCCACACACAACTTCAACAGGCTGCGGAAAAAGTCTTCCCGCCATTTTGTCATTCCGAGCGAAGCGAGGAATTTTTCTTTCTTTTCATCGGCGCAACCCTCAGAGAGATTCCTCGCTTCGCTCGGAATGACAAAAATAGCTACTTTTTCCGCAAACCGTCAAGTCTGATACAGTGCTCCCAGCCACCGCACTTTCCGACGCATGACCGGCCCGGAGCGTTTCACCCATGAAATCTTTTACCCGATTGCCGCGTACTACCTGATGGATGCGAGGAGACATCCCGAGGGGATGAGCCCCGCGGAACAGGCCGTAGCCCAGGATCGGATCGCCCAAGCCAAGGCCGGAAACGCGGAGGCCTGGGGCGAACTGTATCGCGAGCATGCGCCCGCGATTTTCCGTTTCTGCCGCCGGGCGATGCCCACTCGCGAGGACGCCGAAGACGCCACCATGGATATTTTCATCAAAGTCCGGCAGAAGCTTTCGCAGTATGACGCGACGCGTCCCTTTGGCGCGTGGCTGTACACCGTGGCCGCGAACCATTGCTGGGACCTGCTGCGGCGGCGAAAGCTGCGTCAAAACCTGGAGACGGGCGAAGTGGAAAACATGCCGCTCGAGCATCCCGATCCCGGCCAGCTTGAGAAGCTGATCGAGCAGCGCTCGGGCCAGGAAGTGCGCCGCGCGCTGGACCAGTTGCCCGCTCGCTCGCGCATGGCCCTCGTGCTGCGTTACTACTCGGATATGAGCTACGACGACATAGCTGCGACTCTGGGAGTGCGCCGGACGTTTGTGGGAGTCGTGCTGCTGCGTGCGCGGCACCAGTTGCGCGAAATTCTGGAAGGAAAAGGCGGCGGGGAAAGCCTCGCCGCGGGAGGCGCCGCGTGATCCATTTCGACGAAATAGCCTGCCTTCTTTATCTCGAAGGGCAACTCGATCCCGCCCACTCGCGCGAACTCGCCGCCCATGTGCAAGAGTGCGCCTCGTGCCGCGATCTGCTTCGCGCTCTCCAGCGCGAAACGGCATTGCTTTCCAGCGCCCTGACTGAAGACACCGAATCCTTGCCCGCCCGGCTCCTCGGCGAACAAAGCCGAAGCTTTCCGTCGTGGGCCTGGACGCTGGCCTTCGGAGCTTTTGCGGCGGGCGCGTACTGGTTTTGGACCGACGCCATCGGGCCCTGGTTCGATCAATTGGGTAATGCCGGCTTCGGCGGCACGGATGTATTCAGCATGCTTGTATTCAGCGGAGCATTCTGGGAAGGATGGGGTGACATGATTGACGCGATCCAGATTGGGGCATTGATCTTGGCGGCGATTCTGGTGATTGGATGGATCACGCGCCGCTTCCGTCGTTCCGTGGCGGTTGCTGTGGTCTTGCCGGCCCTGTTTTTTGCCATGGCGCTGCCACAGCAGGCCACAGCGGCGGAGGTGCGGCGTGGGCGATCCGTTCTCATTCCCGCCGGCGATGTCGTTCACAACGACCTGATCGTCGCTGCCCCTTCGGTGCGGATTGACGGCACGGTGGAAGGAGACCTGATCGCCTTCACGCAAAGCCTCACCGTAACCGGGCGCGTCACGGGCGACGTGATAGCGTTCGCCGGGGATACGGTGATTGACGGTATCGTGGACGGAAATGTGCGCGTCATTACACGCAGTGTAATCCTCCAGGGAACCGTCGGCAAAAACGTAACGGCATTTGCGAGCTCGGTCGATGTGGTATCCAAGGCAACCGTGGGCGGCGGAATGATCGTCCTAGCAGGCGATGCCGACCTGGACGGCAAGTTGCAACGGGACCTGCTTGGATTGGTTGCCAGGACCGACCTCGATGGCTTCATCGGAGGGCGGGTGTGGGTCCGCGGAGCGAACCTGACAGTCGCTTCCACCGCGGAGATTCGCGGGCCGGCCACGTTCGAGGGTCCCCGGCAGCCGGTGGTGGAGACGGGTGCCAAGCTGGCCAGTCCCTTTCAAGTGGAAATCACGCAGGCTAGGGGGCGCGCCAGGCGGTCAGCGGCAGGCGTCGCGATCCGCGCAATTTTCAGCTATGGAGCGGCTCTGGGGATTGGAATTCTGCTTCTGGTTATCTTCCCCGGTTTTTTCCGCGCGGCCATGCGCGAGACGGCCACGATCGGTCTGCCCATCGGGGTTGGGGCGATTACGGTGATTGCGAGTGTGTTCGTGTTGGTCCTCGGAGTGCTTTTGCTCATTGTCGGTTCGGGCGCGGGAGTGGCGAGCGCGATGGCCTATGCGCCGATTCTGTACGCCGCGCAAGTGTTTGTCGGCACTTGGCTCGGGTACAAAATTATGGGCGAGCCGCCGGCTGTGCCCAGCGTGGGGATCGGTCCTGTGGCCGGGCGAATGGCGGTGGGCTTGCTGATCTTCCACGTCGTGCGGCTCATTCCCGTTCTTGGAGCGCTCGTGGGGTTGGCGGTAGCGCTTTGGGGGACTGGAGCAGTGCTGCTGGGTTTCTACCGGCTGTCGCGCGTGGAGACCGCGCCTCTTCCCGCATAAATGATCTGAATTGATCGCGGGCCGGGGCGCATAGCGAATGCGTTTCGGCCCGCATCCATTTTCAGAGACGGGACGCAAGTTTCAGGGAAGCAACGCGCCTCGATCCCTAACAGGTTGCGGAAAAAATTAGTCTTTTTTGCCATTCCGAGCGAAGCGAGGAATCTCTCTGCGGGTTACGCCGACGAAAAGAGAGAGATTCCTCGCTTCGCTCGGAATGACAATATCGCAGGGGGACTTTTTCCGAAGGCTTTTAAGGCTTCAAAACGACTTTAGTGGCCACCAAAGACCGATTGATGCCCCCGGTGTTGAAGAGCGGGCCGCGCACCGAAACCACGTCGGATTGTCCAATGTCCCCGGAATTGATGGTTTTGCCGATTTCAAAATAAATCGGCGGCGGGGTCAGGGAGGTCTGCGCTGTGATTCCCGTGACGCCGCCATGTCCGAGAAACAAGGACGGCAGGTCAATCAGAAAGATACTCGAGCCGCCCGACTGCACCGTCGCGGTAATGCGGGACGAGCGAAGCTCGACGCGATCGGCCTTGAGCAAGCTGGCCGTCGAAGCGCTGTTTCGGCGGATCGAAACCTGCTGCCCCGCGACGAGATCGGCGGGCGCGGCGAAGGTAGAAGGATAATTGGAGGGGTTCATCGCGACGTTGTCCACGTGAACTAAATCGACGTCGAAGGGCGTGGGGAGCGTTGTGGAATACTGCACCGTGGTCGTGCCGCCGATAGTTAGTCCCGTGCCACTCGCGGAAATCGTGAGAACCACGATGTTGAATTGCTGCAATCCCAAATTCGTGCTGGTGACCATGCCCTCGACTTCCGTGTCGGAGCTGTCGCTATCCTCGAGAACGATGTTTCGGGCCAGGATCGATCCGTCCGACTGGATGCCGATGTCCACGCTGAGAATCTGGTTGGCCTGCAAACAGGAGAACCCTGGCGTCGCGCAGGAAAACTGAAAGAAAGTCGTCGTGCTGTCCACCTTCAAGGAATACGATCCGGTCACGTTTGACAGCGTAAAGGTATTGCTGGCCGCATTGAGGTTTCCGGCCTGGCCGACAACGTCCTCCGCACCGACCGGCGGAGCTCCGGCGCCCGCGGGCGTGAAGGAAGTGACGCTCGTCCCGGCGCTGAAGTCCTCGCCCAGAGAGGCAGTCAGCAGATTTTGCAAGTTCACATCGACCAGGAGCCCTGCGGCGGTATTGGCGGCAAGCGAGAACGCCGTGAGCGGAATGGTGGACGACAGATTCGCCGTCGACGTGGGCGCCATTGTGCAGATCGAACCCACGGCACAGCTTCCGATGGCGCTGGCGGTGTCATTTTCAATCGTGAGCGACGGATTGGCAAAAGCCAGAGTCACCGACGTGTAATTCCCCGCGGGAATATTGGCGGCGGTGGCGATGTAAGCGACGTCGGTTTGCAGCCGAGTCAACTCCACTGTGGTCGAACCGGAAAACAAGGAAACGTTTCCGGGGGCCAACGTCGCTCCCGTCAGGGTTACCTCGGCCGAAAGAATGGTCACGTTCGAGGGGGGAGTATCGGTCATGGCCAGAACCACCGATGAGTTCCCGGTGTTTACAGACTGCGAGCCTAACTGTGTGCTGCCGCCGCAGCCCGCGAACGCCGCGGAGAGAATCAGCACACAAATCGGCCAGAGGAATCGAATTCGAACCATAATATCCCGATAACGTGCATCCACCCGAAGGCGGACAAAATCACTCCGTTGCGTTTTTCAAAAGACAGAGACCCGAGTGGCGGGTCTAAACCTAGCACAGAGCATCGTCCGCGGCGGGTAAATCCCACGGGGAGGTGAGCAAAAAGCATCTGCCCCGATGTTGGGCATCTACACCGGCCGGATGGGCCGGAGTAGCACAGCCACTCTTGGCTGTGCGGTTTTCGCGATCGCCGCCGACCCGGCTAGCCTGTGCCTATGGCTCATAAAACCGCATGACAAATAGCAGCTGCGCGACCCGAGCTTATCCGCAAACTATTTGGCGGCGGACCTGTTCGAAAGGGAGCGGATCAGCAGGCTCCCTGAAGTGCCTGTGTGGCAACATTCACCTCGAGCCGCCAGCGGCTAAAGCCTCACGCATTTCAGGCACGTTACGGCACGGTTGAAACCGTGCCCTACAAGGATTCCCGAGTTGCCGCACAGGCTCTGGAAGCTCGAAAAAGAAGCGGGGTCCCAGTTTCGCTGGGACGCCGCTCTCGCTTCGATTTGCTTGCGCGCGCGATTTACTGGGCTTGTCCGCTGGCGCGCAGCACGAGTTGCGTGCCGCTATCCAGATGGACATTTTTCGTGGCGGAAACGATCGTGGATCCTTGCGCCGCGCTCGACGCTGCGGAATCGAGCGAAAGGCCCTGCAGGCCGAATACGCCACTGCTGTTGGCCATCAGCCGGCCCGTGGAGGTCAGCCCGCCCACGGCGCCTGGGGAGCGAGTCGCCCCATTCGCGGTCTCTCCGGCATTCAAGGAGGTGGAACTCGCCGTATTCATTACGGTGCCGGTGGCCGCCCCTGCGGTGGCGTTCGCAGTCGAGGCTACGCCGCCCATAAGGCTGCCCACTCCCGCACCCGCGCCCCGCGCCGATCCTTGCATCGTGGACATCCCGCCGCTCGAAGCCATCCGGTCGTCGGCGGCCATCGTTTCAGACATGGTGGCGGACTGCGCGGAGGCCAAAGCCTGGATCGAAGCTTTGAATGGAATGACCTGGCCATTTTTCAGCACGGCGTGATCGAACACAATGCCCAGCTGCGATTGCGTCTGCGCGCCTGCTCGGGCTTGCGCTTGCGTCACGTGTCCGACGAGATGCGTTCCCCTTTTCAGCACAACTTTGCCGTCTTGCTTGACGTCCTCTTCGGTGCGGATTTCCACCTCATCGCCGGGCTTGCTCCTTTTTGCGTCCAGGGATGTGGCCAGCGTCGCCTCAATCTTCGTGCCATCGGAAACGATCGCGGAACTATTGCCCGCATTGCCCGTGGCCGAGGCTGACGAGGACGCTGCCGCGGAGCCGCTGCCGGAAACTTGCGCTCCCGAATTGTTTGTCTGCACCGTAGTCTTGGATTGTGCCGAGGCGCCCGATTGTTCCGAGACCGCCGTTTGCGCGGCCGCCGTACATGCACCCATGATTGCGATCGCCAGCAATGAAAGTATTCGTTTCATGAGAAATCCCTCCCAAGGGCCGAGTGGTATTCGTGTCAGAGCTTAGTTTCAGCCCGAAATGGTTACCGGAAAAATCACTGCCCAAGGAAGCAATTCGCTCGCCAAGGGGCAACTCCTTATGTTTCTGGAAATTAGATGGTAATTCGCTTTCGGCGGCGCGGGTGAGCACGAGTCATTTTTGTACAGTTGGGGAATTTCTACGGAGGTAAAAATCTACCACTTTTTGCCCTAATTCCGTGATTGACAAAAAGAAGAAAAAGCGAAATTAGACCAGGCCTAAAGCGTGTCCCACATGCCCGATAATTTCACAGGCGCGCTCCAATTCCGCGCGCTTGTGCGTCGCCGTCACCATGGCGCGCAGCCGCGCCTTGCCCTCGGGAACCGTGGGGAATCCAACCGCGGGAATGTAGACGCCCGAGTCGTACAAACGGCGCGAGAATTCAAACGTTTTCGCGCCTTCTCCCACGTGGATGGGCGTGATGGGCGTTTCAGTCGCGCCGGTGGAGAAGCCGAGTTTTTTCAGACGGCGCTGGAAGAATTTCGTATTCGTCCAGAGTTTTTTCAGCAGCTTCTCGCCGTCCGTGGAATCGAGCAGTGTGAATGCCGCCTGGCACGTGGCCACCACGGAAGGCGGATGCCCCGTCGAAAAAAGGAATGGCCGAGCACGGTGATAGAGAAAATCGATCAATTCCCGGGAGCCGCACACGTATCCGCCCATGGCGCCGATGGCTTTGCTGAGCGTGCCGACCTGGATGTGCACGCGGCCGTGGCAGCCGAGGTGGTCCACGGTGCCGCGGCCGTTGCGGCCGAGGACGCCGGAAGAATGCGCGTCATCGACCATCATGATGCAATTGAATTTTTCGGCGAGGGAGCACAAATCCGGGAGCGGGGCGATGTCGCCATCCATCGAGAAGACGCCATCGGTGATGAGCAGCTTGTGGCCGGGCCAGTTTTCGGTTTCCTTGCAAAGACGCTCGCAATCGGCCACGTCTTTGTGCTTGAACACTTTGATCGTGGCGCGCGAGAGGCGGCAGCCGTCGATGATGGAAGCGTGATTCAATTCGTCGGAAAGAATTAAATCGTCTTTGCCTAGAACGGCCGCGACGGTTCCCGCGTTGGCGGTGAAGCCGGATTGAAACACCACGCACGCTTCCGTTCCTTTGAACTTCGCGATTTGCGCTTCGAGGACCATGTGCAGGTCCATGGTGCCGGCGATGGTGCGCACCGCGCCCGCGCCGACGCCGTGCGTGCGGATCGCTTCGATGGCGGCACGGCGCAGAGCCTTGTGCGTGGTCAGCCCCAGGTAATTATTCGAGCTGAGGTTGATGACGTCTTTCCCGTCGAAATGCGCGACGGGCTTTTGCTCGCCTTCGAGCACGCGCAAGCGGAAGTGCAGGCCCTTGGCGTCGAGTTCGGCGAGCTGATCGTGCAAGTAGGAAAGCGGATTGGAAACAGATGCGATCATGGAAAAACCTTCCTGGCCTGGAAATTGTTTTGATGGCCCGCGATCCAGAATTCTGATCCTGAATTCTATTGTACGCGCTCGAAGGCGTAGCCCGAAGCTTCGAGCGCGGCCGTCAGGTCCGCGACGTGCTCCGGCCCGCGCGTTTCCATGGTGATGTCGATAGCGGCGTCGCCCAGCACGACGCCGTAATACGCGCGGTCGTACATCGTTTCGACGATGTTGGCCTTCTGCTCCGCTATCACGCCGGCCAACTTTTGCAAGGCGCCCGGATGATCGGGCAAATGGATTCGCAGGCGGATGAGGCGGCCGTCCTTGACGAGGCCGCGCCGGATGATCAGCGAAAGCAACGAGACATCGATATTTCCCGCGGTGAGCAGGACGCCGAGCTTCTTTCCGTGATTCGGCGTCTTCTTGTTGAGGAGCGCCGCGGTGGCGGCCGCGCCCGCTCCCTCCGCCAGCATTTTTTCTTTTTCCAGCAACTGCAAGATCGCGCTGGCGATTTCTTCCTCGTCCACGGTCACAATTTCGTCCACGTACTTTTGGACCAGCGGAAATGTGAGAGTCCCCGCTGAGCGCACGGCGATGCCGTCCGCGATGGTTTTGTTCGGGGGCAGCGTGACGATCTTGTTTTTTTCCAGCGCCGCTTTCATCGAAGCGAGCCTCGAGGATTGCACGCCGATCACTTTGATTTTTGGATTGGTTTCCTTCACCGCGCAAGCCACGCCCGAGATTAATCCGCCGCCACCCACGGGAATGACCACAGCGTCGAGGTCGCCGTGCTGCTCGAGCATTTCCAGGCCCAGCGTTCCCTGGCCTGCGATCACCGCTTCATCGTCAAAGGGATGAATGAAGGTGAGGCCGAACTGCTGGCAGCGGCGAACGGCTTCCTCGCACGACTCGTCGTAATTCGCGCCCGCCAGAATCACTTCCGCGCCGTAGCCGCGCGTGGCGGAAACTTTCACAAGCGGCGTCGTCAGTGGCATGCAGATTTGCGCCCGGATGCCGCGTTTCGTCGCGTGATACGCCACCGCCTGCGCGTGGTTTCCCGCCGAAGCAGCGATCACGCCCCGCCGACGCTCTTCCTCCGAGAGCAGAAGAATTTTGTTCAGCGCCCCGCGTTCCTTGAACGCGCCCGTGATCTGCAAATTTTCAAGCTTCAGAAAAACCGAGTTTCCCGTCTGCTGCGAAAATTTCTCGGAGTACACAAAGGGCGTCACCACAATCGAGCCGCGGATGCGTTCCCGCGCTTCCTGAATGGAGCGAAGCGTCACCATCGGTAAAATCTCGAAAGGTTCATTCGCATAGGCCGCGCAACGATCGTCCATTTCATGGAGATTCGCATTGAAAGCACGAAAGGCCGTTTCCCCCGCGCTCGGCCGGTTCCCTCTTCCGATCCGCCGGGCCGCGAAACGCTATAGCATTACACAAGCAGCGGGCTGAGGCCAACTGAGGAATCCATGAATTTGGAGAGGGCCTTCAAAATTCGCCGAGGCGAGACTCAAGCAGACTGGGAGAGAGCCATCTTGAACTTTGCAATCGCTAAATGAGCGTCACTTCTCGCTGGCGCAGACAAAATTCTTGGAGTCGTCGGTACTTCCCGTTCCCGTGTACGCCGCGACTTGCGGGTAGGGGCAGAGCGGCCGGGTGCGGTCGACTTTTCCGTCCCGCAAGTGGGACGCGATAATTTGCTCAGGCGCTTTTCCTTGTTCGACCCACTGCTCGATCACCTCGATCGAATCGAAATGGTCCGGCCCATCACCTCCGCTGCAATGGTTCATGCCGGGCATCATGAACAGCCGGTAAGAATCTTTTACGGCGGCGGCGCCCATGGCGTCCATCACACTCGAGTAATAATTCACGCTGTTGACCGGCGAAATTAACGGATCGCTCCAGCCGTGATATTGCAGCAGCTTTCCGCCATGCCCGAAAAATTCGCGCAAGTTGGGATCGGTCGCGGCAATCAACCCATCGTCGGTACGGTCGGCGAGCGCCAGATCCTTGTCGAAATCAAATGTTTGGAAATCCCAGTCCGGATTTTTGAACACGACGTATTTGAAATAGTCCGCCGCGATCGGTACCGCCTGCGGGCCGGCCACGACGGCCCAGCCCAGTTCGCTGCCCGGAAGGAGGCCGGGAAAAATCAGCGCTTTGGTGCGCGGGTTGGTGATGGGGCCGTATATTTTCCGCGCGGCTACCACCTGCGCTGCGGTCAGGCAGTCCGGACCGTCCACGCCAGTGCACTCGATTTCCTGCGGATCGAAGGTGCAGCGCTGGGGGTTTCCAATCACGCCGTCTTTCACGCCGTCACGCGCGTCGCAGGCCGCGAGCGCCGCCCGGTGGATCACCGGAAATTTGCTTGCCGGGATGAAACTCGCTTCCGTCGCGAGCACGGCCTGCGAAAACCATAGAGAAGAGGCTGACAGATGGACCCAGTGATTCGCCGGCGCGCCCGCCACGATGCCGTCAAAATCTTCCGGAAAACGCTGCGCCTCTTTCAGTCCTTGCTTGCCTCCGGTCGAGCAGCCGTTCCAGTAGGAGCGCTTCGGGTTCTGTCCATAGTAGGCGGCGATGACTGCCTTGGCTTTCACCGTCATTTCATGGACGGCGCGGTAAGCGAAGTCCGTCACTTTCTCGGGATGCCCTTGCGCGAACCGGCCGCCGCCCGTGTCGCCCTCGTGCCCGGTGTCTGTCGAGGCGGTGGCGTAGCCGCGCGAGAGCGGCTCGGCCATCAGTTGGTAGGAAATTGTTCCTGCCCACCCACCGTTGCCCACGGCCATGAACTTGCCGTTCCAACCCGCTGCGGGCATCCACACTTCGACTTTGATGTCGGAGTCCGAAGACGGCTTCAAGCGTATCGCAACGCGGCAAAATGCGGGCAGATCTTTGGGCGCAACTCCCTCCAGCGCGGCCATCGGATTGATGCCGGGCTTCGCGGGAAGAGTGAATGCGCCCGCGGGCACGTCTTGCGTCAGCATGATGGTGGTATCGGGCAGGGCCAGCGACGCGAGGCTTTCGCACGGTTTCGCGGCGGCGGCGCGCGGAAGGCACAAACAAATTGCGCTGAGTATTACGATCCAAGGAGAGAAATTTTTCTTCACGGGTTTTGGCGCTCCTGCCGATTTTGAATATGAGGCGTACTTTATCACACCAGAATCGGCGAGGTGTTCGCGATGGGCGTCGCCCTGCGAGCCAATTTCAATACTCCGCCCCGGCTTCCTGCCGGACCCATCGCCGCCGTCCTTCTAGGATTCGTTCTCTTCAACGCCGCGGCGGTACTGGCGATGTACCGCCGCTTTTCAATCCCCCGATGATGAGTTGCGCGCGGCAAGATGATTCTTCACGCCGCAACTTCCGCTCTTCGATAGCGGCGGATTCGAATTTTGCTCTCCGATTTGAGCGCCTGAGAAAGATCGTAGTTGGACTGCATGCGCAGCCAAGTCTGCGCGTTGCTCCCAAATGCTTTGGCCAGGCGGATCGCCATCTCGGGGCTGATGCCGGCGCGCTGGTTGACGAGATTGTTCAGTGCTTGCCGGGAAACGCCGAGAATCTTAGCGCCCGAGGTTACGGTCAATCCGAGCGGTTGAAGGCAATCTTCCCGGACGATGCGGCCGGGGTGAGGCGGATTCTTCATGGGCATGATCTTCTTCCTTTCCTAGTGATAATCAATCAACTCCGCATCGAAGGCGTCCCCATTCTCGAACCGGAAAATGATCCGCCAGTTGGCGCGAACGGTAACCGCCCAGAATCCTTTCCGATCGCCTTTTAGCTGATGGAGGCGATAGCCGGGGAGATCGAGAGCGCGGGGCGTAACCGCTGCGTCAAGCGCGGACAGAATATTTTCGACTCGATGAATGATCTCTGCGCTGATTTGGCCGCGGTCGGTGCGTTCAAAGAGGCGCCGCAGGCCCTTGTGCTTAAGGCTCAGGATCATTTAAAATCGAGTGTACAGTGACAAGCGTCTATTGTCAACCAAAAAAGCCCGCTCCCGGTGGATCGGCCTATCCCAAACGATCTGGTGCTCGGAGCAAGCTTCCGCTACAATCGCGCCCGAGCCGGCCGCCCCACTTTTCTCCTTCGGCGGGACAGGAGTCACGGTTGAGCTTCAACGAACGCCTGAAGGAAATCCGCGAAGGGTTCGAGCCCGCCTTCTGGGTCGCCAACGTCAGCGAGATTTTCGAGCGGCTGGCCTACTACGGCGCGTTTTCCTCGCTGGCCAATTATCTGCACGAATCGCTGAATATTCCCACGGAGCAGACCGGCTCGCTCACCGGCCTTTTTGGCGGAATGGTCTGGTTCCTGGCGATCCTGGGAGGAGCGATTGCGGACCGGCTGGGCTTCCGGCGCGCGCTTTCGCTCGCCTACTTGATCCTGGCATGCGCGTATTTCCTGCTCGGTTCGTTGGGGGCTTCGTGGATGGCGCCGGTGCGGAGCGCGGTGCCGCTTCTGTGGCTCGTTGCGTTCGTTCTCATTCTGCCGGCGCTCGGCATCTCCATGGTGAAACCGAGCGTCGTCGGGACCACGGCGCGCGCGTCACGCGAGAATGTGCGCTCGATCGGCTATTCCATTTACTACACGATGGTGAATATCGGCGGTGCGGCGGGGCCGTACATCGCATCCTGGGCGCACCGGCATCTGGGAGTCGAAAACGTTTTCCGTGTTTCCGCGCTGAGCGTTTTGCTGATGTTTTTCGCTGTGCTTCTGTTTTTCAAGGAGCCGCGGCGCGCCGGCGACGTTCCGGCCCCCACCTTGGCGGAAACCGGACGCAATTTGCTCACTGTCCTTGCGAATCTCCGGTTCATGCTTTTTCTTCTTATCTTTTCGGGATACTGGGTCGTGTACTGGCAGGCGTATATCGTGCTTCCGCTTTATGTCCACGGATACATTGACGCGCGCGCCGATGTCGAACTGCTGCTGGTCACGGGCCCCGCGACCGTCATATGCCTGCAGTTTCTGATGACTTACCTGACGCGAAAAATTCCCACGTTCAGCGCGATCACTTTGGGCACTTTGATTTCAGCGCTCAGCTGGCTGATCGTTTCCTTCCGCCCGACGCTTTGGGCTGTGGTGGCTTCCATATTTGTTCTGGCGCTGGGCGAGATTGTGCTATCGCCTAGGTATTACGAATACGTCTCGCGCTTGGCGCCGCCGGGGCAGCAGGGAACTTACATGGGCTTCGCGTTCGTGCCCATCGGAATCGGATCGCTGGTGGGAGGATGGCTGGGCGGGCGGCTGATGCATCACTACGGGGAAGTCGTGCAGCGGCCCGCGCAAGTCTGGTGGGCCATCACCGGAATCGGGATAGGCACGACGCTGCTGATGTGGGTGTACCACCTCGTGGTCAAAACGGATTTGCCTCCGGCGGCGTCCTGATCTGGATTTCTCACCGGCGCAGCAGGATTTTTTCCGAACAATTAATCTAATTTGTCGTATCGCGCTTCCTGGCTTTGCGTGGCGCAGGCTTCAGCCTGTGGGGGTTAAGTATTGGATGCACGAAACCCCACAGACTGAAATCTGTGCCACAGGAGAAGTAACGAAAAGACGACATTCTTTCGAGATGGACAGCGAAAACGCAGCGCTTCAAACGCATGATTGGCCTGGCATGAAGGAACGTCTTCTCACGGGACTGCTGCTGGCCGCCGCCGTGCTGGTCTACGGCAACACCCTGGTGAACCGGTTCGCCATGGACGACGAACTGTATATCATGCGCAACGCGCAGGTGACCGACCCTTCGCTGCACGGGCTGTTCTCACCCAATCCGGTCAGCACCGTGTTCCGGCCGGTGGCATTCGCAACACTGGCGCTCAATTGGGCGCTCAGCGGGACGGAATCGCTTAGTTACCATCTAATGAATCTTCTCCTGCACGCAGGCGCGACTTGGCTGCTCTACATCTTGTTGCAGGAGTTGCTCGGGTCCTCATCCGAGGGAAAAACAGCGGCCTTCGCGGCCGCGCTATTGTTTGCCGTGCATCCCATTCATACCGAAGCCGTGGCCTGGGCCGTGGGTCGCGCGGAACTGCTGGCCGCCGGGTTTCTTTTTGCGGGCTGGATTTTGCATTTGCGCGACCGCCCCATCGCGTCGCTGGCCTGCTTTGCGCTGGCGATGCTGTCGAAGGAATCCGCCGTGGCGTTTCTCCCGCTCGTGCTGTTGGGGGATTATGCCCTTGGCAAATGGAAGCCGGGGTTTCGATACGCGCTGTTCGCCGGCCTCACCGTTTCGTATCTCGGCCTGCTATGGATCGTGCAGGGAGGCCGATTCGGGCCGGCCGAAATCCCGGCGTTTGACAATCCGCTCGCGCATCTTCCGCCCGCGTGGAGAATCCTGAACGCCTCGCGCGTGGCGTGGAAATATGTGGCGCTTCAGATTTATCCGGCCGTGCTTTCCTGCGATTATTCGTTTAACCAAATTCCGGTTTACCGGGATTGGCGCCACACGCTGCCTGCGGCGCTCGGGTTCGCCGCGGCCGCCGGTGCCTGGATCTGGGCCGTATGGAAACGGCAGGCGGGATGGGCCATCGCGGGCGGCATTTATTTCGCGGGCTTTGCGGCCACGGCGAATATTCTGGTGCCCACGGGGACGATTATGGGCGAGCGGCTGGCGTATCTGCCCTCGGCGGGATTTTGTTTGTTGTTGGCTCTCGGTTGGAGCTGGCTACGGCAGAGAAAAGAAATCTTGGCATGGGGGTTGCTCGCCGCAATTGTTTTGGTTTTGTCGGCGCGGACGGTGCTGCGAAATCGTGACTGGAAAGATGATTTTGCTCTTTACTCGTCGGCGGTGCGGGCCGTCCCGAACGACGCCAAGATGCATTCCAATCTCGCGGGGCAGTATTTCACGCGCGATCAGTTGGATTTGGCCGCGAGGGAATACCTAATCGCGTTGCGCATTAATCCCGATTCGCCGGACGCGCTGGCATCCTATGCGGCGCTCGAATTGCGCCAGGGCCATTACGAGGACGCCGGCCGGATGATGGAAAAGGCGCTGAGCATGAGCGGAAGGAACAACCTCAATTACGATTTCATGGTCGTGACGTTTGCGGCGATCCTGATGAAAACGAATCACGCCGATGGGGCCCTCGAATATCTAAATCGCGAAATTGGGGAGGCGCCCGCGTACGGCCTGGCCTGGTCGACGCGCGCCGAGCTTCACTACCAGCAAGGCGAACGCGCGGCGGCGCGCACGGACGCGGAAACGGCCTTGCGCCTTAACCTCGCCGATACGCAAGCGGCGGATGTTTTGCGGCGTCTCGAGGGTTCGGCGCCATCCGCGCCGCAATAGTGAAATCATGGACGTCCGTGGCGCCGTCTAGATTTGGCAGGAAACGGCGCTCGAGCCGCAAAAGGCCTTGCCTGTTTCTAGATTTCTCGGAACGCATTTTTGGTTTGAAACGCGCGCGCCAAGGTGTAGATATAGGCCTTGCCTGAAATCCAATTCAAACGATCGAACATTGCGGAGGAGTGCGATGGCCTTGAAATCCTGGTGGAAATCCGCCTTCCTGATTGCGGCGCTGGTTTTGCTGGCGGGAAATTTTGTTGCCGTCTTCGCGCAAGGCCGGCCCGAGGCGCCGCCGTTCGACGCTTCGCGCTTGACGATGCAACCTCCGCCGCCGGAAGGAGTCGCCATTCGCGCGGGGCGCCTGTTCGATCCGCGCACGGGCACGAACCTCACGAACCAGGTGATTGTGATTCAGGGCGACCGCATCGCGGACGTGGGTCCCGCCGATCGCGTGAAGATTCCCGGGGGCGCGCGCGTGATTGACCTGACCGGAGCGACCGTGCTTCCAGGCCTCATCGACCGCCACGTGCACCTCATGCAAAATCAGGAGCCGAACGAAGCCCGCGCTCTTCTCGTGGGGCAGCATTACGCGCTGGCGGATTTATATGCCGGTTTTACGACGCTCCAAGACATGAATTCGCCCTACACCTATGCCACGGTCGAATTGCGGGACGCCATCATTAAGGGCACGATCGTGGGCCCGAGGATGCAGGTCACCGGGCCGGCGCTCGATCCAAGGGGAGCCACATACTATCCCGCGCCGTCGGAGGTGGGTCCCTTCGGCTCCGGCACGGGGCAGCCCGCGTGGCAAAACTCGCAGAACATCAATTCCCCGTGGCTCGCTCGCGCGGCCGTTCGCGATCATTCACATTACGGCACCGACTGGATCAAGATTTACGAGACGGAAGATTATGAAGGGAGCGGATACCCGGTGCCAACGGGCGCGGGGGCCTTCATGCCGGACGGCAAGATGATCACCGTGCCGTCCCTGACGCTGGAGGAGAACCAAGCCATCGTCGACGAGGCTCACCGCAGAGGATTGAAAGTCGCTTGCCACGCCTATGGCGGCGAAGGGTTGCGCAATTGCCTTTTGGCGGGAGTGGATCTCCCCATCCATGTAATCGTCGGTGTTACCGGCGCGGAGGGTCTGGATGACGAGACGATTCGCCTCTTCAAGCAGCCGCTGCCGGACGGGACGCTCCGCCCCGTGAATCAGACTCTGTGGGATTTGGCGGGCCCTCTTGAAGAAGCCGATCGCAAGGCCAGCGGCGGAAAAAAGACGCGCTTCGGCCTGACGGAGCTGAGTTTTAAGCGGCTGGTGGCCGCAGGAGTGACGCAAATTTTCGGCAGCGGCGCCTACACTGTCGGACATGGCGTACAGGCCTACCAATTCCCAATCTACGTGAAATGGGGAATGTCTCCGGCGCAGGCGCTTCGCATGGCGACGAGCGACGCCACCGTAGGCCTCAATTATGACCTGGGCAATCAAATCGGCTACGTCGAAAAAGGAAGGTTCGCCGACCTGGTAGCCGTTTCCGGCAACCCGCTCGAGGACATCAGCGAGATGCAACGCGTGAAATTCGTGATGAAGGGCGGCGTGGTGTTTCGGAATGAATTGACGAAGTAGCGAATCGCGGTTTCAATCGCCGCTTAGCACAGCCATCAACTTCTTCAAAATGCGAGACGGGCGACATGACTTTCCGCTGTGTAAACGGACAGATGGGCCGTCCATCTTCGCCGGAACCGGTGAGTGTAATTCCGGAGGCATCGCAGAAACCAAGAGTGCGGCAGGGATTTCGATTATTCGGTTGCGCCCAATGGGAGGAAATACTGCGTGCCTTTCACCGGCTCTTGCAGCCGGCGAAGAAGCTGCTGTAGATCCTCGTTGCGCTCGACGAAATCGATTTCCGAGGTGTTGATGACCAGCAGGTTCGATGAGGAATAGCGGAAAAAGAAATGCTCGTAGGCGCGGACGACTTCCTCGAGGTAGGCTCGCGAGATCTGCTTTTCCGCGGGGGATTTTTTCTTGGCGATGCGGTCGCGCAGGACTTCGGGAGTGGCCTGAAGATAGATCACCAGATCGGGAGGCTTCAAGGCCGCCGCGAACAATTCAAAGTAACGGTCGTAGAGTTTCAGCTCTTCATTGTCCAGATTGATGTAGGCGAAAATCTTGTCCTTCTCAAACAGAAAATCGGAGACCAGGGGCGCGCCGTCGCTCTGTTGCGCCTCCCTCAGACGCTGATGCCGCTCGATCAGGAAATATAATTGCGCGCGGAAAGCGGAGCCGGGTTTTTCCAGGTAGAAATCGGTAAGGAAAGGATTGTCGTCCGGATCGAAGATGCGCCGCGCGTGCAGGCGGTCGGCCAGGATGCGGGCCAGCGTGGATTTGCCCACGCGGATGGGTCCTTCGATGGTGATGGAGCGCGGCGGCTCGAAGGCAGGGGCTGTTTGCGGAGCGGCGGAAGAAGATCGCGGCATGGAACGGGATTATAGCCGAAAGTCCGGCGATTGCATGCTCCGGCGATTCCGGATGCCCGCCGGATGGCGGGCGCTACAAGGACAAGGAGCGGTCGGGAAGAAGAAGCGGTCAGGCAAGCTTCGCGGGGTTGCTGCGACCCGGCGAGGCCACGCTGCGTTGAGAAAATGGAAACGCGGCCGGGGCGGCTGGTAGCTCGATGCGGAATGTTGCGCCGCCTTCCGGCCGGTTGTGGCAGGAGATTTGCCCGCCCTGGTCGCGGATCAGTCCGTAACAAATGCTCAGGCCGAGGCCGGTGCCCTTGCCAACCGGCTTGGTGGTATAAAACGGGTCAAACACCAGGTGAGGATCGCGCATGCCCGGGCCGGTATCCGAGAAAAGGATGACCACATTGTCCTTTTCAAATAGAGTGCGCACGGTCAAAGTGCCGCCACCGGATTCGTGCATGGCATACACGGCGTTGTTGATGATGTTGGAAAAAACCTGCAGCAATTGATTCATGTCCGCGCGAACTTCCGGAATGCCCGTCCCGGTTTGCACTTCGATGCGGATGTTCTTGCCGCGAAGATCGAAGCGGCGAAACTGCGTGGCGGTGTTGACGATCGTGTTGATGTCAAGCGGGGCGCGCATTTCGCTGGGGACCTGGCGCGCGAAGCTGAGCAAATTGTTGACCAGCGTCTTGGTGCGCCGAGCTTGTTCTCGAATTTTTTCGGCCACGCTTTTCGTTTTTTCACTGATCGTGGGATCTTCCGCGAGCAAGTCAGAATATCCCAGGATGGCCGTGAGAGGATTGTTGATTTCGTGCGCGGCGCCGCCGACGAGCTGCCCGATCGAGGCCAGCTTTTCCGATTGCACGAATTGCGTTTGCAGCCGCTTGAGATTGTCGATCGCTTCCTGCGAGGCGCGCAGTAAATTCAATCGCTCGCGATCCACCAGGTCATTGCGCAGGAAGGCCATGAATCCCAGTGGAAGAACGGCGCCCACGGTCGCCAAAATGCGAAAATCGCGAACCGCCAACGGCGCGTGGCTGAGCTTCATGTCCCAGAAGCCAATCAAGGGAAGCGAAAGCAAGGCCAGACGCGCCAGGCGCGATGCCCAGACCGTTTCGGTTTCATTCGCCCGCGCGTCGCCGGCCAAGGAATTATCCCCCGGTTTCGCCGCGAATTTAATTTCCTCATCGCGGGTCCGGTAGGCGATGATTCCCGTTGCGCCCAGCCAAATAAATGAAATGACCAGCGGCAGATCGTACAAGCTTCCCCTGGAATAGTGCGTCCGCCCGACCATCATCCGAACCACCAGGAACCCAATCACGTAGACACCGCCGGCCGCCGTCAGATGCCCATAAATCCGCCGCCAATACCCGGTGGCTTGCGAGAACAGAATGGCCGCTCCGGCGACGAACACACAATTCTCGAATAAGGAGATGGCACCGAAAGCCTGAAGGTATCGCCTTTCATCCTGCACGACGTATTGCCAAGGAATCACGGCGAAGGCGTAGAGGTACAGCCACCAGCAGAACATGAGGCCAAAATCCACGTGCGCGTACAGAGCCTCCGGGTCGCCGGAGGGCTTGTGCGGCTGCATGGTCAGAGCCGCAATCATGGGAACGGTGTGCAGGAAAAAAATGATGTCCGCATGGAAGAGGTGAGTGACCGGCCGGTGCTGGTACACCTCGATGTATGTCCAGATTGCCAGTCCCAACATCCACAGCGAGCAGCCGAATGCCAACAGCATCCAGAATGCTTTTTTGCGCCAGTCGGGCGTGACGGCATTAATCAGCAGCGCCCCGTTGACGACAAGAGGCATCAGGCAAAACAGAAGGTCAGCCGCCGAGGTCCGGGCCGAGCCCTCGGGAACCCACACGCACAGAGCGATGTAGGCTCCCAGCAGGAGTAGCCAGGGTGTTGCGAGGTACCAGTTCATTCGGGAGGCGCGGTCCATATTTCTACTGATCGTGCATTCTACCGTAAGGGCGCGAGGGGGCCCTGACCGCTGAGGTACAGGTATGACGAAAGCGTAACAGTCCACCCGCGGCTACCCCTTCCTCGCTTCGGTCGGTTCACCGGGAACGCTTTCCGTGAACGGAATGACCAAGTGAACTCGGCACTCCGCTCCCGGTTAGACCGGGCGGCCCCGCGATTAGGGATTGGAAAGCGATGGACAGCCAAGGTTCGCAAACCCGCAAGGGAAGGATTAAAATGGGCGGCATGCCGGGAAACAGCACGGATGAGAAACTCCGGGTCGAGGAAGCACGCGCGGATTTCGTCGCGCGTTTTCCTGCCTATGAAAAGACGGCTCTGCTGGACGATTTGCGCGCCACGGAGTATCGCCGGCTGGACGAGCGCGGCCAGGTCTATCTTGACTACACCGGCGCTTCTCTCTACGCGGAATCGCAATTGCAAAAGCACTTCGAGCTAATGCGGTCCAGTGTGTTGGGCAATCCGCACTCCGCCAGTCCGGCCTCGGTGACAATGACAGAGCACGTCGAACGCACGCGCCGTCAAATTCTGAGCTATTTCAACGCACGCGCCGCGGATTACGTTCTCGTCTTCACCCAAAACGCCTCGGCGGCGCTCAAGCTGGTGGGCGAGTCATTCCCCTTTGCTCCGGGCAGCCATTATTTACTGACATTTGATAATCACAACTCCGTAAATGGTATTCGCGAATTCGCGCGCGCCAAGGGAGCCGCGATCCATTACGCGCCGCTGGGAATGCCGAATTTGCGGCTCGATGGGGCGCGCCTGGAACCTTTGCTGGACGCCGCCGATCCGGCCCGCGCCAATCTGTTTGCCTATCCGGCGCAGTCCAATTTTTCCGGTGTGAAACATCCGCTCGATCTCGTCGCCAAGGCGCAGAGGAAAGGTTGGCGCGTGCTCCTCGATGCGGCCGCTTTCGTGCCCACCAATCGCCTGGACCTCACCGCCGTGCAGCCGGATTTCGTGACGCTTTCCTTTTACAAAATGTTCGGCCATCCCACGGGCGTCGGCGCATTGCTCATCCGCCGTTCGGCCCTGGCGGAGCTAAAGCGCCCCTGGTTTGCCGGTGGGACCGTGAATTTCGCGTCGGTCCAGGGACAGGCGCACGTACTGTCGCCCAACGAAGCCGCCTTCGAGGACGGCACGCTGAACTATCTTTCCATCGCCGCCGTGGAAATCGGCCTGCTTTATCTGCAATCCATCGGCATCGACACGATCACGGAACGAGTGCGCTGCCTGACGGGATGGCTGCTCGAGGAAATGCTCGCCCTGCGGCACACGAATGGCCGCGCCATGGTGCGCATCTACGGCCCGGCCACCACCGAAGCGCGCGGCGGAACGGTCGCGTTCAATCTCTACGATCCGCAGGGACACTTGCTGGATTACCGCCGCGTCGAGGAATTGGCCGGCGCGGAAAACATTTCCCTGCGCACCGGATGCTTCTGCAATCCCGGTGTGGGAGAGATCGCGGAAGGTTTGACAGAGGAAGACATGCGCGCCGGTTTCACGCTAGGCGCCGACATCAATCTGCAAAGCTTCCTCCGATTGATGCGGGAGCGCGGACGCAAGAGCGCCGGCGCCATTCGCGCGTCCATCGGCCTGGCTAGCAATTTTGCCGACGTCTGGCGTTTCCTCCGCTTCCTCGCCAGCTTCCGCGACCAGACGCGCCTGACCATCGGCGACGTCAGCTTCGACATCGAATCCTGCCGCATCATTCGCGACGGAAGTTAGGCAAACTGTCCCGACACAAAGGCAGCTAAGCAAAGGGTATTTGTGAGGTGATGCATGGTAACGACGAAACGTAAGCCGGCATGTGTAGGTGAAGTTCTAACCGCGGAATTCATCGAGCCGATGGGCCTAACGCAAACCGCGCTGGCCGAGGCGATGGGCGTGCAGCGCAAGCACGTCAACGAGCTGTGCACCGGCCGCCGCAGCGTCACCGCCCGGACGGCGCTCATCCTTGCCCGCGTGTTCGGGAATAGCGCCGATTTCTGGCTGAACGTGCAGCGGCGCAGCGATCTTTGGAACGCCATGAACTCGCCGCGGGAACGCCAGCGGATCAAACATGCACGCCCGCTATCGCCCGCCGCATGACGCGCACTCCGCCCCGCTCACTTCGCGAGATACATGTAGCCCACCGTGTTGTTCCCGGGTGAAGCAAACCACATCCTGCCTTTGGGATCGTTGTTGAGTTCTCGCATTCCATTTCCCACGGCGGGAGCGGGGTACTCGGTGATTTTTCCGGTGGCGGGATCCAGGCGGCCGACCGTGTCCATGATTCCGGAGGCGTACCAGACCTGATTGTTTGCGTCGATGCCAATGGGATACGGCGTGGGCTGCTCACCGGGAAGTTGGTATTCCTTGAATGCGCCGGTTTCCGTATCCAGGCGAACGATCTGGCCTCGGTCGTATTGGGCGAGCCAGCCGATTCCGTTGGCGTCGACTTGAAAGCGGCGGCGCGAACCGGGCTGCGGCGGCGGAGTCCAAGAGGTGACTTTCGCGGTCTTGTAGTCCACTTTAAAAATTCGCCCTTGTCCGCCGGCTTCGTCAAACCAGATGTTGCCGGCCCTG
>Ga0302324_100002811_pt1 | contig 39677 bp, 41 predicted proteins | sample Palsa_T0_1_FD_201949 | JGI IMG/M metagenome (GOLD analysis project Ga0302324, IMG submission 201949) | Peat permafrost microbial communities from Stordalen Mire near Abisko, Sweden - Palsa_T0_1 | ecosystem: Environmental > Terrestrial > Soil > Palsa > Peat permafrost | place: Sweden: Abisko...
CCGGGCGCCCGTCTCTGGTCGCGGTGAACAGCTCGTCGCGGTTTGGGTCATACACGGCGCCCGCGACCGTGCCCCGGCCGTCGCGCACGGCCACGCTCACACACCACTGCGGAATCCCGAACAGGAAGTTGACGGTGCCGTCGAGCGGATCCACCACCCAGCTCAGGCCGCTGGCCCCCTCGGCCGAGCCCCCCTCCTCTCCGAGAAAGCCATCGCCGGGCCGCCTTGCGGCGAGCAGCTCGCGGATGGCCCGCTCGGCGGCGAGGTCGGCCTCACTGACGAGATCGGTGGGCGTGCTCTTGCTTCTGACGTCCGCCTCCACGCCGTGGCCGGCTCGCTCCAGCAGCAGCCCGCCGGCCATCCTCGCGGCGTCGACCGCCAGCTCGAGCAGCTCTCCGTTCAGCCCGCGGGCGGCGGGGTCGGTGGCGTCCATGTGACGGGCAATCTATTGAACGCCTTCACAACGATCCGCCGCGATCGGCTCTAGGGTCTGACTTCCAAGAGGGAGGCAACCTGTGTCATATCCAGTCACATTCGAGGCCGACTACACCGGGCCGCGCAAGCGCCTGACGGCGTTCTTCAGGCTGATTCTCGTAATCCCCGTCGCAATCGTCCTGTATGTCTATGCGATCGTCGCATGCTTCGCGATCCTGATCGCCTGGTTCGTGATCGTCTTCACCGCCCGCTACCCGCGGGGGCTGTACGACTTCGTCGCCGGCTATCTGCGCTTCGTCACCCGCGTCACGTCCTATGCGGCGCTGCTGTGCGATCCCTACCCGCCGTTCAGCGGCGCGCCCGATGACTCCTACCCGGTGCGCATGCAGTTCGCCGGGCCGCTCGAGCGCTACAGCCGTGCGAAGACCTTGTTCCGCTTCATCCTGGCGATTCCCCTGCTGTTCGTGCGCTACGTGATGGGGCTGCTGCTCGAGATCGGCGCGGTCGGCGCCTGGGTGGTGATCGTGATCACGGGCAGGATGCCACGCGGCCTGTTCGACCTGATGGTGCTCGCCAGCTCCTACACGGCCCGCTCGGACGCCTATCTGCTGCTGCTGAGCGAGACCTATCCGCCGTTCCAGGACGAGCAGACACGGGCGGCCGGGACCGCCGGCCCTACACCGGCGTGACCGGGTTGCGCTTGGCCGGCCATGCCCTGCGCCTGCCCTGCGTATCGGCGTGGGCGAACCGGCGAATGAGCTCTGAGCGCAGCTCCCCGGGCTCGACCACCGCATCGATCACGAGCTCTGAGGCGAGGTGCAGGACGTCGATGTCCTCGGCGTACTCGCGCCGCAGCTCCTCCGTGCGGCGGGCGCGCTCGGCCTCGTCGTCGATCGCCTGCAGCTGGTTGTAGTAGACGGCGTTGATCGCCGCCTGCGGGCCCATCACCGCGATCTGCGCGCCCGGCAGCGCCAGGCAGCAGTCCGGGTCGAATGCGGGTCCCGCCATCGCATACAGCCCCGCCCCGTAGGCCTTGCGCACTATCACCGAGATCTTCGGCACGGTCGCCTCGCTGACGGCGCTGATCATCTTGGCGCCGTGCCTGATGATTCCCTCGCGCTCCACCTGCGTGCCGATCATGAAGCCCGGCACGTCCGCCAGGAACAGGAGCGGCACGTTGAATGCGTTGCAGGTCCAGATGAATCGCGCCGCCTTGTCGGCCGAATCCGAGAACAGCACCCCGCCCTTGTGCTTGGGCTGACTCGCCACGATCCCCAGCGCCCGCCCGTCGAGGCGCGCGTAGCCGACGATCAGCTCCTTCGCCCAGCGCGGGTGGATCTCGAGCAGCGAGCCCTCGTCGATCAGCGCGTCGATCAGCGTGCCCATGTCGAACGGCTTGTTCTCATCGGCCGGGATCAGCTCGGCCACGGATCGCCCGTCGGCCGGCGCGCGCGCGGGCGCGGGCACGTGCAGCGGCGGCTGCTGCTCCCAGTTGCCCGGCAGATAGGACAGGTAGCGGCGAGCTGTGGCGATCCCCTGCTCGTCGCTCTTCACCAGCTGGTGTGAACAGCCTGAGACCCCGGTGTGCATGCGCGCGCCGCCCATCTCCTCGAGGGTGACCTTCTCGCCGATCACCATCTCGGCCATGCGCGGCGAGCCGAGGTACATCGAGGCGTTGCCCTCGCGCATTATCACCAGGTCGCAGAAGGCCGGTATGTAGGCGCCGCCGGCGGCGCTCGGCCCGAACAGCACGCACACCTGGGGCACCACTCCGGACAGCTTCACCTGGTTGTGGAAGATCCTTCCGGCGCCGCGCCTGCCGGGGAACATCTGCACCTGTTCTGTGATCCGGGCCCCGGCCGAGTCGACCAGATAGACCATCGGGATCGAGAGATCAAGCGCGCGCTCCTGGATGCGCAGGATCTTCTCGACGGTCCTCGCGCCCCACGAGCCCGCCTTGACCGTCGGGTCGTTCCCCATCAGCGCGAGCGGCCGCCCTTCGCAGGTGCCCAGCCCGGTCACGACGCCGTCTGCGCCGAGCCCGTCCTCGCCCCAGTTGGCAAGCAGCGCTTCCTCGGCGAAGCTGCCCTCGTCGAGCAGAAGCGCCACGCGCTCGCGCACCGCGAGCTTGCCCTGCTCGCGCGCCTTCTGGCGGTGGTGCTCGGGGCCGCCGGCCAGCGCGCGCTCGCCGGCCTCGCGCAGGGAGCTCATCGCTCGAGCTTTCGGCCGGAGCCGTGGCGCTCGCGCGCGCGCGTGTGCTCGCGGCGAGCGCTCAGATGGTGTTCGACCGCCTCGAGGTCCGGCGCCGGCCCGAACAGCCGCCAGGCATTGCGGATCAGCGGCAGAAGCGTCACCAGGATCACCCAGATCGGCCAGAAGCTTCCGCCTGCCCCGTCGGAGGCCCAGATTGCGACGCATACGGCGCACAGGCCCAGACCGCCGCCGCCCTCCTGCAAGAGGCGCCGGCGCAGATGGGCCCTGCGTTTCTGAAGCGTCCGCTCGAGCGCCGCCGGGCTGATCGGCAGATCGGCCCTGAGCGCGTCGAGCTCGCCCCGGGTGGAGGCCTCATACGCGCGCCCCACACGCTCCTCGAACTCCTCGTCGGTGAGCCTGCCCGCCACCACGTGTTCGCGCAGCTCATCGGCGAGCTGCTCGCGGTCGGCGTCGGCGGCGCGAAGGCTTGAGGAGTCGCTCATCGACACAGAGGATATGTGCCCGCACTCCCATCAGCGGTAGCCTCCCGTGCGTGTCCTCTGACGAGGTCTTCGATCTGCCGGCGGCCGCCCTGCGCGCCGACGGCGCCGAGGTGGCGATGTCGATCGAGGTGCTGGCCTCGCGGCTCGAGCAGGCGCTGCCCACGATCACGCTCGTCGAGCGTCGCAAGGTGGGCGGATTCCGCTCCAAGCGCCGCGAGGTGGAGCGCATCGCGGTGAGCCTCGGCGAGCAGCAGTTCGAGCTTCGGCGCGCCGGTGGGCTCATAAGCTGCACGCGCCAGAAGGTGGTGCGAGGCATCACCCTCAACCGCCAGGAGCTGTCGATGGCCGATTGGATCGACGAGTTCAACGCCGCCGTCGCACGCAGCGCCGAGGTCTCAGAAGTCGATCGGCTGGCGCTCGGGAAGCTGCTCTCGTGAGCCCGCTGTTCCATCGCCGCTCGGAGGAGGAGAAGGCCGCCGATCGCGCCGCCGCGGAGGTGCGCCGCGAGGACGATGAGCGCTCGCGGGAGCGGTCCGCCGCCTCGCTCGAGCAGATCGAAGCTGGGCACATACCGCTCGCAGCAGCAGAGCGCCTTGCGCAGTTCGCGCATCCGGGCGCAGCGCCCGCGCCCTTCTCAAGCGACCTGGCGGTGAATGAATGGAGCGCGCTTTCAAGGCTCGGTGTCACGCCGATCACGCAGGTGATGGGCTCCTCCATCTACCACGTCGGCTGGCAGCCGGTCTACTACAACGTCCCAACCGAGGTGCAGGTGCTGTCCGACGCCTACAACGAGAGCCGCCGGCTGGCGCTCGGCCGGCTGCGCGAGGAGGCCGAGGCGTGCGCCGCCGATGCCGTCGTGGCGGTGCGGATCGAGCGGGGCGGGCACGATTGGGCGGCCGGCGCGGTGGAGTTCATCGCCTTCGGCACAGCCGTGCGCCTGCCCGAGCAGCTCCGCCAGCCCGGCGCGGAGGCGCTGCTCAGCGACCTGTCCGCGCAGGAGTTCGCGCTGCTGTGCAACGCCGGCTACATGCCGGTGGGAATAGCAGCCCACACCAGCGTGCACTACATCCCCGCCTCGATTCAGACCCAGCAGGCGCAGAGCTCCTTCGGGGGCGCCTTCGGCGGCCCGGGCGGCTCCTGGGCCAACCAGGAGCTCCGCGACTTCAGCCAGGGCGTGTATGAAGCGCGCGAGAAGGCGATGTACTTCGTGGCCGGGCAGGTCCACGCTCTCTCCGGCGACGGCGTGATCGGCGTCGAGATCTCACAGCACGCCCGCACGCATGCGGTGCGGCGCGGCATGTATGAGAGCCGCGATTTGGAGGTCACCTTCCACGTCATGGGCACGGTCGTGCGCGAGGACCCTGCGCTTGCCTCGACGCCCCCACAGCCGCCCCCGCTTCAGATCCTCTCACTGCGGTGAGCCCCCGCCAAGCGACAAAGGATGAGAGACATGGCATATGACCCGACCAGCACCGAGGGCGTACCCGAGGCGGGCGCCGCGCGTCTTGAGCAGAACCGCTCCGGCCTGTTCACCAGCGACCTGTCGGTCAACGAGTTCCTGCTCGTCCGCCAGGCCGGCTTTCAGCCGCTCGGGCTTGTGATCGGGAGCTCGATCTACCACATCGGCTACCAGCAGGCGCAGTGGAAGCAGAGCCAGGAGATGAACGTGCTGTCCCAGGCCATGTACGAGGCCCGCGAGCTGGCCATGACCCGCATGGAGGAGGAGGCCGAGCAGCTCGGAGCCGACGGCATCGTCGGCGTACGTCTGAACATCGGTCGCTATGACTGGGGCGAGAGCATGGCGGAGTTCATCGCGATGGGCACGGCCGTCAGGCACCGCGCGGGCGAGCTGCACCGTGCGCCGTCGGGGCGGCCCTTCACGAGCGACCTGTCAGGCCAGGAGTTCTGGACGCTCCTGCAGACCGGCCACCGCCCGGTGGGGATGGTGATGGGCTCCTGCGTCTACCACGTGGCCCACCAGAGCTGGCGCCAGTCGATCGGCAACACCGGCAAGAACGTCGAGCTTCCCAACTTCACCCAGGCGCTGTACGACGCGCGCGAGCTCGCCATGGAGCGCATGCAGGCGGAGGCGCTCGAGGCCAGGGCCGAGGGCATCGTCGGCGTGCATATCGAAGAGAAGTCCCACGGCTGGGGCAGCCACGTGATCGAGTTCTTCGCCATCGGCACGGCGATCATCCCCTCCGAGGGAATCGAGGATCACGTCATCCCTGCCCCGCAGACCGTGCTCGATCTCAGCTGAGTCCCCGCCGGGCCGAAGGCGGTTCAGCCGGCGCTGAGGACGCTTGACAGGGGCCGGCCGCCGGCCGGCCGGGGCGGGCGGGTCAGCTCAGCCATCGTGCCAGTCGATGGGACCGGCCAGCAGGGTGTGGCTGCCGAGCGGGCGATCGAGAACCTCGCGCACGCGCTCTGAGCACGCGAGCAACGCGGGCAGGTCGACGCCCGTCGATATGCCCATCCCCTCGAGCATCGACACCAGGTCCTCGGTGGCGATGTTGCCCGTGGCGCCCGCCGGCACCGGGCAGCCTCCGAGCTCGCCGAAACTGGACTCGAAGCTCTCGACGCCCGCCTGAAGCGCGGCCAGCACGTTGGCGAGGCCCTGGCCGCGGGTATTGTGGAAGTGCGCGGTCAGCTCGACCCCGTCGCCCGCCTGCGCGCTCAGCTGATCGCCGATCACGCTGAAGAACTCGCCCACCCCGACCGGGTCGGCCATGCCGGTGGTGTCCCCGAAGCCGATCTCCTGAGCGCCCGCCAGGGTCAGGCGCCGGGCGATGGCGAGCACCCGCTGCGGCGGGACGCGACCCTCGTAGGGGCAGCCGAAGGAGGTCGAGATCACCCCCTCGCAGCGCAGCCCCTCGGCGTGCGCGCGGCGCAGCACCGCCTCAACGCCGGTGAGCGACTGCTCGATCGAGCGGTTGACGTTCTTGTGATTGTGTGTCTCGGAGGCCGACAGGAACACGTTGACCTCATCGAACGCCGCCCGCTGCCCGCGGTGGCTGTCGCGCAGGGCGAGCGCATTGTCAAGGCCGCGCTCGTTGGGAATGAGCACTGACACGCTGACCTCTCGCGGAACGTCGATGCGCTCCAGCACGTCGGCCGCGTCGGCGAGCTGGGGGATCACATCGGGGCGGACGAAGCTCGTGACCTCCAGGCGCCTGAGGCCGGTGCGGGCGAGCGCGTCGATCAGCTCGACCTTGCGCTCGGTCGGGATGACCTCCGGCTCGTTCTGAAAGCCGTCGCGCGGACCGACCTCCCTGATGCTCACGGCGCTCGGCAGCCCGCTCACCTGTTCTGGAGCCTCATCGCCGGAAGCCTATACTCGGCCGCCGTGGCAGCGTCGCCCACCGAACCGGTCGCAATCGTCGGCGCCTCAGGTGCGCTCGGCTTCGGTCTGGCGGTGAGACTCGCGCGGGCGGGGGTGGCGGTCGTGATCGGCTCGCGCGAGGCCGAGCGGGCGGATGAGGCCGCCGCGCGGGCGAGCGCGGCCGTTCCGGGGAGCTCCTGCTCGGGCCTCGGCAACGCCGATGCGGTGCGCGCAGCCGGCGTGGTGATCCTCAGCGTGCCGTTCCGAAACCATGCGGAGACGCTCGGCAATCTCAAGGACGCGCTGAGGCCGGGGCAGCTCCTGATCGACGCAACCGTCCCGCTCGCGGCGGCTGTCGGCGGCAAGGCCACGCGCATGCTCGGCGTGTGGCAGGGCTCGGCCGGCCAGCAGGCGCTCGAGATGGCGCCCGAGGGCGTGCGGGTGGTCTCGGCCCTGCACACCGTGAGCGCCGCATCGCTGACCGATCTGGGCAATCCACTGGAGCAGGACGTGCTGCTGTGCGGCGATTCGCGCGAGGACAAGGCCGAGGCCGCGCTTCTCATCGAGCGCATCGAGGGGTTGCGCTGCGTCGACTGCGGGCGCCTTGAGATGGCTCGCATAACCGAGTCGCTGACGGCCCTGTTGATCGCGGTCAACGCCCGCTACAAGGCCCACGCCGGCATTCGCCTGACCGGGCTGCCCGACCCGTCATGGCAGTGAGCGGCGCCGATGTCGTCGTCCTGTCGGGCGGGACCGGCGGCGCAAAGCTCCTGCGGGGCATGGCTGACGCGGCCGGCCCCGAGGCCCTCGCCGCAATCGTCAACACGGGCGATGACATCGAGATCTACGGCGCGCATGTCTCGCCCGACCCCGACCTCGTCTCCTTCTGGCTGGCCGATCAGATCGACGAGCGCGGCTGGGGCCTTGAGGGCGACACGTTTGCGGTGATGGATGCCCTGCGCGAGCTTGGCGAGGAGGTGTGGTTCAACCTCGGAGACCGCGACCTGGCCTGGTGTGTGCAGCGAGCGAGGATGCTCTCCGAAGGGCTCTCTCCGACGGCGGCGCTCGAGCGCCTGAATGCCGCCATCGGCGTGCGCACGCGTGTGCTGCCGATGAGCGATGACCCCGTGCGCACATGGGTTCGCAACCCCGCCGGCTGGCATCCCTTTCAGGATTTCATGATCCGCCAGCGCGCCGCCGGCCCGGTCGAGGGCCTCGAGTTCCGCGGCGCCGAGCAGGCCGCGCCGAGCGAGCAGGCGCTCGCGGCCATAGACGGTGCGCGCGTGATCGTGATCGGCCCCTCCAACCCGCTGGCGTCGATCGCCCCGATACTCGCGGTGCCCGGCCTGCATGACGCGCTGCTCAAAGCCGACGCTCCCGTGGTGGCCGTCAGCCCGCTCGTCGGCGGCGAGGCGCTGAAGGGACCGACCGCATCGTTCATGGCCTTTGCCGCGCTCGACCTGAGCGCCGACGGAGTGGCCGACTTCTACGGCGAGCTGCTCGACGGGATCGTGGCGGACGAAAACGTGGGCCGCCTGGCGACGCTTGAGACGGACACCCGCATGCACGACGCCGCCAGCCGCGCCGCCGTGGCCGAGCAGACGCTCCGCTTCGCCGAGGCGCTGCGCGGCTAAGCGCAGGGGCCCCGGGCTCCGGGCCCCGGGCTCCGGGCTCCGCCCGCCGCCCGCCGCCCGCCGGCGGCACTCCAGGGCCGGTCGAACGGCGAGCGGCGACTATCGTCTGCGATCACATGCGCACCGCCGCGATCCTGCCCGTCAAGAGCTTCGCGCTGGCCAAGCGACGACTCGGTGTGAGCGTAACCGAGAAGCTGCGCGCCCGCCTGGCGCAGGCGATGGTGGCCGACGTGCTGCTGGCCCTCGGCGAGACCCGGGGGATCGCCCGCACGATAGTCGTCACCCGCGAGGACTCGGTCGCCGTCGCCGCACGCCGCCAGGGAGCCCTGGTCATCGACGACGCGCCCGAGCAGGGTCAGTCGGCCGCCGTTCAACTCGGCATCCTGCAGGCGCTGGGCGAGGGCATCGAGCGGGTTCTGTGCATCCCCGGCGATTGCCCGGCGCTCGACCCCTCCGAGCTCGAAACGCTGCTGCGCGCGGGCGGCGAGCCGGAGGTGGTGATCGTGCCCGACCGCCACGGGACCGGCACCAACGGCCTGCTGCTCACGCCCCCGGACGCGATCGCGCCGAGCTTCGGCCCCGGCAGCTGCGAGCGCCATCGCGCGCTGGCGCTCGTCGCGGGTGTGAGCTGCCGCCTCGAGCAGCCTCTGTCGCTTCTGCTCGACATCGACACCGGAGCGGACCTTGAGGCCCTCAGGCAGCGACTCTCGGGCGGGCGCGGGCTGGCCGCTCGCACGCGCGCGGTGCTCGGCCAGCGCGAACGCAGCGACCTCTCCTCCATCACCAATACAGGCTGACGGTCCGCGCGCAGTGGCAACCCTGTCCGCCCGCGCCCTCAGCGGCCTGCCAGAGGTGCACGCGGGCGACGATCTTGCGGCGCTGATCGCGGCGCCGCCCACGGGCGTCCACCTGCGCGACGGGCAGGTGCTGGTGATCGCGCACAAGGCGGTGTCCAAGGCCGAGGGGGCGGTCGTCTCGCTGGCCGCGGTGGAGCCCGGCGCCCGCGCCGTCGCGCTGGCGCTCGAAGCCGAGCGCGACCCCCGCGCGGTCCAGGTCGTGCTCGATGAGTCCGCAGAGGTTCTGCGCGCCGAGCGCGGCGTGCTCATCTGCCGCACCCGTCACGGCTTTGTCTGCGCGAACGCCGGGGTGGACACCTCGAACGCCTCTGAGCCGGACACGGTCATCCTTCTGCCGCGCGACCCCGACGGCTCCGCGCGGCGCATTCGAGCACGCCTGCGCGAGCTCAGCGGGGCAACGGTGGCGGTGATCGTCACCGACAGCTTCGGCCGGGCCTGGCGCCACGGCCAGCTCGACATCGCGATCGGCCTCGCCGGCATGACCCCGCTCGAGGATTGGCGGGGGCGGACCGACGCCACCGGCCTTCAGCTCAAGGCCACCTGGCTGGCCGTCGCCGACGCCGCGGCCGCGGCAGCGGACCTGGCCCGCGCAAAGGACTCACGCGAGCCCGTCGTGATCATCGACGGCCTCGAGCGGTTCGTCACCGCCGAGGACGGCCCCGGCGCGGCCGAGCTTCTGCGGCCGCTGGATGAGGACCTGTTCCGCTGACGCTGGACCGCAACCGGGTGCAGGACCCGAGCGGGCGCTGGCGCTAGGCGGCGACTCCCAGCTCGTAGCGGCGACGGATGTCGTACAGCGTGGTGCGCTCGGCCGCCGGGCGGCCCGCCTCGTGAGCGGCGGCCACCAGTTCGTGGGGATCAAGGCGGGTACCGTGATAGCTGCCCGCCAGGCGGCTGATGGACTCCTCCATGAGCGTGCCGCCGAGATCGTTGACGCCCCACCGCAGCGCCTCGCCGGCGGCCTCGATCCCCATCTTCACCCAGCTGGCCTGCAGGCTCTGAACCGTGCGTCCCAGCGCCAGCCGGAAGATGGCGGTGTGCTTGAGGTTCTCCTCGCGGGAGATCTCCTCGACGCCGTGGGTGCGGCCCAGGAGCGTCTGGAACGGTATGAAGGACAGCGGCACGAACTCCGTGATCCCGCCCGTGCGCTCCTGCAGCTCGCGCACCACGCGCATGTGCTCGGCGAGCTCCCACGGCTCCTCGATGTGGCCGAACATCACCGTCGCGGTCGAACGCAGCCCGGCGTTGTGGGAGGCCTCGATGATCTCGACCCAGCGCGCCACCGGAAGCTTGTTCGGCGAGATGCGTTCGCGCACGCCGTCGTGCAGCACCTCTGCGGCGGTGCCCGGGGTCGAGCCGAGACCGGCTGTTCGCAGCCGGGCGAACACCTCGCCCGGCGGAAGGCCGGAGATGTCGCACATGTGCGCGATCTCCATCGGGCTGTAGGCGTGCAGGTGAAGCGCCGGCGCCGTCTGCTTGGCCAGCTCGAGCCAGCCGAGGTAGTCATCGAGCGTCCAGTCCGGATGGATGCCCGACTGGATGCACAGCTCGCTGGCCCCGTAGTCCACGGCCTCCTGCACGCGCCGGACGAACTCCTCGCGATCGTGTTCGTAGGCCTCGGGCGAGCGCTTGCCCTGCCCGAATCCGCAGAATGCGCAGCCGACCACGCACACGTTCGAGACGTTGATGTTGCGGTTGACGACAAACGTCACCGTCTCCCCCGAGAGCTCCTCGCGCAGCCCGTCCGCGGCCTGGCGGATCTCCTCGACGACCTCCGCGCGCGTCTCTGCGAACAGCGCCGTCAGCTCATCGGCGCTCAGCGTGAGGCCGTCGCGGCCCCTCTCGATCGCCCCGGCCACGAGCTCGGGCCGGATCGGCGGAGCGCCGCTTGCGCTCGGATCGGTGCGGCCCGAGCCCCTGCGTGGGATGAAGCTCCAGTACTTCGCCTTGATCGTGTCCAGCACCCCCGGCGCCACCCAGTCGGGGTCGATATAGCGCGGGTACACGCATAGGCGCTCGGTCAGCGCGTACCCGTCGCGCTTGAGCTGCTTGCGCACCTGGTGGGGCGAGGGGAACGGATGCTCGGGAGAGATGTGATCGCCGTTGGCGCTCAGCCCGCCGAGATCGGTCGCGCCCGCGGCGACGAGCTCACCCCACCAGTCCGCCAGGTTCGGCGGGATCTGGATCCCCACGTCTCCCATCAGCCGGCGCGTCTCCCTGATCAACCGCTTCATGTCATCGATGTTGACCGACGAGGCCCACTCGGGCAGCTCGAGCTGCGGGCGCCCATCGGCCACGCCGGTCCGCCAGTACTCGCGCGCGGCTGCATCGGCGATCTGCGCGGGCTCTTCGCCGTAGTAGCGCTGGTGCGGGACGAAGTTCTGCAGGATCACCTCCTGGATGTGCCCGTGCTCGGCGTGCACCGCCGCGAGCGCCTCGAGCGATTCCACGCGCTCCTGCTCTGACTCGCCGATGCCCACCAGGATCCCGCTGGTGAAGGGGATTCTGAGCTCTCCCGCCGCCCGGATCGTCTCCAGGCGACGCGCCGGGTGCTTGGTCGGCGAGCCCGCGTGCACGGTCTGCATCAGCCGCTCGGAGGAGGACTCGAGCATCAGGCCCTGTGAGGCGGTCACCTCGCGCAGCCGCGCCAGATCGGCGCGGTCCAGCACGCCGAGGTTGGTGTGCGGCAGAAGCCCCCGCTCGAGCGCCCGCTCGCACACCCACGCCGCATATCCGGTGAAGTCATCATGCCCGTAGCCGCGCAGGCGCTCGCGCACCTGCGGGTTGACCTCGGGGCGCTCTCCGGTCAGGATCAACAGCTCCTTGACCTGGCGGCGGGCCGCCCCGTCGAGGATCCCGAGCACCTCCTCGGGCGAGTACAGGTGGGCCGAGTGCGTCGCAAACGAGCAGTACTTGCAGAAGCACTGGCACGTCCGCGACAGCGACAGCGTCAGGTTCCGCGAGAAGGTGACCCTGCGCACCATGAGCAGCAGTGTAGGCGCTCGACTGTGCCGCCCGAGCGCCGACGGGCCGGGCAGCCGCTGCGCTCAGGCGAGCTTGTCGATGGGGCGCTCGCCGAGGCGGTGCTCGGGGTCGAGCACCAGCAGCTTGTAGCCCACCGCGGCCAGCAGCCCGCCGATCGCCGGTCCCAGCACGTATACGAGCAGGAACCGGCCGAAGCCGCCGGCGAAGTGGCCGGCCACGATCGCCGGGCCGAGCGCGCGCGCCGGATTGAGGCTGCCTCCGGTGAGCGGGCCGAAGGTCATCACGCCGAATCCCAGCGTCGCCCCGATCACGAAGCCCGCCCAGTCGCGCGCTCCGCGGGGATTGACCGCAACTCCCATGATCGCCCACACGAGCACGAATGTGCCTATCAGCTCACACAGCCCGCCGAGGGCCGTCCTGCCGTCGAGCAGCGGGCTGACCGACGGGTCGCCGAGACTCGGCTTCAAAAGGTGCGGCGAGCCGCCGATGTCGTTGAGGATCAGCTTGCACACCCCGGCCGCGGCGATCGCGCCGATCACCTGCAGCAGCACGTAGACGGCGGCCTGGTTCGGCTTGATCTTGCGCACGGCCGCCAGCCCGAGCGTCACCGCGGGGTTGAAGTGGGCGCCGGAGACCCCGCCGAGCGTCTGGATGAGCATCATCAGCACGAACGCGTGCAGCAGCCCGATCACGGCGAAGGTGCCGCCCGGGATCACGCTGATGACCTGACCGCCCGGCCCCGAGGACACGGCCTTCCCCGCGCCGATCGTATACACGCTCACGATCAACGTGATGAACAGCACGAGCAGGAACGTGCCAACCAGCTCGGCCAGATATGCGCTCAGGCCACGATCCTCCACCTGCCCCCTTCTGCAACGGTCGCGCTGCGCTGACGGGATCTGCAGATGCGGAATTCCACCCGAAGGCCGTCGATCCTCCCCGACGGCGGAGGATCAGCCGCGCGCCGGATCCGCGGCGCCGGCCACTGCGGCGCCCTGTGCGGCGGGCTGGCCCGGGCTGTCGGGCGCCGAGCCGTTGCCCGACCCGTCCAGGCCGAGCCCGGAGGCGACCCGCGCGCCGAGATCAGCGTCAACCTGGCGCCAGTGGCCGACGGCCCGCTGCTGGATCGCGCCGCTGACGTCGGTGCCGAGATGACCGATCAGGTTCTCCACCAGGTGGTCGCGGTCGGTCTCAGACATCACCTCGCGATACAGCGAGCCCGCCTGCCCGTAGTCGTCGTCCTCGCGGTGGAGCGTCTGGGCGGTGCGCACGATGTCCCCGTCGGCCATCCAGGAGGCGTCGGGATAGCGCTCGGGATCGGCCCTCGGACCGTCGAAGCTGTTCGGTGCGTAAACCGGCTGGGCGCCCGCGTGCTCGTAGCGCATGGCCCCGTCCTTGTTGTAGGAATGGACCTCGCTCTTGGGCCGGTTTATCGGCAGCTGCAGATAGTTGGGGCCGATCCGGTAGCGGTGGGTGTCCGGATAGCTGAACAGGCGCCCGAGCAGCATGCGATCGGGGCTCGGGCCGATGCCCGGCACCATGTTGGCCGGCTCGAACGATGCCTGCTCGACTTCAGAGAAGTAGTTCTCCGGGTTGCGGTTGAGCACCAGCCTGCCGATGGTGATCGGCTCGTAATCGGCGTGGGGCCAGACCTTGGTCAGGTCAAACGGGTTGAAGCGATAGTCCTTGGCGTCGTCGAACGGCATGATCTGCACCTCAAGACGCCACTCGGGCGCATCCCCGCGCGCGATCGACTCGAACAGGTCGCGCAGGTGATAGTCCGGATCCTCCGCCACCATCGCCTTGGCCTCGGCGTCGGTGAACGTCTCGATGCCCTGGACCGTCTTGAAGTGGTACTTGACCCAGAACCGCTCGCCGCCGGCGTTGATCCACATGAACGTGTGGCTGCCGTAGCCGTTCATGTTGCGCCACGTCCTCGGCGTGCCGCGGTCTGACATCAGGAACGCGACCTGATGGCAGGACTCGGGCGACAGCGACCAGAAATCCCACTGCGCGTTGTTCGAACGCGTGTTGGTGTCGGGCATGCGCTTCTGAGAGTGGATGAAGTCCGAGAACTTGGAGGGGTCCTTGATGAAGAAGATCGGCGTGTTGTTGCCCACCAGGTCGTAGTTGCCCTGCTCGGTGTAGAACTTCAGCGCGAACCCGCGTGGGTCGCGTACGGTGTCCGCCGAGCCGAGCTCGCCGGCAACGGTGGAGAAGCGCAGGAACGTGTCGGTGCGTTTGCCAACCTCTGACAGGAACGCGGCACTCGTCCACTGCGTCACATCCTCGGTGAGCTCGAAGAAGCCGTGCGCGGCACCCCCCTTTGCATGCACCACCCGCTCGGGCACGCGCTCGCGGTTGAACTGCGCCATCTTCTGGACCAGGTAGTGATCCTGCAGAAGGATCGGACCGTCCGGCCCGGCGGTCAGCGAGTGCTCATCGCTGGGTGCCGGTATGCCGGCGTCGGTGGTGGTGTGAGGGGGCTTGCCATCGCTCATCTGCGCAGATCCTCCAAAATCGTCGATGTCCGGGGGCCGTCGTTCGGCGAGACAGCTCGTGCGTGGGGGCGCAGCCCAAGTATGCCCGACCACCGGCCTGGCCGGAGCCGCGCCACACAAGCGGGCCGAGCGGGCCCACTATGCTCCGCTGCCCCTTGTCCACGCCCGCGCAAATACGAGTCTACCTCGCCCGTCACGGCCGGACGGCGTACAACCTGGAGGGCCGCTTTCAGGGCCAGCTGCCCGTTCCGCTCGACGATACCGGCCGCGCCCAGGCGGCTGAGCTGGCACAGGGCGCGGCCGCCCACGGCTTCCGCGCGCTGTGGAGCAGCCCGCTGCTGCGGGCGCGGGAAACTGCTCAGATCGTGGCTCAGCGAATCGGCCTTCACCCACACGAGGACGCACGCCTGATGGAGACCGACGCGGGCGACTGGACGGATCGGAGCTTCGCCGAGGTGCAGGCCGAAGCGCCTGAGCTGTTCGCGGCGTTCCTCGCCGGAGACGCGGCCTTCGCGTTCCCCGGCGGGGAGTCCTTCGCCCAGCAGGAGCTGCGGGTCGGCGCCGCCCTCGACGACGTCGAACGGGGCGAGCTGCCCGCGCTGGTCGTCTGCCACGGGATGGTGATTCGCGCCGCCCTGTCGGTGCGCGCCGGGCATTGGCTGCCGAGCGGGCAGCGGGTGCCCAACGGCGCCCTCGTGCCGCTCGACCCGGCCGAGGCCGAGCGCGCCGGCTTCGGCAGCGACGCCGCCGCCCAGGCCAGCTGATCGGCCGATCGGCTCCCCGGCGGGCGACGCCGGCGGGTGACGTCGGCGGGCGACGCCGGCGCGCCCCCCGTAGTCCCCTCAGGACGTCATCGTGTCGTCCCTTCCGGGCATCCGTCCAATCTGCGTGCCGCGGAATAAACGGCCAGGCACAGATGGCCGAGATTGTGGGTATGGAAATCCCTGGCGCTACGGAAATGCGCCGCACGCTGCCCACCGGCGGGGCCTCGGCGGTTCGTGTCGCGCTCACTGCGAGCTGTATGGCGGCTGCGCTGGCGCTCACGGCGGGTGCCGCTCAGGGCGCCACCGCGTACACCGCCTACCTGGGCAACTGGAACCCGGGGACTCTGGTTCCGATCAACACCGCCAGCGACCTGGCCGGACCCGCGATTGCGGTCAACGATCCTCCCGATCTGGCGATAAGCCCCGACGGAAGCACCGCCTGGGTGACCAACAACAGCCAGGGCACGGTCACGCCCGTGAACCTCCTCACGGGCGCCGCCGGCGCCGCGATCAACGTCGGAAGCAGCCCATACGGGATCGCGATCACCCCCGGTGGCGGCGAGGCCCTGGTGGCCGACTATGGGTCCGAACAGGTGACGCCGGTCGACCTTCTCACCGACACCGCCGGCGCGCCGATCAAAGTCGGCAAAAACCCTTACGCAATCGCCATCACGCCCGACGGCAGAACCGCCTACGTCGCCAACGCCGGCTCGGAATCGGTCACCCCGATCAACATCGCTCAGAACACGGCCGGCGCCGCGATCCATGTGGGCAAAGAACCCTACGCAATCGCCGTCACCCCCAACGGCTCCACGGCTTGGGTTGCCAATCTCAAATCCAACTCCATCACCCCGATCGAAGTCGCCAGCGACACCGCCGGCCACTCGATCGAAGTCAAAGACCCCAATTCGCTGGCGATCACGCCAGACGGGACCGCTGCGTACGTGACCGACTACCTCCAGGAAAGCGTCACCCCGGTGAACCTCGTCACCGGAACCGCTGGCACGGCGATCGCAGTGGGTAAGGAACCCTACGCCGTCGCGATAACCCCGGACGGCAAGACGGCCTATGTGGTCAACGCGGGCGAAACCACCGTGACCCCGATCGCGATCGCCTCAAACACGCCCGCTGCACCGATCAGCACGGGAACGCACGCGGACTCGATCGCGATTTCCCCCGATGAGGCGCCGGAAGCGTCATTCCAGGTGAGCGCCCAGAGCGCGGGGTCGCCCTCTCTCTTCAACGCCTCGGCCTCGAGCGTGGCCCACGGCACGATAGACACCTATGCGTGGAACTTCGGCGACGGCAGCAGCGCCACGACATCCGTCCCCACCGTCGCTCACACCTACGCGAGCGCCGGTGAGTACACGGCGACGCTCACCGAGACCGACTCGGCCGGCACGTCAACCACCCAGGTGTTCACCGGCCAGACGGTCAGCCGCAACGGCGGACCCACCGCGCAGACGACCCGCACCGTGGCGATATCAGAAACGCCACGGGCGTTGAGCTCTCCGCCGCCCGCCGCCGCGCCGCTGAAGCCCGCACGCGTGAGCCTTCAAGCGGGGTCGGTGACGGTCAACCGCCGCGGCTACGCCGTGATCGCGCTGCACTGCCCCGCGAGCGCCACCCACGGATGCGCCGGCAGGATCACGATCACGGTGCGGACCTCCGCGCCTCATAGCCGGCGCGCGCGCGCGGCGCGCTGCGCCCGCGGCTGTCGCCCGCTGGGTAGCGTCAACTACGAAGCCCGCGCCGGGCGGACGGTGCGCATCCGTGTCCACATCGCCGCCTACGGGCTGAAACTGCTGAAACGTCACAGCTCGGTGCCGGTCCTGCTGACCGCGACCTCGGTGGCGGGCGGTCAGAGCACGAGCGCATCTCGCACCATCCTGCTGAAGACTCCAGGTCGCATGGGCTGAGCGGAGGAACTTAAGCTTCCCTGTCGCCTTCCTAGACTTTCTCTTCTCGCAGCGCTCCCCACCACCGTGACCGAGGAGAACACGTGACCGTCACCGATGAGCTTCTGAGCAACGCCGAGTCCTACGCCGCCGCCTTCGACAAGGCGGACCTGCCCATGCCCCCAGGCGCCAAGGTCGCGATCGTCGCCTGCATGGACGCACGCCTGAACCCCTACTGCCTGCTGGGCCTCAAGGAGGGCGACGCCCATGTGATCCGCAACGCCGGCGGCGTCGTGACCGCCGATGAGATTCGCTCGCTGGCCATCTCCCAGCGCCTGCTCGGGACCGAGGAGATAATCCTCATCCACCACACCGACTGCGGCATGCTGACGTTCACCGACGACGACTTCAAGCGCTCGATCCTCGAGGACACGGGCATAAAGCCGGAGTGGGCCGCCGAGGCCTTCGGCGACCTCGACGAGGACGTGCGCCAGTCGATCGCCCGGATCAAGGCCAGTCCGTTCATTCCCCGCAAGAACGTGCGCGGGTTCGTCTATCAGGTCGAGGACGGGCGGCTGCGCGAGGTGCACTAGCTGCGGCCGCAGGCAGACCTGCTCCGAAGCCGCTGATCGGACGCGGCTCCGCCGGCGGCCCGCTCAGCGCAGAATCATGCACCCCGTGGTGCCATGCGCGATCAGCGACTGCTCGGACTCCGCGAACAGACGGCCTTCGGCGGTGGCGCTGCGCCTGCCGGCGTGCACGACCCGCCCTTCCGCGAGCACCCGCCCGGTCGCGTCGCTCATCGCGCGGATGTAGCGCACCTGCAGGTCGGTGGTCGTGTAGCCGACGCCGGCCTCGAGGGTCGTGTGCACCGCACAGCCCATGCACGAATCGAGGATCGTCGCAGCGATGCCGCCGTGAACCGTCCCGATCGGGTTGTACATCCATTCGGCCGGCTCGAGCGCGAACACCGCGCGGCCCGGCTCGGCCGTCACCAGCTCAAAGCCGAGCAGCCGCGCCACCGGCGGTTGCGGCATGGTCCCGTCGGCGATCGCCCTCATGTACTGAAGGCCTGCCAGCTTCAGCCCGATGGCGGCGGTCGCGGCGGGCTCCTCCCAGCTGAACGTGCGAGTTCGCGTGCGCGACGCCGCAACGCTCATGCCACGCGCTCGGCCATCGGCGACTCGGCGATCGGCTCCGCGGCGATCAACTTCTCGGCGACCGGCCCCGCGGCGATCGGCTCCGCGGCGGTCGGCTCCGCGGCGGTCGGCCCCGCGGCGATCGGCTCCGCGGCGGTCGGCTCCGCGGCGGTCGGCCCCGCGGCGAGCAACTTCTCGGCGACCGGCTCGGCGATCGGCGGCGCCTCGCTGCGGGCGCGCCGCGGTGGGCCGAGGGCGGCAAGCGCAAGGCCTGCAGACAGTCCGCCGGCCACCGAGATCAGCCATGCCGAGTGGAAGTCGGCAGCGTTCCTGGTGGCCGTGCCGAGCACCGCCACCAGCACCGCCACGCCGAGCGCTGCCCCGATCTGGCGGCCCATCGTGAGAACAGCGGCGCCCGTCGCGAACCGCTCCGGCGGCAGCGAGGAGGCCCCGGCGCCGGTCAGCGTCGGGATCATCAGACCCACGCCCGCGCCACTGATGGCGATTCCCGGCAGGTACTCGGAAACGTATGCGGGCGCGTTGCCGGTCTGGGTGATGTAGAAGATCTGCCCGGCACAGAACAGCAGCGCGCCGATCACGCCTGGAATGCGATAGCCGAAGCGCGCACCGAGTCTCGCCGAGGGGATGCTGAAGGCGGTCGCCATCGCCGGGCCGGGAAACAGCATCAGGCCTGCGGTCAGCACATCCTCGTGCCAGACCGACGTGAGAAACAGGACGCCGGCGAGCAGCATTGCTCCGAAGCCGGCGAAGAACAGCACGGAGGCCCCCACGGCGAGGCCGAAGCTGCGAACGCGCAGCATCGCCGGGTCGACGATCGGCGCGGGGTGGTGCTCGGAGCGTCGCCAGATCGCCGGAAGCAGGACCGCGGTCACCACCAGCAGGGCGAGGATCGCGGGTGAGGACCAACCCCATTCCTGGCCCTTGACGATCGCCACCACGAGCGATCCGATCGCTGCGATCAGCGCGAGCGCCCCGAGCACATCGGGGCGCTCGGCGTCCGCCTCGCGACGCTCCGCGAGCGTGCGCAGACCGAACCCGAGACCGAGCAGCCCGACCGGCACATTGACGAGGAAGACCAACCGCCAGTCCGCCTGGACCAGCAGGCCTCCGAGCGGCGGGCCGGCGGCCGCGGCGATGCCGCCCGTGGCCGCCCACACGCCGATCGCCAGATGGCGCTCCTGCGGGCCGAACTCGGGCAACATCAGCCCGAGCGAGGTGGGCAGCATCAACGCCCCCCCGGCTGCCTGAACGACGCGCGCGCCGATCAGGAAGCCGACCGACGGGGCGAGCGCGCAGGCGGTGCTGGCGGCCACGAAGATCCCCAGGCCGAGCAGAAACGCGCGCTTGCGCCCGAATGCGTCGGCCCAGCGCCCGGCGGGCACGAGCAGCGCGGCGAACACGATGGCGTAGCCGCTCAGGATCCATGACAGCGAGCTGAGCGAGGCTCCGCCGAAGTGCTTGCCGATCGCAGGGAAGGCGATGTTGACGATGAACAGGTCGAGGCTCGCCATGAACACCCCGGCGCCAACGATGAGAGAGACCCGCCACTTGCGCTGCATTGCCCGCCCTTTCCGTTGCGTGATGAAACGCACCGTAGCACAAGAGGGTTGCATCACGCAACTAAGTCCGCTATCTTGTGCAGGGGAATGCTGGGAAGCGACTACAAGAACCAGACCTGCAGCATCGCCGGCGCCCTCGAGGTCGTCGGCGAGCGCTGGTCGCTTCTGATCGTCCGCGACGTGCTGCTCGGCCTGCGCCGCTTCGATGAGATGCAGTCGCACCTGGGCATCGCCCGCAATGTGCTGCAGGCGCGCCTGACGAAGCTGATCGACGAGGGCGTGCTCGAGCGGCGCCTGTACGAGGAGCGCCCGCCGCGCTACGAGTACCGGCTCACCGAGAAGGGCCTGGACCTGTGGCCCACGGTGGTGGCGCTGATGCAGTGGGGCGATCGCCACGCCGCCCCGGCCGCCGGCAGGCCGGTGCTGCTCGAACATCGCGGCTGCGGCGGCGCGGTCGACGAGCACCGCGTCTGCGAGACATGCGGCGCCCGCCTGACCGTTCGCCAGGTCAAGGCTCTCGCCGGGCCCGGCGCCGGGCCCGATCACCCGCTGCTGCGCCGCGCCCGGCCGCAGCCCGCCGCCTAGCATCGGCCGCGCTCGGCGCGAGCCGCCGTCACGGCGGCGTCAGCTCAGAGAAGCGACGAGCTCGGGGCCTTCCCGGGCCATGCGCGAGCGCGGGACCACGAGGTCGAAGCCCGCCTGCTGCGCCCGCGCGCGCACCGCCGCGTCCACGTGCGAGTAGAAGCCGAGCGTGCGGATCTGCGTGAGCGCCCCCTCCCCCACCAGCGACTGCACGATCGCCGAGCCGTCGAGATCCTCGTTCGTCAGATCCACGACCAGCACCGTCCCCTGAGCGTCCCGAGCTTGCTCGAGCCGGCTGCGCAGCGCGCCCTCATCGCCGATCAGCTCGACCTCATGACCGGCGGCGAGCAGCGAGCCCTGCACGCGCGATCCGAACAGCAGGTCCGGAACGAGGGCCAGCACCCGGGCCATCGCTATTGCGAGCGCAGGCGGCGGAACTCCTCGCGCGCGGACTCCGGACGTCCCCACATCTGAACGACCTCGGCCCGCCCGCTGCGCGTCTCGGAAACCGCGAGCTCGCCCTCTATGCCCACGTCATCGAGCAGGCCCAGCGTGCCGTGCACCGTCGGCGCGGATGCCGCGTGCCCGAAGCGATGGGCGACGAGCAGGCGCCAGTGCCAGTCATGATGCGAGTAGGGCCGCGCGTTGCAGGTGACCAGGTAGACCGCGGCTTCCACATAGCGCGACTCATCGGCTATCCGCAGGTCGAGCTCGAGATCCGTCCAGTCATCCGGGAGCGAGTCCACGATGCTCTGGAAGCTGTCGGCCAGTGCCATCGCCCGCAAGCCTATCGGGCCGGTCGCACCAACGATCGCGGTCTATCCTCGAATCGTGTCCACCACAGACGACACGACCGCCACGAATGCCACGAATGCCGCCACCGGCGCCGGCGGCGGAACCGCTGACGCCGCCGCGCCGGGTGTCGAGTACCGGGCGCTCACGCAGGGCTGCGGCCTGATCGACCGCTCCGAGCGCGGCAAGCTTACCCTCGCCGGTCCCGGCGCGGTCGAGTTTCTGAACGGCCAGGTCACCAACGAGCTCGGCTCTCTGCACCCCGGCGAGGGCTGCTACGCGGCGTTCCTCACGCACAAGGGCAAGATGCTCGGCGACCTGCGCATTCTGGCCGTCGGCGAGGGCCCGGCGGAGGCGCCCTCGGCGCTGCTGCTCGACACCGAGCGGATCGCCCTGCAGGGACTGTTCGACATGATCCGCCGCTTCAAGGTCGGCTACGACATCGAGCTTCAGAAGCGAACGCTCGAGAGCGGCATGCTCTCGCTGGTGGGCCCGCAGGCGGAGGACATCGCCACGCGCGCACTCGGCCCGCAGGCGGAGCACGTCGCCGCGGGCGCGCTCGCGGATCCGCCCGCCGCGTCACCGCCGGCTGGCGCTGCGCAGGCACTCGGCCGCTCGGAGCACGCCCACGTCCGGGCGACGATCGCCGGGCGCGCCGTGAGGCTCATACGCACCGCCGAACCGCCGGGGGTCGATGTGCTCTGCGACTCAGGCGACAGCGACGCGGTGAAGGGCGCGCTCGTAGAAGCGGGGGCGGTGGCCGTGAGCCAGGCGGCGGCTGAGATCGTGCGGGTCGAGCACGGCCGCCCGCGCTACGGCGTCGACCTCGACAACAGCGTGATCCCGCAGGAGGCCGGTTTGAATGGGCGCGGCGTGAGCTTCACCAAGGGCTGCTATGTCGGGCAGGAGACGGTCGCGCGGCTTCACTACAGGGGCAAGCCCAACCGCCACCTGCGCGGCCTGCGCCTGTCCTCGCCCGTCAGCGGCGGCGAGGAGCTGCGTCTGGGGGAGCGCGTCGTGGGACGCGTGGCCAGCGCCGTGGTCTCGCCCGAGCTCGGCCCGATCGCGCTCGCGCTGGTGCGTCGCGAGGCCGAGCCGGGCGCGACCGTGGGCGTGGGCGAGCATGGCGCCACCGCGCAGATCACGGAGCTCCCCTTCGCGCTGTGACGTGCTGACTGTGTGATGCACATCACACAGTCAATGATTGCACCCCGGATATACTTGCGTCCATGCAAGTATCCTCTACGACCGCGAAGGTTGACCGGCTGGCGCTGACGCGCGACATGTATGCGCTGGCCAGCTACCTGATGCGCAGCTCGAACTTCGGAGCGTTCAACACGATCGCCGAGCTCGAGCTGTCGTTCACACAGATCAAGGCCCTGTGCGCGATGGACCTGGACGGCGGGGACCGCTCGGTGAAGGCGCTGGCGGACTCGATGGGGGTCTCGCTCCCGGCGATGAGCCGGGCAATCGACGGCCTGTACGAGCGCGGTTTCGTGGATCGCCAGGAGGATCCGGTCGACCGGCGCATGAAGCGCCTGCGCCTGACCGACTCCGGGCGCGCCATCACGAGCTCCCTCAACGAGACGCGGCTGGCGGCAATGCAGGAGTTCCTCACCTCGCTCAGCGACGAGGAGGCGCAGGCACTCACCCAGGCGCTGGATCTGATCCTCGAGAACCGCGGAGAGATCGCTGATCTGAGGCCGCAGCGAAACGCGGGCGCAGCATGACCAGGAGGATCTCCGCTCTGCGCATGACCGAGGACAACCGCCGCTGGTGGGCGCTTGCGGCGATGTGCTTCGCGCTGTTCATGATCATGCTCGACAACACGGTCGTCAACGTGGCGCTGCCGTCTATCCAGCGCAGCCTGCACTCGACCACCTCGACGCTCGAGTGGACGGTCAACGCCTACACGCTCACCTTCGCGGTGCTGCTGGTCACCGGCGGGCGCCTGGGCGACCTGTTCGGCCGGCGCAAAATCTTCTTGGCGGGCGTGATCATCTTCGGCGTCTCGAGCGCCGCCATCGGCTTCTCCCCCAGCGACACCTGGCTGGTCGTCTGGCGCGCGCTTCAGGGCTCGGGCTCGGCGCTGATGATGCCGGCCACGCTGTCGATCATCACCAACGCGTTCCCGCCCCAGGAGCGCGGCAAGGCGATCGGCACCTGGGCCGGAGTGTCGGCCATGGCGCTGGCGATCGGCCCGGTGGTCGGCGGCTTCCTGGTCGAGAGCGTCAGCTGGCAGTCGATCTTCTTTCTCAACGTCCCGGTCGCCGTCGGAGCGATCGTGATCACCCTGTTCGCGGTGCGCGAGTCGCGCGATGAGACCGTCGCGCAGACCGTCGACGTGCCGGGCGTGCTGACGCTCACGATCGGGCTGGCCGCGCTGGTATTGGCGCTCGTGGAGGGCAACGAATGGCACTGGGGCTCGGCACGGGAGCTGTCCGTGCTGGCGATCGCCGCCGTCGGCCTGGTCAGCTTCGTCGTGGTCGAGCTGCGCCGGCGGGCGCCGATGGTGGACTTCGGCTTCTTCCGTTCGCGCACGTTCGCGGGCGCCAACATCGTGGCCTTCATCGTGAGCTTTGCGATGCTCGCGATGTTCTTCTTCCTGGCCCTGTACATGCAGAACATCCGCGGCTACTCGCCGCTTCAGGCGGGCATTCGCTTCCTTCCCGCGACGATGATGATCATCGTGGTGGCTCCGCTAGCGGGACGGCTCGCCGACCGCGTCGGCTCCCGCCCGCTGATGACCTTCGGCCTGCTGTCGGTCTCCGGGTCGCTGTTCTGGCAGTCCCATCTGACCGTCTCGAGCGGCTATGGGACGCTGCTCCCCGGCTTCGTGCTGATGGGGCTCGGCATGGGCTTCGTGATGTCGCCGATGAGCCTCGCGGCGATGAACGCCGTCGACCAGGCAAAGGCGGGCGTCGCCTCGGGAATCCTGTCGATGAACAGGATGGTGGGCGGAACGTTCGGCGTGGCCGTGCTGGGCGCGATGGTCAGCACACTCGGGCGCTCTGAGCTCAACCGCCTGCTGCCGGCGCTGCCCGCCGCCGACCGCGCGCGCCTTGCCAGCGGGCTGGGCTCCGGAGGCATCCTTCACGGGGTACCGGTCCAGGTCCTCGACGCGAGCCACAGGGCGTTCGTGTACGCGCTTCAGTACGGCCTGCGCCTGAGTGCCGCGGTCGCGCTGCTCGGCGCGCTGCTTGCCTGGGTGCTGGTGGCCCGCAGGGCGGCGCCCAAGCACGCGGCCGAGCCCCGGCACGCCGAGCTCGAGCGGGCTGACCTCGCGTTTGTGGAGAGATCGCTCGAGGCTCTCGATGGCGGACTGGTCCAGGTCGAGCACGGTCATCGCGATCGCCATCTGCCCGTGCGGGAGCGAGCCCACCTGCTCAGCCTGGGCCGGCAGACCCTTGACCTCGTCCAGCACCTGAAGCTCCAGCTCGAGCGGGCCGAGCACGAGCAGGCACCCGCCCGCCCCGCCGACGTGCGCCGCCCGCACGGCACCCCCGCGGCCGAGAGCGTCCGGGCCTGAGGCGCGAAACGCCTGCGCCGGTGCATCGCCTGCCGCGGCGAGCGCGGCGCGGGCACGCCTGCGAGGCGAACCGCGGGTAGCATTGCGGGAACATCCGTCCCCTACACGCGAGGTTCAAGAGCACGTGGCAATCGATCTTCAACAAGTCTCCGAGGTGGACGTCGAGCCCGGGGAGCTGCCCAAGACGATGGCGGCCTGGGTCATCCGCCAGGAGCGCGAGGGTGAACCGCGCGACGCCTTCCAGGTGGAGGAGATCGAGGTTCCCGAGCCCGGTGCGTTCGAGGTGATCGTGCGGGTGATGGCGGCGGGGGTCAACTACAACAACGTGTGGGCGGCGCTCGGCAAGCCCGTCTCGGTGTTCCGCTACCACCCCAACGATGACCATCACATCGGTGGCTCGGATGCCTCGGGAATAGTGTGGAAGGTCGGCGCCGGCGTGACCCGCTGGAAGCCCGGCGACGAGGTCGTCGTGCACTGCAATCAGGCCTCTTACGAGGATCCCGAGGTTCACGGCCTCGACCCCCTCGCCGCCCCCTCGCAGCAGATATGGGGCTATGAGACGAGCTGGGGCTCGTTTGCGCAGTTCGCGAAGGTCCAGGCCCAGCAGCTGCTCGCAAAGCCCGCGGCGCTGAGCTGGGAGGAGGCGGCCTCCTACGGCCTGGTCTACTTCACGGCCTACCGCATGCTCATCACCCGCTGCAAACTGCAGGCCGGGCAGAAGGTGCTGATCTGGGGCGCCGCCGGTGGCCTCGGCGTGTTCGCCACGCAGATATGCGCCACCGCCGGCGCCCACTCGGTCGGCGTCGTCTCCTCGGCCGAGAAGGGCGAGCTGGTCAAGCGCCTGGGCGCGGTCGACTTCATCGACCGCAACGAGTTCGCGGGCATGATGCGAGTCGGCGGTGAGACGCCCGAGCAGGAGAAGACCCGCTTCGGCGTCTCGCGCGAATTCGCAAAGCGCGTCAAGGAGGTGCTCGGCGACGCCCCCGACATCGTCTTCGAGCACGTCGGCAAAGCGACGTTCCCGACGTCGGTCTTCACCGTCAAGACCTTCGGCAAAGTGGTCATCTGTGCGGGCACCACCGGCATCGACGTCGACTTCAACGTCGCCTACCTGTGGATGCGCCAAAAGGAGATCCTCGGCTCGCACTTCGCCAACGCCTACGAGTGCACCAAGGCCAACGAGCTGATCGAGAGCGGCCAGATCCGCCCGGTGCTGTGGCGCACGCTCGCTTTCGACGGCGTCGCCGAGGCCCACCAGCTGATGCTCGAAAACAAGCATCTCGGCAAGATCGCGATCCTCGTCGGAGCAGACGCCGAGGGCGAAGGCAGGAGCGCCGATGGGCCGGCGGCCATTCACGCAGAGGTGGGCGCCTGATGGCCGGCACGGTGATCGTCCCCTGGTATGCGACGGGCTTTCGCGCGGACTCCTTCGAGCAGGCGCTCAACCAGGCCGCCGCGACAGCGCTGCGCTACGGCGCGGACTCATACGCGGTCTACCGGGCGCGCGATGACCGCTACAAGTTCCAGCAGCTCGCCTCGTTCGCGTCACACCTCGACTGGGAACGCTACTGGGACGGGCCCGAGATGACCGATTTCAGGGTGCGGCACTCGAGCTGGTACCAGGTGCCGGTGCTGTACGGCTGGTGGGACCGCACGGCCTGGGGCGCCGTGGCGAGCGAGGTTCCCCTGGGCGCCAACGGCCACGGCAACGGGCATGGCAACGGCCGCGGCGCGCACACGCTCGAGGGCGAGAGCGCCTGAGCCGCCGTCCGTCCTGTTCCAGCGGCGCCATCGATGGCGCCGCTAGTCCTGCTCCAGCGGCGCCATGGTCAGCCCCGCGCCCTTGAGCTGCTCCCAGTAGTGCTCGGCGGCCTCCTGGTGGCCTGAGTAGACGATCGCAAGGCCCGCGGTGTGGACCGTGTTGGCGATCTGGTGGCCGCGCTCGAGGGTGACGCCGGGGATGTAGCGCGCCAGCGTGCGGGCGACATGGTCGAAGGTGTTGTGATCGTCGTTGCGCACGATCACCCTCCAGGAGCCTCCCAGCCCGCTTCCCGGATCCCTGATTCGCGGCGCCTCGACCGTGTGGCTCACACAAGAAAGGATAAAGCCAACGGCGCGACCGTACAATTGTGGCATGAGCGACGATCCGTCCCCGCGCCTGTCCGAGCCCGACCGGCCCTGGATGATCCGGACCTACGCCGGCCACTCCACCGCCAGGGCCTCCAACGAGCTCTACAGGCGCAACCTCGAAAAGGGGCAGACCGGCCTGTCGGTGGCCTTCGACCTGCCCACCCAGACCGGGTATGACCCCGACGACGAGCTCGCGCGGGGGGAGGTTGGAAAGGTCGGCGTTTCGATCTCCCACCGTGGCGACATGGCCACGCTGATGCATGGCATCCCGCTCGCGGAGATGAACACCTCGATGACCATCAACGCCACCGCCGCCTGGCTGTTGGCGCTGTACATCGTGGCCGCCGAAGATGAGGGCGCCGATCAGCGCGAGCTCCAGGGCACGACTCAGAACGACATCCTCAAGGAGTTCCTCGCGCGGGGAACCTACGCGTTCCCGCCCGCCCCCTCGATGCGCCTGATCGCGGACATGATCGCCTACACGGTCGAGCACGTGCCCAAGTGGAACCCGATCAACATCTGCTCCTACCATCTGCAGGAGGCCGGCGCCACGCCCGTGCAGGAGATCGCCTATGCGATGAGCGACGCTATCGCGGTGCTCGATGCCGTGCGCGAGAAGGTCCCCGCCGAGCGCATCGAGCAGGTGTTCGGACGCATCTCGTTCTTCGTCAACGCCGGCGTCCGCTTCATCGAGGAGCACGCCAAGCTGCGCGCGATGTCGATCCTGTGGGAAGAGCTCGGGCGTGAGCGCTACGGGGTCCGGGAACCGCGCCATCTGCGCTTCCGCTACGGCGTGCAGGTCAACTCGCTGGGACTCACCGAGGCGCAGCCCGAGAACAACGTCCAGCGCATCGTGCTCGAGGCGCTCGCGGTCACGCTCGGACGCGACGCGCGCGCCCGAGCGATCCAGCTGCCGGCCTGGAACGAGGCGCTCGGGCTGCCTCGGCCGTGGGACCAGCAGTGGTCGCTGCGCATCCAGCAGGTGCTCGCATACGAGACCGACATCCTCGAGTACCCCGACATCTTCGAGGGCTCGAGGGTGATGGACGGACTCGTCGCGGAGATGCTCGAGGGCGCGCGCGCGGAGATGGCGGTCGTCGCCGAGCACGGAGGCGCGGTCGAGGCGGTGCCCTACATGAAGAGCGCTCTGGTCGAGTCCCACCGCGAGCGCATCCGCCGGATCGAGTCCGGCAGGCAGGTGGTCGTCGGCCAGAACCGCTTCACCGAGTCAGAGGTCTCGCCGCTCACCGCGGACGCCGAGGGGGGCATCCTGGTGGTGGACCCCGCCGTGGAAGCCGAGCAGATCGAGGCCGTGCGGCGCTGGCGCTCGGAGCGCGACCAGGCCGCGGTGGACGCCGCCCTCGCCTCGCTCACAGACGTCGCTCGCGACCCCCGCAGCAGCGAGAACCTGATGGTTCCGACCATCGCCGCCGCCCGCGCGGGCGCCACCACGGGAGAGTGGGCGCGTGCCCTGCGCGATGTGTTCGGCAGCTATCGGGCGCCCACCGGCGTCGGCGAGGCCGCGGCGGCGCCGGCCGACGGAGAGCTCAGCGAGCTGCGCATGGAGGTCTCGCGCCTGCAGGAGAGGCTCGGCCGGCGGCCGAAGATCCTCGTCGGCAAGCCAGGACTGGACGGCCACTCAAACGGGGCCGAGCAGATCGCGGTGCGCGCGCGTGATTCGGGCATGGACGTGGTGTATGAGGGGATCCGCATGACCCCTGAGCAGATCGCCGCCTCGGCATTGCAGGAGGGTGTGCACGTGATCGGCCTGTCCATCCTCTCAGGCTCCCACCGCGAGCTGATCCCCGCCGTGATCGACGCGCTGCGAAAGGAGGGCGTCACGGCGCCGGTGGTGGTGGGGGGCATCATCCCCGAGCAGGACGTCGCGCTGCTTCAGAAGGCGGGCGTGGCGGCGGTGTACACCCCAAAGGATTTCGACATCACGCGCATCATGCGAGACATCGTCGAGCTGGTGGGCGCCGGCGCCGGACGGGCCGCGATCAACGGCCGCGGTCCGTCCGCCAACGGCTCGGCGTGAGCGCGGACGGAGCCGCCCTCGGCGCGCGCCTGCGCGATCGGGACCTGACCGCGGCACCGGCTGCCCTGAACCTGCTCGAGAGCAGGACGGCCGCGGACCGGGAGCAATCGGCAAAGCTGCTCGCCGAGCTGTCTCCGGCCGCGCTCGGCGGCGAGGCGCCCGGACACGTGATCGGGGTCACCGGGCCGCCGGGCGCCGGCAAGTCGACGCTGCTGTCGGCCCTGCTCAGGGCGTGGCGCGCACAGCAGCGCAGTGTCGCGATCCTTGCGGTCGACCCCAGCTCGCGCCGATCGGGCGGCTCGCTGCTCGGCGACCGGGCTCGTATCGAGTTCGACCCAGCCGACCGCGGGATCCTGATCCGCTCGACCGCGGCCGGGGAGCGGCTCGGGGGACTGGCCTCGGCCACACGCGCCGCGGCGCACGCGCTTGCAGCCGCCTTCGATGTGGTCGTCGTCGAGACGGTCGGCGTCGGACAGGGCGAGACCGAGATCGCCGACGTGGCCGACACCATCGTGGTCGTGGTGCAACCTGGCAGCGGCGACGCGCTGCAGTTCCTGAAGTCCGGCATCACCGAGATACCCGACGTGCTGGTGGTCACCAAGGCCGATCTGGTTGCGATCGCCACGCGCACCATGCGCGAGGTGAGCGCCGCGATGCGCTCGCTCGGCTCAGGCGCAACGCCGGTGCTCGCCGTCTCCTCGCTGCCGCCCACCAGCGGAATGGATGAGCTCGTGCAGGCGCTCGACGAGCACCGCGCCGGCCTGGACGTCGCCGCCCGGCGGCTGCGCGCGCGCCGAGCCGCGGCTCTCACGGATTTCGTCGTCGAGCACGGCGAGCGCGGGTTGCGCTCGCTGGGAGGCCGCCGTGCCGCAGAGACGCTCCTCGGCGCTCAGGAGCCGGGGCTCCAGACGCCGGCGCTGCTCGCCGTCCTCGAGCAGGCGATGGGCTGAGCATGAGGCTGAACCTGCTGATGATGTTCGCTGCGTTCGTGCTCGCGAGCGCCATCGCCGGCGCGCTCGGCGCGGTCAACCTCGGCACGGCGCTCGCGTTCGGGCAGATCGCGTTCGCCGCTACCACCGTGTACGTGATGCTCAGGCGCTGACTGGCGCCAGGCCGCGTAACGAAACCGGCTCGGAGCCACACTCACACACGTAGCCTTTTCCCCTGATGCTCGTCCTGCTCGCCTTTGCCATCCTCGCCGGAGCCGGCACGGCCCTGTCGCCGTGCGTGCTTCCGGTGCTGCCGGCGCTGCTGTCCGCCGGCGGCGTCGGCGGCAAACGCCGGCCGCTGGGCATCGTGCTCGGGCTGTCGATCACCTTCACCGTCACCATCGTGGGCCTGGCCAACGTGGTCGACGGGGTCGGGCTGGGCAGCGACCCGCTGCGGGACGTGGCGATCGTCGTGCTGCTGGTGTTCGGGGTCGTGCTGCTCGTCCCCAGCGTGGCCGCGAGGCTGGAGGCGCCGCTCTCGCGCCTTGCGCGTTTCGGGCCGCGCTCCGGCGGCGACGGCTTCCCGTCGGGCCTGCTCGTGGGTGGGGCCCTCGGTTTCGTCTACACCCCCTGCGCCAGCCCGATCCTGGCCGCGGTCATCTCCGTCAGCGCCGCCTCGGGCAAAACGATCCTGATCGCGCTGGCCTACGCGCTCGGCTCCGCGCTCGTGCTGCTCGCGCTGACGCTCGGCGGCCGGCGCCTGTTCGACCGGGTGCGCAGCGCTGGGCGCGGCCCGCTGCTGCAGCGCGCGCTCGGCACCATCATGATCCTCACGGCGGTCGCGATCCTGACCAACCTGGATGTCAACTTCGATCAGTTCATCGCCCGGCACATACCTAACGTCAACCTGACCGCGTCGCTTGAGTGCTCGAGCACCGTGACGGGCCGGCTGCACGAAATCACCGGTCGCAAGCAGAAGTTCGCCCCGGCCAACGGATCCTCGGCGTGTGAAGGCTCGTCGAGCAAGCTGCATGCCGCGCCGGCCAACGCCAGCCAGGCGAGCCTGCTCGCCGACGCAAGCAAGCTGCCCGACCTCGGAACCGCGCCGGAATTCACGGAAACCGAGGACTGGTTCAACACCCCCGGCGACCGACCGCTGTCGCTGGCCTCGCTGCACGGAAGGGTGGTGCTGGTCGACTTCTGGACCTACACCTGCATCAACTGCATCCGCACCCTGCCCTATCTGAAGGCGTGGGACGCGGCCTATCGCAACGAGGGCCTCACGATCGTCGGCGTCGAGACGCCCGAGTTCGCCTTCGAGCACGAGGCCTCCAACGTGTCCAACGCGATCGGCCAGTTCGGCCTGCACTACCCCGTCGTCCAGGACAACAACATGGGCACCTGGAACGCCTACGCCAACCAGGACTGGCCGGCCGACTACCTGATCGACGCGAACGGCCAGGTGCGCTACACGGCCGTCGGGGAGGGCGACTACGCCCAAACCGAAACCGCCATCCGCGCCCTGCTCGCCGAAGCCGGCTACATGGTCGGCTCAAAGAGCCACCCGACCGACGTGATCGTGCCCTCCGAAGTGGCCACCCCGGAGACCTACCTGGGCACCAACCGCGCCGAAGGGTGGATCGTCCCTCCCAAGTCCGGATCGCACGACTACGGCCCCCCGCCGTCCGGCGAACTGAAGCTGAACGAGTTCGCCTTCAGCGGCACGTGGAGCATCTCCGGCCAGCCGGCGGAAGCGCTCGCAAGCGCCGGCATCGACCTGGAGTTCTATGCCAAGAACGTCTACCTCGTGCTGAGCTCTCCCGGCGAACGCCCCCTCCCGGTGACGGTGCTGCTCGACGGCCACCCGATCTCCGCCAGAGATGCCGGAGCCGACGTGCATGACGGTGTCGTCACAGTCCGCCGCCAGCGCCTGTACGGGCTGGTCTCGCTGCCGAGCGATCAGCAGCACCACCTGTCCCTGCGCCTCGCCCCGGGCGTGACCGGCTACGCCTTCACGTTCGGCTGATGGGGGTCACCCGATCTCGGTGAGCGCCGCGATGCACGAGAGTGAGATGCAAGCGAGACCCTCTCAGGGGAACTAGCGGGCGGGCGCATACAATGCTTGCGATGGAAGGCTCGATGTCCGAGACGAGCGCGCGCAGCTGGCTGCGCTGCTACCGCTGCTGGTCCCAGGACCTGGAGGTGCAGGTCCACTATGAGGGCATCCACAAGATCGACCCCGACACGGGCGAGCGGGCGGAAGTCGTCGACGAGCTGCAGGAGGCCGTCGTTCAATGCCTTGACTGCATGCACGACCAGCCCCACCTGGGCTTCTCAAACGGCCGCGTGGAGCCGATCGAGGATCGCTGGGAGCGGATGATCGCGGGCACCCCCTGGGTCGCCTCATGCACGGTTGCGGTCGACGCCGACGAGGTCGAGAGCTGCTCGGGCCCGGAGGCCGGTGACGCGCTCTCCTACGCGGCCTTCGGAGACCACGGCGTGCGGGAGTTCTTCACCCACGTGCGCTTCCACAAGCACGAGGACGACTCTCGCATCATCGTGCACCTGCTCGTCGAGCTTTACGCGCGCTCGCTGGAGGAGGCCACCGACGTGCTCGAGACGGCCGCGCGCGGTGCGCTCACCATCACCTCGCTGGCCGAGGAGTCGCGCCCGCCGGCCGCCGCCGGCGAGACCCACGGCCACGACTGATCAGAGCTCCCGCCACCGGGCGCCCGGCGGACCGCTGGTCAGCTCAGGCGCTGTTCGAGCGCGTCGAGCTGGGCGTTCAGCTCAGCGGGGAGGCGGTCGAATTTCGCGAGGTGCTCGCGGAACTGGGGAAGCTGAACCCTCCACTCCTCGACATCCACCCGCAACAGCTCCGTCATGTCCGCCTCAGAGACCTCGAGCCCGTCCGTGTCGATGCCCTCGCCACCCAGCGGCGGCATGAATCCGATCGGCGTCTCTTTCGCCTCGCCGCGGCCCGTGCAGCGCGCGAACACCCAGGCGAGAACGCGGGAGTTCTCGCCGAAGCCCGGCCACAGAAAGCGTCCGTCCTCATCCTTGCGGAACCAGTTGACGTAGAAGATCTTCGGCAGCTTCGCCCCGTCCCGGCGGCCCACCTCGAGCCAGTGGGCGAAGTAGTCGGCCATGTTGTAGCCGCAGAACGGGAGCATCGCGAAGGGATCGAAGCGCAGCTCACCCACCGTGCCGGCCGCCGCCGCGGTCTTCTCCGAGCTCATCACCGAGCCGAGGAACACCCCGTGCTCCCAGTCGAACGCCTCGGTCACCAGCGGGACCACCGTCGAGCGCCGCCCGCCGAACAGCATGGCGTCGATCGGCACGCCCGCGGGGTCCTCCCACTCCGGCGCCATCGCCGGGTCCTGTGCGGCCGGAACCGTGAAGCGGGCGTTCGGGTGCGCCGCCGGCGTCTGCGCCTCGACCGTCCAGTCCTCGCCGTGCCAGTCGATCAGGTGCTCGGGCGGCTGCTTGCTCAGGCCCTCCCACCAGATGTCGCCGTCATCGGTCTTTGCGCAGTTGGTGAAGATCGAGTTGCGCTCGATCATGCGGACGGCGTTCGGGTTCGTCTTCTCGCCCGTTCCCGGCGCGACCCCGAAGAAGCCGTACTCGGGGTTGATCGCATACAGCCGGCCGTCCTCGCCGAACTTCATCCACGCGATGTCATCGCCGATCGTCTCGACCTTCCAACCCTCGAGCGTTGGGATCAGCATCGCCAGGTTGGTCTTCCCGCAGGCGCTCGGAAAGGCGCCGGCGACGTACTTGACCTCTCCCCCCGGAGAGGTCAGCTTGAGGATCAGCATGTGCTCGGCCATCCAGCCCTCATCGCGCGCCATCACCGAGGCGATCCGCAGCGCGAAGCACTTCTTGCCGAGCAGCGCGTTGCCGCCGTAGCCCGAGCCATAGGACCAGATCTCCCGCGTATCGGGGAAGTGGACGATGTACTTGTTCTCAGCGTTGCACGGCCACGGCACGTCCGCGACACCGGCGCGGAGCGGCATGCCCACCGAGTGCAGACAGGGAACGAAGTCACCTTCGCTGCCCAGCGCGTCGAGGGCGCCCTGACCCATGCGCGTCATGATCCGCATGCTCACCGCGACGTAGGGGGAGTCCGTCAGCTGCACGCCCACATGACTCTTGTCCGATCCCAGAGGGCCCATCGAGAACGGAACCACGTACATCGTGCGCCCCTTCATCGAGCCTTCGAACAGCTCGGTCAGCGTCTCGCGCATCTCCTCGGGGTCGCACCAGTTGTTCGTCGGGCCCGCTTCGTCCTCCCTCGCCGAGCAGATGAAGGTGCGATCTTCGACCCGCGCCACGTCTCCGGGATCAGACAGTGCCAGGTAGGAGTTCGGTCGCTTGGCCTCTGACAGCCGCTCGAAGGTGCCGCCGTCGACAAGCTCTTGGCAGAGGCTGTCGTACTCGGCGGCGGAGCCGTCACACCAATGGATCTGATCCGGTTCGGCCAGGGCCGCCACTTCCTCGACCCAGGCCAGCAGGCGATCGTTCTTGGTGGGGGCGGGGGCGGTGGTATTCATGGCCTCAGAGCGGCTCCCTCGTGTCGCGGTCGTGCTCGCGCAGCCTTGCGTGAGCGCTGCTGATGCCGGCCCGGACGGCCGGCGAACGGAAAAACGCCCTCCTAGGGCGATCTGAAGAGCCTATCGCACGCCTAGTCGACGTTGCCCTCGGCCTCGCCCCCGCCGGGGTTCTTGCGCGGCACCAGCACCAGGCGCTTGAACTCGGCCACCAGCACGCCGTCCTGGTTGAGCACTCGCGTGTGCACCTTCACGGTGCCGCGGTCGGGCTTGGACTTCGACTCTTTCTTCTCGAGCACCTCGGACTCGCAGTACAGCGTGTCGCCGTGGAACACCGGCGCCGGGTGCATCAACTCTTCGGTCGCCAGGTTGGCGATCGCCTTGCCGCTCACATCGCTCACCGACATTCCCAGCGCCAGCGAGTACACCAGCGGCCCCACCACCACGTTGCGCCCCTGCTGGGAGTTGGCCGCGTACACGTCGTTCAGGTGCAGTGGATGATGGTTCATCGTGATCAGGCAGAACAGGTGGTCGTCTGACTCGGTCACGGTCTTGGCGGGCCAGTGCTTGTACACGTCGCCCACCTCGAACTCCTCCAGATAGCGGCCATACGGGTGGGCGCCGCTCGCCTCGCGCGCAGCCTGATCGGTCTCGACGGACTGGGTCTCGCTCATGACGCTCATGGGTGTCTCAGGGTCTCCTTTGGCGGCTGTTCACCGAGAACTCTAGATGGTCACTCCGAAGTAGCCGCCCGAAAATCAATACGATCGTATGCATGCGCAACCCCCGCGACTTCTTCAAGCCACTGGCCATCGACGCGCCCGAGCCGGCCCGCGAGATCCCCTTCAAGCCGTCCCGGATGATCCACTTCCTCGACTTCTCCAACGAGAAGATGCTCGCCAAGGTCCCCGATATCGCGCCGACCGTCGACATCCTGCTCGGCAACCTCGAGGACGCCGTGCCGCTCGACAAGAAGGAGGCCGCGCGCGCCGGGCTGATCAAGGTGGGCCGCGAGATGGACCTCGGCGACACCGCCCTGTGGACACGCATCAACGAGCTCGCCTCGCCCTACGTCCTGGACGACCTGACCGAACTGGTGAGCGAGATCGGGCACAAGCTCGAGGTCATCATGGTCCCCAAGATCGAGGGCCCGTGGGACATCCACTACGTCGACCGCCTGCTCGCCCAGCTCGAGGCCAAGGCCGGTCTCGAGCGGCCGATCCTCGTGCACGCGGTGCTCGAGACCTCTCAGGGCGTGGCCAACCTCGAGGAGATCGCCAGCGCCAGCCCGCGCATACAGGGTATGAGCTTCGGCCCGGCCGACCTGGCCGCCTCGCGGCGCATGAAGACCACCCGCGTCGGCGGCGGCCACCCCGGCTACCGCACGATCGCCGACCCGGACCCCAACGATCCGCACGCGCCCCGCCCCAGCTACCAGCAGGATCCCTGGCACTACTCGATCGCCCGCATGGTCGACGCCTGCACCGCCGTCGGCGCGCTGCCCTTCTACGGCCCCTACGGCGACATTCGCGACGAGGAGGGATGCGAAATCCAGTTTCGCGCCTCGTTCCTGCTGGGCTGCGTGGGCGCCTGGTCGCTGCACCCGGCGCAGATCGCCATCGCCAAGCGCGTCTACTCGCCCGACCCCGCAGAGGTCGCGTTCGCCAAAAAGGTCATCGAGGCCATCCCCGATGGCCGTGGCGTGCACATGATCGACGGCAAGATGCAGGACGACGCCACCTGGAAGCAGTGCAAGGTGATGGTCAACCTCGCCGAGATGCTCGCCCGCAAGGACCCCGAGCTCGCGGAGGCCTACGGTCTGCAGCCCGTGGGCGTCTGAGCGAGCGCCGCAGCAGCGGCTCGCGGCGGCCCACTTTGCCGCCGCGGGGTTGAGTCAAGTCAGCCCACGAGCGGGTTGCGCACGTTCAGCTGCGGATACCAGCTGAAGTCGCGATCGCTGCTCCACAGCTCGCTGACGCCGGCCGCCAGGCACACCGCCGCGATCCGTGCGTCGTGAACCTTCGGCCCCAGCGGCCGTGCGCCCGCGAGCAGGGTACGCAGTCGCGGCCAGTGGCCCGGCGGCTCGGAAAGCAGTCGCGCGCCGGGTGTGGAGATCCACGCATCGAGAGCACTGAGCGCGGCGTCGATCTGCGGCTCCCGCCACAGACGAGCATCCGTGAGCACCGAATAGAACTCGCCCGCGACGATCCACGGCAGACCCCACGCCGGTTCGTCCACCAGCCGCTCCATCGCGGCAAGCGCGCGCCCGTGAGCTCGCGAGGACGTGTTGCAGGCGTACACGAGAATGTTCGTGTCGACGGCGATCACGGCGCGTCGCTGTCATAGATGGCGGCCCGGATCGCCTCCCAGTCATCGGGGTCAACGCCGGGCAACGGCTCCAACCGGCAGGTGACCGGCTTGAAAGCCGCGCGGGTTCGCTCCGGACGTTCCTCCATCACCTTGCCGAGACCGCGCTCGATGAGCGTCCGAAGCGTCGTGCCCTCCTGCCGTGCCCGCTCCTTGGCCTGCGCGAGAAGGCCATCGGCAATATCTACGGTTGTCTTCACCCATATAACCATATCAGTGCCCTGTTGCCCTGTCACTCCCGGCGCGCAGGAGGCGGCGCGTCACCACCGAGACGCCTGCATATAGGGTTCCGACGCCCGTGGCCAAACTGGACAACCGATCATGAGATTCTTCGAGTACGAGGCGCGCGAGATCGTCAAGCGCGCCGGCATCCCCGTCACCGACTACGGCTTCACCACCGATCCGGCGCAGGCAGCCTCGATCGCCCGGCGGATCGGCGGACCGACCGTGATCAAGTCGCAGGTGCTCTCCGGCGGGCGCATGAAGGCGGGCGGCGTCAAGTTCGCCGACACCCCCGAGCAGGCGCAGGGGTATGCCGAGCAGATCCTCGAGCTCGAGATCGGCGGGCAGATGCCGCGCGGGGTGCTCGTCGACCCCAGGGCCGAGGTCGAGCAGGAGTACTACGCGGGCGTCGTCTGGGACGGCATTCAAAAGCAGCCGGTCATGATCTTCTCGCCCGTCGGGGGCATCGACATCGAGCAGGTCGCCGAGGAGCAGCCCGAGGCCGTCGGCCGTCGGCACTTCTCCAACATCCTGCCCCTGTCGGACTTCGAGGCCAAGGAGGTGATCGCGGCGACCGGCGTCAGCTCCTCGGCGCTCAACCGGCTCGTCCCGATCGTGACCCGGCTGGCGCGGCTGTTCGTCGAGAACGACATGGTGCTCGCCGAGATCAACCCGCTCGGGCGGCTCGCGGACGGATCGTTCGTCGCTCTCGACGCGCACATGGACATGGAGAACGAGGCCCGTGGGCGTCACAAGCAGCTTCTGTCAGACCTCGGCGTGGGCGAGGAGGAGACAAGGCAGGCCCGCGAGGCCACCCCGTTCGAGCTGGCCGGCGAGCAGGTCGACGCCACCGATCATCGCGGTGTCGCCGGCAACGTGACCGAGTTCGACGGCAACCTCGGTCTCGTGATCGGCGCCGGCGGGGGGTCGCTGACGCTGTTCGACGCGGTGCGCGCCCACGGCGGAAAGCCCGCCAACTACTGCGAGATCGGCGGCAACCCCTCGGTGGCCAAGGCCTGCGGGCTGGCCAAGCTCGTGCTCGGTAAGCCAGGAGTCGACAAGATCGCCGTGATGATGTCGATCGTGTCCAACACGCGCGTGGACATCGTCGCGCGTGGCGTCATCAAAGCGTGTCTGGAGCTGGGCCATGACCCCGCCGAGAAGATCGCCATCTTCCGCATTCCCGGCGCCTGGGAGGAGGAGGGCTTCAAGATCCTCGAGTCCTACGGCGTCGACTACGCCGATCGCAGCGTCTCGTTGAACGAGGCGGCACGGCGCGCGGTCGAAAAGATCCAGGGGGTCGCGGTCTGATGTCGTTTGCCGCCGCGGGGGTGTTCGGGTGTTCGTCAGATTTGCGGGCGCGTATAGCAATGGTAGCTACGGCCTGGGGGGGCCGGGCTATGAAATCGAGCGCCCGTATAACCATGGTTATACGCAGTTCAAAAATGGAAGTACGCCCATGTCGATCCTGATCGGCGCGGACACCACGTTCATCGTGCAGGGCATCACCGGCCGCGAGGCCGTCAACCTCACGCGCGAGTGCCTGGACTACGGCGCGGGCGCGAAGGTCGTGGGCGGTGTCACCCCCGGGCGGCTCGGCCGGGAGGTCCACGGAGTGCCCGTGTTCGACACGGTCGCCCAGGCGGTCGCCCACCACGGCGAGCCGATCTACGGTTCGGTCGTCACCGTCCCCCCCGCCTTCACCAAGGACGCGGTGTTCGAGGCGATCGAGAACGGCGTCGAGCTGGTGGTGATCGTGACCGAGCGCATTCCCCGCCGCGACGTGGCCGAGATGGTCGAGCTGGCGAACCTGCGCGGGGCGCGCATAATCGGCCCCAACTGCCTGGGGATCATCGTCCCCGACGTGATCAAGATGGGCGGCATCGGCGGTCCGGCCAAGAACGCCGCGCAGGCCTACACCCCCGGGCCGATCGGCGTCATCTCGCGCTCGGGCGGAATGACCACGGAGATGTCCTCCACCCTCAGCGCAGCCGGCCTCGGGCAGTCGACCGCCGTCTCGATCGGCGGCGATGCGATCATCGGCCAGAGCTATGCCGAGCTGATGCCGCTGTTCGAGGCCGATGAGCAGACGCAGGGCATCGTCATCTACACCGAGCCGGGCGGTCGCATGGAGGCCGAGCTCGCCCGCTGGGTCCTCGACAACAGCTCACGCCTGCCGATAGTGGCGTTCATGGCGGGGCGCTTCATGGACGAGATGCCGGGCATGAGCTTCGGCCACGCCGGCACTATCGTCGAAGGCAAGGAGGACACGGCTTCGGAGAAGATCGCCCGCCTCGCGCAGGCCGGGATCACCGTGGCCGAGCGGATCGAGGACATCCCCGGGATGATCCGGGCGAAGATCGCCGAGCGGAGCCCGGCATGAGGAAGGACGGCATCTTCATCGCGGTCGAGGTCGACGATCAGGCCGCCGCCGACACGGCTCTGGCACGCGCGCTCAGCGAGGCCTGCCCGGTCGACATCTTCAGCCAGGACGGCGCCGGCGCGCTTGAGATCGTCGAGAAGAACGTGGATGAGTGCGTGCTGTGCCGGCTGTGCCTCGATGCCTCACCCGCGGGCGTGGTCAAGGTCATCAAGCTCTACGACCGCGACGCGCTGCTCGAGTGAGCCGCACAGTGGAGCCGGCCGGCGTCCGCGGTCAGCCCACCCCGCGTCCGGGCAGCCCACCCCGCGTCCGGGCAGCCCACCCCGCGTCCGCCGGACAGCCCA
>Ga0302324_100002812_pt1 | contig 39675 bp, 28 predicted proteins | sample Palsa_T0_1_FD_201949 | JGI IMG/M metagenome (GOLD analysis project Ga0302324, IMG submission 201949) | Peat permafrost microbial communities from Stordalen Mire near Abisko, Sweden - Palsa_T0_1 | ecosystem: Environmental > Terrestrial > Soil > Palsa > Peat permafrost | place: Sweden: Abisko...
GACGAGCGCGGCCTGGGAAGTGTCGAGGTCGCGGCCGGAGATGGCTCCCTGGGCAAAGAGCTGCTTGCGGCTGTTGACGATACTTTGGTTGAGGTCAAGGTTCGCTTTGGCCTGGGCGAGGTCAAGCTCGGCCTTCTGGAGGTCCTCGGGAACGGTGGCTTTGATCTCGGTTTGGTAGCTCGCGTCGGCCGCGTCGAAGGAGCCCCGATTGTCCGTAACGGCGGCGGCGAGGTCGCTGTTCTCGAGGGTCGCAAGGAGCTGGCCTTCTTTCACATGTGCGCCGCGCTGGACGTAGAACTTTTTGACCGGGGCGGTGATCTTCGGCGAGATGGCTGCCTGGGCGACGGGGGCGAGGATCGCGTCAGTGACAATGTGTTCTGTGATGGGCTGGACCTGGGCGGTGGCGGCCTCCACGGAGACGGCGGTTTGCTCCGGGGCTTCTTTTTTTGAGCAGCCGGCGAGCAGAGCGAGCAGAAGGGCGAGCGAGAAACGAGCAGGATCGCGCGGCATGAGACGCCCACATCTGCCAAAACCGGGCAGATATGGGGCACCCGGAGTTGTGCCGGAGGGCGAGCGAGAGCCAAGTTGAAAGCGGGGTGTCGTCATCTAGAGAGTTCCGGTAAGGGTTTGCAGGTTGGCGCGGGCAACATGGCCGCGCAGGATGCCATCGGCGAGCGCGGCTTCGGCCTGGACGAGGGCCGATTGCGCGTCGACGACTTCGAGGGCGAGAGCTTCTCCGTTGGAATAGCGGAGGCGCGTGAGACGCAGGCTTTCGCGAGCGGTGTCAACGCTGGTGCGGAGCGAGGCGACCTGATCGGTGGCGACGCGAGCTTCGTGGTAGAACTCGTCGAGCTGCGCAATGAGCTGGCGTTGGGTGTTGGTGAGGATAGCCTGCGCGGCTCTTTCGCGGAGTTCGGATTGGCGCACCTTGTCGTGGGTGGCGAACCAATCCCAAAGGGGAAAGTCAATGGAGGCGGAGGCGGAGTAGCCCAGGTTGCGGACGCGGTCGGGTCCGTTAACGGCAAGCTGCGGCGCATCGATGCCGTAGGTGTAGTTGAAGCCGAGGGCGGGGAAGTATCCGGCACGCGCGGCCAGGACTTCGCTGTGCGCGGCGTGGAGCGCTTCGAGAGCGCTGCGGAGGTCGGGATTATCATGCGACGCAGCGGCTTCGATGCTGGGCTGGTCGGGGAGCGAGGCGAGTGGATCCGGCGCGGCCAGGGTGTAGGGCGCGCGTGGATCGGGAAAGAGGAGGACGCCAAGGTCTAGACGGGCTTTTTCCGCCGCGAGCATGGCGTCGTCGAATTCACGCTGGCGCTGCTGGAAGGCGAGGTCGGCTTTGACGACGTCGGCGTGGGCTATTTCGCGCCTGGACTCGAGCTTTTGCGTGAGGTCGTCGAAGGCCTTCGCTTCGTCGAGGGCACGGCGGGCGACTTCAACCTTGTCGGCGCTGGAGAGGACCGAGAAGTACAGAGCGACGGTGCGGGAGATCAGATCGCGGTGGGCGCTTTCGAGGTCGGCGGCGGACTGCGCGACGAGGGCACGGGCGCGACGGTAATCGGCGACGCTCGCGAAGCTGAGGTTTTCGTTGACGAGAATCTGCGCGGCGTATTCGCGGATGGCGTTGTTGGCGATGAAGCGCGGGGCTTCCTGATTGCCGGTCTGGCCAGCCTGGTTGCGGAGTCCGTTGGGCTGGGTGAAGAGGTATTCACCGTGGGCATTGGCGTTGGGGAGCAGGTTACTACGACTGATGGCGGCATCCAGGCGCGCAGAGCCAGTGGTGGCGACCGCAGTGGCATAGGCCGGGTCGTTTCTGAGGGCGGCGGCCATGGCTTGGTCGAGCGTGAAGGCGGGCGTGGGTGCGGTGGGCGCGGATGGCAGGGCTTGGGCTGGGGTGGTCGGGGCGCAGAACAGCGCAGCGCAGGCGAGCAGGGCTGTGCATCCCCCGGTAAAGAGGCCGGACCGTACGATGGCCGGAGGAACCATGGCCGGAGGATAGCAGCGGGACCTTAAGGATCACTGAAGGTTGCGGCTGGTTTAACGTGGCTTCTGCTGCTCGGTCATGAGTTGGGCAAATTCGGGCGTAGCGCGAACGGAGGCGAGGGTCTGGTCCTCGAGGATCTTTTTTCGATCCGCGAAGCCTTCGTCAAGCGCCTTGCGGAGATACTCGATCGCTTCCTGATTCTTGCCGGACTCGGCGAAGAGTTTGGCGAGGCAGTAGTCCTGCTGAGCGCGATCGTGCGCAGGCAGAGACTCATTGACGAGCAGAGAAGACGTGGACTCGAAGACTTTCGGGTCGAGGGAGAAGGCGGTGCGATAAGCGTCGATGCCTTCATTGACTTTGCCGCGTGCGAACCAGGCGGTGCCAAGATTGCTGAAGATGGGCGCAGATTTCGGATCGAACTGGAGGGCCTTGCGGTAGTACCGGATAGCCTTGGTGTAGCTCTTCTTCGCGTAATAGATGGCGCCCATGTTGTTCAGGGCTTCGGGGTAATCGGGGCGAAGCTGCAGCGCGCGCTGGTAGTCGCGACGGGCTTCGTCGACGGCGAAGAGGTGGTGGTAGGCCATGCCGATTTTGTTCCAGAGGACGGCCGTTTTGTTGGGCGCCCGGCTATAGGCGTCGATAGCCTGCAGGTACTGCTGGTGGGCCATTGCGAGGTCGCCGCGGATTTCGGGGGTGAGTTCGACAGCAGCGGTTGGACCGGAGGACGGAAGCTGGGCTGACGAGAGCACCGGGCCTGAGGGAGCCAGCTGCGGGGCTTCGGCGAAGACGTTTTCGGCGAGGAGAAGGGCCGACGTGGGAACAGCAAGCATGGCGACAACGGTCACCTCTGCCGCGAGGGCGAAACAGCGCTGCATAAGCGCCTCCCTGACCGTTCCAGGCGGCGAAGCTGAGTTGCGCCACCCTGCGAAGAGCGAAAGATCGCAAGGCTCTGGGGGGAACGGCCCAGCCCTGAGGGCTGAATTGTTCTCTATGATGACGCCAAAAGACGGAAATGGGAAGCCTGTCGTTTGATAAGGCGAATAACGGTAACCCCGCGGCGGCACGTTTCCGGGGGGGATCCGGTGCGGATCGGCTGCCGGCGGTTCCCTGGTGCTTCTTATAATGAAGGTGGATGACGACGATTCGAGCGGCTGGTGCTGAGGATGCTTCGCTGATTCTGGAGTTTGTTCGCGAACTGGCGGACTATGAGCGCGCGCCTGGCTCGGTCAAGGTGACCGAGGCGGAGTTGGTGCGGGATGGGTTCCCCGGCGCAGGTGGGGAGCGGTACTTCGAGGCGATCATTGCGGAAGAGGATGGGGAGATCGCGGGGTTCGCGCTGTTCTTTCCGGTGTATTCGACGTGGCGCGGCCGAGCGATGCACCTCGAGGATCTTTTTGTACGGCCGAAGTTTCGGGGGCGGGGGATCGGTAAGGCGCTGCTGACGAACGTGGCGGCGCTGGCGCTGGAGCGCGGGTGCGTGCTGCTGTACTGGCACGTGCTGGACTGGAATACTCCCGCGATTGATTTTTACAAGACGCTGGGAGCGGAGCCGCTGGAGGAGTGGAAGCGGATGCGGCTCAGGGATCAGGCGTTGAGGGCGGTCGCGGCGATGAGCCAACCATGAGAATCCGCGTGATTGGCGGGGGATTGGCGGGTCCGGAGGCTGCGCTGGTTGCGGCGCGTATGGGCGCGGAGGTGGACCTGAACGAGATGCGTCCGGTGCGGACGACTCCGGCACACGAGACGGCGGATTTTGGCGAACTGGTCTGCTCGAATTCTCTGAAAAGTGAAAGCGAGAACACGGCGCCCTGGCTGCTGAAGCAGGAAATGCGGCGGGCGGGGTCGCCACTGTTGCAGTGCGCGGACGCGAGCGCGGTACCGGCGGGTCATGCGCTGGCCGTGGATCGGGTGGAGTTTTCGCGGCTGATCGGGGAGAAGATTGCGGCAGAGCCGCGAATCACGGTGCATCGGGAAGAGGTCACGCACATTGATCTGGAAGACGGAATCACCATTGTGGCTTCGGGGCCGCTGACTTCGTCGGCGCTGTCGGAGGAGATCGCGCGGCTGACGGGGTCGGAGCACCTGGCGTTTTACGATTCGATCAGTCCGATTGTCGAGGCGGACTCGATCGACCGGGAGAAGGTGTATCTGGCCGCGCGATACGACAAGGGGACGGCGGACTACATTAATTGTCCGATGAACCAGGCGGAGTATGAGGCGTTTCACGCGGCGCTGCTGACGGCGGAAAGCGTGGAAGCGAAGGAGTGGGAGAAGCTCGAATATTTTGAAGGGTGTTTGCCGCTGGAAGAGCTCGCGCGGCGCGGGCTGGACACGCTGCGGTTCGGGCCGATGAAGCCGGTGGGGCTGATCGATCCGCGAACGGGGAAGATGCCGTGGGCGGTGGTGCAGCTACGGGTGGAGAACCTGCGTGCCGACTCGTATAACCTGGTGGGCTTTCAGAACCACATGAAGTTCGGCGAGCAGGCGCGGATTTTAAGGATGATTCCCGGTTTGGAGCAGGCGAAATTTCTCCGCTACGGGCAAATTCATCGGAACACGTACATCAATGCGCCGAAGATCCTGACGCGGACGTTGCACATGCGGGAGTATCCGAGGATTTTCTTTGCGGGGCAGATTGCGGGCGTGGAGGGGTACACCGAGTCGATCGCGACGGGGATGCTGGCGGGGATGTATGCGGCGACGATGGCGCTGGGTGGGAGGCCGGAACCGGTGCCGCGAGGGACCGCATTGGGGTCGCTGGTGCGATACATCACGGAGGCCGATGCGAAGCGGTTTCAACCGGCGAACATCACGTTCGATCTGCTGGAGCCTCTGGAAGAGGGGATGCGGCGCAAGGTGCGGGACAAGCGGGAGCGGCACCGGATCCAGTGCGAGCGGGCGCTGGGCCTGATGGAAGGGTGGCTGGCGAAAGAGGGTGTGGGGGATAGGGTCTAGAAACCTCCCCACCCTGGTCGCGCAAAAAAGCCGCGCGACCAGAATGGGGTACCCGGGGTCGTGCAGCGGAATTGGGCTGTCGACCTGCTAACCTTATAGGTAGCGATGAAATTCGGCGTTCTCGTCTTTCCCGGATCGAACTGCGACCACGACACCTACAACGTTGTGGAAACGCTCGCGCATCAGCCCGTGACGTTTTTGTGGCACGACTCGCCTTCTCTTGAAAACTGCGACGCGATCCTGGTCCCCGGTGGGTTTGCGTATGGGGACTACCTGCGGACCGGGGCGATTGCGAGGTTTTCGCCGGTAATGCAGTCGGTGCGGAAGTTTGCCGCGGATGGCGGACTGGTGCTGGGAATTTGTAACGGTTTCCAGATCTTATGCGAAGCGGGGCTGCTGCCGGGCGCGCTGACGCGGAACGCGGGACTGAAATATATCTGCAAGCAGGTTTATCTGCGGACGGAAACGACGAACTCGCCGTTTACGCAGACGCTCGAAAAAGGGCAGGTGCTGAAGATTCCCATCGGGCACATGGAGGGGAATTATTTCTGCGATGAGTCGACGCTGGGCGAGTTGAAGAGTCAGGACCGGATCGTATTCCGGTACGCGACGCCCGAGGGTGAGATCACGCGGGAAGCGAATCCCAACGGGTCGCTCGAGAACATTGGCGGCATCGTGAACGAGGGGCGGAATGTGCTGGGGATGATGCCGCATCCGGACCGGTCGAGCGAGGCGATGTTGGGATCGGCAGACGGGTTTAAGATTTTCGAATCGCTGGTGGGGGCATTGGCACAGCAGGCATGATCGACATCCATCACCACCTTTTGTACGGAACGGACGACGGCCCTAAAGATCTTGAGAGCTCGGTGGCGCAGGCGGAGGCCGCGGCCGCGGACGGGATCACGCACATCGCGGCCACGCCGCACGCGAACGATACGTGGGAATTCAATCCTGCCAGGAACCGCGAGAAGCTTGAGGCGATTCGGGCGCGCATCGGAGATACCGTCACGCTGGGCCTCGGCTGCGATTTCCATCTTTCCTACGAAAATATTGAAGACGCACTGAAGAATCCGACGAAGTTCACCATCAACCAGGGGAAGTACCTGCTTGTGGAATTCGCGGAGTTCATGATTCCGCAGAGCATCGGCGATACGTTCTATGAGTTCACGGTGAAGGGCATGCGGCCAATCATCACGCATCCGGAGCGGAACCCGATACTGCAGAAGGAACATCAGCGGATGGCGGAATGGATGCGGAGTGGGTGCCTGGTGCAGATCACGGCCGGGTCACTGGGCGGGCGTTTTGGCAAGCGCGCGCAGGCGCTGGCCTGGGAGCTCCTGGAGAAGAACTGGGTGCACTTTATCGCGACCGACGCGCACAATCTCGAAGGCCGGAAGCCCTCGATGCGCGGGGCGTACGACGGGATCGCGAAAAGGTATGGCGAGGGAACGGCGGAGCGGTTGTGCGTGAAGAATCCGCGGGCGGCGTTCGAGAATCAGCCGCTGGGCCCGCAGCCGGAGCCGGAGGGTGTGTACGTCTACGAAGACGAGCCTGGAAAGCGGCCTGGGCTGATGGGCCGGCTGTTCGGCAAGTAACGGCGGATCCTCGGGCTGCTGCAGTTCAATTTTCACTGAAGCAAAAGCTTCAGGAGCTGGCGACAGGTCTGATACCGAAGACCTGCGGTAACAGGATGCCGGCTGCCAGCGTTCGGGAGCGCGTGGGCAAAGGGGTTAAGGTGCGGGGATTTTCCGCAGCCGTCGATTACCAAAGATGGGGTTGACGCAGATGCTTTCGTGCAAGAGAGTGAGGGGGCTCTCCACGCAGAAATTCTAAGAAAGTCGAGACCTCCTCCCGTGCGAAGATTTCTCGTTTGCCTGCCTGCGGTAACTCTCACGTTGATGAACAGTTTTGCCCAGGGCCCCAGAGCAGTCAGGGCCACACGCGCGCCGATGCCGGTGTCCAGCGGGTATTTTGCCGATCTGAATGCGGCGCCAAAACACAAGGCGATGAACCAACTCTCAGCTGCGACCAACGCTGCGACCCAGGTGCAGGATCCGCGTATTGTGTCCGTGCCGAATTTCACACGGTCGTTCAGCTATGGCGGCATCTCCTATCCCTACACGATGGTAGGGCGCGATCCTGCGACGAAGCAGACCACGAATGTCGCAACGAACTATGTTCCTCTGTCGTTGTACTTCGACGAATTTGCGGATCAGAACGGCAACAACATCACGATAGATGCCACCGCGATCACGAGCGAGGTGAAGCGGTCGCCGTTGTTCGAGAATGCCGAGTACGCGACGGGATTCACGCAGTTCGTGGATGCGCAGATGCGTGCGGAGTTCTGGCCGCCGGCGCACACGGGGGGCAACGACAATTTTCACGTTCTGCTGGAGACGCCGGAGACGCTGATTCCGGTGACGATCGAAGTTCCGGTGGGATCGTCGCAGGTATATGTGCTGCCCGACGGGACATTTTTCGCGGTGATTGACTTCAACTTCATCGTTTCGCAGATGAACACGCTGGTGCAGACCGAGCCGATCACGGTGCAGTCGATTCCGATTTTCCTGACGCGTAATGCGGTGTATGGGGAGTTTTCGGAGGGGCAGCCAACGAATTGCTGCGTCGGTGGTTTCCACACGGCATTCGAGACGAAGCAGACCGGGAACAGGATTTTTGTGCAGACGGTGGCGTTTGCGACCTCGCTTGATTCCGATGTGGCAGATGGGATATTCGGTGACCCAGGGGCGTTTGCCGATATCAATGCGCTGTCGCATGAGGTGGCGGAAACGCTGAACGATCCGTTTGTGAACAACGTCACTCCGAGCTATCAGATTCCGGGAGCGCCTTCCGGGACTTGCCAAAACACGCTCGAGGTGGGAGATATTGTGGAGAACCTGAGCCCGGATTACACCGAGGTGACGGTGCACGGGTTCACGTATCATCCACAATCGCTGGGTCTGCTGCAGTGGTTTGAGGGGAACCCGCAATCGAACGCGATCGATGGAGATTTCAGTTTTCCGGATCCTACCAGGCTGACCGGGCCGTTCAGCGACTGCGGGGCGCAACCGGTGGGGTAAGGTCCGAGGGACGCGGGACGCTCTCGTGGAGGGTGCCCCGGTTGTTTGGCCGGGCCGGTCGATGCTGGGGCCGCGTTAGCTGACGCCGTGCGCGTTCATGTGGTCCGAGTATTTTTTGTCGGACTTCTGAATGTGGTTGACGAGCCATTGCTGCAGGAAATTCAGAACAGCGATGATGTTGGGCTTGCGACCCTCATCGAGATCGCTCTTGTATTTCTCCACGTCGGCCATCAGCGCGGTATGCTGCGCCTGATGCGCGGCGAACTCCGGATAGCCGGTTTGGCGCATGGCCACTTCTTCCTGCAGGAAGTGGGCACGGGTATACACGGCCAGCTGGGCCACTACATCGCGAATGACGTCCTCACCCTTGCCGACGCGCATCGCATCGGCTAATTCGTTGATGATCGCAAAAAGTTTTTGGTGCTGGGCGTCAAACTGCTGAACGTGGACGCTGTAATTTTCACTCCACGCGAAAGTGGACATGGGGCCCTCCGGAGCCGTGGCTCACAGAAACATATCGGCGCGGAGACGAGGAAGATGAGCGGTGGCTAGAGGCCGAGGCCGCCGTCGACGGAAAGAATTTGCCCGGTGATGAAGTGGGGGCCGGTCGCGAAGAAGAGAACGGCGGCGGCGACATCCGCGGCGGAGCCGTTGCGTTTCATCGGAGTGCGGCGGGCGAAGTGCTCATATTCAGGATCAACTTCGCCGTTGACGATCATGCCGGGCGCGACGCAGTTCACGCTGATTTCAGGCGCCCAGGCTTTCGACATGGTGCGAGTGAGCATGTGGAGCGCGGCCTTGGAAGTGCAGTAGTGGGCGTGCGTGGGCCATGGGTGCAGGCCGCCAAGAGAGCCGATGTTGATGATGCGGCCGCCGGCGGATTTCAAATGCGGGTATGCGGCCTGCGCGGTGAGGAAAGGGGCGCGGGTGTTGGTTTCGAACATTGCGTCCCACTGCTCGACGGTAATGTTTTCCAGAGCAGCGGTTTCGTAGCGGCCGGCGTTGTTGACGAGGATGTCGAGGCGGGAGAAACGGGCGACGGCTGCGTCGATGGCAGTGCGGATTTGCGAGGGATCGCGGAGTTCGACGCGGAAGGCGGCGGCTTCGACACCCAGGGCCTGCAGCTCCGCAACGGTTTCTGAGGCTTCGGATTCTGAATCGCGGAAAGTGATGGCGACGGACGCGCCGGCTTCGGCCAGGGTGAGAGCGAGGGTTCGTCCGATACGCTTAGCCGCGCCGGTGACGAGGGCGACCTTCCCCTGTAGTCGGCCTTCTGAAGGGCGCGGGTTCATGGCCCGATTCTAAATCCCGACTCTAAATTCCGGCGACAGGCAACCTTGCTTGTCGAGAATGCAACCGGCACGCGCCGGGGGAACATCTTACAATAAGAACGAAGGACTCCCTGTCATGTTGAGGCGTTTGCTGTTTCCGGCCGTTGCCGCGGGCTGCGTTCTGGCGGTGTGCGTCGGCTGCGCAGGAACGGGCGCGCCGGGCAAGACGAACGTGGCGGCTCAGGGGATCGCGCCGGACGATGTGGCGCTGCATCCGAATCCCAACGCACCTTATCTGTTGCCGGGCAGCGAGACGCCGCACCTGATCGCGCGGGCGACCGCCATGGAAGCGCAAAATGCTGGACCGTGCGATCCGGACGTGCTGTCGGTAGAGGAGATCGCGGGCGACGCGAATGGCGTGTTCCGGTCGGTGAAGCTGGCCTTCATGAATCGCGGAGCGACGCCGTGCAGGCTGGGCGGCTATCCGGCCATCGCGCTGGTGAACGCGGAGGGCGTAAACATCGGCAGCGTTTCTATTGAGAAGGTGACTTCCGCGGAGGTGCTGGCAGAGTTGTCGAGCACGCGCCCTGTCGCGGCGGGGGGCCCGGCTCCTTCGGTGGCGCTGATGCCGCATGCGGTGGCGGCGTTTCAGGTGGTGTGGACCACGGGTGTGGAGTGTCCCCGCGTTTCGAAGATTCTGGTGACGGCGCCGGGAACCCGGCGGACGTTTTCGATTCAACAGCCGTTGCGGATCTGCACGGGGCGGATTCAGGTTACTGAGCTTCGGCTGGATGAAGGGAACGTCTAAAAGCCAGGGTACAGGTACAGGGTACAGCGATCAGTGCATCGCTGATCGGCGATCAGAGATTGGGGCGCGAGGGCGGCCGCTGAGGGCCACGCCTGCTAATGCGATCAGCGGCGGGAAGCATTCGAGGGTGTAACGCGGTTCCGGAGCTTCGAGGGTGAGAAGCAAAGCACAGCGCAGCAGCACGAAAGCCAGGATGACTCCCGACAGACTTGGGCGCTTGAGGAATCCGACGAGCGCGGCGATGAGGTAGGCCAGGTTCAGAGCCGCGTATCCCAGAGCAAATTCAGTTTCGGTGTGATGGCGGCTGTACTGCCACCAGCGCAGCTCGATCCAGAGCATCTCGGTGCGGGGACGCAGCCACATATCGGCGAGGCGCGCCAGCGGGAGTTCGACATAATAACGGAAGGGATGGGCGCTGATGCGCTTGTCGGCGAGTGCGGCAAACCTTGCGTCGAGCTGTGGCGTGATGGTGGTGGTGCGATTGTAGGCGGCGATCAGGTCGCGGGTTTCATCGTACTGTTGCAGAGAATCGAAGGCGCGAGTGGGAAGGTCGGTGAGTTTGATCGCGTCGCTGTCGGCGTTCCAGTAGATATCCCAGGTGCAGGCGAAGTCGACGCAAATGGTTTTGGTCCAGCGCTGGAAGCCGGGCTTGGTGCTTTCGCCTGGATCGACGGCATAGCGGGGAGCAAGCGGCTCGAAAACGTGGAAGGTGCGCGCATTGCGAATGGTCCATGGGATGAAGGGCAGGACAGCGAGGACGCCGCAGAGGAGGGCCCAGCGCATCATCGATCGTGTGGGCTTGATTCCAACAGCGGGGTGGCGTGACCCGTAGAAGACGAGGGCAGGGCAGAGCGCGACAGCGAGCAGCGCACCGTCGGGGCGAAGAAGGGCGGCGTAGCTCCACGCCAGGGTCATGAGTAGCGCCCAGGTCCAGAGGGGAGAGCGGAGAAAGCAGTCGAAGGCGTAGAAGGCGAGGGCGATCGAGAAAAGCTCCAGCGTCTCGGTGAGGGGAACGGCGGCGAAGTTTGCGGTGAAGGGACAGAGCGCGGCGAGCCACAGGGCAATGAGGCCGGCGCGGCGGCCCCAGATACGGCGCGTGAGGGCGGCGATGAGGAGGCAGGTGGCGAGGTCGATCACGACCTGGAAATACATGACGGCGTGGTAATGCTCCATTCCGAAGAGGCGGAAGCAGAGCATCAAGAAAAGTGGGTAGCCGGGAAGGCGGATCAGAGTGGGATCAACGTGAGTTCCGCTGGTCATCCCATAGACGCCGTGCAGCATCCAGTTCTTCGCGATGTCGCCGTAAACGAGCGGGTCGCCCTGGACTTCGGGGTAGGCGTGAATGAACCAGAGGCGCAGAGCGGCTCCGGCGGCGAGGGCGAGCAGGATGAGCCACCGATTTCTGGAAGCCGTGGAAGGCATTGGGATCATTAGAACAGCCGGTGGGCTGTAGCCGGTAGCTGGCGGGAGCGAGGGCAGGTCGGCAGTATCGTAGGATTGAATGAGTCAAGAATGAAGCAGGTTTTTTACGATCCGCGGCAACGGCGCCGCAAGGTTTTACGGCGGCTGAGCGACCTCTCCATCATCATCCTGACGGTGGTGGGGGCTGTGTTCGTTTTCAGCGTACTTTCGAAGCAGACACTACCCGAATTGCTGCTGCCGGCGCAGAAACGCAACGTCAAGGCTCTGAAGGAGCGGCAGCCAGAGCTCGCTAAGAAAGCCGTGGCTCGGCCGGCGCGTCGAAAGACGGCGCTGCATGCTTCGGAAGTAGTGTTGAACCAGGATGAGGGTTTGCGCGCTGCGTTCTACGAGAACGACGAAGCCAGTTACTCGATCCTCAAATCGCATATTCACCAGATTGACCTGCTGTTTCCGGACTGGCTGCACGTGGTGTCGCCGGACGGGAACCTGGTCGGGGCGACACCGCTGTTCCCGGTACAGTTTTACAGCGTGGTGGACGCGGCCGGTGTGCACGGTGTCGATCCGCAGAACCGCGTGAAGACGACGATCGAGGCAGCGAAGGAAGACACCGATGTCTTTCCGATGCTGAATGATTACAACACGCTGAGCCAGGTGTGGAACGGCGATGTGATCGGCCAGATGCTGGAAGATCCGGCAGCGCGGAATCGGCTGCACATTCAGCTGGACAAGTTCTTGTTTGCGAATCCCGGATACCGCGGGATTTGCCTCGATTTCGAGCTGGTTCCGGACGAAGACGAGAAGTTGTACGCGGAGTGGATCGGCGAGCTGCACAACGATTTTCGCGCGAAGAATCTGCGGATCTACGTGAACGTGCAGGCGGGGGCCGACGATGAGACGTTGCGGCATATAGCGCGGAACAGCGACGGCATCATTCTGATGAATTACGACGAGCACGAGGAGACCAGCGATCCGGGGCCGGTGGCCAGCGAGCCGTGGTTCGAGGCGAATTTGAAACGCGTGCTGAAGCTGGTGCCGAAGGAAAAGATCATCTGTGGCATCGGCAACTACGGCTTTGACTGGGCGGTGACGCTGCCGGAGAAGGGCAAGAAGCCGCGCGTGGTGGACGTCGATGATCTTTCTGTGCAGGACGCGTGGCAACGCGCGGAGGATGCTGGCGCGGATGTGCATCTGGAAGGCGACGAGCTGAACGCGCACTTTGCATACGACGATGAAGACGCGCATCTGCGGCATCAGGTGTGGTTTCTGGATGGAGTGACGGCGCTGAACGAGCTGCGCGCGGCGCGGCAGATGGGGCTAAGGACGTTTGCGCTGTGGCGACTGGGTGAGGAAGATCCGTCGCTGTGGCAGGTGTGGGATCATCCCAGCGCCAGGGACGCGCCCGATCAGCTGAAGCGGGTTCCACCCGGCGAGAACGTGGACACCGAGGGCGAGGGCGACATTCTGCGCATCGTGGCGACGCCGCAAACGGGCGAACGCACGATCCAGATGGATGCCGACAACTTCACCGTCACCGACGAGAGCATGACGCGGCTTCCGCATTCGTACACGATCGAGCAATATGGGTACGACCCGCACAAGTTAGCGCTGAGTTTTGATGACGGGCCCGATGCGGAGTGGACGCCGAAGATTCTCGACATCCTGAAGCAGTACAACGTCAAAGGCACGTTTCTGGTGATCGGCGAGGAGGCGCAAAACAATATTGGATTGCTGCGGCGTTACGTGCGCGAGGGGCACGAGATTGGCAATCACACCTTCACGCATCCCGACATCAGCGAAATCTCGGCGCGGCAGCTGGAACTGGAACTGAACTGGACGGAGCGATTGTTTGCAGCGGAGACCGGGATCCAGCCGCTGTATTTCCGCCCGCCCTACTCCATCGATCAGGAGCCGGATACGAACGACGAGGCGGCGCCGGCGTATCGCATTCAGCAGATGGGATACACGATCATCGGCGACAAGATCGACACCGACGACTGGAACGAGCATCCGCGCAAATCGCCCCAGGAGATCACGGACAGCGTGCTGGAGCAATTGGACGAGATGAAGACGCACCCGTGGATGCGGGGCAGCATCATTCTGCTGCACGACGGTGGCGGGAACCGCGCGGCAACGGTGGCGGCGCTGCCGGTGCTGATTACGACGCTGCGGGCGAAGGGCTACGAGTTTGTTCCGGTGTCGGATCTGATGGGGAAAACCACAGCGGAGGTGATGCCGCCGATTGCGCCAAAGATGCGCTGGCAGGCGCGCATCGACTGGGTGGCATTCTTCTTCTTCTCATTCTTCGCGAATTTCGTGGTCGACATTTTCTTTATCGGCGATGTGCTGATGAGCGCGCGCCTGATTCTGATTGGAATTTTCGCGATCATCGATCGTTTCTGGAAGCGGCCTATTCCGCCTGGAGTCTATGAGCCGCGGGTGGCCGTGCTGATTCCGGCTTACAACGAAGAGAAGGTGATCGTGCGGACGATTCGGTCGGTACTGAGGTCGGATTATCCGAATCTGCGCGCGATTGTGATCGACGATGGGTCGCTGGACAGGACATTCGCCGTGGCGCGCGAGGCTTATCCAAAGGAGATTGAAGAGGGGCGGCTGCTGGTGCTGACCAAGGCGAACGGCGGCAAAGCAGCGGCGCTGAATTTCGGATTGGATCACGTGGAGGAGGAAATCTACGTAGGGATCGATGCGGACACCGTGATCGCGCGCGATGCGGTTTCAAAGCTGGTGCGTCACTTTGCGGATGAGCGCGTGGGCGCGGTAGCGGGAAATGCGAAGGTGGGCAACCGCATCAACACGTGGACGCGCTGGCAGGCGCTGGAGTACATCACGAGCCAGAATTTCGAGCGGCGCGCGATGGACCTGTTCAATGTGGTGACCGTGGTTCCGGGTGCGATTGGCGCTTGGCGGACGGGTGCGGTCAAGAAGGCCGGTTGCTATCCGCTGAACACGGTGGCCGAGGACGCAGATCTGAGCATGGGCCTGCTGGAGGCTCGCTACAAGGTGATCTACGACGACCACGCACTGGCCTTTACCGAGGCGCCGGCGACGGCGCGGAGCCTGATGCGGCAGCGATTCCGGTGGTCGTTCGGGATTCTGCAGGCGGTGTTCAAGCATCGTGCGGCGGCGAGGACGAATCCGGCGATGGGATTCTTCGCTCTGCCGAATATTTTGATTTTCCAGATTTTGCTACCGCTGGTGTCGCCGTTCATCGACATGATGTTCGTGGGGGGCGTGATTTATTACCTGTACCAGCGGCACTATCACCCGGAGGCGGCGAGCGCGGCGAGTTTTGAGAAGCTGCTTACGTTTTTCCTGATCTTCCTGATCATCGACTTCGTGACGTCGGTTTTGGCCTTCAGCCTCGAACCGCGACATCCCGCGAACAAGGGCGATGTGTGGCTGCTATTCCATGTCTGGCTGCAGCGATTCAGCTACCGGCAGATCTTCTCGATCGTGCTGTTCCGCACGCTGAAGCGTGCGATAGAGGGGCGGCCGTTCAACTGGGAGAAGATCGAGCGAACGGCGCGCATGTCGCGGGCGACGGAAAAAATTGCGGCGGGTGACTGAGGGGCGGGCGTTGCTCTCTCCACTCGCAGGATCGTCGTCCAGCGCTCGCGGCGAGCCCTCATCGCCGGAAAATCTCTCAGGACCGACCCGCATTCGGGCCACCCGCTCGGAACGGTTGGCCGTTGCATTGGTGCTGGCCGCTGGTTTCGCATACCGGATCGTCTTTCTGCTGCTGCCGCTTTCGCTCGATGACGACACCACCGCGTATTCCGAGTTGGCGCGGAACTGGTTTCAGCATGGCGTGTATGGGTTTCTCCGCGGCGGCGCGATCGAGCCAACGCTGATTCGCTTGCCGGGCTATCCGCTGTTTCTGGGCACGGTTTTTTCTGTGTTCGGGGATCATCTGCGGGTGGCGCTCGCGATCCAGATACTGATGGACCTCGGCAGTTGCTGGTTGCTGTGGGATTGCGCGCGGACGGCTGTTTCGCGGCGGGTCGCGTGGGTGGTGTTGCTGCTGGCGGTCTTCTGTCCATTTACGGCAGCGTATGCGGCGACAGGTCTGACGGAGTGCCTTTCGATCTTCTGCATTGCGCTGGCGATGTGGGCTTTGGCACGAGTGGTCCGCGCTGCGCGTGCGGGCGACAAGGCGCTGGGGCCGGTGCTGGCCCTGGCTGCGGCGATGGCGTACGGAATGCTGTTGCGGCCGGATGGAGTTCTGCTGACGGCCGCTTTCTGCGCAGGATTATTTTGGTACACGCGGCAGTCAGCCGGAGCTGGACGGGCTTTGCGGATGGCACTGTTGACCGGAGTGCTGGCCGTTCTGCCGCTGATTCCCTGGACGATTCGCAATTACCGGACCTTGCATGTGATCCAGCCGCTCGCGCCGCGGTATGTCAATAATCCTGACGAGTTCGTGCCGGTGGGTTTCTTTCGCTGGATGCGGACCTGGTCGCTGAATTTTGTGGATGCGGGGACGGTGTTCTGGAACCTCAACGACATCATCGATCCGGAAGATGTGCCGCCGCGGGCTTGCTCGGGCGACGCACAATGCCAGCAGACGGCGGCGCTGATCAGAGAGCACAACGCGTACCAGACGGTCACACCAGAGCTGAACGCAAAGTTTGCGGCGCTGGCGGCCGAACGCATTCGGGAGCGACCCCTGCGGTATTACGTGGTTCTCCCGCTGTGGCGAATTGCGGATATTTGGCTCTGGCCGCGCACGGAGCGCTTTCCGGTGAACATTTGGTGGTGGGACGTCGGCGACCATCCGGGGCAGAGCGCGATTGCGATTGGGCTGGGGCTGGTGAATCTCGGGTATCTGGCGCTGGCGGTGTGGGGATTCGCGCGGCGCAATGTCCCTTTGAAGGCGGCGTTGCTGGGATACATCGCGATGCGCTGCATTTTGCTGGGGACGATGGAGAATCCGGAACAGCGCTATACGATGATGATGTTTCCGATAGTGTTTCTGGCGGCCGGGTGTGCGCTGGATTTTCGGAAGAGTGTGCAGCCAGGGACGAAACGGGGTTAAACTCCCTGCATGCTGTTCATGGTGATCGAATCCTTCAGGCGTGGCGACGCGCGGCCGGTTGGGGAGCGATTCCAGCGGCATGGGCGGATGATGCCGGAGGGGCTGATCTACCATGCAAGTTGGGTGGATCTGAGCGGCAAGCGGTGCTTCCAGATCATGGAAGGTACCGACGAGGGGCTGGTGCGGGAGTGGATGGCGAACTGGAGCGATCTGGTGGATTTTGAGGTTGTTCCGGTTTTGACGTCGGTTCAATTCTGGTCGATGACGGAATTGGGCGGGGCTGCGTAAACGAGCGGAGCGCGGGAGGGTCCGACTATTCCTGAGCGCGGTGCTGCCGATAGAATCAGTTAGAGCAATCTATCGGAAACCCAGGTGCCCATGTTGACCACCGCAACGACCACGCCTGTTGGGCTGAAGGCGCTGACATTTCAGGAACTGCTGCTCCGGCTCCAGAATTTTTGGGCGGAGCGCGGCTGTGTTTTGGCGCAGCCCTATGACGTGGAGGTGGGGGCGGGAACGATGTCGCCGGACACCTTTCTGCGGGTGCTGGGGCCGGACCCCGTGGCAATCGCGTATACGCAGCCATCGCGCCGGCCGGCGGACGGGCGCTACGGCGAGAATCCCAACCGTTTGTACAAGCACACCCAGCTGCAGGTGATCCTGAAGCCGCCGCCGGCGGACATCCAGGACATCTATCTCCAGTCGCTTGAAGCGATCGGGATTCACCTGCGCGAGCACGATATTAAGTTTGAGGAAGACAACTGGGAGTGGCCGGTGGGCGGCGCGTGGGGCGTGGGTTGGCAGGTGATGCTCGATGGCCTGGAGATCACGCAATTCACATACTTTCAGCAGTGCGGCGGGATGGATCTGGAGCCGATCACGGGCGAAATCACATATGGGTTGGAACGCATTGCGTCGTTTCTGCAGGATGTGGATTCGATCTATGACATCGTGTGGGCCGTCGATCCGAAGACAGGACACGCGACAACGTACGGCGACGTTCGCCTCGAGGAGGAGTTGCAGCTTTCGGTCTACAACTTTGAGGCCGCGGATATCGGCAAGCTGTGGGAGCACCTGCGACTGTACGAGTCGGAGTGCCAGGCGCTGCTCGATGCGTTTCACCAGAACTTCAAAGTGGAAAAAGCGGCGGAGCGCAAGGAGAAGATTCACGACCGGCTGGTGCACGATGGCGCCGCGACTCCGGTGGACGAAGATATGCGCGTGGCGCTGCGGCGGTTTCCGGTGCTGGCCGCGTACGAGCTGTGTCTGAAGTGCTCGCACCTGTTCAATCTGCTCGATGCGCGCGGGGCGATCTCGGTAACGGAGCGCGTGGCGGTGATGGCGCGGATTCGCAACATGGTGGTGGGCGTGGCGAAGGCGTACGCCCAGCAACGGCAGAGAGCGAGGGCCCGATAGCGATGCCTGATCTGTTGTTCGAAGCAGGATTGGAAGAAATCCCGGCGCGGATGATCGCGGCGGCCCAGACGGAACTAACCGAGCGCGTGGTGGAATTGCTGCGTCGCGAACGGCTGCTGGCCGACGAGCATGAGATTCACAGCTACTCGACGCCGCGACGCCTGGCGGTGCAGGTCAATGGAGTATTAACCAGGCAGAGGGACGCGACTCGCGAGTTGACCGGGCCTTCGTGGGGAGTGGCGTTCAAGGGCGGCGAGCCGACCGCGGCGGCGCTGGCATTTGCGCGCAAGGCCGGGTTGAGCGAAGAGCAGCTGCGAAAGGCGAGTTTCGAAGAAGAGCATTTGCGCGGGACCGATCTGAATTCCGAGCTCCTGCATCGGGCCGAGGTGAAGGACAGGCTTTCCGATCAGCACGGCGGAGAGACGCGGCTCTTCAAAGTGACCAGCGCGAAGGGCGAGTATCTGGCGGCGATGGTGCGGGACCATGGCCGTCCGGCGACCGAAGTGTTGCCGGATTTGCTGGCCGGAGAGCTGGCTGCGGTGTACTGGCCGAAGAACATGTACTGGCGTCCGCTGAAGGTTGAGTTTTTTGTGCGGCCGGTGCGATGGCTGGTTGCGCTGCTGGATCACGCGGTCCTGCCGGTGGAATTCGCGGGTGTGCGTGCCGCGAATCTGACGTGGGGGCACCGCATTTTGCATGGCGATGCGCCGATCGTCGTCGATCATCCCGACGATTATCTGGGTGTGCTGGAGGCGGCGCAGGTTACAGCGGATGTGAAGTTGCGACAGCACCGCATTCGCAAGGCACTCGACCTCGAGACCCGAAGCGTGCCGGGCGCACGCTGGCGCGAGGATGCGGCGCTGGTGGAAACGGTGACGCACCTGACCGAGTGGCCGTCGGTGGTGCTTGGAAATTTCGATCCCGAGTATCTGCAGTTGCCGGAAGAAGTGCTGGTTACGGTGATGCGGGATCACCAGAAATATTTCGCGGTGGAGAACGGCGACGGCAAGCTGCTTCCGTATTTTCTGGCCGTGCTGAACACGCGCCCGGAAGAGACGGGGATTGAGACGATCCGGCACGGCCACGAGCGCGTGCTGCGGGCGCGTTTCAACGACGCGCGGTTTTTCTGGCGGATGGATCAGAAAATGTCGCTCGAGGATCGCGTCGAGAAGCTGAAGACGGTGACCTTCCACAAGGAGTTGGGCACTTACTGGGACAAGACGCAGGCGAATCTCCAGATCGCGGAGAAGCTGGCCGGTTTGCTGGCGGAGCGGGGAACTGCGATCGACCAGGCGGGGCTTCTGAAAGCGGTCGAACTGGCGAAGACCGACCTGACGACGGAGCTGGTGAAGGAGTTCACCGAGCTGCAGGGCATTGTCGGTGGTTTGTACGCGCGGGCGCAGGGGCTGGGCGAGAAGGTGGCGCAGGCGATCTACTGGCAGTATTCGCCGGCTGCGGTAGAGGACTCGATTCCGCCGACGGTGGAGGGCCAGGTGCTCGGTATCGCGGATCGTGTGCAGACGATCGTGGCGATGTTTTCGATTGGTCTCGAACCGACGGGATCGAAGGATCCGTTTGCATTGCGCCGAGCGGCGAATGCCATCGTGAAGATTCTGGCGGAAACCGGATTGCCGCTGGTGCGTACCGATTTATTCAAGGCAGTGCCGGCCGATATCGGCGAGGAAACACGGAAGAAGCTGGCGGCGTTCTTCGAGGAGCGGTTCGAGTTCTGGCTGCGCGATATACGCGGGTTCTCCTACGACGTGGTGAGAGCCGTAGTGGGAGTGCACTCGGACAATATGCGCGATGCGATCGCTCGGGCCGAAGCGCTGACGGCGGTGCGTGGTTCGGAAGATCTGGCGGCGATTGGGGCGGCGTTTAAGCGGATCAAGAATATCCTGCGCCAAGCGACGGAGAAGGAGATTTTACATCCGGGGCAGGATACGGGCGCGACGAGTCCAGATTTGCTGACGGATCCGGCCGAAAAGGCGCTGCACGCCGCAGCCATCAAGCTGGCTCCCGTGGTAGAGGAACTGCGTCGGAAGCAGGAGTATCGCGAGGCGCTCGAGAAAATCGCCACGCTGCGGCCCCATGTCGATCTGTTTTTCGAGAAGGTCATGGTGATGGTCGACGATCCGGCGGTGCGGAGCAACCGGCTGGCGCTGATTGGCGAGGTGCTGGGCGCGTTTTCGAAGATTGCGGATTTTTCGGAGTTGGTTGCGAGCTAGGCTCGTCGAATATTCGAAGTCATCTGTAGTCGCTTCGGAGGGTAGTTTGTCGCAAGAGCTGTGGGTCGCGGTCGATAGCTACATCGATGGGCTGCTGATTCCGTCCGACCCGGGGCTGGACGCGGCTCTCGAGCACAGTGCCGCTGCAGGGTTGCCGGAAATCGCGGTGACGCCCAGCCAGGGCAAGCTGCTCTACTTACTGGCGCGGATGCAGGGCGCTCGGAGAATCCTTGAAATCGGAACACTGGGCGGATACAGCACCATTTGGCTGGCTCGTGCTCTGCCAGCGGATGGATTGCTGGAGACGCTCGAAGCGGATCGGAAGCACTTCAAGGTTGCCCGGGAAAACATCGCGCGCGCCGGTCTCGCAAAGGTGGTTCATCTGCGTCTGGGACGGGCGCTCGATACGCTGCCAGAGATTGCTGCGGAGGGCGCAGGGCCGTTCGACTTCGTATTCATCGACGCGGACAAAGAAAACACCGCCGAGTATTTTGACTGGGCGCTGCGCTTATCGCGGCCGGGCGCGGCGATTGTGGTGGACAACGTGATTCGCGACGGTGAGGTCGCCAACGCTGCAACCACCGATGCGCGGGTGCAGGGGATCCGGCGATTCAATGAAGCGATGGCGCGCGAAAAGCGGGTCAGTGCAACGACCATCCAGACCGTGGGCAGTAAGGGGTACGACGGGTTCACGCTGGCGCTCGTTTTAAGCTAAGGGATCACGACCGCGGCGCCATCGATGGCATCATTCGCAACGGCGGCCAGCGCGTCGTTGACCTCATCGAGGCGAAAGAGCATCGTGCGTGGGCGGATGCGGATTTTCGCAGCGAGGGCGACGAAGTCGCGGCCATCCTGACGGGTCATGTTGGCGACGCTGCGTAGCTGGCGCTCGCCCCAGAGCAGCGAATCGTAGTCAAACTGCGGAATGCGGTCGAGGTGGATGGCGTTGATGGCGACGATGCCGCCTTTGCGGAGCGAGGAGAGCGCGGCGATCACGACATCGCCGCTGGGAGCGAAGGTGACAGCGGAGTCGAGGGGGACAGGCGGGCGGTCCGTGGCATCGCCGACCCACGTTGCGCCTAAATCGCGCGCGAGTTGTTGATGCGAGGCGCCGCGTGTCGATACGTAGACTTCGCAATTCCAGGATTTGAGCACATCAATGGCGAGATGCGCGGAGGCTCCAAAGCCGAAGAGGCCGACGCGCGTGCCGGGCGCGACTTCCGCAACATGCAGAGCGCGAAAGCCGATGATGCCGGCGCAGAGCAGCGGCGCGAGGTCGGTGGCGGAGTGTTCCACGGGGAGCGGGATCAGGAAGTCGGCGCGTGCGGTGGCGTATTCGGCGTAGCCGCCGTTGACGGAGTAGCCGGTGTAGGTGGGATGGTCGCAGAGATTCTCACGGTTCTTGAGACAGAGGGGGCAAGTGCCGTCGACGCCGCCAAGCCAGGAAACGCCTGCGCGCTGGCCGATGCGGATCGCATCGACGCCGGAACCGAGCTTCGTGACGCGTCCGACGATCTGATGGCCGGGAGTGACAGCGTCGCGCAGGGGCTTGAGTTCGCCAGCGGTGATATGGAGATCGGTGCGGCAAACGCCGCAGGCCTCGACCTTGAGAAGCACTTCGCCGGGACCGGGTTCGGGGATGGGCAGGTCTTCGAGGACCAGCGGGCGCGAAACGATGGGAGCGGGATGGTGCAGGACGGCGGCGCGCATCTTGCTTTTTATTCGAGAGGCTTCAGGTCTTCGAACGTGGTGGGGATGAGCTCGGCGACAGTGGGATGAATGTGCACAGAATGCGTAAGCAGCGATGCGGGCTGACGCGCGTACATCGCGGTGAGGATGCAGTGGATTGCTTCGTCGCCGCCGGTGCCGAAGACGGTTGCGCCGAGGATGTGCCGGGTTTCCGCGTCGACAAGAACTTTGATGAAGCCGTAGGTTTCGCCTTTCTCGATAGCACGGCCAACGCGGGTCATAGCGCGTTTGCCGATCAGAGCAGGTTTCTTCGTTGCGCGCACTTCGGCCTCGTTCATGCCGATGTTGGCGAGCGGCGGGTCGATGTAAAGGGCGCTGGCGGGAATGCGATCGCTCAGGCGGCGTGACGCGCCGTCAAGCAGATTTTCGGCGACGATTTCGTAGTCGTTATAAGAAGTGTGGGTGAAAGCGCCGCGGCCGTTGCAGTCCCCGACGGCGAAGATGCCGGGCACAGATGTGCGGAGTTGGTCGTCCACGGGAATGAAACCTCGCTCGTCGGGCGTGATACCGGCTGCGGCGAGGTTGAGGTCATCGGTATTCGGCACGCGGCCGACTGCCAGCAGGATATGCGATCCGAGCACGCGCGGCGCGCCGTCGCTGCACTCGAGTCCGACGGCGACCTGGTTGCCGTCCTTCTCCAGGTGGATGCAGTTGGCGTTGATGCGGACGCCGATGCTCTCGGACTCGAAGATCTCGCGAATCACATTCGATGCGTCCTCTTCTTCGTGCGGCGCGAGGCGCGAACTCTTATCGACGACGGTGACCTGCGAGCCAAAGCGTCGAAACATCTGCGCAAATTCGAGGCCAACATAGCCGGCTCCCACGATGATGAGGTGTTCGGGAAGTTGTTCGAGATCGAGGATCGTGGTGCTGGTAAGAAACGGCACCGAGTCGACGCCGGGCATATTAGGGGTGTGAGGGCGGGCGCCGACGTTGAGAAAAATCTTTGGCGCTTCGAGCACATCGTCGCCGACGCGCATCGTAGTGGGCGAGGCGAAGGTCGCGGTTCCAGTGAAGACGGTGCAGTTTTGCGTCCCGCGCACCCATTTCTCGACGCTGGTGCGCGAGTCGAGAACGATCTTATCTTTGCGAGCTTTTACGGCGCGAAAGTCGACAGAGACCGGCCCGGCATTCACTCCGAAGTCCGCGCCTCGTCGTGCAAGATGAGCGGCGTGGGCGCTGGCCACCATGGCCTTGGTCGGAGTGCAGCCATTGTTCACGCAGGTGCCCCCGAAGAGCTTGCGCTCGACCATCGCAACTTTCCAACCTTTGCCTGCAAGGCTCGTGGCCAGCGAAGGGCCGGCCTGTCCCGCGCCCACGACGATCGCATCAAAAATTTGACTCATTCAAGCCTCAGGGGTGTGTTTCATCCAAGCTTCAGGATAGAAAAGATGGCGATTGCGAGCGCGGCGATATCTTCAAGAATCGCAGCAGGCCAATCGCGGCCAAACGCTGCGGCTAATTTTCCCCGGACGGCAGCGCCGCCCAGCGTTCCGACGACAGCGCCAACGGCCCCGAGGCACAGGCCGCTGAGAAGTTTGTCACCGGATGCGCCCACAGTGGCTCCGACGAGCGAACCGCTGAGGATGCGGATGACGAAGGACGGCGCCTGTTTGCGGCTGGGCGTCTTTGGCAGCTTGTCGGCGACGAGTTCGGCAGCGGCGAGGACGGTGAAGACGATGGCGGTGACTCCGGAGTTCATCAGGGCAACGTAGGTGTGTCCAACGTTGAGCCGGTCGGTGCGGGCGAACCAGCTGACGACTGCTGGAGCCATCATGGAGCGAAGTCCCGCAACAACGCCTACCAGGAATGTGCAAAGAAGAAGCATGAATCCTCCTCGGAAAATGGGCCTGCAGGGCGTGTCTGTTATTGGTAATTTCCGATAAGAACGAAGGGCGCCCAATAATAAGGATGAGCATACGACGTAGTCGGTGGCATCGTCGCGTCCTGATCGGCGATTTGTACGCCGCGACCGGTGCCGGCGTGCGGGGCGGAGCTCGATCCGTGGAGGAAGGCAAGCTGGGCCTGGCGGAGAGCTTCAGCCTTGCCGATGGCCGGCTCTTTCACCCAGCGCGCGTAAAAGTCGCTCATGATGCGGCTGGTGCTGGCATCGTTCACGTCCCACAGTGTGGCCAGGACGGCCTCGGCATCTTTCTGCTGGGCGACCATACCGAGGCTATCCATCTCGAGGCCGTCGTTCGCAGTGTCCCCTTTCGCCGTGCTGCAGGCGGAGAGCGTGAGGAGGCGCGTTCCATGAAAACTGACGGCGGAGTTTTCGAGCTGTGAGAGCGTGAGCGGAAACCCCTGAGGATCGCCGGCTTCGTTGCCGCCGAGCATCAGATAAGGTTCGGTTCCCCTGCCGGCTTCGAGCACAAAGTGGCTTGCGATGTGGATCACGGGAAATCCGGAGCCGGGGCCAAGTTGCGCCTTCAGCGCCGCCCAGGTAAAGCGCTCGTTGGGGAGAATCACTCCGTCCATGGGGCCGTGCGATGCGGGATCGCTGGGGTCGCGTACGACGGCGTCGAGTTCGGGAATCACGCCGGGCAGCGCGGGCAGGCCCCCATAGCTTTTCGAGAGGCCCACGGCGAGGACGCGCAGGGTGGTTTTGTTCGCGTCGGGCGCGGCCATGTGGCCGTAGCTTTCGGGCGTGAACAGGACATTGTTGAAGCGCTCGGCCATGTAGCGATGGCCGTCGTAGAGGGCTGCGATGGGCAGGTAGCGCATCGCGCCGTCGAGGGACCAAAGCAGCGTGGGGACGCGGTTTTTGTCTTGTTGCGATTTTTCCAGCGCAGTCAGCTCGGTTTCGAGCGGTGCGACGACGACGGAATACATTTCGGCGAGGTGCGGCTTGGGATCGGACGATGGCGTGCGAAGTTCGTTGCGCAGCTGCTGCACTTTGTCATTGAGCTCGGCGGGCGTGGCTTTTAGTTCATATTTCTTACGCGACTGCGGTGTGACGACGATGGCGTACGCGTGCTCGTCGCCAAGGAGCAGGCGGATGCCGACGACGTGGGGCCCCAGGTCTGCCAACGTGTTCTGCAGGCGGCTGACTTCGGATTTTTCCTGGTTCAGCAGCGCATTGGCGTTTTGCGTCCCAGCACTCTGCGCTAATTCCGGATAGAGAGTCTTGCGGAAAAAGTCGGAGACGCCGGTGTTGCCGGATTCGATTTTGGTTTCGAGGGCCTTGAGCTGGGCGGACTCCGCAGGTGTGCGATTGGCTTTGCCCAGCAGAGCGGCGTATTGGGCGCTTAATTCCGTGAGTGCGACCGCGGATTGTTCGTGCGCCGTGAGATCGGCTTCAACTTGTTGTTCGCTTGGCGTGAGGTTGAGCGGCGTGGCGTGGAGATCTGGATGATCCGTTGCGCCGATGACGACTTCCTGCAGCTCCTGCTCTTTCAGGAGGTCGAGAACCTGTTCAGCTTCGCCGAGACGGTTCCCCTGTAGAAGAAGCTCCGCGAGAATCCGATACGTGGCAGACTTCGACTGCGCAAACCGTTCCTGCAGACTTTGATCGAGGCCGCTGATATTCCGTCGCATAAGCTGATACGAATTCACGGCTTCGGTGCCGAAGAAGATTGCTTCCTCGATTCGATGCTGCGTGCGGAAATCGAGCATGAGAGAAGCGTCGATGCCGCCCTGCAGATCGGGATCGCCGGCTTGCTTCGCCAGCGATAACGCGGCGAGCTTTTGCGGGAGTGCCTGTTCGAGCTTTCCCTGATCGGACAACACGCGACCGATGCTGTTGAGAGCGAAAGCCTCGCCCCGGCGGTCCTGTACCTCGCGCCACATCGCCAGAGCCCGATAGTCGAGGTCGAGGGCTTTGTCCCGCTGGCCAAGGTCGGAATACGCGCGGCCGATGTGATTCAGCGCTGCCGCCTGTCCGCGATGATCCTGGGTTGCGCGCCAGATTTCGAGAGCCTGATTGTAGAAGTCGAGGGCTGGCTGCGGCTCGCCGAGCTGCATGTGAATGCGGCCGATGTCGTAAAGCGCGAGAGCCACACCACTGCGATTGCCAACCTGGCGCCAGAGAGGCAGAGCCTGGTTGTAGTAATCGAGGCCCTGCTGTTTTTGGCCAAGGTCGTCGTAAACGCGGCCGATAGCGTTCAGCGAAGCGGCCTCGCCCTCAGGATGGCCGAGTTGGCGCCACAACGGAAGCGCGGCCTGATACGACTCAAGCGCCTTTTCTTTTTCGCCGAGATTCGTGTAGGTTCGTCCGAGATTGTTGAGAGTCTGCGCCTCGCCACCGATCTCGTCGACTGCGCGCCACAGCGGCAGTGCCTGGTTGAGATTGTCGAGCGCCTCCTGGCTGCGGCCCATGTCGGAATAGCAGCGGCCAAGATTGTCGAGAGTGCTGGCCTCGCCAGCGCGGTTGTTGAGCTGACGCCACATGGGCAGCGCCTGGTTGAGGACTTCGATCGCTTTATCGTGCTGGCCGAGGTCGTTGTAGACGCGGCCCATGTTGTTCAGTGTGGAGGCCTCGCCCATCAGGATGTTGAGTTGGCGCCAGACGGGGAGGATTTCGTTGAAGAGGTCGAGCGCTTTTTGTTCCTGACCAAGGTCGGTGAGGATGCGGCCTTCGACATTCTTGCTCTGCGCCTGCTGGCCTTTGCTGGTTTCGATCGACAAGGCCTGCCCGCAGTAGTCGAGTCCTTTTTGCGGATCGCCGGCCTCGCGGTAGAGGTTTGCAAGCGTGTTGAGCTCCGTCGCTTCGTTTCTTGTGTTATGCGAGGAACGCGCGTCGGAGAGCACTTGTTCGTGCTCGGCGATGAGCCTGTGCAGACTGCCGGGTTGCTGGGCCGATGCGAGCATGCTGGCGGCGAGGCAGATCGAGGCCAGAAGGGTGTTCGCCGGATTCGTCGCGTTCATGGGTCCGTTCCTGCTCGGGGTTCAGGCGGGCGTGGGTCCGCCGATTGAGAAATCCAGGTCACTGCGCGGGATTTTGCGGAACACTGCGAATGGTCGTGAGGCCAACGCCCCAGTTGGTGGGGACGTGGCCAGGATCACCGCGCGTGCCGCTGCTGGTATTGCCGAGCAGTTGTTCCAGCGGCGACTGCGCGCCACGCGAGCGCGAGACGCCCTCGAAGTTCAGCACAAATGGATCGGACAGAGGCTGCGCGGTGCTGAGCAGAATAAACGTGTCGACGCCGAAAGGAGGCCCAATGCGCAAAGTGGGCGCGCCGGGCAGCAGGAACTGTTTGCCGATATCGGACTCGTTGGGAAACTGGTTTCCCGAATTTCCTCGCGGATAAAGAACCGTTCCCTGGCCGTGACAATCGATGTCGAGCACGTACACCCAGCGCTTCTCGGAGACATCGCCGCGGGCCTGCAGACCCATTTTGAGCAGGTCGCCCTGATGCAGGGGTTTGGCGGCGGTGAGCGCTTCGCCAGAGGACGGAATCATCGCGAGAGAATACCAGGCAGCGTGTGACGCGTCGGCGGGACTGTTGGCCATTTCGAGCCAGCCGTGAACCTTGGCGAGCAGCGACGCATAACGATTCAACGACGCCGCACCCTGGTCGATCGCACTCGCATCGGACATCGCTATCCAGTCGCTGCGAACCGGGTATTGCGAGCTTGTCGAACAACCGGGGCTGTGCGGGGCCGCGTTCGGCGAAGGAGGCCCGGCGGCGAGCTCGTTCTTGTGGAACCATGCCCACGCAGGACCTTTCGCGGTCAGAGTGCCAGTCAATGCATATTCAGCGCCGGAGAGATCGGCGGCGGTTTGCACGGCGCTGTTGGGATCGGCGGGAAGAAGTTGCGCGATGAGTTCGCGCGACGGGGGAAAGTTGACCCAGATTTTCGCGTCCGCAGGAATCTTCTGTTTCAGAATCGCGGAGGTCAGAGTCGGACCGAGACTCACAGGTGCAGACGCGCCCGCTTGTTGGAGCGTCCAGGCGGTTCCGTTCCAGCTGAGGATATGGGTCCATGGCTCTTCGGCGGCGTCGGAGATGGTGGCGATGCCGGCCGCCTGAATCTGCGCGGCTGCGGCGACGATGTCCGCCTCGGACAACGTTGCGGGCCAATGCCAGACACGCAAGGGCGGGGACTGCGCGGGACTCCACTTCGTCATTTCGAAGATGTCGCCGGTTTGCACTTTCGCGCCGGACGGGCTGATGACTGCGGCGGTCGAGCGCGCGATGCCGTCCAGCGCGGTGACGTGGAGCTGAATTTTCTGTCCCGCGTCATTTGTCGAGGTGAATTCGGTGCCGACTCCGATTCCGGCGGCACGGCCCACGTCGAGCCACACAGCGCCCGCACTGGAGCTTCCGAGCACAGCCGTGCGAATGCTGTCGGAACCCGCCGGGGCTCCGCCGAATAGCGGCTGCCGGCGCCGTTCCGATGTGGTGTCGAGATCCGGGTCTTCATCGGGCACGTCTTCATTTCCGATGACAGCTTTGACGCGTTGATAGACGACCTCCGCGGGTGTGTCGGCGGGCAGAACCTGCATCGCCTCAACCAGGGCAGCAGTAAATGCGCCGTGCGATTCCGTCGGAGGATTAGTGTCCGGCGTTTCCTTAGAACTCTGGTCCTGCTGCACGGCGGAGAACACCAGCGCGGGATTCTCGGTGCGTTGTGTTGGAGCAGGGACCGGATCGCCATTCGCAAGAACCGGAGGAGCCTCAGCAATATCGCGCGAATCGAAGGGCAGATCGCGCTCGCGATACTTTGAACTGACGCCGCGACTGATGGCGCCGCTGTGGCAATTATCGAAAATGATGGAGAGATGAATGCCCTTGTCGAGAGCCGCGTTGAAGATGCGCGTCATCTCGCGGTCGCGCACGTCGTAGCCGCCTCTGTAGGCGTCGGAAGGAACCAGCGTGCTGTCCGCGTGAACATACTGGCCGTTGACCAAAACGGTGAGCTTAGTCCCCTTGCTGTTGATGCGCAGAGAGCCGTGACTGGCAACGTAGAACACGACTGTATCGCCGCGCTGCGGAACGTCGACGAGATACTTCTGCATGGCGACGAGGATGCCATCGCGCGTGGTTTGCGTAGCTGGGAGGAGGACTACGCCGGGCGCGGGCCGCGCCGGGTTCGGGTTGGTCAGAAGGACAACCTGGCCGGCCGGGAATCCGAACTTGGGACTGGTCAGCAGGTCGGCTATCGACTGCACGTCGTTCACGGCCCCATCAAGATTCTCAAAATAGCCCAGCTCGCAGCGCCCGTAGACGCAGCCGGGAGGATGAGTCGGCGTTGTGCCGGGAGGCTCGTAGGTATTGATTCCGATCAGGAGCGCGCGTTGCGTCTGCGCCGACGCAGGTATGGAGGAGAGAGCGCAGCAGAGCCCGACAAAAATGGCGGCACAGCCGAGTTTCATGCGGAGAACCTCGAGACGATGTCCGGGGAAAACTGCCATCGAGTATAGCGGGTCGTCAGGGAAGAAAAATCCACGAGAAAAACCCTGCTGCCAATGGTGTGCGGCGTGAAGTAAAGATTGTATACAATCTACGTAATATAATGTAGACAGAAACTCACTCAGGATGCAGAACAGACGACGTGGTGGGATTGAGCTCTGAAATTCACGTGATCGACTCGCACACCGCGGGCGAACCGACGCGAGTCGTGGTGAGCGGGGGGCCGAACCTTGGAAGTGGATCACTCGTGGAACGCCTGCACAGGTTCTCCGAGGATCACGATGATTTTCGCTCGGCCGTGGTGAATGAACCGCGCGGATCCGATGTGCTGGTGGGAGCCCTGCTGCTTGAGCCGGTGGCTGCCGCGTCTGCAGCGGGCGTGATTTTCTTCAATAATGTTGGCTTTCTGGGCATGTGCGGGCACGGCACCATTGGTGTGATGGCAACGCTGGCGCATCTGGGGCGCGTGGGACCGGGAGTGCACACGATTGAGACGCCGGTGGGCGTGGTGAGTGCAGAGTTGCATGCAGATGGGCGTGTGACGGTCGAGAACGTGGCGAGCTATCGCTACCGGAAGGGCGTAGGTGTTGAGGTTCCGGGATTCGGCACGGCGACAGGCGATGTTGCGTGGGGCGGAAACTGGTTTTTTCTCACGGAGAATGCGCCGGTGCCGTTGACGCTGGAGAACCGGGAAGCGTTGACGAGTTTCGCGACGGCGGTGAAGACGTCACTGAGCACGAACCGCATCACCGGAGCCAATGGCAAGGAGATCGATCATATCGAGCTGTTCTCTGCTTCATCGGAACCGGGAGTCGACAGCAGAAATTTTGTGTTGTGTCCAGGGAATGCGTATGACCGTTCGCCCTGCGGCACGGGCACGAGCGCGAAGCTGGCGTGTCTTGCGGCGGATAGCAAGCTGATGCCAGGCGAATTGTGGCGGCAGGAAGGAATCCTCGGGACGGTGTTCGAGGGCAGCTATCGGATTGAAGAGGGAACGGAGCAGCGGGTGATCCCCAGTGTCACCGGGTCGGCATGGATCACTGCGGAAAGCCGCCTTTTGCTGCAGGAGGACGATCCGTTTCGCATGGGCATCCAGGCGCCGGTCCGCAGTATGGCGTTTCCGGATTAACGATGGCTTAATACTGAGGGCACTCGGGCGGCGGTTGTGAGTTCGCCGGCTCTGGCATTCCAGCGCTCGTCAGTAGGTGTTCCATCTCCAGGTAAGCGGCATTGGTCCAGCCAAATCCAACTACGTTTTGACGATAGCCGGTAGCGACTTGAACGTCCGACGAACCGGTCACCACATTGTATTTTTCGCGGATCGTGTGGTCGCAGGCAAAGTTATTGCGCACCGTCGCCATGAATTTTCGCGAGAGGCGCGCTGCGTCGTTGAGATCGCCCGCTTTTTTTAAGCCATCAACCGTGAGCCAGGTTGCCGGAGCCCAGCCGTAGGGCAAGTCCCATTGCACACCGGAGTCGTTGGTGCTCATCGCCAGGCCGCCTGGTTTTTCGAAGAGTCCCAGGTGGTATGCGACTTTCCTGGCCTGCTCCGGCGTCGCTGCGCCCGCCCAGAGCGGATAAAACGTCGCCAGATAGTCGTAACTCGATTGCTTGCCCGCGACGAAGTCGTAGTCGAAGTATCTGCCTTCCTCCGCATTCCACAAATATCGATTCATTGCGGCCCGCCTTGATTGCGCCGCTTTGTTCCACTTCTTTGCATCCTCAGGTTTGCCGAGTTGCTCGGCCATCCAGGCGAGGTCACGCTCATATTTGTAGAGCAGCGCGTTCAGGCATACGGGCGCGTAATGATGCGTCGATCCATCGAACACGCCAAACCGGAAACTTGGGTCGAATCCAGACTCACGCATCGCGCGGTCGCCTTTGTAAAAATCCCTGCTCAACCAGTGTGTACCCACGTGCGCCCGCGCGCAGACGGCCGAAGCCTGGGGATCGCAACTAATCGCCGCCAGCTTCTCGCGATCGCCAGGGCCGGGGTTCTCCGGGCCATCGACGAGATAATCCGTGCGCATTTCGGGATGGCCGAGCAGCCACGCAACGACATTTGGATAATAGGCATCGTCGTCGGCCATCTCGGCTACGGGACCTTCGCCAAAGTCGAAGTAACGCGCCAGACCCGTGTCGCCCGCGCGATGCGGCTCGCTGGTCCAGAGGGCATGATCACGCACTGCGAATCCATAACTTTGTTCCAGCCACGCGCGTGCCGGCTGCTTTCTTCCCGCAGCGACGTCGGCCTGCCACACATCGCGAATCTCCGAGGACAAGAAGGGCGGCTGCGATCGTGTGAGGTAGTAGGCGCGATTCGCGTTCAATAACCCGCCGTAATGCTTAATCTCGAAGAAGAAGTTCTCCGCCATGCCGCGTGCGAGGTCCACGCGGCCGCTCTCCAGCAGTCCCATGATGATGAAGTAACTATCCCATCCGTACATTTCGTTGAAGCGTCCGCCGGGGACCACATAAGGATGCGGCAGGTACAGCAGTCCCTGCACGGGCAGTCGAACATCCGGACCGAGATGCCCGATTTTCACCGGCAGCCCCTCCACATCCACTCCGCATTTTTGCCTGAGAGCCGCGACCTCCGGTGGCTCTGCAAAATCCTCCGGCAGATAGAGGACCGGCTTGCTCGTAACTTTGGAATCCACCAGCGTTGAGCAATCGAGCATCGAGCGCTGCAGCGTTGTCCATGCGTCCCGGATGTACAGATCGATGGGTGAGATCGGGGCCGGAGGCGTCGATTGCGGCGTAGTCGTCGGGCCGGCAGATTGCGCGCACGCGCAAGGTTGACCCACAGCGATCATCCAAGCCAGAGCCATCGCAGTCGCGAAGTATCCCAGCGTGCGCCTCATACAAAAAACACGAATTCTGGCCATCGACTATTCGATGCGGCCGATATAGACGCCGAAGGGGCCGAGCTGAACGGATTGCAGTGACGCGGGATCAGAGCCCCCGGGGGTTTTCAGCAGCGTCCTGACACTAGCGCCGCGAATGCCCTGCGCCGTCAGATCGAAGCTCACGGTTTGCGGCTGATCGGTGAAGTTGCAGGCTACAATGACTGCTTCTCCATTGTCCCCTTTGCGCAACCACGAGAGCACATGCTCGTCGCTGGTGTTGAGCATCGTCTCCTCGCCGGCGTGGAGCGCGGGGTCCTGCTTCTTGAGCGCGATGAGTCGCTCATACCAGCGCAGCATCGACCCCGGCTCGTGTTCTTCGGCGACGACGTTGATTCCCTCGTAAGTCGGCGGAATGGGAAGCCAGGTTTTCACACCGGGGGGCGAGAATCCAGCGCCGGGCCCATCGTTCCACTGCATGGGCGTGCGCTCGCCGTCGCGGCCTTTCTCTTTCGGCCAGCCAGTGATGCCGATCGGGTCCTTCACATCCTCTTTGCGCGTCGGCGGAGTGGTGACCATGCCAATTTCGTCGCCGTAATACATCACGGCGGTATCGCGCGAGGCGAAGAGCACTGTAGCTATGACGCGGCCGACGTCCTGATGGTTCGCGTCGTGGTCGTAGCGATCCCAACGAATGTTGTCGTGATTGTCGAAGACGAACAGAGGTTCGTCGCCGTTGATTTCCGTCTCCGCCTGATCGATGCGGTCGCGGAACATCTTGACGTCGAAGTGATTGATAAAGCCGACCTCCATATCCATCGGCAGGTCGAGCTCGTCGTTGTGCGTGCCATACATTTTGCGAAGATCGTCGACGGAGCGGAGATACGTTTCGCCGATGAGGACCACCTTGCGACCCTGCGTCTGGTCGGCAACCTGGCGCAACTCGCGCAGCACGTCGTGGACCTCCGGTAGGTTATCGGTCTTCAGCGTATCCACTTCCTTGTCGCCGTAGGCGTTGATCAGCGGTTTGCCATCGGATCCGAGAACGTAACCCTCGTCGGTAAAGGCCGGGTCCTCGAAGAGTGAAGTGATCGCATCGAGGCGGAAGCCGGCAACGCCATGCTGGATCCAGAACCGCTCAACGTCGTACATCGCTTTGCGAACCTCGGGGTTATTCCAGTTGAGGTCGGGCTGCTGAATGTAGAAGCGATGGTAGTAGTATTGGCCGGTCTTTGCGTCCCATTGCCACGCGGAGTGACCGAAAACAGACAGCCAGTTGTTAGGCGGCTCGGGGTTGCCGTCGACCATTCTCGGGTCGTGCCACATGTACCAATCGCGTTTGGGATTGGTGCGCGAGCTTGCGGACTCGACAAACCAGGGATGCTTGTCGGAGGTGTGGTTCAGAACCAGATCCATGATGATGCCGATGTTGCGTTTGCGCGCTTCCGCGACGAGGCGATCGAAATCCGCGAGCGTGCCGTACTGCGGGTCGATGTTTTCGTAGTCCGAGATGTCGTAGCCGAAGTCGACTTGCGGCGAGGGATAGATCGGCGTCAGCCAGATCGCGTCGATGCCCAGGGCCTGCAGGTAGTCGAGCCGCGAGGCGATGCCGTTGAGGTCGCCGACGCCGTCGCCGTTGGAGTCCTGAAAGCTGCGTGGATAAATTTCGTAAATGACCGCGTTCTTCCACCAGCCTGGATCTTGCTGTGACGTCGCGCTCTGAGCGAAGAGGGAAGCGCTGAAGGCCAACACGAATACGAGGGAGAGCAGGCGGCGGGCCGCTACGGTCATGGAGAAGATGCTCCTGATCGGCAACAACGTACTCGCCATCCCGCTGCCTATTGGGATGGTGGTTGCGATCCAGTCAGGAATGCTACCACGTCGCGCTTCGGATACGCAGCTATTCGGCACGCAACGTGATGGAGGGATCGACGCGAGCCGCTCGCCAGGCGGGAGTCCAGCAAGCGACGCCTGCAACCACGGTGAGCAGCGTGACGACGCCGAGCCAGGCGATAGCGTCGAGATAAGAAATGCCGTAGAGAAGCGTGACTAACGCGCGGCTGGCGAAGAGGGCCGCGCAGATTCCGATGAGAATGCCAAACGCGGTGAGCCGCATGCCATCGCGCAGGATCAGCGCCAATATGTTGCTGCGCGATGCGCCGAGCGCTGCACGTACGCCAATCTCGCGGGTTCGCTCGACGACGCTGCCCGCGAGCACGCCATAGATGCCGACCGCGGCCAATGCCAGCGCGACGATGCCAAAGGCTTCGAAGAGGATCAGGACGAAAGTCCGCTGCGCGTTGGTGACGGCGAGCAGAGCGTCCATCGTGGCCACGCGCACGATGGGCTGATTCCTGTCGACGGACCAGATGGCATTTTTGACGGCCGGGGCAAACGCTGCTGCATCGCCACGCGTGCGGACGACGAACGAGAGCGTGTCGTCGGCAAACCAGGTTTGTTCGGTGGATAGATACACCGCGTCTGGCGCGTCGATGGCCAGCGATGTCTGTTTCACATCGCCGACAACGCCAACGACGATGTACCACGGTCTGTCGGTGGGGCCCACGTGGAGGCGCTTGCCGATGGGGTTCTGGCCGGGGAACTGGCTGCGCGCCAGCGACTCGCTGAGCAGCGCCGCCTGGGGCGCTGTCGCCGCGTCGTGCTCATCAATGCAGCGGCCGCTGAGGACAGGGATGCCCATGGCCTGGCAGTCGCCGGGGCTAACGGCGTAGCGAGACACATTGTGGCCGCCCTGCGGATCGTCGTTCTCGAAATGCGCGCCGTAGGTGCTGACCCAGGACGGATCGTCGCTCAGGGGCAGCAGGCTGGTGAAAGCGGCCTGCTCAACGCCAGGAACCTGGTGCACCGCTTCGAGCGCTTGCCGGAAGAAGCGACGGCGGGCACTCTCGCCGGATCCCGGCGCGGAAGCGAGGTCGTCGAACTGATGGCCGGAGGTCTGCACCTGCAGAGTGAGCAAGTGTGCGGTGTCGAATCCGGGATTGACCGCGAGCAGGCGCCGCATGCTGCGGAGGAGCAGTCCCGCTCCAACCAGGAGAACCAGAGCCAGCGCCACTTCGGTGACAACGAGGGCGCGTCGCGTCCACGCATGCCCGCCCGCGGTGCGTCGCGAACTTTGCTGCAGCGCAGGCTGCACCTCTTCGCGCGACACGTGCAGCGCCGGGATGAGCCCGGTCAACACGCCGATGATCGTCGTGATGCCGAAGGCAAACGCGAACGCGACGCCATCGACGGCTATGGCGTCGACACGCGGGAGCCCCGGAGGACTGAGCGCAACCAGAGCACGGACTCCGGCCAAGGCCACACCCAGGCCGAGAGCGCCGCCGAGCGCTGCCAACAGCAGACTCTCGGTGATGAGTTGCCGGATGATGCGTACGCGCGATGCGCCGAGCGCAGCACGGACGGCAAATTCTCCGCGGCGTTGCTCGCTGCGCGCGAGCATCAGATTGACGACGTTGACGCAGGCAATCGCAAGCACCAGCAGCACGGCGCCGAGGACCGCGATCAGAGCGGGTTTCACGGCGTGTGCAATATCGTCCTGCAGCGAATCGACGATGAGGCCGCCGCGAAGGGAAGCCCAGCGTGGCCGGGCGAACTCGGGCCGCGGAGTGCGTGCGATCTGATCGAGCTCCTCGATGGCCTGCGCACGCGTGACGCCTGGTCGAAGACGCCCCGCCATGCGCAGATGATTGCCCCACGCGGGAGTCGTAAAGTCCTTCCCGATTTGCCGCGTGTCGTATTGCGCGGGCGTCCAAAGGTCTGTCGAGGACGACAGCACGTCTTCGAAGCCGCGCGGCGTCACTCCGATGATGATGAAGTTGTCGCCGGCAAGTTTGACTGGGTGGCCGATTACGCTGCGATTTCCATGAAACAAACGCCGCCACAGGCGATCGCTGACGATGACAACTTTGGGTCCTCCAAACACATCTTCCGATGGCTGGAAGTCGCGGCCCAAAGCCGGCGCGACCCCGAGTACCTGGAAGAAGCTGGCGCTGACACTTTGGCCTTCGAGGCGTTCGGGCTGGACGCCGCCGTTCATCGCCGGTTGCCACGGCTCAAAGATCGTCATCGATTCGAAAGAACGGCTGCGCTGGGCCAGTTCCTGAAACGTGCCGAACGATAATTCAGAGCGAGCGCCCTGCCAGCTATTCCAGATAGTCAGGATCCGGTTCGCATGTGGGTAGGGCAGTGGCTCGAACAGAATCGGGTCGACAGCGCTGAAGATGGCGGTGCTGGCGCCGATGCCGAGAGCCAGCGTTAGAACGCTGACGATCGAGAAACCTAAATGGCTCCGCAGTTGTCGCGCCGCATAGTGAAGGTCGGAGGCGATGATTCTGACTGCGCTCTCCCATCCGTACGTCCGGACCTGTTCGCGCACCACGGTCATATTGCCGCTTTCGAGACGCGCCGCGCGCCGCGCATCTTCGGAAGAAAGCCCTCGCGCCTTCGCCGCTGCAAGAGCCTCTTCGAAGTATTGCTGGACTTCGTCAGCCGCGTCTTCATCCGCCGCGGCGCGATGAGTGAGCCTGCGAAAGCCATACGTGACCTGGCGCCAGAGTGACATGGCTCAACCTTCCTGCCGCAGCAGGCGCGCGATCGCGGAAGCGCGGCGGGTCCAGTCTGCGGTTTCGAGTTCGAGCTGCTTCCTGCCAGAGCGGGTAAGACGGTAGAACTTCGCGCGGCGCGCGTTTTCTGTTTGCCGCCATTCGGAATCGAGCCAGCCGGAGCGCTCGAGGCGCTGCAGAGCAGTGAGCAGCGAACCGGGGTTCACTTTGAAGACGTCGCGAGAGATTTGCTCGACGCGGCGTGCGATGCCAAATCCGTGCAGCGGCTCCAGGCTCAGCGTCTTGAGGATGAGCATGTCCAGCGTGCCCTGGATGACGTCGGTGTTGGATTCATTCATGGGGACGACGCTAGCAGGCCATCCATATGAACGTCAAGATGTGGCGGTCATATTGTGACGAGCGGGCTCGATCTGGCCGTAAACTTAGCGGTCATGCAGAAGCGCGGTCAGCCGCTGTTTCGCCTCGGGCCACTCGGACGCAACAATGGAATAGCGCGCGGAATTCCGCGGCGTGTGATCGGCTGCCATGCGATGCGAGCGCAGAATGCCTTCGAATTTGCCCCCGATGCGTTCGATCGCCGCCCGGGAGCGGGCATTGCGCTCGTCCGTGTGCAGGCAGACGCGCAGCACCTGCCATTCTTCGAACGCGTGGGTCAGCATCAGCAGTTTGGCCTCGGTATTTGCGCCGGTGCGAATCGACGAGTTGCCGAGCCATGTGTAGCCGATTTCGCAGACATCAGGATGAGGCAGGCCGTGGCGCTCTTGTCCCTGTGGCCATGGGAAGCGCTCATTGTCAAAGAAGCGCGTTGAACCGATCACCACGTCGTCCTCCTGGCGCACCGTGGCAAAGGGGAAAGAAGTGCCGGCATCGCGCCAGCCGATCGCGGTATTCACGTACTGCGTGGTCGCGTCGATCCCCTGCGGAACAACGGTCCAGCGATAGAGGTCCCCCGCATCGCCGGACGCCGCCGCGGAGAGCCCTTCGATGTGGCGCGTCTCCATAGGTTCGAGACGGATGTTTTTGCCGGCAAGAATGGGGACCTCCAGGCTCATGGCGCTTTCCTTTGGGGATGGTTGAATGTGTGCGGCATGGGGTCTCCGTAGAAAACGCCGCGGCCGTGGGTGCCAACGTAGACCCGCCCGTAGATGCGCGGGTCGCCGGCGATTTGCAGGATCAATCCCCACTGGTGCTGGTCGTCATTGATGCGCACCCAGGAGTGGCCTTCGTCGCCGGAGCGAAAGATGCCGGCCTGGCCATCGATGGTACCGATAAGGAACAACGCCGGATAAATATGTCCTGGAGCCGACTTGCCGAATCCGAAAGCATGAATTTCTGTGACGCCCGGCAGATGCGCGAACGACAAATCCTGGTTATTGGCGAGTGCCTCTGGTGGGGCGTGATAAAGGCCATCGAAAGCGGCGAACCAAAGATCGCCGGTGTGTCCCGGGGCGGCGTACAAACGATCCTGGCCACCGCGCGGGTCGCCGCGAGCCACCGTTGATGCGGACGGAGCGTTTTGCAAAGTGAAGTGCTGCACAGCAAAAGTCGCCGCGGCATCGGAGCTGCGATACAGCGTGTGCTCCTGGAGCGAGATAGCGTAGAAGCTGCGCGGATCCTGCGGATCGGCGACGACCCTCGTGCCCGCAGCGAGTCCCTGCGCGGTTTTCCACGTCGCGCCCTCGTCGTGGGTCACGGAAGGAGATTCGTGCTCCGGCGTCCACACCCACGTGCTGCCATCGGCCGAGACGGCGATGGATCCCGCTCGGCTATTGGGCGTAGGGTGCGCGGGGCTTGCCTTCCAGGTGCGGCCGGAATCGAGCGAGTAGCCGATGCTCTCGCCCGGTTTATGCTCGGCGCTGACGCCAACGCGAACGACAATGTTAGGTCGAAGCGCGGCTGAGACCACGCCGCTGGTGTTGCCGAAGCGTGGCGGCGCCGATGAGCCATCAGGAGCAGGATGATCGAGGTCCCAATGCACGAAACCGCCGTAGTCGCCGATGGCGGTTATAAGCGGCGCACCGTCCGCGGGGCTGTCGAGTTGCAGCGCGACCGTCTCCTCGACGCCGGGAACAAGAATGCTCCAGTGTGTGGGTTGACCGCGATCGACGGCGCTCAGGTCGAAGGCTTCCCACCCGCCATAGCCGGTGGTGAAAACGGCGTGATCGGAATTGGCGGGGTCGATCTCAATGTCGAACAGCCAGTGAATCGGTGTGGGCTTCACGTAAGGGGCGAGCGAGTAGTCGAAGACGCCACCGTGCGCGCCGCCGAAAACAGATTTCCAGCTTGCGCCAGCGTCCGTCGATCGATAGATCGCCTCGCCGCCCTCGGAACCAGGACGGCCGAAGGTGCTGGCGATCAATGTTTGCGGGTGATGCGCATCGACAGAGACGGCTGCATAACCGAATTCCCTGCTGCCTTGGATGGGATGTTCCGGCGTAATATCGGTCCAGGCTCCGGTCTGCGTGTTGAGCTTCCATACCGCACCGTCGGTCATGTGCGAAGGTCCGGGCGCATTGCCGTATGCGATGTAGAGGAATCCATCCGAGGAGAGTGCGGCGCGCGTGGGACGATACTGCATGGGCGCGCCAGCGACCGGCTGCCATGTCGCGCCCGCGTCGCTCGAGGCGAAGAGGTTCGGACGATTTATCAGCGAGACGCCGGAGTAGAGGGTCTGCGTCGGGTTGCGTGCTTTCGTTGATTGCGGAACAAGTTTGACGAAGACGATGCCGCTGCCGCGGATCGGCATGCGCTGCCAGTGCTGTTGCGGCGTTTCGCCAGGAATCGGAGTGGGTGCGGCTGGAACGGCTTCTGTCACATCGGGAAAGCTCGCGACGCGCGCCCACGTCACGCCATGATCGCGAGAGCGCCACAGGCCATCGTGGCGAGTCCCCAGATACAGTATGCGGCCATCTTGCGGGTCGACAACGA
>Ga0302324_100002813_pt1 | contig 39675 bp, 31 predicted proteins | sample Palsa_T0_1_FD_201949 | JGI IMG/M metagenome (GOLD analysis project Ga0302324, IMG submission 201949) | Peat permafrost microbial communities from Stordalen Mire near Abisko, Sweden - Palsa_T0_1 | ecosystem: Environmental > Terrestrial > Soil > Palsa > Peat permafrost | place: Sweden: Abisko...
CCCATGAGCAGGTCATCCGTGAGGGAAGCCCGACGCAGCTCAAGGTGTTCTACTTCCGCCGCCGCCACCCGAAGCTGACGCGCGCGGCCTTCCAGAGCGCCTGGGCCGAAGCCTTCCCGGCGGCGCTCGGTGTCGAGCTAGGCAGTACGCCCCACATTGCCCGCTACGTACAGAATCAGGTGCTCGCGCAGTCCGAGCACCCCGACGGTGAGAGTCCGAGCTACTACGATGTGCTTGATGAGTTCTGCGTCCACGATCTTGCCGGCTTCGGCGGATTCGGCAGCGATGTGAGCCGCTACGCGCAGGTGCAGGCAATCGAGCGCGAGCTGCTCGATGGCGCGCGCACGCGCGCCTTCATTGCCGAGACGGTCTACAACATTCGTTAGGCGCCAGCCGCCAGATGCTAGATAAGCTTGCGGCGTTTGAGTTCCAGCAGCGTCTGATCGAGGCAACTGCGCGCGATGCCGATGAGCTCATCGAGCTCGGCGCGGCTGATGATCAGCGGCGGTGCGATGATCATCGAATCATAGACCGCGCGCATCACGAGGCCATTCTCGAAGCAGATATCGCGGCAGATCGTGCCGACCGTGCCCGGCTCGGCAAAGCGCCGGCGCCGCGCCTTGTCCTGCACCAGTTCAATCGCCCCCATCAGCCCCAGGCTCCGTGCCTCCCCGACCAGCGGGTGATCGGCGAGGCTCGCCCACTGGCGGCCCAGGTACGGTGCCGTGACCGCGCGCACCTGCTCAACGAGCTGCTCGGCCTGCATGATGCGCAGCGTCTCGCAGGCTACGGCGCACGAGACTGGGTGGCCCGAGTAGGTGAAGCCATGGAAGAATTCTCCGCCGCGCTCGATGAGCGTGTCGGCGATGCGATCACCGATCATCACCCCGCCAATCGGCAGGTAGCCCGAGGAGAGGCCCTTGGCGATCGGCATCAGATCGGGGCGGATCCCAAAGGTGTCGGATCCGAACCATTCACCGGTGCGCCCGAAGCCGGTGATCACCTCATCGGCAATCAGCAGCAGGCCGTACTTGTCGACGATGCGCTGGATCTCGGGCCAGTAGCTGGGCGGCGGGATGATGACGCCGCCGGCGCCCTGCACCGGCTCGCCGATGAAGGCGGCCACCCGCTCGGGGCCGAGCGCGAGGATCTTCTGCTCGAGCGCGCGCGCGGTGCGCAGGCCGAATTCCTCCGGCGTGAGCTCGCCACCCTCGATGTACCAGTAGGGCTGCGCGATGTGCTCGATGCCGGGCACCATCGGGCCACCCTGCGCATGCATCGCACTCATGCCCCCGAGGCTCGCGCCGGCGATCGTACTGCCGTGATAGGCATTCTTGCGGCTGATCACGATGCTGCGCTGGGTCTCTCCGCGCAGTTCCCAGTAGCGGCGCACCAGGCGCAGCACCGTGTCATTGGCTTCCGAGCCCGAGCCGGTGAAGAACACGTGGTTGAACTGCGGCGGGGTCACCTCGACCAGCATGCGCGCGAGTTCGATCGCCGGCGGGTGCGCGGACTGGAAGAAGCTGTTGTAGAAGGGCAGCTCCAGCATCTGCGCGCGCGCCACCTCGGCCAACTCGCGCCGCCCGTAGCCCAGCGTCATGCACCACAGGCCGGCCATGCCATCGAGCAGCCGCCGTCCTTCCGAGTCGTACAGATAAATACCTTCGCCGCGCGTGATGACGCGCGTGCCCTTGCGGTGCAGGGCGGCGTGATCCGTGAACGGATGCAGGTAGTGGGCCCGATCCAGTGCCTGCCACTCCTGGGTCGAGCGCTTGATCGGGCGTGTGGATGCGCCGGGCAGTGCGGCCGGAATGCTGCTCATGCGAAGCTCCTCAAGGGATCAGCAGTGAAGGTGCGCGGGCGCCAGGCATCCTGCGTGTGAATTATCCAGCATCTCATTACACTAGCGCGCAGCACAGCTGCGCAACAGCGCCGGAGCGTATGGAAGAACTTGAGCGTACCCCGATGAAGGTCAACGCCCGGATCTACGAGGTGTTGCGGGCGATGCTGCTCAAGGGGCAGCTCGCTCCGGGAACCGCGATGGGTTTCCGCCAGATCGCCGAGCAGCTCAACACCAGCGTCATGCCGGTGCGCGAGGCCGTGCACCGGCTGGTGGCCGAGGGGGCACTCGAGATCCGCGACAACCGCCGGCTCTACATCCCGGAGATGAACCAGGCGCGCTTCGAGCAGCTGATGCGGGTGCGCATCCTGCTCGAGCCCGATGCGGCGCGGCTCGCGCTGCCGCACATCGACTCGGCGCTCCTCAAGCGCATCCGGCTCGAGGATGAAATCGTCGGCGAGGCGCTCGAGACCAAGAACTTCGCCAACTACATGACGGGCAACTACCAGTTTCATTTCCTGATCTACCGCGCCTCGCACAGCCGCGTGTTCGTGAACCTGATCGAGTCGATCTGGCTGCAGTTCGCGCCCTACATGCGCCTGGTCTACGAGCGCTACGGCGGATCCGACCTGGCCGATCAGCATGCGGCGGCCTGCGAGGCGATCGGCAATCGCGACGAGGCCGCCTTGATGCAGGCGATCCGCGAGGACATTATCGATGGCATGTCCCTGATGGGCAGCGGGGTGCTGAACCAGATGGGTCCTGTGCTGTAAATCTGTTGTGTTGAGCACAAGCCCAGCCCTCCAGCTGCCCAAATCAGCGCGCTCATGGTATCTTGTGATCACAGTATCGCATAGAGCGATGTAGCGCGCGCCCAGCATCATCCGGGCCGCGCGGATTGGGGCCGTTCATGAGCTATCCTCATGATTCTCATCAACAATTAGTCCACACCGGCGCTTCGCAAGGCGCTGGCATGACCTATTACGAGGCGACCTCCACCGAGCCGGCACTGGCGCTCGCGGCCCTCGAGGGGACGGTCCAGACCGACGTTTGCATCATCGGCGGGGGCTACACCGGTCTGTCGGCGGCCCTGCATCTGGCGCGCGCCGGCGTCGCGGTCACGCTGCTCGAGCAGCATCAGCTGGGCAGTGGCGCTTCGGGACGCAACGGTGGCCAGGTGCACACCGGGATGCGCCATGACCCAGCGTGGTTTGGCGAACGTATGGGGCAGGGCGCTGCGCAGCAGTACTGGGCACTGGCGCTCAAGGCGCGCGCTTATCTGGATGGACTGATTGAGCGCTACCAGATCGATGCGCAGTACTGCCCCGGCCTGCTGCACGCCGTGCACCGCCCGCGCTACCTCGCCGAGGCGCGCACGCACGTGGAATCGCACAACCGCCAGTTTCCTGGCGTGCCGCTGCGCTTCATCGAGCGCGAAGAGCTGCGCTCGCTGATCGCGACCGAGGACTACCACGGCGGGTATCTGGATGCCTCGAGCGGTCATCTGCATGCGCTCAATCTAGCCCGCGGCCTGGCGCGTGCGGCGCGCACGCACGGCGCCACGCTCTTTGAAGAGAGCCGCGCCTCGCGCCTGGAGCGCAGCGGCGAGGGCTGGCGCGTGCACAGCGCGCACGGGCTCGTGCAGGCGCGGCGCGTGCTGCTGGCGGGCAATGGGTATCTGGCAGGTCTGCACGCAGGCGTGCAGGCGCACGTCATGCCGCTGCACAACTACATCGTCACTACCGAGCCGCTGGGACGGGCAGGCGCCGAAGCGCTGATCCGCAATCGCCTGGCGGTCTCCGACAGCCGCTTCGTGGTTTATTACTTCCGCATCACACCCGATGAGCGGCTGCTCTTTGGCGGCGGCGAGACCTACACCGGCACTCAGCCGAGCGACATCCGCGCGCTGGTGCGCCCGCACCTGCTGAAGATCTTCCCGCAGCTCAAAGACGCGCGACTCGAGCACGCCTGGGGCGGTACGCTCGCGGTGACGCCGACGCGCCTGCCGTACGTGCGGGAGCTGGCGCCGGGACTGTTCAATGCCAGCGGCTTCTCGGGCCTGGGCGTGGTGCTGGCGCCGTTCACCGGCAAGGTGATGGCCGAGGCGCTGCTCGGCGATGACAGCGCGCTGCGGCTGCTCGCAGCGCTGCCGGTACCGGCCTTTCCAGGCGGCGCGTGGTTGCGCCGGCCGGCGGTGATCGCGGCCTTGAGCTGGTGTGCACTGCTGGATCGATTTTAAAGCGAGAGAAAACGGCGGCCGCCGGCCGCCGCACCAAGGGGTTGATGTATGCGTCCAATCGAAGCGGTCTCTGCAAGCCGCAGCAATGACAACGAAGTGGCCGAGTTCCTGCGTGTCCATCCGAACACCGAGGCTGTCGATGCCTTTGTGATCGACGCCAACGGCCACGCACTCGGCAAGCGGGTGCCGATCGAGGATCTGGCGGGCTTGGCAGAGACGGGCGTGCAGTTCTCGGCCTGTGCCCTGGTGGCTGATGTTCGCGGGCTTGGCCATGGGGCCGCGGGCCTGGGCACCGAGGATGGGGATCCGGATGCCACCGGCTGGCCGATGCCCGGTACGCTGGTGCCGGTGCCGTGGGCGCGCCGCCCGACCGCGCAGGTGCAGCTGCAGATGCGCGAGGTCGTGAACCAGCAGCTGCTGTGGTGGGATCCGCGCGTGCTGCTCGAGAGTATCGTGCAGCGCTGCCGTGCCGATGGGCTGCATCCGGTGATCGCCTGTGAACTGGAGTTTTATCTCGTGGACCCCAAGAGCGCTCAGCAGCCCGGCGAGGGGCTGATACCGGCCGGCGCCCACGGCCGCCCGCAGCGCGCGGTGAATCTTTCGGTTGATGCCATTGAACAAGATGCTGAACTGCTCGATGCCATGCGTGAGGCAGGCCTCGCGCAGCGCATTCCGGTTGCCAGTGCCGTGGCCGAGTATGGGATTGGCCAGTTCGAGATCAATCTGATGCACGTCGCCGAGCCGCTGCATGCCGCGGACCACGCGGTGCTGCTGCGCCGTGCGGTGCAGGGCGTCGCGCGTGCGCGCGGACTCGAGGCCACGTTCATGCCCAAGCCGTTTCTGAACCAGCCGGGCAGTGGCCTGCACGTGCATGTGAGCCTGACCGATGCCGCGGGCAAGAACCTGTTCGGCGCGGCTGGCGGCGAGCAACTGCTCGATCAGGCGATCGGTGGCCTGCAGGCGCTGACGGCCGATTCGATTGCGCTATTCGCGCCGCATTTCAATGCGCACCGGCGCTTCAACGGGCCGTTCGTGCCGCGTACCACGGCCTGGGGCCATAACAATCGCAGCGTCGCCTTTCGCGTACCGGTCTCATTGCCGGCGGCACGGCGCATCGAGCATCGGATCGCCGGTGCCGATGCGAGCCCGCATCTGGTGCTCGCCGCGGTGCTGGCCGGACTCCATCACGGCATCACGCACAAGCTGAGCGCCGGTAAGGCTGCACCGGGCAAGGTCAGTGAATCGCTGCCGGAGTTCTCTGATGGGCTGCTCGCGAGCCTGCAACGCTTCGAGCACTCGAAACTCATGGGCGAGTACCTGCCGGCGCGCTATCTGGGCGCCTACGCGCAGCTCAAACGCGGTGAGTATGGCGCGATGATGAACACGCTGCTGCCGGCCGAACTGGCCTTCTACCGCTAGGCTTGCGTGCCGGGGCGCGCCGCTACTGCTTGCACTCGGGCAAATCTTCGCGGCCAGAACTGATCACGGTCAGCCGCTCGATCGAGAACTGCTCCGGCACCGGCGTGGCGCTGCGCGTCTGCGCGCCGGGGGCGCCGAGCAGCAGGCCCAGTGCGCTGCCCGCGCTGCGCGTGAGTCCGGTGGTGTGCACGCCTTCACCGGAGAATACCGACAGATCCGGAATCGGCTGGCTGCTGCTCAGCAGGAAATAGGTGTCCACGCCATAGTCGGGGCAGATGCGGATCGTGCCGACGCACACTTCATCAAGCGGCTCGGAAGTTGGATAGCTGCCAGCCTTGCAGGTCAGGTGCGCCGGATCATCGAGCGCCGGCGGGTACTCGCGCGGGAAACGCGCCCGCTGGTCGCTCTCAACAAACAGCGGATCGCGATGGCCGCTGGAGTCGACCACGAACACATACACCCAGCGGCCGTTGGGGTGGCCGTCGCTGAAATCGGCCAGGCTCGCCGCATCGGACTTGAGCACCAGATCATAGAGTTCTCCGCCGCTAACCGCGGCGGTCTTGAGCGCGTGCGCATCGGCGTTGCCGACGTTAGCGGGCGCTGCCAGATCCGTGCCCGACACCTCGCGCGCACTGCCCTCGCGCCGCAGCACCAGATGGTAGGGAAACGGATCGGAGTTTCCGGATTCGGGCAGCCTGAGCAAGGCGGCGACCGTGCCTAATCGTTCGGCGAACGCGTGCAGGTGTGCGCCGCCTTCCACCTCGGCACTAGCGATCCAGTCGGTGCGCGCTGGTAGCGTCAGGGCCGCCGCTGCCGCGCGGGCGGCATCGGGCTGCACCCAGGCGTAGGCGATGCTGCTGCCCTTGAGCGTGCCGGTAAGCCAGTACGTGGCCTGCGCTCGATCGGCCACCAGTGTCGCGGCGGCACTCGCGGCCTGCAATGCGCTCTGCCACTCGGCGGGCGGCGGTATCAGCACCAGCAGGTGATCCTCGGGTTTGAGCGCCGCTGCGATCTTTGCCACATCCGGCAACAGCGCGCTACCGCCCATCTCCTGCTCGTCGCTGGCGTTGCGCAGCAGCCACTGTTTGCCATTCCACCTCAGCCACTGCGTCGGCGCCTCGAGACTCGGATCGATGACCCAGTGAAAGTTGCCGTGCATCAGTGGTGCCAGCGACCGGGTCAGCTCCGGCAGCTTAGCGAGCGGCAGCGTGCCCTCAGGGAGCCAGACACTCAACGGTGCACTGCCCGGGGCGGACCAGCGCGTCATGCGAAATTCGTCATTGACTTTGAGCTTCGAGCCGCCGCCGGCGATCAGGCGCGCGCGCGACTGGCCAAAGCCCTGCACCTCGGCTACGCGGATGCGCAGCGTCGGATCGCGCACGGATTCGAACTCCGCCCCGGCAGCGAGGCCGATGGCAAGACCCGCATCGAGCGTGAGATCACCCGTGTCGGCATCGATGCCGATCAGCTGCGCGCGCACGCTGGTGCTCGCGCCCGGCGCATCACCAAACAGCCCCAGTCGCTGGCGTTCGACGGTGCCGGAGATCACAGGCTCCTGGCTGTAATCACTGCCGAGTGTATGAAGCCGTGAACGCGCAGCCCGAAACAGCTCGATCGAGGGTGTAGCCGGATCCGAGTTCTGCATCGCCTGCATCAGCGACAGGGCGAAGGCGCCACGCGGTTGCGCCGGCTGCTGAGCGTCATCCTCGGACTCAAGCGCTTCTTCATCGAATTGCGCTGCCGACAGGATCAGCGCGCCGCGCTCCTCAGGGGCTCGCTCATTGTAGCCATCGTGCGCATCGCGCGTGTCCTCCGGCTCGCTCTTGGACTTGTGATGGATCAGGCCGCGCGCGATCGAGCCGCTGTGGCAGCTGTCGAAGATCGCGGTGAGCGTCACATGATGCGCACTTAATGCCGCATTGAAGATCCGCGCCAGCTCCTTGTCGCGGATGTCAAAGTAACCGGCATTCGCATCCCAGGGCACGATGGTCTCATCGACCTTGTCGCCCTTGCTCACCGAGAGGCTGTTACGCATCTGCGAGCCGTGGCCGGAGTAGAAAAACAACAGCACATCGCCATCGCGTGCATCGGTGACGAAGTTCTGCTCGAGGGCGGCAAGGATATGGCCGCGCGTTGCGGCTTCGTTGGGCAGCTCGGTGATGTGGCTGTTATCGAAGCCGTAGCGATGCACCAGCAACTCATGCATCGCGCGCTCATCGTTCACCGCACCATCGAGTGGATGCCAGTCGCGCGCCGGCGGATCCTTGCCCGGCTCGAGCATGTGCGCGGCTACGAGCTGCGGGCGCGCGGCCTCGATCTCGGCATCGGTCGCAAAGCGGTAGTGATCGATGCCCACGAGCACTGCGCGCCGGGTGCCGTGGGGTGAAGCGGTCGGTGTGTTGGTGGCGCTCCGCGCGGCGCTCGCGCCGCCGTGCGATCCTATAAGGAGTAGCAGCAGAGCCGCGCTCGCCAGGATCCGGCATCGGAACAGGCCTTGGCGAGCAGTGCACTGCGGGACGCGGGCTGGCAGAGTCGTGGTGTCCGCGGGAGAGTTGCTATGATAAACGTGCAGGAATCTGGCACAGGGGTAGCGCCTTTTCAACCCGGCGATCCTTAGCTGCGATGGTTTCGCCCGGGAGAGTGCCGAATTGAAGCTCAACAAGGCCAAGGCTTGGCGGCAGCACCTGCTCGCGGCGGCGCTGATGTGCGCGGTGGCACCGGCGTTCACCGCGAGCTTCACCTACGAGGGCGAGCTCAGCTTCAGCCCGCACGCCGGGGATCTGTGTACTCCGCTCGCGAGCGAATCCACCTTCAAGATCACGGTTTTCGGGCGCGATGATTCCGGGATCGGCCGCTTCGAGGGCTACATCTACGGCGAAAAGCTGATTCCGGTCCACTTCGCCGGCAATGGCCTGAACCAGCTGGCCCTGAGCTTCCCGGGCGAGTCGCCGCAATCGCATGCACATGTGATGAGCCTGCGCAGCAGCGGCGCGGGCTCCTTCGAAGGCACCGCGCCGGCCCTGACTCTGAGCACGCAGCTGCTGGGGTGCGCGCCACTGCCAGCACAGATTCACTTCGCGCTCAGTCGTGCTGCCCCGGGCAGTTACGCGCAGGTCGCCGAGCTCTTTCAGACCGACGCGCGCGCCACGCAGGCTTACGCCCAGGGCATGAAGGGTGAGGTGAAGGCGGCGCAGGCGACCTTCATTGACGCGCTGGGCGTGGCCGCTAAAAGCTACGGGGCCGACAGTGCACCAATGGTCACCTACCTGCTGGCACTCGCGCAGCTGCATGAGGCCGCAGGCACCTATGCCGCGGCGTTGCCGCTGAATCGTCATGCGAGCGCGATCTGCGCTAAGGTTTTCGGGTCTGAGAGCCTGTGCAATACCGTGGCCTCTGTCCGCTTGAGCCAAACGCTCGTCGACAATGGACAGCTCGCGGAAGCCGAGAGTACCGTGCGCAGCGCACTGGCGAGCTTGAACTCGCACTACGGAGCCGACAATCCGCTCAGCGGTGTCGGCCTGAATGCGCTCGGCACGATCCTGATCTACACCGGGCACTACGCGGAAGCCGAAGCCACGCTGACGCAGGCCCAGGCGCTCAATACGCGCCTGCTCGGTGCCGACAGCGCTCGAGTCGGCGTCAGTCTGAACAACTTGGGCGTGCTCTATCGCTTCACCGGTCGCTATGCGAAGGCCGAAGTCGCCATGCGCCAGGCGCTGGCCATCGATCAGAAGGCCCTCGGCCCCGACAATGCACTGGTCATCATCAACACGCTGATGCTGGGCCAGGTGCTGCGCATCTCTGGCCAGTACAAGGAAGCCGAACCGCTGTTCCGCCAGGCACTGGCCACAGCCCAACGGGTCCTGGGTCCGGAGCGGCCGGATCATCCGGCGCTCGGCATGTGCCTGGCGGGTCTGGCCGAGCTGCTGCGCGAGACCGGTCGCTACAGCGAGGCCGAACCCCTCTACCGCCAGGCACTCGCGAATGCCCAGAAGTACCTGGGCGCCAATCATCCGGATGTTGGCACGCTCTCGATGCTGCTGGGCCGGCTGCTGCGCCAGATGGGGCGCAATGACGAGGCGCTCGAGCAGCTCAAGCGCGCCTACCGCATCGGCAGTATCAGCGGCAACCAGCTGGTCACGTGGCGCGCGCCGGCCGAACTGATGCAGTACTACGCCGGCATTCACCCGGCGCGGCCGGCACTGGCGATCTTCTACGGCAAGGATGCGGTCAATACTCTGCAGCGGCTGCGCGGTAACCTCACCGCCAATGACAAGGAGGCACAGCAGTCCTTCGTCAGCGCCGCCGAAGTGGGCAGCGTCTACCACACGCTCTCGGACCAGCTGATCTCGGCCGGCCGCCTGGCCGAAGCGCAGCAGGTGCTCGAGATGCTCAAGCAAAAGGAGTATTTCGATTTCATCCAGCGCGCGGCCGACAGCAATCCGCTCACGACCAGCGCGAGCCTGACGGGACCTGAGCCGGACTGGGCCAAGCGCTACGCGCAGATCAGCGGCCAGCTGATCAAGATCGCGGCCGCCGCCGCGCCACTGCAGAGCAAGGGCGATGCGCGCAGCAGCGCCGAGAATCGCGAGCTCGAGGCCTATGAGGCGCAGCTGGATCTGGCCAATCAGAAGTTCGATGCGGTGCTAGTCGATATCGCCCGCAACGATGCCAGCGCAGCCAGTGCGAGTGCCAGGAGCCACCGCTCCGATGCGATCCAGTCGACCGGCACGAACTTTCGCCATGCGATCGAGGATCTGGGCAACGAGGCGCTGCTGGCCCAGTACATCGTGCAGGAGGACAAGGTCCAGATCATCGTCACCACGCCGAGTGTGATTCTCTCGCACGAGGCGCTGATCAGCCGCAAGGATTTGAATGCCATGATCTTTGCCTTTCGCGAAGTGCTCGGCAATCCAAAGCTCGATCCGCTGCCCCAGGCTCAGGCGCTCTATCAGCTGCTGATCGGTCCGATTGCCGATGACCTGCGCCAGAGCGGTGCCAAGACCCTGGTGCTGTCACTGGATGAGTCGCTGCGCTATCTGCCCTTCGCTGCGCTTCATGATGGCAGCCACTACCTGATCGACAACCAGTCGGTCGTGATGCTGACTGAGGCGGCTCAGGGGAGCCTCAAGGATGCACCGCAGGCCAACTGGCGCGTGCTGGGCCTGGGCCTGACCGAAGCCAAGCCGGGCTTTGCCGCGCTTCCGAACGTCAAGGAGGAGCTCGACGGCATCGTCGGGCCCGATGGCATCGAGGGCAAGGTGCTGCTCGATGATCAGTTCACCGAGCGGGCGCTGCGCGATGGGGTCAGTGCCCGCTTCGCTGTGATCCATATCGCCAGCCACTATCAGTTCACGCCGGGCAGCAGTGATAACTCCTTCCTGCTGCTTGGCGATGGCAATTCGATGACGTTGACTGATTTCCGGCGCAAGCTTGATCTGCAACACGTGGATCTGGTAACGCTCTCGGCCTGCCAGACCGCACTGGGCGGCGGCGAGGATGCGAACGGCATGGAAGTGGAAGGGCTGGGCGCCGCCGCTCAGCAACAGGGCGCGAAGGCTGTGCTGGCGAGCTTGTGGCCGGTCGCAGACAAGAGCACGGCGCTCCTGATGCAGAACCTGTACCGACTGCACAAGGACGGGAATTTGAGCAAAGCGCTCGCCCTGCAGCAGGCGCAGCTGCTGCTGCTGCACGGGCCGGCCGCTGCGGCCAGCGGCGGCGCCGTGCGTGGCGGCCACTCCGTGACGGCAGCGGCCAGTCCCAAAGGCGCGGCGTTCCATGCCGACCCGAATGCGCCGTACGCTCATCCCTATTTCTGGGCACCGTTCATCCTGATCGGCAACTGGCGCTAGCCTTGTGCCGCCGGCGCGCGCCATTGTTTCATCGTGATCGAGACGATATTCTGCCCGCGTTGCGTGCTTGCGCGCGCTCGATGTTGGAGCTGCAGGTCATGTCGAGTGTGAGGAACAAGCCGTGAAGTCGCCGAGCTGGTTGCATCGCTACGCGCGCTGGCAGGAGCGCTGGCGCGATCCGATGCTGACCGCGCTACTGGTGTTGCTGGTGCTCGAGATATTTATCGGCCTGCCGCTGATGCGCACCGAGTATCTCGATGCGCGCGTGTTCGCGCTGGTGTGGCTGTTCATGATTATCTCGGCCGTGGCGGTCGCTGCGCGCCACTGGCTGGCGATTGCCGCGATGCTGCTCTCCTCGATCGTGGCGCTGGTGGTCAACCTGCTGCGCTTCAGCGATCCGACGCCCTCGATGGTGTGCGTCGGTTCGGCCTCGGTAATGGTCTTCATGGCAACGCTGATCTGGATTGTCGGCCACGCGGTGTTCGGTCCGGGGCGGGTCACGACCCACCGCATCCGCGGCGCGATCGTGCTGTACCTGTGCATTGCGCTGTTCTTTGCCTCGCTGTATGAGGTGTTTCTGGCGCTCAACCCGGCAGCGATTACCGGCGCCGCGGTGCACGGCAAGTACCTGCTGATCGGGCAGGGACTGGTCTACTACAGCTTCACAACGCTGACCTCGACCGGCTATGGCGATCTGATCCCGGTCGAGCCGCTGGTACGGAGCCTCTCGAACCTCGAATCGGTGATTGGCCAGCTCTATCCGGCCACCCTGCTGGCGCGGATTGTCTCGCTCGAGCTGCACCGACGCCAGAGCGAAACCTAGCGCCAGCCACGCTCTGGATCTGACCGATACCGCGGCGCCAGAGCGCTCGTGAGCCCCCCGCCTGCGCCTCCTCAGCGGAACTGGCTAAGCTATTCCCGGTCCGATAAGCTCAAGAGTGCTCATCAGTCCTGCCAGCGCCGCCTGGCATGGTGCGCGTGGACCACCGACCGAAAAGGAATTTCCGGAGGAAACGAGAATGACAACGGACCGACGCGACTTCTTCTCCACTGTCCTTGCCCTCGGCGCCACACCAGCACTGCTGCAGCTGCTGCCCGAGATGGCGCAGGCGGCCAGCGCGGCGCCCGATGCCAGCATGGACATGGACACCTATAAGTTCTGGACGCAGACCGTGCGCCGGCCCTCGGTGAGTTTCACGCAGACCGGCAAGCTGCCGGTCGCGCGCGGCGCCGAGCCCTCGGTGATGCTGTTCTACTCGCAGAATACCGGCTTCGTGCGCGCCCACGATGAGCAGCTGATCAGCCAGATGCAGAAGACCGGCGATGTCACGGTGTCGGTCGCGATGGAGACGCTGCGCCCGGCGGCCGCGCACATCAAGATGATGCGTGAGAACGGCAGCGGCTCGCTGCGCGTGGATCTGCGCCAGGCCGTGCCGATGCACCCGCTCTCCGACACGCTCAGCTGGTCCTCAATGGGCACGATTGCCGGCGCTGCCGCTCCGGGCGGAATGGGCTACCAGAACCTCTCCTATGATCCGAAGGCGACCTGGGGTGCCTCCAAGCTCGTGCCACTGGTCAATGGCGTGGGCTTCTGGGCCTGGAACATGAACGTGCAGCCCGGGCAGAGCAAGTTCGCGATGATGCTCTCGAAGATCGGCGAATACCTGCCGGGCACGTCGAGCAAAAGCAAGGGAAAAGGCGAGGCTGGCGCCAGCGGCAGCTCCTCGAGCGGCGGCCCGATTATCAATAACGGCGCCAGCAGCGGCACCAGCAGTGCGCCCGCTCCTTCAACGACGCCGATTTCCGGCCCGGTCAAGGAGATCCTGGGATTCGTGGGCGTTGGCCTGCCTTCGATCGCCGGCACTGCATTGCATGTCGTGGATGCGATCTACGGCTTCATGCAAAGCCAGGGTGGGGGCAAGGCCGACACCGTGTTCGAGTTCCAGGATCAGATGATGTATGCGACCCAGGATGCGCGCCAGAAATACGCTGATGCGGGCGTGCACCTGCTGGCGGGCGAATATGTCATTGTGCCCAGCACCGCGGTGCGCGACCTGCTGGGTCAGAAATACAAGCTGCTCGACTCGGCGCTGGTGCCCGCCGATACCACCGATGCGCAGAAGGATGACGCCCTGCCGACGACGCTGCCGGATACTGCGTACGCGACGATCCGGGTCGCAGTGAGTCCGATGGGCGCTAGCTGCACCTGAGGCAGAGCGCGGTCTAAGAACAATCTCATGCCCCGGGCCGCGAGGCCCGGGGCACGCTCAGCTGCTGAGCTCCTAAGCGAACACGCCGTATTCAACCTGCAGCACTGCGCCATTGTCGGTGCTGACCAGCAGCGCATCGTTCCCGACGCGTACCCATTCATAGCCGACCGGTGGCACTTCCAGTGCAAACAGCCAGTAGTCGGCCAGGATGTACTGTGAGGTCCAGTAGGCGCGCGGCAGGATCTCGCCAAAGCCCCACTGATGCACGCGCCAGCCCGGCGGACGATGGTAGGGTCCGACGTGGAAGCTGCGCGCTGCCTGATAATTGTGCTGGTACACGCTTCGATCCACCGTGGCGGGTCGGGTGTTCCAGCCGTGCGGCTCGGCAACGCGCTGATAGCCGCTCGGTCCCGGATGCGGCTCACCCTGGCGAATCGCGGTTCGCGGTGCCGGCTCTGGGCCACGTGGTTCTTCCCCAGCCAGGCTTGCCCCCACCAGCACCAGGGCCGCCGCCAGGCACAGCGTGCTCTTTAATTTATTAGTCATCGCATTCCTCCTGTGAATGTCAAAAGAATGATAGGCGCGGCCCCCAAAACACGCTACCCCGCAGTGCCGCGCGAACCGCTAAAGTAGCCGTATTGCAGGCAAGATTTGCACGGCATGCGCAGATCTAGGCAATGCCACAATCTCTGCCTGCCATCGCTTGAGGAGTGAGTGTCGATGATCGTCGGTATTGATCTGGGGACCACCAACAGCGCGGTGGCGATCTGGCGCGAGGGGCGCGCCGAGCTGATTCCCAACAGCCTGGGTGCACGTCTCACGCCCTCCGCAGTGAGTGTCGATGAGGACGGGCAGCTGCTGGTCGGGCTGGCCGCACGCGAGCGCCAGGTGACCCATCCGGAACGTACCGCGACCGCCTTCAAGCGCCTGATGGGCACCGAGCGCACGCTCGAGCTTGCGCCCAAACAGAGCTTCCGGGCCGAGGAGCTCTCGGCGCTGGTGCTGCGGAGCCTGAAGGCCGATGCCGAAGCGTTTCTCGGCGCCGAGGTGCGCGAAGCGGTCATCACGGTACCGGCGTACTTCAATGACCGGCAGCGCAAGGCGACGCGCCGCGCCGGCGAGCTCGCGGGCCTCAAGGTCGAGCGGCTGCTCAATGAACCCACCGCCGCCGCACTCGCCTTTGGCTTGAGCGAGCTCTCGGGTGATGCGCAGTTTCTGGTGTTTGATCTGGGCGGTGGCACCTTCGATGTCTCGATCGTGGAAATATTCGAAGGCGTCATCGAGGTGCGCGCCAGTGCCGGGGACAATCAGCTCGGGGGCGAGGATTTCAATCAGCTGCTGATGGAGGATTTCTACCAGGCGTTTCGTGCTGACTTGGGGGCGCGGCTGCGCGATCAGCCGGCGCTGCGCGAGCGGGTGCGCGAACAAGCCGAGCGCGCGCGGCGCACCTTGAGCAGCCAGCCTGCCGCGACAATGCAGGTGATCTGGCAGGAGCGCGCCTTTGAGCATGTGATCGATGCCGAACGCTTCGAGAAGCTGAGCGCACCACTGCTGGCGCGACTGCGTGAACCGGTAATGCGGGCGCTGCGCGATGGCGGCATCCAGACCGAGCGGCTCAAGGAGATCGTGCTGGTCGGCGGCGCGACCCGCATGCCGATCGTGCGGCGCGCGGTAGCGCGCATGTTCGGACGCTTTCCGGGCGTGGGTGCGGATCCGGATGAAGCGGTCGCGATTGGCGCTGCGATCCAGGCCGGGCTTAAGGCGCGCGATGGGGCGCTGCGCGAAGTGGTGCTGACCGATGTCTGCCCCTATACGCTCGGGGTCGAGACGGCCGAGCAGCGGGCTGATGGCAGTGTGCGTCAGGGGCTGTTCGCACCGATCATCGAGCGCAACACGATCGTACCGGCCAGTCGCAGCCGGATGTTCTCGACCCTGCATCCGGGCCAGCAGCTGGTGCGTTTCGCGGTCTTCCAGGGCGAGGCCCCGTGGGTGAAGGACAATATCCTGCTCGGCTCGATAGAAGTCCCGGTCCCGCCCTCGAGCAGCGATCGGGTCGCAGTCGATGTGCGCTTTACCTACGATGTCAACGGCCTGCTCGAAGTGGATGTCACGGTGCCGCAGACTCAGGAAACGCGGCAGCTGGTGATCGTGAGCCAGGATGCGAGCTTCAGCCCGGAGGAAACCGAGCAACGGCGCGCGCAGCTGGCGGCACTCAAGGTGCATCCGCGCGCGGCCGATGCCAACCGCGCGGTGCTGGCGCGCGCCGCGCGCTGCTTCGAGCAGCTGCTGGGTGAGCGGCGCACGCAGGTGGCGCAGCTGCTGGCCAAATTCGAGACGGTGCTCGAGACCCAGGATCCGGTGCAGATCGATGAGGCCCGGCTACAGTTCATCCAGTGGCTCGATGCCCTGGAGGGCGAGTCGCTGCGGTGAGCTCGCTTGGCATCTGGGCGACGCTTGGCATCGAGCCGACACACGATGTGACGCTGATCCGTCGCGCCTATGCGCGGCTGCTCAAGCACAACAGCCCGGAAGATAATGCCGCCGGCTTTGCGCAGCTGCGCGCCGCCTATGAGCAGGCGCTGCGTGAAGCACAGCGGCACTCGCGCACAGTCAGACCACCGCCACCGCGACTGGATTCGGCGATTGAAGCGACCGCGCCCGAGGCACCCACGGAGGAGCTCACGCCACCAACCCGCGCTGTGCCCCCGCCGTCGCGCCGCACCGTGGGCGATGAGGTGCGTGAGGCTGGTACAGAGCCCACGCCGCCGCCCGAAGGGGCGCCGCGCATGCCGCCACCACCGCGCTTGCGTCCGTATGACAAAACGCCGGCGGCGGAGCAAGACACTGGCGAGCGCAGCGAGCAGCGCACCCCGCCACCGCATCTGCGCCCGAATGAACCCGCGCCCGAACCCGTGGAGGATGCGGCGCCTGCTCCGCGGCGCCTGCGCCTCATCGCCGCCCCGCCGGGCGAGCGCGGTGCGAATGCGGAGACGACGGAACTTGCGGCGCGCTTTGCTGCCCTGCAAAGGCTCGCGCTCAATGTCACGCAGCCGTTGCCCGCGGAGCTTGCCGCGCTGCTGGCTGCCTGCCTGGATTCCCCGGCGCTTGAGAATGTCAGCGTACGGATTCAGTTCGAGAGTGCACTGGCGCGCTGGCTGTGGCAGATACGCAGCCACCCCGAGGCGCCGCTGGAGCTGGTGATCGCGCGACTGCGCTGGCGCGAGGGCAGCCGCATCCGCGCCCAGCCAGATATTGCACGGCTCCTGGCCTACAGCGAACTTGCCGGCCAGCTCGAGCTGCTGGCCAAGGGCAATGCGCGGGCCCACCGCGCGCTGACGCGCCCGCCACGCGCGCTCGCGCTGTGGTGGCTGATCGGCGTGAACCGCATCGATCGGATTGTGCGCGAGCTGTGGGCGCGCAGCCTGAGCGCCGGGGAACTTGCGCCGGCCGCGCTCAACCCCAAGGCGCTGGCGTGGTGGACGCGCTATTTCACCCGGCCGCACCTGCGCCCCGAACTGCTGCGACTGGCAGCCATTCTGGCGCTCTCGGGTTTCGCGGTGGGGCTGCTGGCCAACACGGGTTCCCTCCTCGAGCGGCTTGCGGCCCCGTTGTTCGGATTGCTCGCCGGTCTGGCGCCAGGTGCGCTGCTGCTCGGCTTCACCTACGCGCTCATCGATTGGCTGCCGTACCATCTCAAGCAGCGCGCCCGAGCCCGCACGCAGCGCGCGCGCTACGGCTGGCTGCCGCTCGTGGTGGCGCTCGGCCTGTTGAGTGCGTTGCTGCCGGATACGCTGTGGAGCGCGCTGGCCATCGCTCTGCTGTCACTGCCGCTCATTGGCTGGGCGCTCTGGGCGGTCCAGGAAGTCTATCCACGCACCCTGATCGAAGTGCCATTCAAGCGCCTGGGCTACTTCTTGTTTCAGAACCTGCCGCTCACCTTGTGGTGGCTGCTCACCGCGCAGCATCGGCCCGAACGCCCGGATGCCGTGATGATCGCAGGCGTCTTGGCCGCGACGCTCGCGCTGAGCGTCGGGCAGCAGCTGCTGTGGAGCGGTTACTGTCGGACGCTGCGCGGTCGCCTCGAAACCCTGGTCCCCGCTGCCCTGATCGGCTGGAGTGCGCTGCTCGCGCTCGCGCTGCTCTATTTGCCGGCTGGTCTGATGTGGCGGCACCTGATGCTCACGGTCATTACACTGACCGTGCTGCTGCAGCGCACACCCGCGTTGCGCCTGTCGGCGCAGCAGGGCAAGCACCGCTTCTATCTGGCGCTCGTGGGCACCTGGGTGGGTACGGCAGTCCTGAGCAACCTGAACCAGCTCTCGCCGCTGATCGCCGGTGGCTGGTTCTTTCTGGGTGCCGGTGCCGTGACGATGGGCCAGTGCCTGTATCCGCGCCTGTTTCCGCCTCGTCGGCCAGCGACTGCGCTCTGAGCGCGGTCCAGTGAGCGATCAATGTCATACTGCGGCAGCTGCGTGGAGACCCTGAGGGTGCCGCGTGTGCTTCCCGATAAATAAATGAAGGGGTGGGGCGCGCGTGACGCGGCGCCCTCGGAACGTCCTTGATCGCGCCCGGTCCATTGAAGAGACATGAACGAACTTGTGATCGCCCCCAATAACAACGCCCTGCTCGTGGCTTCACCGCGCTATACCCCACGCGCTGTCGGGGCGCGGAGCCTCGCGATCTACGGCGGCATCGGCGCGCTGTGGATTGGTGTGCTGATCGGCGCCTGGGCTTTTACCGGCGTGCTCGCCTGGTCGGCGGGCATCCTGTATGTGATCTACGACACGAGCCTGCTGTTCTACGTCATGCGCAAGACCCGCTCGCTGTATCGCGAGCGCAGTGCGCGGTCCCAGGCGCTCATACCGGTGCCTTCGGCGCCGCTGCCGAGCGTTGGTGTCTTGATCGCAGCCCGCAACGAGGCCGCAGCGCTCCCGGCGACCCTCGATGCACTGCTGGCGCAGCGCGAGGGCGCCGAGTGCATCCTGGTCCTCAATGACGGCTCGAGTGATGACACCGAGGCGCTGTTGAGTGAGCGCTATGGCGTGCCCCCAGCCGATGGCACGTACCGTGTACGAACCTCGATGCGCTGGAGCGCGCTCAAGGTGCTCAGCCTTGCTCACGGCGGTAAAGCGCGCGCACTGAATGCCGGTATCGAAGTGCTCGACACCGATCTGGTGGTGACGGTCGATGCCGATACGATCCTGGAGCCCGAGGCCATCGGCGCACTGCGCCGCGCCTTTGCCAGCGACCCCAGGCTCGTGGCCGCTGGCGGTGTGCTCAAGCCGGTGTGCCCGCCGCGGGCGATGGGCCGCTTCTTCCAGTGGTTCCAGACCTATGAATACGTGCGCGCCTTCATCTCCCGCATTGCCTGGATGCGCGCCGGTGCCTTGCTGCTGGTCTCAGGGGCGCTGGCCGGGTTCCGGCGCGAGGCACTGCTGCGCGTGGGCAACTTCGATGTGAACTGCCTGGTGGAGGACTACGAGCTGATCCATCGCCTGCACCGCTACGCCTACGAGCATGGGCTTGACTGGCACGTCGGGGTGCTGGGCGAAGTGCGCGGCCGCACCGATGCCCCCGCGACGCTGATGAGTTTCCTGCGCCAGCGCCGGCGCTGGTTTGCTGGCTTCCTGCAGACCCAGTACTGGAACCGCGACATGACCGGCAATGGCCGCTACGGTGCGCTCGGCCGGTTGATGCTGCCGATCAAGGCGGTCGACACGATGCAGCCGATCTATGGCCTGACCGCCTTCATCCTGCTGCTGCGCTTTCTGATCACCGGGCACTACACGATCCTGATCCCGGTGCTCGTGATCATCCTGACCAAGATCCTGATCGACCTGTGGTTCCACCTCTGGTCAGTTCGCCTGTACACGCACTGGATCGGCGAGCGCACGACCGCGGCCCGCATGAGCCTTGCGGCGCTCGCGGCGCTGGCCGAGCCGTTCAGCTTCCAGCTGATGCGTCACGCCGGCGCCGCATGGGGGTGGCTGAGTTTCATCGCCGGACGCCACCGCTGGGAGTCGAGCCCCGGGGGTGCCTGAAGCGCGGGCTTTAGGCGCTCGGCGCGGGCGGCGGGCTGCCCGGCGGATGACGCGTCGGTAGTGCGTTCTTGCAGCCGCTGCTCAGCTGCGCGCTGTTGCTGTGCAGGCAGTGCATGACGCCGCGCCCGGTCTGGTCCGCACACAAACTCTTGATGTCCGCATCACAGGCCGCCATCATCGCGGCATGCTGCGCGTGGCGCTGGCTGCTGTCGGGTCCGCCATCCGGCGGCGGGGCAGGGGGCGTCTGGGCAGCGGCGAAGCCGCAGGCCAGCACGGTAATCAATCCAAGTACTCTGATTTTCACGGTAGGCATCCTCCAGGACTCACTTTGCGTTTCGCGCCAGCGCGATCCGATCCCTAAAGGGAGGACCCGCGCATGATGGCACCGGGTGCTGGCCGGTGCTGCTGGCTTGGACGGTCCCGGATGGTTTGGGGTTCCGCGCTTGATAATTCTTGTCAGCCGGAAGGCTCGATCAGGCCTCGCAGGCGCTCGAGTTCGCTGCGCAATGCCACGACCTCCGCCTCAAGCGCCGCCAGGCGCTCGCTGGTGCGCAGCGCAGCCGGCTCGGCCGGGAGCGCGGCCCCCGCTGCGGCCTCTGGCAGCACGCTGATCGGCCCCGAGAGCAGGTGCGCGTAACGTGAATCGCGCCTCCCGGGCTCGCGCGGCAGTCGAATGACGATCGGCTCGACCTCGCGGCTGGCGAGCGCCTCGAGTGCGGCCTCGACCTGCGAGACATCCTGGAACTCGGCCATGCGGGCTGCGCGACTGCGCAGTTCACCGGGCGTCTGCGGACCGCGCAGCAGCAGCTCGCACACGATGGCAAGCTCCTGAGCGCTGAACTGCAAGGCGCTGTGATCGGTGTTGCAGAAGCAGTGCTGGTACTTGGGTACGCGGCTGCCAAAGCCGGATTTCTCCAGCACGAAATGCCGGCGCACCAGATGATCGAGCAGGCTTTGCACCTCGGCCTCGCTTAGGCTGAGCATCGGATCGCGATTGCTCTTCTGGTTGCAGGCGTTGGTGAGCGCATTGAGCGAGAGCGGATACTGATCGGGCGTCGTGATCTGCTTCTCGATCAGGCAGCCGATGACCCGCGCATCGAGCGCGGCAAGTTCGATCCTCACGTAATTAGCGTCCGAAGCGCGCCGTGATCTTTGCCGCCGCCAGCTTGTTGGCGTGGGCGTAAAATCCGATCAGCGCGGGGCTGGCATCGGCCGGCACATCGAGCTTCGCGACTTTGAGCGCATAGAGCGTGAAGATGTAGTGGTGCGGCTTGTCACCGGCCGGCGGGCACGGGCCGCCGTAGCCTGTAGTGCCAAAGTCGGTGCGTCCCTGCAGCGCACCGGCCGGCAACAGCGTGCCGTCCGTGGCGCCGGCACCGCTACTTAGATCGGTGGCACTCGCCGGGATGTTGTAGACCACCCAGTGCCACCAGCCCGAGCCGGTCGGGGCATCCGGATCGTAAACCATCAGCGCAAAGCTCTGCGTGCCTTGCGGCGCGCCGCTCCAATGCAGCGCGGGCGAGAGGTTCTTGCCGCTGCAGCCGAAGCTGTTGAAGACCTGCTCGTCGGCCAGCGTGCCATGGGCTGTGAACGCCGTACTGGTAAGCTTGAATCCGTGGGAAGCATGGGAATGGGCTGCGAAGGCGGCACTGCTGAGGCCGCACAGGATCAGCGTGGCAAGGAATCTGTTCATCCGGGCACCCTCGGCTATCGTGGTTTTGGTAGCGGTGTAGTTTATCAAATCGCACGCGCGGCACCGCGCCATTGGCGCCTGGCGCTAGAATGAGGCATGGCGCCAGCAGACCAGACCGGCATGAACGAGGCAGTGGAGCGGCTGGAGCTCAAGATTGCCTATCTTGAGCGCGCCAATGTGGAACTGAGCGATGAGCTGTACCGGCAGCGCCAGCTGCTCGATGCGCTGGTGAGCCGTCATGCCGATCTGCTGCGGCGCCTGGATGAGAATACCGCAGCGCCGGCGAGCCCGGATCTATTGAGCGAGAAACCGCCGCACTACTAGCAGCGGCCCGCGCAAATCAGAGCGGGGTTTTAGTTCGGGATCAGTGAGCTCACCAGACCATAGACCGTGGCACCGCCGGTCGGTCCATTGACCGCCATCAGCATCTGCACCGGGCCATTGTTCATGCCCGCCAGACCCGTCAGCGCCACGCCGTTGAGTGGCGCAAAGGGACCGGTGCAGCCGGTGTAGCTGTAGGCCACTTCGTACACATCCGTCGTGATATCGGCGGTCGTGATCGTGCCACTCAACACACAGCCGGTTGTGGCGCCGCTGCTCGCCAATACGCCGGCGGTGGTGCTGGTGACGCTGTCCGTGACGGTGGCCGTGACGGTGATGGTGGCGCCGGCATTCGGACCGGTGGTGCTGGCATCGCTGTAGCTGGCGACAACGTCGGCCATCGAGGAGCCGACGGCGGAAACATCCGCGTAGCCAAGCGTGTAGTTGCCCGGGTAGGAAGTGCCGTTACTGGAGACGAAGGCCAGCGACCCGCTGATCGTGGTTTGCGGGACGACGGTGGCCGCCAGCGCGCCGCTGCCGCCGATCGAGCCATCGGCAAAGGTAGCCGGGAAGTTCGGATAGCCCGCAAGCGTTGCCGTGATGGCAGCCTGGGTGACCGTGAGCATACCGGCATACTGGCTGTAGTCACTGCGGATGAAGACCGACTGGCCGGCCGCATTGATCAGGGCCACCACTTCATCGCCGCTCACCGCATCGGTCCCTACCCAGATGCCGGCGGTCGGCAACGAGGCGGCCGCGATGACATAGGCGGCGCTCGCCACGGCCGAGGCCCGGTCGCCCGTGGCGACGGCAATCGCCTGCAGGGTCGCGCTGGTGCCGATGACCACGGGCGTGCCGCTGACGTAGAGGGGGGAACTCGTGGTCGGGGTGGTGCCATCGATTGTGTAATAAATGGCCGCCGTGCTCGTGGTATCGGTGATCGTGATGCTCTGGGTCCCGACGTAGCTGCCGCCACCCTCCGAGAAAGTCGGTGTCGGCGTGGCCGGTTGCGATGAGCCGTGGCCGCCGCAGCCGCTGATGGCCAGCGCCAGCACCACCACAGCGGCGCCGCGACCCATATTCCCTTGAAAACTCATGCACTCTCCCCTTAAGTCTGAACACGTCGATCTGCGCCGCAGGCAGCCCCAGCGGGGGCGCTGATCGTGCTGGCCAGCCCAATATCATGCCATATCCGGCCGCGCCTGAGGCCTCCGGGCCGCGGTGCGGCTCATGGCCCAATGGCCGCAAACGGCAACGCCACAGCCACAGGCACAGATAGCCGGGGGGTATTGGCTCGCTTGGGAAATAGACCACTGCGGCAGCTGCAGGTTCACCCCGACAGACACACCGCTCGTGGCAGGGCAGCAGACCCCCGATCCGGAGTCTGCTTCAAGGTCACTGAAAAGTCAGGGCCGTGACCAGACCATACTGAGCGCCGACGCCGGCCGCATTATGGGCCGCCATGATGATCTGTCCGGCCGAACCGTTCAGCACGGCGAGCCCCGTAAACTCGACCGTGTTCAGATCAGCCCAGCTGCCCGTGCAGCCGCTATATGTGTAGGCGACCTCGTAGATGTCGGTAGTCGGGTCCGCGGTGCTGATCGCGCCACTCATCTCGCAGCCGCTGGTCGCACCGCTGCTCGCCATCACCCCGGAGGCTGAGATGGTGACTGTGCCCCCGGTATTCGGATCTTCTGTGCTGCTGCCATCCACGTAACTGCCTGCAAGCGCCGATACCAGCGAGCCGCTCAGTGAGACAGTCGCGAAGCTCAACGTCCAGGTCGCCGGATAGGAGTGGCCGCCAGCGGACTCGAACGTAAAGGAGCCCACCAGCGAACTGTCCGTACCGAGCGTCGCATTGAAGGCGCCGGTGCCAGAGGTGGAGCTATCCGCGTACGTCGCCGGGAAATTGGTAAAGCCATTCAGCGCAGCGGCCGTGAAGGTGGTGCCGGATACAACCACTGCGCCCGCGTACTGGCTGTAGTCGGTGGCGTTAATGAAAATCGACTGGCCAGCGGCGGTGACGATGCCAATGACCACGGCCTGCCCGGTGTCCGAGTCCTGAACCCAGATGCCAGCCGCGGCAGCGGCCGGTCCGATCGTATAGGAGGCTCCGTTGGGCTGCGAAACTGTATGACCGGGGGCCAGGGCGACGGCGACCAGATTCGTGCTGTCTGTGATCGTGAGCGAGCTTGAGTACTGCATTGTGCTGCCGCCGACTGTCGTGCCGGGTGTCGTGCCATCGAGCGTGTAATAAATCACAGCGCCGCTGGTGGTATCGGTGATCGAGACGGTCTGGGTCGCGGTGTAGGGACCGCCCGCCACCGAGAATGTGGGTGCCGCGGTAACCGGCGTCACCGCCGTGTTGTCGGAACCACCACAGCTGACGAGTGCCGCTGAGATCAGGGCAATGCCGCAGCAGCGGCCCAGATGGATTTCAAAGCTCATGAAGTCTCCCTAGTGTAATGACGTGCCGATCAGTCCCAGGGCCGCGCTTGCGATCATTGCAGCGCCGGCCGTGCCCTCAAGGCGATCACGCGGCGGCAGTGTAGCAGTGAATCTGCGCGCACTGCCGGCTGACTCAAGACCTTGCAGTGCACGAGGCGGCGCCGCGGAATCCGCCTTAGCTTCAATTCAACGTCGCAGTGCACAGGCGGTTGACAGGCGGAGGGTGAAGCGCTGAAAAGCCGCGCCGCTGGCGGCGTGTGGCAACTGAGAATTGCTCAGGGCGGCCCGAAGACGTCCGGTCCGAGGCTTGCGAGCCCGCTTTGTCCGGCGTAGCCGAGATACGGCAGCCCGAACAGATCCTCGAGGCTGCGCAGCAGCGCGTAGTGATTGTAGGGCACATCAGAAACCGTTCCCGGGCGGATGCGGGGTGACAAGAGCACGGCACCGACGCGATCGCCGCCGACACCGCTCAGCACAATCTGAAATGTCAGCGCATTGTTGCCGACGCTCGCGTGCGTGACCGGGCGGACCACGTTGGGTCCGGTCTGCTGCGCGCAGCAGGCTTCGCCCGTGTAGGTCGCGGTCAGGACATTGCCGCCGGTGACCGGATCGCGCGAGCGCGCCAGCGTTGCAAAATTGCTTTCATCAAAGGTGATGATCAGCAGTCCATCGTGCTGATAAGCGGGCGAGGCCAGGATCTTTGGCACCCAGTGGCGCAGAAATTTATCGGCCGAGGCAAGTCCGCCGGGCTCCCCGTTGACGCAGCCGCGGCCGGCCGTGCCGCTGCCATCGCCGTCGTGCCCGTCGTGACAGAGATTCGGCGTAATAAAGGCAAAGTTCGGCGTCGTCGCGAGTGAGCGCAGATCCGCGCTCAGGCGCTTGAGATTGACCACGCGCTGGGCGCACGCGGGCGTGTCCAGGATCGCATGAAAATAGACGAACGGATCGTGGCGGCTGGCGTACTGATCGCCCAGCGGTACGGCGTTGCTCGGCGCCTCGGCCTGATGGGTGTGATCAATCTCATTCAGCGGCGGGTGTCCGCAGGTCGCGCTCTCACGCGCCGGATCGTTGCCCATGTCCTCCATGTAACCCTTCCAGCTGAACTTTGCGCTCTGCAGCTGGTTGGCGAGCGTCGGCACGCTGGCTGGATACACGCAGCCATCGCCCACCGCGAGACCCTGCGGGTTCATGCTGCTCATCTGGAAGTCGTTGAAGCTCGGGCAGTCCGCTTCGGACTGTGGCGAGGAGGGCTGGCCGCTGAGCAGCGAGATGTAATTGTCCAGGCTCTGGTGCCCGGTGCCGTAGTACTGGCGCAGCATCGCGCCCTTGGCGGGCAGCGTGCGGCTGAGGTAGGGATCCTGCGTGCTTTCACCAAAGGTCAGTGCGTAGTCCTCATTCTCAAGCAGGATCAGGAACACGTGGCGGATCGGGTGTCCGGTGGCACTCGATGCGAGTGCCGGCTGCAGCAGCATGGCAAATCCGCCAAAGGCCAGTAACGGACCCAGCACGCCTAACCGAAGAGAGTGCCTCATTGCCACGCCGGGCAGGTCAGTGCGCGTCCAGTACCGGCAGTGGTGCCGCCGCCTTTGGATGCCCGGCCTGGAAGTCCTTGCCCACGAGCGCGCTGATCGTGGCTGCGATCTGTGCCTGGTGGAACGCCGGTGCCCCGCGATGCTCGCCCAAAGGTGCGGTATCGGGGCCGATCACTGCGATCCAGATGTTTTCGGAGCCCGGTTCCTCGACACCGTGGTCCTTCCACTGCTCGAGGCCGCTGCCGCGGCCGTGGTCGGCGGTGATGATGAAGGTCGTCTTGTTGTGATACTGCTTCATCGACTGCATCGTGTCCCACAGTTCGCGGGTGAAGGCATCGGCGTGATGGGCGCTGTCGAGCACCAGATCATAGCGTCCGGTGTGTGCCCAGTCATCGGTTTCGCCATAGCCGACGAACAGCACGCGCGGATGGGCGCTCTTGACGTAGTCGAGCAGCGGCTCCTGCACGAAGGAGTCCATCACATCACCGGCCTCAAGCGTGGTCGTGGTCCTGATCAGCTTGCGCAGCAATTGCTCGCGCGCACTTTCCTTGCCAGTGCCGGGAGGCAGCGATGCGCCGGCCATCGCGTACAGGTGGCTGCGCGGAATGTTGAAGATGTTCTTGTAAGCGTGCCAGCTGCCGAAGATTGCGACCTTGCCTTCGAATCCCTGCTGCTGATTCAGCCACTCGAACACGTTGACGTTCGGGTTCGGCGCGAAATCATTGCTGTTGATCTGCGGATCCGCCCAGCCGATCGACATCTCGCTGTAGCCAGGGTACGAAAACCAGTACGGGTTGGTGACCTGGCCGATGCTGCCGAGGTTCTGGTTGCCCCACACCTGGCCCTGTTTGGCCACCACATTCCAGATGAACGGAAACAGCAGGCGGCGCCGTGCTTGCGGATCATCACTCCAGTAGTGGCCCTTGACCTCATCTTCGGTCTGCCACAGGCCGCCGTACTTCTCATTCAGCAGCGTCGGGTCGGCGCCAGTGAACATCTCCTGCCAGCGCAGGCCATCCATCACGATCAGCACCACATTTCTGGTCTTGGTGGCAGCCTGTGCGGGCGCGGCGATGACAAGGGCCAGCATCGCCGTCGCGAGAAAGCTCGCCCAGATCGGGCGCAGGCGAATGAAGCGTGAACGAGCGCTGTGATCGAGTCGGCTGCTACGGTGGGTCATGGCGTTTTCTCTATCAAAGTGAGTAACGACTGAGCTGATCAGAATCGCTGGCCGAACTGCAGCATCAGCGTGCGCGGTTTGAGCGGGATGATGTACGGTATGTTGCAAAAGGCGGAATTACATTGCAGGTAACGCGACACCTGGCCGTCCGAATCAAACACGTTCAACGCGCTCAAGCTCGCGCTCCAGCTGTTGTGCGTCAGACCGGCGCTGACATTGTAGGTGACATACGCCGGCATCGGTCCCAGGACCGCTTCGTCGGCAGTGGGCAGTACCGAGCGAGAACCACCCTCATAAACTCCACCGCCCTGCACATTGGCGAGCAGCCCTGCCAGCGTGAATTCATAGCGCAACGTAAGGTTGGCCTTCAGCGATGGGGCCACTGGCATCGTCGTACCGGCCGGCGCGGATATATTCGACGGCGTGGACAGCATCGGTGAGAGGCGGCAGTTAGGATACGGGCTGTAGACGATACAGGCATCTTCGGTCAGGTCGTGCTGCCATAGATAAGTGCCCGAGCCCATGAGCGTCACACCGGGAATGATGAGCCACTCCAGTGAGGACTCAACGCCCTCGGTGCGCGCGGCACCCGCGTTGACAATCTGGGTGATCGAGTAGGCGCCACTCACGCCATATTGGGGTTCCTTCCAATCCTCGCGGAAGAACGCGCCGTTGAAGCGCAGCCGGTGCTCGGCCCACGAAGTCTTCCAGCCGAGTTCATAATTGCTGAGGAAATCCGGGTGATAGGGTGGCACCTGCGGATTGCGATTGAAGCCGCCCTGCCGATAACCGGTGGAATAGGTTGCATACACCATTTTATCGGCATCGAGCTTGTGGCTGAGCGTGAGGCGATCGGTGTAGTTCGCGCCACTGCTCTTGGAGTTTACGTTTTGACACGGCTCGACCGAGTTGACGCCCGCCGGCGTCTCCGCCGGATTGCACAACGCCTCTCCAACGGTGTAATTGCTGTTGAATCCGAAAAATCCGGTGGCGTCGGATTGATAGTCGAACACGCGCACACCGCCGGTCAACGTCCAGGTGCTTGAGAAGTCATAGCTCATGTCCGTAAACAGCGCGCGGTTGACGTCTTTGCGCACGATGGTGTTTTCGTAGTGCACGCCCGGTTGACCGGTGATTGACAGATCTGGTGCCAGATCCGCGACGATATAGCGATACTGATCATTATCCCCCTGATCTTCATAAAATGCGCCGACCACAAAATGGAACGGCAACTTGGGATCCGAGCTCAACCGCAGTTCGTGCGTTCGATAGGAGAGCAGATCGTAACTGACCAGTTTCTGCGCCGGGCTGATGGGCACCCCGGCCGCGTTCTCGAACTCATCGCCGAAGTTCTGCGGAGAGGCCTCGTAATAGGAGTCATAGGCGTAGGAGTAGTCCGAGTAATCGACGACGTTTTGTATTGTTCGGCGCATGTAGGCGCCAGAGTAGAGCAAATCCAGGTTCCCAATCTTGCCCTGCACCGTGAGCGCGGCCTGATACCACTGATCATTGTTGCGCATCGGCTCGTAAGTGGCGACGTTGAGATAACCTAAGTCCTGTTCATAGGCAAAGGAGCCGTTGGCCCCCTGTTTCTGGTAAATCACTGAGGGCAGGATTGACCAGCTATCAGCCAGATTCACCTTCAGCGCCGCGCGGCCGCCTTCGGTGCCAATATTGTTGTAATCGTTGCGCTGGTACTGGCTGTTGTCGCGCGGCACACCGGAGGTCGGGTAGATTTCCGCTGGTCCGGCCACGTTGTCGATGTAGCCCGGGTCGCGCTCACTGTAGCCTACAAGGCGAATCGCGGCATTGTCTCCGAGCGCGAAGTTGACAAAGCCTTCGGCGATCTCGCCACTGCCACCATGTGCGACGTTGATGGCGGTCAGATCGTAGCCGGCGTAGTTGCCGCTTGGATCCGGCTTGTTGGTGATGTAACGGACGGTGCCGGCCATCGAGCTCGCCCCGAAGAGCGTCCCCTGAGGTCCGGCCAGCGCTTCAATGCGCTCCATGTCATACACATGAATGTCGAGTGAGGTGCCAATCGTGGTGACTGGCTGCTCATCAAGGTAGACACCGACCATGGGCGAGGAGCCGACCTTCAAGCCATCGGAGCCATTGGTCACGCCACGAAAATAGATCTGCGCCTGACTCGGCCCCAGCGTCTGGAACGACACGCTGGGCAGATACATGGCCACAGTATCGAAGTCCGTGATGTGCAGGTCTTCGAGATGCTTGGAATCGAGGGCTTCGATACTGATCGGCACCGACTGCAGGTTTTCGCTGCGTTTCTGCGCCGTAACGACGATCTCCTCCAGAACCTGGGAATCCGCAGGTGCAGCAGCCTGCTGCGCGAAGGCGCTGCCGGTGCCGGCAAGCAGCGTCGAGGCGACCTGCAGACTGGCGAGCGCGGGGCTTCGGCGATTCAGTTTGCGCTTGCGGCTGCGGGTCATGATGAAGATCCTTAACTTGGCGAGACCAGAATCGGAGGTGGCGTTGACTAACCGAAGATTTCTCTGACGGCGCCAGCGAAGTGCTGCTCGTGCTGCTCCATATCGGCCGCCGTGGTGGCCGGCGAGATCAGCACCATGTTGTGGAACGGTGTAATCAGCACGCCACGATTGAGCAGGTACAGGTGCAGGTAGCTCTCCAGCTCGCGATCCGCTCCGGCATGTGCGCTGCTGCCATCCCGCGCGGCCCGCGGCAGGAAACTGTACTCGACCCGGCAGCCCAGCTGTGTGACATTCCAGGGTAGCTGCTCGGCGCGGATCAGGTGTTCAATGGACTCCCGCAACCGGCCCGCGAGCGCGATCATGCGCTCGAAGGCCTGCGGGGTCAGCACCTGCTCGAGCGTGGCGCGCATGGCCGCGGCGGCAAGCGCGTTGCCCGCCAGCGTACCGCCGACGCCGCCGGTGTCCTCGTAGTCGGCATCGTGCTGCTGCCCGAGGCGCTCAAGGACCTGAGCGCTCATGCCCAGCGCCCCGCAGGGCACGCCGCCGCCCAGTGCCTTGCCAATGGTGAGCATATCCGGCGCCAGGCCCCAGGCCTGGGTGCAACCGCCGGGCCCGGCGGAGAAGGTGTGCGTCTCATCGATGATCAGCAGCGTGCCATAGCGGCGTGTCAGTGCGCGCAGGTCCTCGTGATAGCCCGCCTCCGGCAGCACGATCCCCATGTTGGTCATTGCCGGTTCCGCCAGCACGCAGGCGACTTGGCGATCAGAGAGCGCCTCATCGAGCTGCGAAAGATTATTGAATTCGACTGCCCGGGTCGTGACGGCGGGATCCACCGCCGGTCCCACGTTGCCCGGCCGCGAGTGCGTGCTGCCATCGGCGGTGCGGACCGCGAAGGTCTCATCGACCGTACCGTGGTAGCTGTAGCTGAACACCAGGATCTTGTGCCGCCCCGTGATCTGGCGCGCAATGCGCAGTGCCGTGCGGTTGGCGTCGGTTGCCGAGAGCGTGAACTGCCAGTGACTCACCCCAAACCGGCGGGTCATCTCTTCGGCGACCACGATACTGTCAACGCTCGGCAGCATGGTCGTGACGCCACGCTCGATCTGGCTCTGGACCGCCCAGACCACGGCCGCCGGACTGTGCCCAGTCATCGCGCCGGTGTCGCCGAGGCACAGGTCGACATACTTGTGCCCATCGACGTCGGTGATCCGCGCGCCGCGCGCCTCCTGGACGTAGATTGGAAAGCCCCCGGGCCAACGCGCCATCCACGGCATCGGTACCCCGCCCACCAGCGAGCTCATGGCGCGCTGATGCAGGGCGCGGGAGCCTGGGTGCTCGGCGCTGAAGCGCTCGAGTTCGCCGGCCATCAGGCGCTGCAGGCGCTGGCGATCAAGCGGCGCTGGCGTGGCACAGTCCGATGAAGTAGCGAAGGAGGAACGCGGATCGGATGCCATGGTGGGGACGCCTGTGCCATCGCACCCGCGCAGGGGTGTTTATGAAGCAGTTTTTATCGATAACCGATCGATGCTATCAGCAGCCTGCGAGGCCCTCGCATCCTGAAAGCGACCTCCATTTGTCTGTTTACCCACGCCTGGCATCAGGCAGTGCCCCGCCTGCCCGAACCGCATGACGCCTGCAAGCGTGCCTTCGCATGGCCAATCCGCACCGGCGCGAGAGATCTATTCAGCGGTGGCGGCGCCAGTCGCGCAGGATTTCACGGGCCGCATTGTGCCCAGGTGCGCCGGTCACGCCGCCGCCCGGGTGGGTCCCGGCGCCGCACATGTAAAGACCGGGCACTGGCCCGCGGTAGTCGGCGTGACCCAATGCGGGCCGCGCCGAGAACAGCTGATCCAGGCTCAGGGCACCGTGGAAGATGTCGCCACCGATGAGTCCAAAAGTGCGCTCCAGATCGAGTGGGCTCAAGATCTGGCGCCCGAGCACGGCGGAGCGAAAGTTAGGTGCATGGCTTGTCACCAGATCAATCATCACATCCGCCACCGCCTCACGATGATCATCCCACGATGCGCCATCGGGCAGCTGTGGCGCGACATGCTGGCAAAACAGGCTTGCCACATGTTGTCCCGGCGGCGCCAGGGTGTCATCGAGCGTCGAGGGGATCAGCATCTCGACGATGGGTTGGCGCGACCAGCCTGAGGCACGCGCATCGAGATAGGCCTGATCCATATAGGCGAGCGAGGGCGCCATGATGATGCCGGCGGTGTGGTGTTCGGCCAGCGTCCGGCCCGGCAGGTCGGTGAAGTCCGGCAGCTCCGAGAGCGCCACGTTCATGCGGAAGGTGCCCGAACCGCAGCGCCAGCGAGCCATGCGCTCACGAAAGTCGGGCGGCAGCGCCGCCGGGTCGATCATCGAGCCATAGAGGAGGCGCGGGTTCAGATTCGAGACCACGCAGCGCGCCCGTAGCAGCTCGCCGGATGCCGTGACGACGCCCGTGGCGCGACCCTGCTCGATCAGCACTTCGCGCACCGCTGCGCCGACTCGGATCTCGACCCCGCGTTCGGCCGCAGCACGTGCCATGGCCTGCGTGATCGCGCCCATGCCGCCGATCGCGTGACCCCAGGCGCCTTTCTTGCCGTTCACCTCGCCAAAGACATGGTGCAGCAACACGTAGGCTGAGCCCGGTGTATAGGGGCTGGCATAGTTGCCCACGATGCCATCGAATCCGAACGCGGCCTTGATCGGTGCGCTCTCGAACCAGCCATCCAGGTAATCGCCCGCCGACTGCACGAACAGCGCCAGCAGTTCGCGGCGCAGTGGCAGGCTCAGGCGCTGCATACGCCGCCCGAGGCGCGCTGTGCGCAGAATCTCGGGCAACGCGCTCGCCCAGCTGCCCTCGGTCACATTGGGTGGCGTCTCGAGCACCAGATCCCGCAAGACATCGGCAATGGCGCCGATCTTTTCTTCGTAGGCGCTCAGCTGTGCGGCATCGCGCGCCGAGAAGCGCGCCACTTCTGCACGGGTGCGCCCGGCGGCGACTTTGAGAAACTCGCCACCGCCCAGCGGCAGGAAGTTGGCAATCTGGCGCTCGACGATGCGCAGCCCATGGCGCGCGAGTTCCAGATCGCGGATGACTTTTGGATTGAGCAGCGAAACAGTGTAGGCGGCGACAGAGTTTCGGAACCCCGGGTGAAACTCCTCGGTGACCGCTGCGCCACCGACGACACCGCGCCGCTCAAGGACTGTGACCGAGCGGCCCGCGGCGGCGAGGTACGCGGCGCACACCAGACCGTTGTGGCCGCCGCCGATGATGACGATGTCTCGCTCGCTCGCTCGGGGCACTTGGGCGCTCTCCTAGGCTTTGCTCTGTGTCGAGGCATGCAAAGGTAGGCGAGGCCCATCAAAGGTGGCAAGTCTGGGACAGCGCACGACGAGCACGCTCTGGTGCGCCTCATTTCGTTGCTGCAACTGGGTCGCAAAACAAAGCGCCGCTCAAGCCAGTGTGAGTGGCGAGAGCGGCGCAGTGTCGAAACGCTTCAGCGAGCGGGGCCGGATTGCGGCCGGACAGAGGCTCCGCGATCCGGTGCGGCGCTAGCGATGGCCACCGTGGAAGCCAGCGCCTGCGCCGATGTGAGCGCCGCCAAAGTGCCCGCCGGCGCCGAAGTGACCGCCGCCGTAGAACCCTGGGTGACCGTAGAAGCCGGGTCCACGACCCCAGCCGCGACCGTATCCATAGCCATATCCGCCGCGCCATCCACCGCCCCAGGCGGCGTAGCCGAGGAAGGGCGCCGCGCAGACCGATGGGCCGTAGTAACCCGGAGCGACGCACCCGCCGATGACCGGCGCGGGCAAGCCAACCCCGACGTACACGCCACCGGCCTTGGCGGCGGGGGTATAGAGGCTGGCACCAAGGCCAACCACGGCGGTAAGGGCCAGAGCTGTAAGTGTTCGCATGATGGGCTACTCCTTGAGGAAGGTGAGTGATCTTACAGTCACTCAACGGGGTGGCCGGCGGCGAGGTTGACCCTCAATAGGTTACATCGCTGTTAGGGAGAGACGATCTTCGCCTTGATTGATTCGTACTCTGAATCGCTGATCAGCCGGGCCTCCAGCAGTGCCTTGGCCTGCTGCAGACGCGCCACCGCATCGGCGCCCGTACCCTGCGCCGCAGCAGTATTGAGCTGCATGCCACCGGAACGCGCGCGCATCTCCTCGAGCTCGCGCACGCGCCGCTTTTCACGCCACGCCTGATCCTGGGCCTGACAGATCCTGTAGACCGCCTGCGCACCGTCCTTGCGAAGCCCCGTGAATTCCAGCCGGTGGGGACTGCCACTGCCCTCGACCGCAAGATCCGTGCTCGCACCCACCTGCACGCTTAAGTCCGCGGCCAGCACACCGACATTCAGGTGCACGCCTTCCAGATCCTGCCAGCGCCGGTCGATGACTTCGTACCCGCCGAGCAGCCCGCGCTGGATGCAGATCAGGCGTCCGGTGGTGGCCGCGATCAGCAGCCGGCGATGGCGCAGCGCATAGGCGCGGCGCTGCACGGCCACGGCCTCAAGTGTCTCGCCGGGAATCAGCGTGGCCTGCAGGTGCTCGAAGGCACGGTGCAGACCGGGCTCGAAGGATTCAGGAAAATCGGCCATGCGCGCATGGTACACCTGCGCGCGAAGGGTGGGGATCCGGGCCGGCGTGTGGGGCGGCCGCGTGAGGTTTTTTTTAAGGGACGGCGATCGAGAGGCTTTGCGCCGTGCTCGAGCGCAGATCCACCTGGCTCGTGGCCGCGGTGCGCACCAGCGTCGTGGTCGGATCAGCCGAACTCCAGGTACGCACCGTGACATCGTAGGTCGCATCGGGATTCTCGCTCGGCAGCTCATCGGTGAAGGACACCGAGGTCGGTGAGCCACTGGCAAGCGCGGTCAGATCAACCGCATCGATCACCTGGCCATTGTGGCTGACCACGACGAAGCCCGAGTCGTACTCGCCGGCGGTCGTGAAGGTGACCGTGCCCGAGAGTGTCCCTTCGCTTGAGCCCGAGGGCAGCGCCGGGGCCGGCGGTGAGATCGGGGTCGTGGTGAACGAGGCATTCTGCGAGACCAGCACCGCGGAGCTTAAGCTCGCCGAGCCTCCCCACGGGGCTTCAGTCTGCAACTGGAAGTTGCCATTGCCGGTCTGTGGCGCGGCGAGGGTCAGCGTGACGTCGCTGCCCGTGTAGACCCCGTAGCTCAGTGGGGCACTCGAGAGCGAAAGGTCCATCGGCAATCCCTTGGTGAAGGGATTGAGCAGCGCGGATTCAACCAGGTGCGGCGCCGTGTCGGCGGGCAGCGATTGGTAAAAATTGAGCGTCGAGCCGCCCGCGATCGCCGTGCCGGTGGCAGTGTTCACCGTATAACTGGTGGCCGCCGCGACCGTAATCGCATCCGGCTGCACGCTCACCGTCGTATCGAGCGTTCCGGAGGTGACCGGGATGGCCGTGATGATGATGGTCTGGATGCTCGGTCCGTGGATGACCAGATCGTAGTTGGTCGTGCCGGAGGAGGCGATCGGGAGCGGATAGATCGAGAAGGTACCACCCGCAGAGACATTGACGCTCTTGACGCCCACATAACGCGTGCCATCGGTGCTCAGCAGCTCGGCGGTCGCGACGATGCCCTGATCGCCGGTCAATACATCGGATGACACGGCAGTAAGATCAAGCTGGCCACTTAAGCCGCCCGCATTGGTCGTGTTGTAGGCCGCAAGTGTCGGCGTCAGCAGTGCACCCACCGCCGAGCCGTAGTTGAACAGCACTAGGCCACGTACGGCCTGAATATCCGCAGCGAGTGTCACGGTCGAGGCAGCGCTGCTGGTGGTGGTCGTGTCACCCGTTGTCGAACCGGTGGTGTCGCCGGTCGTGGTGGTCGAGGTCGTGCTGGTGGTCGTCGCGGTCGTGTCGTCGGTCGAGGTCAGTGAACTCGTGGGGGCTGCGAAGAAACTGGCGAGCGAACCATTGGTGATGCTGATCGCCGCCGGGATGATCAGGATGCCATTGGGATTGGCCATCTCGAGCGGGATGGTCTGCGCCGCGCCGGTGCTGTCGAGGTAGGTGACTTCGGCATTCGTCGACAGGCCCGCCGCCTGGGCACTGGTCGTCAGTGTGGTCGAGGGATCAGCGAGCACCAGCTCGAGCTGATTGTAGGTGCCGGGGGTCAGCAGCTGATTGGCCAGCAGCTCGGTGAGCGCCGTGCCAGTGATGTTGGCCAGATCCAGTGTCAGCGGGGTTGCCAGTTGCCCCCCGACCCAGCCACTGTCCGTCGGCAACGCGGTGGCATCCTTGTTGAGCCACACGGCCTGTACCGTGACATAAGCGCTTTGCACCTGCGCATCGGTGGCGCCGGTCATTGAAACATTGGCCCGGGAACTGCAACCGGCCAGCACGCAGAGGCCGCACAGCAGGGGCCACAGGCCCAGTCGAGTCTGGATTCGACTACTCATATATATAGGGTACCCCAAGCTAGCGCGCGGCTGATCTGTTGGAAGCGTTCCAGGATCCGGCCGGTTGACCGCCTGCGCGAGAAAGCTCGCAACAGCCGCTGGCACCCACTCCCTACACCTCAACTAGACGCCCGCAGGCGCTGCTAAGTTCCTCTTTGCACTGCAGAAATCAGCGCCAATCATCGAAGCACAACGGCGCCTTGCCGGCAAGGTCGTGCGCCACAGTTCTAAGGTGCGGCGGGTGCCGGACGCCGCGAGCCGAGCGCGCACAGCGCCGAACCGGCCACCACTGCGATCGCGCCCGCCACGGAAAGCGCATTCAGGGGCTCGGCGGCACTCGCCAGTCGCAACCAACTCGCGGCCAGCAGTGCTGCGAGCAGCGTAAAGAGCGGTGTGGTCGCAACCAGGGCGGTCACGCGCGTGACCTGCCAGAGTTTCATCGCTTCGGCAAAGGCGCCGTAGGCGATCAGTGTATTGAGCGCGCAGAACAGTAATGCCACGTGCTGTGGTGCATCGAGCGCCGTGATTCGCGATGGATGAGCCCACGGCCACAGCATGAGCATGCCACCCACATAAAACAGCCACAGCACCTGCGCCGAGGTGAGCCGCTTCAGCAACTGTTTCTGGGCGAGTCCATAGCCGGCCCAGCACAGCGAGCCGATCGTCACCAGTACGACGCCGAACCCGGTGCGCGAGTCGGTGGTGAACAGCAGCGGCAGGCGGCGATTGAAGAACAGCAGCTGCCCGGCCAGCAGGATCAACAATCCGCACCACTGCAATTTGCCAAAGCGCTCGTGAAACAGCAGCAGCCCACCGAGCAGCAGGAACACATTGGCCAGCTGGTTGACGGTGACCGTCGTGGCGGGGGTGGTCATCTGCACTCCGACGACGAACAGCACGTAGTTGGCGGTCAGCCCCAGCGCCGCCGCCAGCAGCAGTCCGCGCGTGGCCCACGACTCGCCGGACAGTCGTGGCAGCCCGCCGCTGAGCGTCAGGTACACGCCGAGCAGCACAGCTGCGGTGCCGAAGCGGTACCAGGTGACGGTGATCGGATCCATCGCCCCAGTCACGATGCGCAGTGCAATGGGCAGCACGCCCCAGAGCGCTGCGGTCAGCAGCGCCAGGATCAGCGCGAGGCGCCAGTGGGGATGACTCGCAGGCATGGGGCCGCACCTTAACTGGCCGGGGTCCCGCCTCACAACCTGCAGCCCCGCGGCGCGCTGGCGCTCACGGTAGAATCCGCGCTGTCCGGGCCCGAGGGCGGCCCGCGAAATCCTGGCGGGGGAGCCATGTGTCTGATCCTGGTGGCGTGGCAGGTGCATCCGCACTATCCACTGGTGCTCGCCGCCAACCGCGATGAGTTCTACCGTCGGCCAGCCGCGCCGGCGCAATGGTGGCCGGGGACCGAGGGCATCCTCGCGGGCCGCGATCTGGAGGCCGGGGGCACGTGGCTGGGCGTGACGCGGCAGGGCGCATTTGCGGCGCTGACCAATTTCCGCGACCCGGCGAGCCACCGCGCCGATGCCCCGAGTCGCGGGCAGCTGGTGCCGCAGATCCTCGATCGCACGAGCTCGCCCGCGGCGCGACTAGCCCGTCTGCAGGCCGAAGGTCCGCGCTACAACGGCTTCAATCTGTTGTGGGCCGAGGCCGGCCAGCTGCACGTGTATGAGAGCGTGCCGGCACGCACGCGGCTGCTGGGCCCGGGGATCTATGGACTATCCAATCACCTGCTCGATACGCCCTGGCCAAAGGTCGAGCAGGCCAAGTCCCGCCTGGCCGCGGCGCTCGGCGCGCTGCCTGAGGAGCAGGGCCTGCTGGCCCTGTTGCGCGACGATGCGCCCGCATCCGATGAACAACTGCCGCGTACCGGCGTGAGCCTGGTCTGGGAGCGGCTGCTCTCGAGCGCCTTCATCTGCGCTCCGGAGTACGGCACCCGCTGCTCGAGCCTACTCACCATAAGCGGCGCCGGGGCGGTCCGCTTCCGGGAGCAGACCTGGGATGCCCAGGGGCGGCTCGCCGGCGAGGTACAACACCCGTTTAAGCTCGCCTAGAGCCTTGAATGGCCGCATAAATCAGGACTGGGATTCCGCATCGCGGCGCTTTAGCGCAGAATCCCGCAGGCCTGAGCACGCGCCATCGACGACCCGGCCCGGAAGCCGAGCGGACCGGGGAGCGGCCAGAGGCAGTCTCAAGACCTTCTCACGACCTTCTAAGGATCTCATCGGCATGCGGATGGGTTGGAATAAGTGGCGCTGTGCTGCGCTGGCTGCGGGCCTGATCGTGATGCGCGCAAGCTTCGCGGCAACGCCAACGCCGACTCCGGCGGTTCCCGAGGAGCGATATCTGGGCGTGGATATCGATGATGCCCAGCAGCTGCATATCCTCAGCAGCGATCATCGCGACATTGTTCCGAAGATGAAGAAGGATCAGGTCGGCTTCCAGAGCGCCGCGATCTCCACCGATCAGTACACGGTCGGCTGGGTTGCCCTCTACATGGATCAGCCCAACGAAGATCCGGTCGGGCGCGAACTGCTGGTGTTTCGCGATGGCAAGATCGTGCGCACCTTCACCGGCAATGGCCTGCCGATTCTGACCTGGAGCTTCGAGGATGATGGCAGGCAGATTGCGATCTTCCAGAACGCGGTGCGCGGCAAGTTCGGCCCGCACTATGAGCTGCGCGATGTGCGCACCGGCAAGCGCGTGGCCAAGTACGATGAGAATCCCGGGCGCGACGCGCCGCAGTGGGTACTCGACGTCGCCAACTGAGTGCGCGCGCGGCTGCCCTCAGCCGCGCGGGGTCCCGGGTGCATCCAGAAAGCGCTGCATGAAGACCAGATCGAGCCAGCGGCCAAATTTGTGGCCGACCTCGCGGATCTGTCCGGTCTTCTCGAACCCGAGCCGTTCGTGGAAGCGGATCGAGGCCTCATTCGCCGCATCGATGCCGCCAATCATCACGTGCTTATTGAGCGCCAGCGCCAGCGGGAACAGCGCCTGCATCAGCGTGCGTCCGATCCCTTCCCCGCGCCGTGCCGCCTGGATATGTACTGAGTGCTCGACCGTGTAGCGATAGCCTGGCCACGAACGCCAGTCGCCAAAGGTCGCGAAGCCCAGCACCTCGCTGCCATCGACCGCCACCAGGACCGGATAGCCCTGCTTCTGGCGGGCACTCAGCCACTGCGCACGATCCTCGAGCGTCACGGGCACATAGGAATAGATCGCCGTTGAGGAGCCGATCACCTCATTGTAGATCGCGAGGATCCCGGGCAGATCCGCCGGCTCGGCAGCTCTCAGGATCATGAGCCAGCGGCCACGGGAGTGAGCACAGCGCCAGTACTTTGAGCGCTCTGGCTGCGGCAATAGTCGAGCAGCCCGCGGCAACCGGCTTCGGCCAGGTCGAGCACACGCTCGAAATCAGCGCTCTCGCCGTTGTACGGATCCGGCACCTCCTCGTAACCACAATGCGGCGCGAACTCGAGGAACAGTTGCAGGTGCGCGCGCCGCGGCGTGGGCGCGATGCGCTCACAGTCGAGCAGGTTCTGGCGATCCATGGCGAGGATCAGATCAAAGCGCTGGAAATCGGCGCGCTCGATCTGCCGCGCACGCAAGGCGCGCATGTCGAGGTTACGGTGGCGGGCTGCGGCAATGGTGCGCGGGTCCGGTGCGTGGCCGGCGTGATAGTTGCCGGTCCCGGCCGAGTCGATTTCCAGACCCGCAAGCGGCTCGGCGCTGGCGAGCTGGCGCAGCACGGCTTCGGCGGTCGGTGAGCGGCAGATGTTTCCCAGGCACACAAACAGGATTCTCATGAGGGCCAAGTGTACACGGGCACCCCGCGGGTTCCAGCAGGGGTAGGCGTCGCTGACCGGGGTTTGCCGAGGTGCAAAGCAGGGCTGGCCCATGGCAGACTGATAGTTCGCAAACCCAACTAAAGGTTAAGTGCAATGGCTTTCAGCCGACTGTTTGAGCCCATCCTCATGGGTGAGCTCTCGCTGCCCAATCGCATCATCATGGCGCCGATGACCCG
>Ga0302324_100002815_pt1 | contig 39671 bp, 35 predicted proteins | sample Palsa_T0_1_FD_201949 | JGI IMG/M metagenome (GOLD analysis project Ga0302324, IMG submission 201949) | Peat permafrost microbial communities from Stordalen Mire near Abisko, Sweden - Palsa_T0_1 | ecosystem: Environmental > Terrestrial > Soil > Palsa > Peat permafrost | place: Sweden: Abisko...
GGGCGCGTGGAATCAGGGCTTATGGAATCAGGGCTTATGGAATCAGGGCTTATTGAAATTGCGGAAGCGCGGGTTCGTGCCGCCGGTGGTGCCGGCGCCGCTGGGCTTGCCCTGCGGCCGCGGCTGCAGTCGTGACTCGATCACCGGCGCCGGCGGCAGCGGCGCCCTCGGGACCGCGGCGGAAGGCTGGGCGCCGCCCGGCTGGTTGCCGCTATGCGACGATGAGGGTAGCGGTGCTGACAATCTCGATGCGCTTTGCGCGCGTACCGGGCGCATGCCGACCGACACGTTCAGGTGTCGCTGCTCGCCCGGCTGCAGTACTCCAACCCCGATCACCTGGCGCGCCAGCTGCTGGTCGCGCTCGTCACGGATATCGAGCACGACGAAATATTCACACGGCTCGGTGCTGACCTTGTGGGAAATGTTGCCGTCGACGCTCAGCGCGGTATAGCCCGCATCGACGGTTGCAAGGCTGGCATCCGCGCTGAAGCGCAGGTGGTGGCGGCAGCCGGGACAGATCGCCGCGGTTTCCAGCACCGTCGCCTTGCAGTGCGGGCAGACGCGCGTGGCACCAGGCGAGCCCGAACGAATGCTGCTCATACCGAGCGCGGCGTCCCCTTGAATTCAACCGCACCGAGCTTGTCCTCCCAGCCGAACTCGACGTGTCCGCGCATGCGCGAGCCGGCGGCCACCGTGATCGAGGCGGCCTTGACGTCGCCGACGATAATGCCGGTGCTCAGCACATCGACCTGCTTGGCGGCTTCGATATTGCCCTGCAGCTCGCCGCCCACCACCACCACGCCGGCGCGTACCTGGCCTTCCAGCCGGGCACCCGCATCGATGCGGAAGTTGCCGTCCACCTGCACGTCACCCTTGAAGCGGCCGGCAATGCGCACATCACCCGAGCCGCTGATCTTGCCTTCGATGATCAGTTCGGCGGCAATCACCGATTCGACGCTGGCGGCGCGTGCTGAGCCGCTGCGACGGGCGGCATCGGCGCCGTGCTCGCCAGCCTTGTGCAGTTCCGTGACGGTGGTGGGGGCAGCCGATGCGGGGCTGCCACTGCCGGTAGGGCTCGGGGTCGAGCCGGGTTCCTTCCAAAGCGCCATGGGTAAATCCTCCAGATTGTTTTGCCGCGATTTCGAACGGGACACGGTACTGCCAAACCGGTCCGCGGCGCCAGTGTCGTAGGTCACAGACAGCGCAGTTCCACTGTAGGATCGGTGTGCATGGCAAATGTGAGCGATCGACCGCGGGCCAAATCGCTGCGACCACTACGGGCGCTATGGCCGTTCCTGGCCCCGCACTGGCTGCTGCTGGGCGGTGCGCTGCTGGCACTGCTGGTCGCGGCGGCCGCGATGCTGGCGTTGCCGGCGGCGCTGCGCCAGCTCATCGACCATGGCCTGTCGTCGGCCAATCCACGGGTGCTCAACGGCTATCTGGCCGGATTTCTGCTGGCCGCGGTCGCCTTTGGCATCTTTGCTGCACTGCGATTTTATCTGGTCACCTGGCTCGGGGAGCGCGTCGTCGCCGATCTGCGCGAGGCGGTCTACCGCCGGGTGGTGCGCATGGATCCGACTTTTTTCGAGGTTACCCGGACCGGCGAGGTGCTGTCGCGGCTGACCGCCGATACCACGCTGGTCCAGGCCATCGCCGGCGTGAATCTGTCGATCACGCTGCGCTCGGTGCTCAACCTGTGCGGCGCGCTGGTACTGCTGGCGCTCACCAGCGCCCGGCTCACGATCTGGATTCTGGCGCTGATGCCGATCGTGATCGTGCCGCTGATCGTGATCGGCAGACGGGTGCGCGGGCTGTCGCGCCGCGCCCAGGACCGGATCGCCGATAGCAGCAGCCTGGTGGATGAGACCCTCAATGCCATCCAGACGGTACAGGCCTTCACGATGGAGGAACTGCAGAGCCGGCGCTACGCCGAGGCCATTGAGCAAAGCTTTGTCGCCGCGATCCGGCGCAGCCGGGTGCGCGCGGTGATGACCGGAGTGGGGACCATGCTGGTTTTCAGCGGCATCACCTACGTGCTGTGGCTTGGGGCGCACGCGGTGCTCGGCCATGACATGACCTGGGGCCAGCTGAGCCAATTTTTTGTCTATGCGGCGATCGTCGGCACCTCGGCGGCCGCCCTGACCGAGATGTGGGGCGAGGTGCAGCGCGCGGCCGGAGCGATGGAGCGGCTCACGGAATTGCTGGCCGCGCAGCCGGCGATCGCGGCGCCTTCGCTGCCGCTGACGCTGCCGGCAAGGATGCGCGGCGATATCGCGTTCGAGCACGTGAATTTTCGCTATCCGTCGCGACCCGACATCCTGGCGCTCAACGATTACACGCTGGCGGTGCGTAGCGGTGAGACGGTCGCGGTGGTCGGGCCCTCAGGGGCCGGCAAGAGCACGACTTTTCAGCTGCTGCTGCGCTTCTATGACCCGGAGAGTGGCCGCATCACGATCGATGGCAGCGACCTCCGGCGCCTTCGGCCCGAGGAGCTGCGCCGGCAGATCGGCTTCGTGCCGCAGGACACGGTGCTGTTCGGCGCCAGCGCGCGCGACAATATCGGCTATGGCCGCCCCGGATCCTCGGATGCGCAGATCGAGGCTGCGGCGCGCGCTGCCGCGGCCGACCAGTTCGTGCGCGAATTGCCGGCCGGCTATGACACTTTCCTGGGCGAGCGCGGCACGCGCCTGTCGGGCGGGCAGCGCCAGCGCATTGCGATCGCGCGCGCGATACTGAAAAATCCGCCGATCCTGCTGCTCGATGAGGCCACCAGCGCGCTCGATGCGGAATCGGAGCGGCTGGTGCAGGCCGCGCTCGGCGAGCTGATGCGCGATCGCAGTACGCTGGTGATTGCGCATCGCCTGGCGACGGTGCTCAAGGCCGACCGTATCGTGGTGCTGGAGGCCGGCCGCGTGGTCGCTGTGGGTACGCACGGACAGCTGATGCGCTCGAGTCCGCTGTATGCGCGGGTCGCGGCGCTGCAGTTTGGCGCCGCGCAGGAGGCGCTGGCGCGATAAGCGATCACCCGCACGATGCCGTGGTTGCTAGCCGCCGTCCGGCACCTCGGCGGCCAGCACCGCCGCCGGCAGGTCGGCGAACAGATCGGCGGCGCCCAGCTGCCCGATCCCGGGTGGCAGCGTGCGGCCCGTCAGCAGCTCGCGCCAACGCAGGCGGCACAGTATCTCGGGCAGCAGCAGCGCCGTGTCGGCGTCGAACTGCTGTGGTTGCCGCCCGCGCGGGCCGCGTGCCACGGCCACGATCAGGCTGCGCGGGCCGCGTGTGCGCGCAAAGCCGCACAGCTCATCCGCGTGCCTACCCTGCGCCGCCAACGGCTGATAGTCGCCCTCGGCGTACAGCTCCGGGAATTCGCGCCGCTGGTGCAGCAGGGTCATGGTCGTCGCCAGCTTGATGCGGCCGTCTTGCCAGTGGGCCCACAGCCGGCGCATGCAGGCGAGGCGGTCCGCCGCGAGCTCTGCCTCAAGCTGCCCGAGCATGCGATCACGCAGCGCATAGTCCACCGGGCGGCGGTTGTCGGGATCCACCAGCGACAGGTCCCACAGCTCGCAGCCGTTATAGATGTCGGGAACACCGGGCGCGGTGAGTTTGATGACCGTCTGTATCAGGCTGTTGTGCGCCCCGGAGGCGGCCAGGCGGCGGGCGAATGGCAGGAATGCGGCGAAGAAGGCGAGCGCGCGGCCGCCGGTCAGCGCCGCATCGATCAGGCCGGTCATTGCTTCTTCATAGTCGGCAATCGGAAATGACCATCCGGTATGTACCCGCGCCTCGCGCATGGATTTCAGCATGGTCTGGCGGATGCGCTCGGCATACGGTTCCAGCCGCGGATCATCCGCGGATTCCAGCTGCAGCAGCTCGCACGGCCAGCTGCCGGCCAGCAGCTGGTACAGCAGGTACTCGTCGTTGCGATCGGGCCGCAGCCCGGCCTCGGGCGGCCCCGGTGGACCTCGCAGGATGCGCGTCCACACCGGCAGCTGCCGCGCCCAGTCATCGGCGTGCTCCGACAGCGCAGCAAGCCGCGCGCGGGTATCCTCGCCGCGCTTGGTGTCGTGCGTCGCGGTGGCGAGCATCGCGTGCGGCCAGGACTGCGCGCGCTGCTGGCAGGCCTTGTGGAAGGCGGCGACCGTGCCGCCGAAGCGCTCGGGATCGCCGCCGACCTCGTTCAGCGCGATGAAGCGGTTATAGCGGTAGAACGCCGTGTCCTCCAGGCCCTTGGCAACCACCGGGCCGCTGTATTGCTGCAGCCGCATCGCACAGCGCAGTAGCGACTGGCGCGAGAAGCCGCTGCGCGGTTGCTGCAGCAGGTCGCCGGTCAGCACCTGCTCCAGGAAGGTGAAAGCGCTGGCGTCGATCTCGGTCTCATTGCGCCGCGCCTGCGCCAGCGCCCAGCTGAGGTAGCGCCGGTCGGCTTCATCCAGCTCGCCATTGCTGTCGATGTAGGTGCGATACACCGGAAAGCAGGCGATCAGCTCCTTGATCGCACGGCGCAGCAGGTCGCGGGTGAAGTCGGCGGTGCGCGGGCTCTGGCGCGCCAGTCGCGCCATATCGCGCGCCAGCACATTGAGCTCGCTGGCCATCTCGTTGTCCATGATGTGCAGCTTGCACTGGCGCGCGATCTCGGCGAATGGGCGCTGCTCGCCGGTGAACTCGCTGTAGCAGCGGCTGAGCTCGGCGGCGGCGTTGCTGTCGATCAGCAACGCCAGCACCTGGTTGAGAAAGTCATAGCCGGTGGTGCCATCGACCGGCCAGTCAGCGCGCAGTCGCTCGTGCGGCGATAGGATCTTCTCGACTACCAGGTAGAAGTGGCGGCCCGCGCGCCTTGCGGTCAGCCGCCGCTGCAGCCGGCGCAGGTACGCCCTGGGATCGAACAGGCCGTCAATGTGATCGATACGCACGCCATCGATCACGCCATCCTTGACCAGCCGCAGCAGCCGGTGGTGGACGTGCTCGAAAACTTCGACCACCTCGGTGCGCAGCCCCGCCAGATCGTTGATGTTGAAGAAGCGCCGGTAGTTGATGTCGTCCGCCGCCACGCGAAAATAGGCGACGCGCCAGTGCTGCTGCGCAATCAGCTCATCCAGCTCGCGCCAGCTGGAGCTGTCCCCGGCGCGGCCTTCGTAGCGGCTGAGCGCAAAGCGCAGCGCCTCGCGCACATCGGCGCGCTGCGCCACCAGTGCCGCAAGCTGCGTCTTGAATTCCGCCGCGCGCTGCGGCATCTGTTGCCGCCAGTTCGGCAGCCAGTCGAACGCATCGGCCAGCTGCTCGAGCTGCAGCTGACCGTCGCCGAGGATGCGTGCATAGTGCGGCGGTGAGATTGGCAGCTTGTGCGTGCCGTAGGCCCAGACCGCAAAGCTGCCTTCCTGGGCATCGAATTGCAGCCGCAGCGCGCCGCGTTCCAGTTCGATTCCGTACTGATCACCGAGCACCGGAACCAGTATCTTGTTGTGCAGGTAGCGCCGCTCCGGATCCCAGTCGATGTCGAACCAGCCGGCATGTGCCGCCTCCGCGCCCCATTCGAGCACGTCGAGCCACAGCGGGTTGTCAGCACCGCCCACGCCCATGTGATTGGGCACGAAGTCCACGATCTGGCCGAGCGCGTGTTGCTTGAACTGCTGGCACATGTGCGCGAAGGCACCATCGTCGCCCAGTTCCGGATTCAACTGCCGGTGATCGAAGATGTCGTAGCCGTGGGTGCTGCCGGCGCGCGCCTTGAAGTAGGGCGACAGGTAGGCGTGGCTGATGCCCAGCCGCTCAAGATACGGCGTCAGCTGCGCCACGGCCTGGAAGCCGAAGCCCCGTTGCAGCTGCAGGCGGTAGGTGGCGCGTGGAATCATGGCGACTGGCCGGTGTACTGCGCCGTCAGGCGTGCTGCGCCGTCAGGCGTGCTGTGCCGTCAGGCGTGCTGCGCCGTCAGACGCGCAGCGTCCAACGCAGGCTCCAGGGGGAGAATGTCCCGGCGGCGTCTACCGCGCCCTGCTGCCACAGCAGCACGCCGCGCTCGGCCGGAAATCCCGGCGTGCTGCGCGCCGACAGGTTCGCCATCAGCGTCAGCTCGGCGCCGTCGGCCGCCCGCCAGCGCACCACCAGCGCGCCATCGTCGATGATGCTGAATTCACCGGCCTGTACCAGCCCCGGCAGCAGCGGCACGATGTGCCGCCGGCGTACCGCGAGCAAATCGCGGTACCAGCGCAGCGTCGCGGCATGTACCGGCTCGGCCAGCCGTTCCCAGTCGAGCTTGCTGTCGTCAAAGGTCTGTAGCGCCAGCGGATCGGGAATGCTGCCGCGCCCGGCGGCGTCGCGAAACGCCTCGAAGCGCGCGAACTCCTGGCGCCTGCCGTCGCGTACCGCCTCGCCAAGCTCGCCGGCGAAGTCGCAAAAGAACTGAAACGGACGGCGGCTGTGCCATTCCTCGCCCATGAACAGCAGCGGAATCTGCGGCAGCAGCAGGTACAGCGCAGTCACGGCGCGCAGCGCCGCCGGATCCGCCAGCGCGCTGATGCGCTCGCCGCGCGCGCGATTGCCGACCTGGTCGTGGTTCTGCAGAAAGGCGACGAATGCGGACGGCGGCAGGTGCGCGCTCGACTCGCCGCGCTCGCTGCCGCGATAGGGCATCCATTCGCCCTGGAATGCAAAACCCTGCGCAAGCGCTCGACCCAGCCGCTCGGTATGGCCGAGGTAGTCGGCGTAGTAGCCCTCGGCTTCCCCGCTGGCGGCGACGTGCAGCACGTGATGCACATCGTCGTTCCATTGTGCGTCGTACAGCCGCGTGTGGCCCGCGCCATCGCGCTGCAGCCAGCGCGCCTGGTTATGCTCATTCTCCACGATCAGGTGCGCGCTGCGCGGCAGTGCCGCGCTGCGCACACGCTGCGCCAGCTGCTCCAGGATATGCAGCGGGCTGTCGTCTACCAGCGCATGCACCGCATCCAGGCGCAGTCCATCCAGATGAAATTCCTCCAGCCAGTAGAGCGCGTTATGGATGAAGAACTCGCGTACCGTATCGGCGCCGTCGGCGTCGAAGTTGATCGCCGCGCCCCACGGAGTCTGGTGGCGGGGATTGAAGAACTGCGGCGCGTACAGCGACAGGTAGTTGCCTTCGGGTCCGAAGTGGTTGTAGACCACGTCCAGAATCACCATCAGCCCACGCTGGTGCGCCGCGTCCACCAGCGCCTTGAGGTGTTCCGGACGGCCGTAGCTCGAGTCGGGCGCAAACGGCAACACGCCGTCGTAGCCCCAATTGCGTCGGCCGGGAAAATCCGCCACCGGCATCAGCTCGAGCACCGTGACACCCAGCGCCACCAGGTGGTCCAGGCGCTCGATCGCGGCAAGGAAGCTGCCAGCGGAGGTGAAGCTGCCTACATGCAGTTCGTAGATGACCGAGGCGTTCCAGGGGCGGCCGTGCCAGTCGTGGTCACGCCAGGTATAGGCCTGCGGATCGATCACCTCGCTCGGGCCGTGCACGTCGTCGGGCTGGAAGCGCGAGGCGGGATCGGGCACCGGAAAGCCATCGGGCAGGATGAACCGGTAGCGCGAGCCGGGACCGACGCGATCGGTCGTCAGGCGGTGCCAGCCGTCGGCTTCCGGGTTCATCGCTACCGGAGTGGCCGCGTCATCGAATTCGATCTTGATGCGCTCGTGGCTTGGCGCCCAAATACAGAAACGTACGCCGCCCCCGGGCTGAAACTCAGCGCCGTAGGGCATGAGGTGCCGGCTCGTGCGGGGGACGGGATTGCGAGCAACAGAAGTCAATACCGGGCCTCCAGACGTTGCCGCTACTGCCGCAACTCGGTAAGCGCGACATCATAGCTTCTAGCGCCTGGAAAGCGTGTTTGGCGAATCCTTCAGAAGCACTGGCTGCCCCGCCGGACTCTCCTTGAGGCGTTCGGCGATCGCGTACAGCTCGCGCTCCACGGTGACCCGCACGCCGCCGGGCTGTCGCATCGCATCGCGGATCTCGCGCTGACGACTCAGTAGTTGCTGCAGATCAAACTGGGGCTCCATCTTCCGGCGACCTCGATCGGCTATTCCTGGAGAGCAGCATGCGGCCAGCGGCCGCACATACCTAGCCGCGCATGGCTCACCCGTCCGTCAGACGGTTCCGACTGCGCCAATCCCGAAAACAGCAGAAAGCTTCCGGCTGGCTTGGGCTTACGCTTGCGGCAGCGACGCCGGATGCTAGAATCGCGCGCCTCGTGGGGCGGTAGCTCAGTTGGGAGAGCGTCGCGTTCGCAATGCGAAGGTCGAGGGTTCGATCCCCTTCCGCTCCACCAATCCTTTCTTGTCGGGCACGCGCCCGGCGCCGACAGCGCCGGGCCGCCTTCCGGAAAGTGCTAGGTCTTGATCTTCGAGATCTTCGAACCGTCAAATGACAGGTCGCCGAGCAGGCCTTTGTTGGCAAACATGAATCCAAGAATCGGCTTCTGCTGCGTCTGCATATCGTAGCTGCCGTTGGCGCTGGAAGAGACCACCGTGATGCCGGCGTCGGCGCCAATCGACCAGCCGTCGCTGGCGACGAAATGGTCCAGGGCTTCGTGGGTCATGAACATGATGATTTCGCTGTGCTTGGCCAGCCCGAGCGTCAACCCGACCGAGGCGGCGCCCACGCTATAGTAGCCGACAGTCTTGCCGTTGACCTGCAGCGCGCCTTCACCGAACTCACCGCCAATGCCGATGCCGCCCTTGGTGACGCGCGGAAACACCAGCATGCCGGCGGCCTTCTGGCCCAGGCTCAGGTTGGCTGGATTGATATTGTTGAAACGCTGCACGGTCACGGACACGCGGTGGTCGATCTGCATTTCGGTGGCGGCCAGTGACGTCGCGCTCGTGCCCAGGGCAACGATTGCGAGGCCGGTGCTGGCCAGGATGATTTTCATGTTCATAAGTGGTCTCTTTATGTTGAGTGGCTCGGGACAGTGGGACCGGATCGCGCAGGATCGCGGACCCAAGGTGGCCGCGGCCATGCCGCAGGCCGATTCAATCCAGCCGCAAGCTTAGCGGCGCTGCCAGCCACGGTCTGTGCGCCAACGTACGCCGGCGCGATACCCTGCGTGCGTGTCACCAAACCGGGTGTCGAACCTGTTATGTCAACCAGTTGCATTGCGGCGCGCCTGCTGATCGCCCCTTAAGTACGCCAACGCACCGACCGGCATCGGCATTTGCGGCAACACTGGCTGCTCAACGCGAAGCTGCGCCGATCAGGCGCGGCTTCGACCCATGTTCCAGGAGAAGCCAAGATGACCCGGATATATGACCGTACCCGCCGCCTGCGTAGACCTGCGGCGTTATTTTTCGGACTAGGGGGCGCGTTGCTGATCGCGGCCTGTGCGTCCACGCCGCCTGCGCCGGATGTCGCGCTGAGTTCGGCCAAGCAGGCCATTGCCGTTGCCGACCAGGAACGTGTCGCCGATGCGTCCTCCCCGCCGCTGAGTGAAGCGCGCGACAAGCTCGCCGCGGCGCAAACCGCCGTGACCGACAAGCGCATGGTGGACGCTGATCGGCTGGCGCGCGAATCGCGCGTTGACGCGGAGCTGGCCACTGCGCAGAGCCAGGCAGCCAAGGCCCAGGCCGTCAACGACGAGATGATCAAGAGCACCCAGACGCTGAGCGACGAAATGCAGCGCAATTCAGGAGCCAAGCAATGAACACGCCGGTATCAAATCGCATCATTCTCATTGCGGCTGCCGCAGCCGCGGTGCTACTGGCCGCCTGCGCCAGCGCCCCGGTCGAACCGGAGGGCGCGGCCGCGCTGCGCGCCCGCCTGACGCAATTGCAGAGCGACCCGCAGCTGGGCGGTCGGGCGCCGCTGGCGATGGAACAGGCCAATATCGCCGTCACGGAAGCCGAAAAGCCGGAACTCGACCAGGCGCTGTCTGACCATCGCCTGTTCATGGCTGATCGCAAAATCTCGATTGCCCAGGCCGAGGCGCAAAGCCGGCTCGCGGTCGATCAGCGCAAGGCGCTGGCCGATCAGCGCGAAGCCATGCGGCTGCAGGAGCGCACCCAGGAGGCTGATTCTGCCAATCGTCGCGCCAACATGGCGCAGGCCAACGCCAACAACCAGAAGATGATGGCCGATGCGGCCAACAGTCGGGCCGCCGCCGCACAAGCCGATGCCGCCGCCGCTCAAGCCGATGCCAGCGATCAGGCGCAACAGGCGGATTCCGCGCGCGCTGCCGCTGAAGAACTGCAGAAGCAGATCGACGGTCTGCAGGCACGCGTCACCGATCGTGGGCTGGTGCTGACACTGGGCGACGTACTGTTCTCCAGCGGCAGCGCCGAGCTGAATTCCGGTGGCGATGCCCACCTCGGAAAGCTGGCCGTGTTCCTGAACAAGTACATGGATCGCACTGCAATGATCGAGGGCCACACCGACAGCATCGGTGGCGAGGACTACAATCTCGGCCTCTCGCAGCGACGTGCCAGCGCGGTCAAGTCTTACCTGGTCAACGAGGGTATCGACTCCTCGCGACTGAGCGCCTCGGGTAAGGGCAAGGACGATCCGGTCGCTGACAACAGCACAGCCACCGGCCGCCAGCAGAACCGCCGTGTCGAGGTGATTATCCAGAACAGTCGGGTGAGCTCACGATAAGGAAGGTGCGCGCGCGATAAAAATGGTGCGCGCGCGATAAAATTTACACGGTCGGGGCAGCGACTCGCGCTGTCCCGACGCTGTGTGCGAATGCGCACACAGCGACGTATCGCGGATGTACAGTAGTCACATGGCAACTGGCAGACGGTCCATGGCTAAAGCGAAGACGCCGGCGGCGGCGGTCGCGCCAACCCGCGCCAGCGCTGCGGCGCGCGCCGCCCCTGCGGCTCACGCACTCACCGTCGCGCACCAGGCGGCCGCGGCCAGCCTGCGCCACGCGCCGCGCCAGAACCATCTGCTGGGCGCACTGCCCACGAACGCCTACGAGCGCGTTGCCCCGCACCTGGAGCTGGTGCAGCTCAACCTGGGCGATGTGCTGTATGAGCCGGGGATCCAGCTGCGCTACGTCTATTTTCCGACCACGGCGATCGTGTCGTTGCTGTATGTGATGGAGAACGGCGCCTCGGCTGAAATTGCGATCGTCGGCAACGAGGGAATCCTCGGCATTTCCCTGTTCATGGGCGGTGAGACCACGCCCAGCCGCGCCGTGGTGCAAAGCGCAGGCCATGGCTATCGTTTGCGGGCGCAATACCTGAAGGATGAATTCGGCCGATCCGGCCCGTTCCTGCACCTGCTGCTGCGCTACACCCAGGCGCTGATCACGCAGATGGCGCAAACGGCGGTGTGCAACCGGCACCACTCGGTGGACCAGCAGTTGTGCCGCTGGCTGCTGTTGAGCCTGGACCGCCTGTCGAGCACCGAATTGTCGATGACACAGGAATTGATCGCCAACATGCTCGGTGTGCGTCGCGAAGGGGTCACCGAGGCCGCCGGCAAGCTGCAGCAGGCCGGCCTGATTCACTATCGTCGCGGAAAGATCACGGTCATCGACCGCTCGCGCCTGCAGGAGCGCTGCTGCGAGTGCTACCAGGTGGTCAAGACCGAGTTCGATCGCCTGCTGCCATACGCCGCGGCTTAGGCCTCGGCAAACTGCCCCGTTCCGGACCGTGGTGCACCGCGTCGTGGTGCATTGTCATCGGCCCGCAATAAACGCGTATGTGCGCTAACGCGCAGACCCGGTTGCGCCGGACCCTTAGGGTTGGGCGATGATGTTGTCGACGTTGCACAGTTCCGCAGGCAACCGCTTGCTGTCGGCGCTGCCGAATTCAGATCGGCGGCGCATCGTGGCCAACTGCGAGTTGGTCGAGTTGGCGCCGGCCGATGTGCTGTATGCCGCATGGGAGCCGCACGCCTGCATCTATTTTCCCACCACGAGTTTCATCTCGCTGAGTATCCCGCACGGCGATTCCGCGGCCTTCGAGGTGGGGCTGGTCGGACGCGAGGGCATGCTGGGGATGGCGCTGGTGCTCGACGGCGAGGTATCGCCGGAGCGCGCCGTGGTGCAGGGTGCCGGAGCCGCGCTGCGGCTGGACGCCGCACCATTGAAGAGCGAACTGCGGCGCAGCGCCGCACTGCGGGGCGAGATCGATCGCTACGTGCACATCCGCATGAGCCAGCTGGCCCAGTCCGCGATCTGCGCACACTTCCATCTGCTGGAAGCCCGGCTGGCGCGCCGATTGCTGATGACCCAGGATCGTGCCGGCGCCAATAGTTTCACCGTGACGCAGGAGGTGCTGGCCTCGAAGCTCGGCGTGCGTCGGGTCGGCGTCACCAAGGCCGCCAGCGCATTGCAGCGACGCCGGCTGATCCATTACAGCCGCGGCGACATCACCGTGCTGGACCGGCGCGGACTGATGGCGGCCTCGTGCCGCTGCTACAAGGTGGACCGGGAATCCTATGATCGGATCAGCCGCCAGTGACATGACCTGAAGTCTGCGGCACTCGCGCGCGTCCGGGGCGCGTGCCCGGGGCGCGTGCCAGGAGGGCGTGCCAGGAGGGCGTGCCAGGGGGATGTGCGCTATTATCGGGCCCATGGTCGCGCAATGTTCGATACCGAACAGTCGGTAGGGTCATCTACTGGCAAACTGCGCTGACACGATTATTGGCCACAGGGGCATTATTAGCCACAGGGGCCGAGCTCACCGCACAATACCGAGGTTTCGTTTTACGCTGCACCAATTCCTCCGCGGCCATCGCACCAAGCTGATCGAGCGCTGCCGGGCGACATCCGTTCATCGGTTCGCACCCAAGGCGACTGATGAGCCGTTGGCCTATGGGATACCGCTGTTTCTGGATCAGATCATCAAGACGCTCGAGATGGAGCAGAGCTCGGAGCCGATGAGCAGCCGCCGGGTGTCCGGCGCCGCCGGTGGTGGCAAGGTGGCGCTGTCGGAGATCGGAATATCGGCCCGCCGGCACGGCCAGGAGCTGCTGCGGCACGGCTACACGTTCGACCGGGTGGTGCATGATTATGGTGACTTGTGCCAGGCGATCACCGACCTGGCGGTCGAAGAAAACATACCGATCAAGGTCGATGAATTCCGCACCCTCAATCGCTGCCTGGATAACGCCATCGCCGATTCGGTGACCGAATTTGCCTATGAGCGCGACCTGCTGGTGGCAGACCGCGACGCCGATGCATTCCACGAGCGGCTGGGCGTCTTCGCGCATGAGCTGCGTAATCTGATCACGACCGCCTCGCAGGCGGTGGGCGTGATCCGCACCGGCCAGGTCGGGCTGTCGGGACCTACCGGCGCGGTGCTTGATCGTTGCCTGATCGGGCTGCGTAACCTGGTGGATCGCTCGCTGGCGGATGTGCGACTCAGGAGCGCCATTCCGGCTCGCGGCCGACTCATCAGCCTGGCCGACTTCATCGCCGATCTGGCCGTAGCGGCGCAGCTGGAGGCACAGGCGCACCACTGCACGCTGTCAGTGGCACGGGTCGATACCGGTCTGGCGGTGGACGCGGATCGCGACATATTGTTCTCGGCGGCCGGTAACCTGCTGCAGAACGCGTTCAAGTTCACCAAGCCGCGCACCGAAGTGGTGTTGAACGCCTATGCGACCTCAGACCGCATCCTCATCGATGTCGAGGACAACTGCGGCGGCCTGCCGCAGGGCGACGCGGAACGGCTATTCCGGCCGTTCACGCAGGGCGGCGCGAACAAGACCGGCATCGGGCTGGGGTTGTCGATCAGTCGGCGCAGCGTCGAGGCCACCCACGGCGTCCTGAGCGTACGCGACGTGCCGGGCAAAGGCTGCGTGTTCACCATCGACCTGCCGCGGCACCTGCTGGGCGCGACCTCCTTTACGGTCTAGCGTGCCCGGCCGCTTGCTGGCCGCGCTTGCCCGCCTTACGTTCGCCAGCGTACCGACCACTGCCGCGGATACGCGCAGGCTGGCAGCATCACTTCGGGGAGCTCTTTCATGTGTCATGAGGCGATCGTAGGGTGACGGCGCTGCGCCGTGTGGCATTCATCGGCAACTCGCTTCCACGCCGCTGCGGGATCGCCACCTTCACGACCGATCTGCAACAGGCGGTGACGCGGCTGCCGGCTCCCGTGGAAACAGTCATCGTGGCGATGACCGACCATGACTACGCCTACGACTACCCTGCCGCGGTGCGCTGCCAGATCAACGACGGCCGGCTTCCGGAGTATGAGCGCGCCGCCAGCTTCCTGAACGCGGGTCAGTACGACGTGGTGTCCCTGCAGCACGAATTCGGAATCTTCGGCGGGGAGGCGGGCGGCCATATCATGGCGTTGCTGTCGCGGCTGACCATGCCGGTGGTCACCACGCTGCATACCGTGCTGTCGCAGCCGACCACGGTGCAGCGCCACGTGATCGACCGGATCGTTGCCGCCTCCGCGCGCGTGATCGTCATGGCCGAGAAGGGCAGGGAGCTGCTGCGCACCGTCTACCGTGTGCCGGCCGACAAGATCGAAGTCATCGCGCACGGTACTCCCGATGTGGCTTTCGTCGAGCCCGACGAGGCGAAAGTGGCCAACGGCTTCGCCGGGCGATGCGTGATCCTGACCTTCGGTCTGCTGTCTCCGAGCAAGGGCATCGAAGTCATGATCGATGCGATGCCCGCCATTCTGAAAAGCCGGGCCGATGCCGTCTACGTGGTACTCGGAGCGACCCATCCGAACCTGGTGCGCGATCGGGGCGAGGCCTATCGCGAAGGCCTGGTGGCGCGGGTGCTGGCGCTGGGCATCGCCGACCACGTCGTGTTCCTGGATCAATTCGTCGATCAGGCGACACTGCTCGGCTTCATCTCGATGTGCGATGTCTATGCGACGCCTTACCTGAATGAGGCGCAGATGACCTCGGGTACGCTCGCCTACAGCTTCGGCCTGGGCAAGGCGGTGGTATCCACGCCCTACTGGCACGCGCGCGAATTGCTGGCCGACGGGCGCGGCGTGCTGGTGCCGTTCGGCGATGCCACGGTCATCGGCGCGGAGATCGCGGCGTTACTGACCGACGATGCGCGCCGATCCGCGATGCGCCGGCGCGCCTACGAGAGCAGCCGGCCGATGATCTGGCCGCGCATTGCGGAGCGCTACCTGGGTGCCTTCGAAGGCGCGCGTCGGGTACATGGGCTGCGTTTGGTGGCGCGCGCGGGCAGCAGCGAGCCGGCGCGCGAGGTGCAGGCCGTGCCGGCGATGCAGCTCGGACATTTCCTGTCGCTGTGCGATGACACCGGGCTGTTCCAGCATGCGTTGCATTGCGTGCCGGATCGCTCGCATGGCTATTGCATCGACGATAATGCGCGGGCGATGCTGGTGGCCTGCGCGCTGGCCAAACCGGGCGAGCACTCCCTGTCCGAACCCCTGACGCGGCGCTTCGCCGCCTTCATCGAGCACGCCTGGAATCGCGACACCATGCGGTTTCGCAACTTCATGGGCTTCGATCGGCGCTGGCTCGAGGAACTCGGTTCGGAGGACAGCCACGGGCGCGCGCTCTGGGCGTTGGGCGAATGCGCACACAGCGGACCCAATCCGTCGCTGCAGCGCTGGGCCGCAGCGCTGTTTGTCGAGGCGCTGCCGGCGGTGGAGCGCTTTCGCTCTCCCAGGGCGTGGAGTTTCACGCTGCTCGGCCTTGACGCCTACTGCGCCGCGGTCGCGGAAGACTCGGGTGCCAGGCGCCTGCGCGGCCTGCTCGCCAGTCGCCTGATCGCGATCCTGGCTGCTGTCGAGACTCGCGACTGGCAGTGGTTCGAGGAAGGGCTCGCGTACGACAATGCACGACTGCCGCAGGCGCTGATTGTCACTGGGCGCTCAACCGGAACACCGGCCTATGTGAGCGCCGGGTTGCGATCGCTGCGCTGGCTGATGACACTGCAGACGACGCCGGCCGGCCTGTTCAGGCCGATTGGCTCGCACAGCTTTGGCGCCCGGCGCACGCCGCCGCTGGCCTTCGACCAGCAGCCGCTGGAGGCCACCGCGTCGATCTCGGCCTGCCTGGCAGCGTGGCGCGCCGACGGCGATCCGGCATGGAAATCCGAGGCCACGCGCGCCTTCGGCTGGTTTTTCGGCGGCAACGATCTGTCAGTGACGCTGGTGGATCTGGAAACCGGTAGCTGCTGCGACGGACTGCATCCGGATCGCGCCAACGAGAATCGCGGTGGCGAATCGGTGGTCTCCTACCTGCTGAGCCTGGCGGAGATGCGCCAGCTGGCGCGCCTCGGCGATGAGCGCAGGAGCACGCTGACCGCGGATATGGCCGCCAGCGCCTGAGCGCAGCCCCTGTGTCACCCTCTACCTTCCTGAACCGCCAGGTGCTGTACCTGCGTCCCGATCCGACCAGGGTGGTGGTGCGGCCGTTCAAGCTTGCGGCCGAACCGCGCGGGCTGCGCAAGACCGACCGGACGCGGGCCAATCACATCGTCGATCGCGTACTGGCGCTCGAGCAGCAGAGCGCGCGCGCGCACCTGGACGAGGTGCTGGAGAACTTCCAGGGCCGCCACCGGAACCTGCTGGCGACTTTCGAGGCGCGCGCCGATGACATGGAGTTCGCATTCGTCGCCCACACGGCCTTCACCAAGACGCAGCGCCAGCTGATCGGCGCCTACTTCCTGCTCGAGTATTCGTTCGAGGCGGCAGCGCTGTTCAATCCGAGCATCGTCGCCCATCCGGATCAAGCGGGCGTGCCGCAAGGTGCGCGCCGCTTCATCCTGAGCCTGCGGGCAGTGGGCGAAGGGCATGTCTCGTCGCTGACGTTTCGTTCCGGGATCATTGCCGCGGATGGCAGCGTGACCGTGGATGCGACTGCGCGGCTGGCCTCCATTCCGCGACTGCAGCAGCACCGCGATCCGGGCGGGGCCGCCGATTGCATCGACCTGGTGTTCCCCCCCGACCTGGATATCAGCGAGCGTGTGATCTTCCCGATCACCGAGGCGCAGTCGAATGGCATCGAGGATGCGCGCTTTGTCGAGTTCGACGACGACGGCAGGAAGATCTTCTATGCGACCTACACCGCCTACAGTGGCCGGGCGATCCGCTCGGAGCTGATCGAGACCACCGACTTCCTGTCGTTCCGCATGACGCCGCTGACCGGCAGCGCCGCGCGCAACAAGGGCATGGCGCTGTTTCCGAGGAAGATCAACGGCCGCTACGCGATGATCGGCCGCCAGGACAACGAGAACCTGTATCTGATCTACTCGGACGATCTGCACAGCTGGGGTGAGGGCGAGATTTTCCTGCGACCCGAATTCCCCTGGGAATTCGTGCAGATCGGCAATTGCGGCTCGCCGATCGAGCTCGACGAGGGCTGGCTGCTGCTGACCCATGGCGTCGGGCCGGTGCGCAAATATTCGATCGGGGCGGCGCTGCTCGACAAGGCCGACCCCTCAAAGGTGCTGGCGCGCTCCTCCGAGCCGCTGCTGCGACCGGAACGCACCGAGCGCGAGGGCTACGTCCCAAATGTCGTCTATACCTGCGGCGCGATGCGCCACAACGGACGCATCATCCTGCCGTACGCGGTGTCCGATACCTATTCCAACTTCGCGACCATGCAGATTTCTGCGCTGATCGGTGCCATGGCCTTGAAACCGGGAGGGTCTTGAAACCGAAAGGCTAACGCGGCACTCTCGCCGCAGATGTTGAGCTTGCGGCAGATCTGGCGGCGGCTGGCCGAGCACCCACTGGCGCACGTGGGGCCCGGGCTCATCACCGGAGCCGCCGACGACGACCCGAGCGGCATCGCCACCTATTCGCAGGCCGGGGCGCAATTCGGCCTCAACATGCTGTGGACCATGGTGGTCTCATACCCGCTGATGGCCGCGGTGCAATCGATCTGCGCGCGCATCGGGCGCGTTACCGGCAGGGGACTGGCGGTCAACATCAAGCAGGCCTTTCCCGCCTGGGTACTGTTTACCGCCGTGGGGCTGCTGCTGGTGGCGAATACGATCAACATCGCGGCCGACGTGGCGACCATGGGCGATGTGCTGGCGCTGATGGTGGGCGGCAATCGTCATCTGCTGACCGTCGCGCTGGTGAGCGTCTCGCTCGCCACGCAGGTGTTCGTGCCCTACCACAGCTACGTCAAGCTGCTGAAGTGGCTGACCCTGTCGCTGCTGTCGTATGCGGCGGTGCTGTTCACGGTGCATGTGCCATGGTCGCAGGTGGCGCTGCGCACCGTGGCGCCCAGGCTCGGATTCGATGCGGCGACGGCGACCGTGGTGGTGGGCGTGTTTGGTACCACGATCAGTCCGTACCTGTTCTTCTGGCAGTGTTCCGAGGAAGTCGAGGAACTGCGCGCCCGGCGCGGCGATCGTGCGCTGATCGAAGACGCGACGGCGGCGCCGCGTGAGCTGCGCCGCATCCGCTGGGACACGTGGAGCGGGATGCTGTACTCGAACGTCACGGCATTTTTTATCATTCTGGCCACGGCGGTCACGCTGCACGTGGCCGGGGTGACCGATATCCAGAGCGCGGCTCAGGCCGCGGAGGCGCTGCGGCCACTGGCCGGGGACTTCGCCTTCTATCTGTTCGCGCTCGGCATCCTGGGCGTCGGCGCCGTCGGAGTTCCGGTGCTGGCCGGTTCAGCCGCCTATGCGATCGCCGAGGCGATGGACTGGCCCGGGGGGCTGGAGGCGCGGGCGCGGGATGCGCGCGGTTTCTACGGCGTGATCGCTGCCTCGATGATCGGCGGCCTCGGCCTGGGGTTCACCTCGATCAACCCGATCAAGGCGCTGTTCTACAGCGCGGTGATCAATGGTGTCGTGGCAGTGCCGCTGACGGTACTGATCGTGCTGCTCGCAAGCCGGCCGTCGGTGCTGGGCGCCTATACGGCCAGCCGCTCGTCGCTGGTGCTGGGCTGGATCACGGCGCTGCTGATGGCCTGTGCCTCGGTGGGCATGTTGCTTCCGGCTTGAGGTTCAGGGCGTCGGCTGATGGTTGGCCGGTTGGCGGCTTGCCGCTTCCCGCTGGCTCTCCATGATCTCGTACCAGATCGCGTTGAGTACGCCGAAGCACAGCGCCAGCCCGAGCCCCAGAATCCAGCTGAAATACCACATGGCTAATACACGCTGCCGTGCTTGCGCAGGTACTCAAGGGTGATCTTGCCGCGCAGCACGCGGAATACCCACGCCGTGTAGGCAAGCACGATCGGCAGCAGCACGATCACGCATAGCAGCATGATGGACAGCGTCCCGGCGCTGCTGGAGGCGTCCCACAGCGTGAGGCCCTGGTTCGGATCGGTCGAGGAGGGCATCAGGAACGGATACAGCCCGATGCCGGCGGTCAGGATCGTGGCCGCTACCGTGAGCCCACTCGACAGCAGCGCCGCGCCGGGTCGCCCGAAGTGCAGCAGCACGGCCGCGAGCGTCGCGGCCAGCAGCGCGAGCGACGGCGCGAGCCACAGGATGGCGTGACCGCGGTAGTTGTCGAGCCACGCTCCTGGCCGCAGCAGCACGGTCTTCAGCAGTGGACTGGACGGTCCCATGGGATCCGCGCCGCCGCCAATACGCTGGCCGTCAGGCCCGAGCGCGATCCAGGCGCCGGCGGCCGCAAACGCGATGACAAATACCAGCGCCGCCACCCGCCCCACGGCGGCCGCGCGCGCCGACATCGGCTCCCCGGCCTTGAACGCCGCGTAGCTGGCACCGTGCAGGGTCAGCATCGACAGGCTCACCACGCCTGCCAGCAGCGCGTAGGGCTGCAACAGATTGAAGAAGCCGCCGGTATAGACCGGGCGCATCAGTTCATCGAAATGAAACGGCAGCCCGAGGAACAGGTTGCCGAAGGCGATGCCGAACAGCAGCGCCGGCACCGCGCCGGCGAGCAGCAGCGTCCAGTCCCAGAAATTGCGCCAGCGCGGATCGGTGAGCTTGTTGCGAAAGGTGAATCCAACCGGCCGCACGATCAGCGCCATCAGTATCAGCAGCATCGCCAGGTAGAGGCTGGAGAACGAGGCGGCGTACAGCAGCGGCCAGGCGGCGAACACCGCGCCGCCGCCGAGGATGAACCAGACCTGGTTGCCCTCCCACACCGGCTCGATGCACTCGAGCACGGCGCGCCGCTCCTCCTCGGTACGCCCGATGAAGCGGAATATGACACCGACGCCCAGATCAAATCCGTCGGTGACCGCAAACCCGATCAGCAGCGTGCCGAGCAGCAGCCACCAGATCACGCGCAGGGTCTCGTAGTCGGGCATCGCGCGCTGCCTACAGCGCGACCGCGGGCACCGCGACCGCGGGCGCCGGCCAGTAACCCAGGCCGTCGGGTCCGCGACGGATCATCCGCACCATCAGGAAAGCCTCCACCGCCGCCAGCGCGGAATAGAACACGATGAAGCCGGTGAGCGAGGCGATCACATTGCCGGCGGAGCGGGTGGATACTCCCAGGAACGTGGGCAGCACGCCGTCGATCGCCCACGGCTGGCGGCCGTACTCGGCGACGATCCAGCCGAGTTCCGCGGCGACCCAAGGCAGTGGCAGGCTCAGGAACGCCATGCGCAGGAACCAGCGGTTCTGTTCGAAGCGATGCCGGGTCGACAGATAGATGGCGACCGCGAACAGCACGATGAAGAACAACCCGAGGCCGACCATGATCCGAAAGCACCAGAACAGTACCGGCACGTTCGGAACGGTAGACCACGCCGCCTGGTCGATCTGCGCCGCGCTGGCATCCGCCGGGTTGGCAACGTAGCGCAGCAGCAGCAGCCCATAGCCCAGATCCGCCTGGTGAGCCTGCAGCTGCGCCAGAGCCTCAGCGTCCGCAGGGTTGGCACGCAGCGCCTTGAGCGCGCTGTGCGCCTGGATGCCGCTGATGATGCGCACCCGGGCGCGCCCCACCAGTTCGTAGATTCCGGGCACCGGCTTGTCGATCGAGCGGGTCGCGATCAGGCCGAGCAGCCAGGGCAGCTTGACCTCCGCGTGCGTGGTGCGTGCCTGCACGTCCGGCAGGCCAAACACTGTGAACGATGCCGGCGGCTTTTCGGTCTGCCACTCCGCCTCGATCGCGGCGATCTTCATGCGCTGGTTCTCGCCCGCCACATAGCCGGACTCGTCCCCGAGCACCACCACCGACAGCGAGCAGGCCAATCCGAAACTCGCAGCCACGGCCATCGAGCGCTTGGCGACCTGGGTATTGCGCCCGCGCAGCAGGTACCAGGCGCTGATGGCCAGCACGAATATCGAGCCGACCACGTAACCGGCCGCCACGGCATGGACGAACTTCGCCTGCGCGACCGGGTTGAACAGTACGCTGCCGAATGAGCTCAGTTCCATGCGCATGGTCTGGTAGTTGAACTGCGCTCCGATCGGATTTTGCATCCAGGCGTTGGCGATCAGGATCCACAGCGCCGACAGGCTGGAGCCGAGTGCCACCAGCGAGGTGACCACCAGGTGCCCGATCTTCGACAGCCGCTCCCAGCCGAAGAAGAACAGGCCGACGAAGGTGGACTCCAGGAAGAACGCCATCAAGCCCTCGATCGCCAGCGGCGCGCCAAACACGTCCCCGACGTAGTGCGAGTAATAGGCCCAGTTGGTGCCGAACTGGAACTCCATCGTGATGCCGGTGGCTACGCCCATCGCGAAATTGATGCCGAACAGCAGTCCCCAGAATTTGGTCATGCGCTGCCAGATCTCGCGCCCGGTCATCACGTAGACCGCCTCCATGATGACCAGGATCATCGACAGGCCGAGTGTCAGCGGAACGAACAAAAAGTGGTACAGCGCGGTCAGCGCGAACTGCAGGCGCGACAGGCCGACCACGTCGAGGTCAATCACCAGGGGACTTCGAGTTGCCGGCTGACAGCCGAGGCATCGATCGCAGGCTGGTGCGCGGCGGAGAAAAACAGCAGCCACAGCGCTCCCAGGGCGGCAAACTTCAGCGCCAGCAGCCACGCCAGATCGCGCTGCAGGCGCCGACGATGACCGGCTCCGCGCTGGCGCGCCGGGGACAGGGACTGGATCGGGATGCCGCTCACGATGTCGCACTGTACTCCGGCGCGGCGCGCGAGTCGCGCTCAAAGCGCGGCGGTGTCTGACAGACCAGGTGCTTGCGGCCGCGTATGGTCGGGCAGCAATAACGGGAGACAACGCATGGATCTGCTGATCATCCTGATCGTGCTGCTGCTGCTGTTCGGCGGCGGCGGCGGACTGTACTGGGGTATGGGTGCAGGCTGGGGCATCGGTCCGCTCGGCCTGATCATCGCCGTGCTGGTGGTGGCCTACCTGCTGAACGGCTATCGCGGCCGACGCGGTCCGCGCCTGTAGCAGTCCGCGACTGCTCGCGGCGCGCAGCCCCAGCGCCGCTTCTGCTGGCGCTGTGGGCAGCATCCTACGGCGGGTGCCGCGCAGCGCCGATCGCGCCCGGACGGCGAGGCGTGCGAGGCTGTATTCCCTCGCGGCGAGCCGCATCAATCATCACATCAATCTTTCAGATTGAGATGGAGAATGGCATTGACTTACCAGGTTCGGACGTTTGATCTGTCGGGTGTACAGGGATTGTCGAAGAAGGCGATTGATCTGCACCTGGGGTTGTACAAGACCTATGTGGAATCGCTCAACAAGCTGCTGGAGCAGTCGCCGCAGCGACCGGGCGCTGCTGCCACCGCTGCTGCGACCGCTGCTGCCGCCGCCGCCCCGTTGGCACTCGACGGCTATAACCGCCGCTTCGCATTCGAATACAACGGCGTGACATTGCACGAGCTGTTCTTCGAACAGCTCGCCGGCAAGCGCCGCCAGCTGCCGGCGGACGGGGATTTCGCCGAGGCACTGCATGAGGAGCATGGCGATTTCGCCGGCTGGAAGGCTGCGATCGAGTCGCTCGCCAAGACGCGCGGTGTCGGCTGGGTGCTGACGCTGCGCGAGCACGGCCGGGAACGCCTGCACAACTGCTGGATCGACCTGCACCAGCTGAGCGTACCGGTCAACTGCGACGTGGTATTCGCACTGGATCTTTGGGAGCACGCCTACATGATCGACTTCACGCCGGCGCAGCGCGCCGACTACGTGAAGATCGTTCTCGACAACGTCGACTGGCCGGTGGTGGAGCAGCGCTGTGCGCCCGCCGCGGTGCGCGAGCCGGCGCACGCCTGACCGTTGGCGCGGGTAAAGGCGCGGCGGCAGTCAGCCGCCGCGCTCAACCGACTGCGATCACCTTGTGCTGGCTGACGTTTACCCCGTCACTGCTGGTGAGCCGTCGGAACACGACTACCGACAGCACGGTGAATGCGCCAAGCACCAGGAACGCCTGGTGCAGGCCGTGAATCAGCTCGGCCGGGTTGGATCGGACGCGATCCGGGACAAAGAACGCGGTCGCCAGTCCGGCAGCCGCGACACCGAAGCTCAGTGACATCTGCTGCGCGGTGCTGGCGATGGAACTGGCGTTGCTGGTCTGCTCATCGCTGATGTCGGCATACACCAGCGTGTTCATGCTGGAGTACTGCAGCGAGGTCAGCGCCCCGTAGCAGAACGCCTGCAGAGCAATCAGCCAGATCGGCGTGCGCACGCCGACGGTCGCAAACAGCAGCAGCATCAGGCCAAGCGCCACCGTATTCGACACCAACACGCTGCGGTAGCCGATGTGGGTGAGGATGCGGCGCAGCACGACTTTGGTGCTCATCGCCGCCAGCGCCTGCGGCATGATCAGCAGTCCGGACTGGATCGGGGTCAGACCCAGCCCGATCTGGTAGAGCAACGGCAGCAGGAACGGTACGCCGCCGATGCCGATGCGGGTAAAGAAGCTGCCGCTGACAGCAGCGGTAAAGGTGCGGATCCTGAACAGACCCAGCTGCAGCAGCGCAAATCGGGTGTGGGTGGCGTGCAGCGCGTAGCCTGCGAGCAGCGCCAGCGAGATGGCGAGCAGCCCGAGGATCTCGCGCACGCTCAGCGTATGTTCGCCGAAGATCTCCAGCACGTATGACAGCAGCGCGACACCGGAGCCGAACAAAATCAGCCCGACCAGATCGAGTGGCCTGATGGCGCTGGCGCGATAGTCAGGCAGATGCAGATACACCATCAGCAGGCCGACCAGGCCGATCGGTATATTGACGAAGAAAATGGCCCGCCAATGCAGGTAGCCGACGATCAGGCCGCCGGCGATGGGCCCGAGCATCGGTCCCACCAGCGCCGGTATCGCCACGAAGCTCATCGCGGCAATGAGTTCTGACCTGGCAAAGGTGCGCACCAGCGTGAGCCTGCCGACCGGCACCATCATCGCTCCGCCGCAGCCCTGCACGATGCGCGATGCCACCAGCCCATGAATGTCGCTCGACAGCCCGCACAGGCACGATCCGAGCGTGAACAGTCCGATCGCGCCGGCGAACACGCGCCGCGTTCCAAATCGGTCCGCCATCCAGCCGCTGATCGGAATGAATACCGCCAGGCTCAGCGTGTAGCTGGCCAGTACCGACTTCATGCTCAGCGGCGCGACCTTCAACGCATCGGCGATCACCGGCACCGCGGTGTTCAGGATCGTGGTGTCCAGCGATTCCATGAAAAACGCCACCGCCACCAGCCAGGGCAGCAGGCGCTTGGCCGACGTGGTTGGCTTGTGAGGCATGACGAGCGTGCCGCCGCGCGAGACTCGGATGCTACTGGGGCGTTGCTACTTGGGCGCCGGCCCCTGGGTGACGCGCACCAGATCGTCGGGGCGCAGCCATTTTTTGAACGCCGCCTGCACCTCGAGCGGCTGCAGCGCGATGTAGCGGCGCGCCGCGCTGATCGGTTCATCGAGCGGCAGGTTCAGGTCGCGCCGATGGATGAAACCGAGCGCGATGTCGTCGATGCTCGCCTCACCCAGCGGAATGCGCCGCAGCAGCAGCGCCTTGACCCTCTGCAGCTCTTCCTCGCCCACCGGCTGCGCCTGCATCGCTTTCAGATCCCGCACCACGATCTCCTGTGCCCGGGTGACGTTCTGAGGATCGCAGGCGTAGTCGATCAGGTAGACGCCGCGCGACCTGCCGACCTGCAGTTGCGAGCCCACGGAATACACCAGGCCGGCGTTCTTCCGCAGGTCGATGCTGAAGCGGGTCGAATAAAAGCCGCCGCCCAGCACCGCACTGCCGAGCGACAGGGCGTAGTAGTCGGGGTCGCTGCGCGTCAGGTCGAGATTTTCGGCCAGTACCACCTGGTCCTGGATGCGGCTGTCGTCCGGCACCGCAATCAGCGCCGCGCGATTCGGCGGCACCGACGGCAGGTCGATCTGCGGCGTCGCGCCGGCGGCGCTCCAGTCGCCGAAGTATTTCCCGATCGTGGCCTGCGCCTGCGGCGGCGTGATGTTGCCGATCACCACGATGGTGGCAAGATCCGGCCGGAAGGTGTCGCGGTAATAGGCGCGCACCTGGTCCATCCCAAGCGCGCGCACGCTCTGCGGCGTGGCTTCCCGCAGGCTCGGATCGTCCTTCGGGAACAGCGACTCGCGCAGCGCATGCTGCGCCAGGTGAGCGGGACTGCTGTTGCGGGCGCCGACCACCTGCGACACCTGGCCGCGCAGCACCTCCAGCGCCTGCGGTGGCAGCGCCGGGTGCAGCTGGTTATCGGCCAGCAGCTGTACGCCGCGGTCGAAGTCCTGGCTCAGCACCTGCAGCGAGAATTCGGTGCCGGCGCGCTCGCGCGCTCCGATGCCATCGAGTGCCTGCTCAAACGCCACGCGATCCAGCTGCTCGCTGCCGTAGGGCAGCAGCAGATCGAGCAGCTGCGAGACGCCCTGCTGCGCGGCAGGCGCCTGCATCTCGGGCCGATTCCTGATGAAGCCGTAGACGCTGACGGTATCGCTGACCGCCTCGGGCTGTACGATCAGTGTCAGGCCGTTGGCGAGCGTGCTGACCACCGGATGCGTGGTCGAATCCGGTACCGCGAGGCGCTGCAGCGCCGCCTGCGCCCAGTCCGGCAGCGCCGTGGAGCTGGCCTCCCCCAGCGCGATGCTCTCGGGTCCGCCGTAGCCGCTGCCTGCGGCGACCGGCCGGCCCGAGCCATGCGGCACCATCCGCGCGCTGACCGCATGATCGAGGTCCAGGTAGCGGCGTGCCACCCGATTGACGTCGGCCACGGTGACCTTCTCGATCCGCGCCAGGTCGTCCTCGGGCGAGTCCAGCCCATACAGCGCGACCGCATCCGACCATACGGATGCTGCGCCTGCGATTGAATTCTTCTGGAACTCGGCCTCGCTGCGCTCGTGCAGCTTGGCGGCCTCGACCAGCTCGGGCGGCACGCCATCGCGGGCGACCGCCTTGAGAATCGAGCGCACATCGCGCTCCAGCGCGTTGGGATCCGCACCGGCGGCAAACGATACCTCGGCGTACGCCAGACCTGCCTGCGGCAGCGGATCGAGCGAGAATTGCGCGTCGATCGCCTTGCCCTGCGGCACCAGTCCGTACAGATCGAAGCGATGACTGCTCAGCACGTCGGACAGCAGTTCGAGCGCCGGGAAATCGGCGCTATCCAGGCCCGGCGTGCGCAACGCGATCATCTGCGTGCCCACCGGCTGATCGGTATCGACGCTGAACGATTGTGCCCGCAGCGGTCGCAGGCGCAGCTGCGGGCGCGCCGGCAGCGGCTTCGACTTGATGGCACCGAACAGCTCGCGTACCTGTTGCAGCGTCGCTTGCAGCTCGACATCCCCGACGACGATCAGCAGCGCATTGTTCGGCGCATACCAGGCGTCGTGAAAGCCATGCAGCATGGCAGCCGTCGTCTTGTCGAACGATGCGCGCGTGCCAAGCGCGTCGTGCGCGTAGACCGTGCCGCTGAACATGATCGAGCGGATTTTCGCGTACAGGACGTAGCCGGGATTGGACAGGTCCTGGGCCACCTCCTGCTCGATGGCGCCGCGCTCCTGGTCCCAGCCCTGGCGCGTGTCGAGCACGCCCTGCATGCGCAGTGCCTCGATGTGCAGCGCCACGTCCAGGTCCTCGGCCGGCACGGTGAACAGGTATTGCGTGACGCTTTCGCGTGTGTTGGCATTGAAATCCCCGCCCATCACCGCGCTGATGTTGGCGAGCTGTTCGGTGCTGAGCCCGGGGCTGCCGCGGAACATCATGTGTTCCTGCGCATGCGCGGTGCCCGGAAAGCCGGGCGGCGCCTCGTCGGAGCCCACCAGGTAGTTGACCGAAGTGGCGACCACCGGGGCGAGCGTGTTGCGCACGATGATCACGCGCAGTCCGTTCGGCAGTGTCGCGCGCAGCACGTTCTGCTCGGCCGCTGCCGCTGCCGCTGCCGCTGCGGCGGCGGGCGTGACTGCCGCTGGGTCGGTGGACTTGGCGGCCGGCGAGGCGTAACCCTGTGCGGCGAGTAGCGCACAAGCGCCGCCGGCACACAGTGAGCTGGCGAGGTTAAAGTGGCGGCTATGCATCTGGCGGGTATTCATGTAAAGGCGATGATAACCGATCGGGTGTCAGCCGATTCCCGGCTGTCGCGTTTAGGTGCGGGCGACCTGTCTGAAGACAGGGCTTGAACCGTTGCGGTGACTATCCAGGAGGCTAGGGATGATCAAACCAATGGCAATGCTGGGTGTGGCGCTGGCCGCACTGCTGTCCACGGCGGCCGTCGCCGGCAGCGGCTATGGAAACGGTTACGGGTATGGCAGCTCGGAGTACGAGGACCGCGGGTTCTATATCGGCGCCAGTGCCGGCGAGATTTTTTACAAGGAACAGGGGCTGGACACCATCGTTCCGAGCGTCGCGTTCCTGAATATGGGCGTGAAGTTCAATCCGTACCTGGCGGTCGAGGGCCGCGTGGGCGGAGGCATCGAAGACGATGAGTTCAGGGGTTATCGCGTGGATGTGCCGCTGGTGTATGGCGGCTATCTCAAGGGCATGCTCCCGGTGGCCCCGTGGTTCGCTCCCTATGCGATCGCCGGCGTCGGCGGCCTGCAGCTGCATCGTAATTACCCGGATTTCAATGCCGACGATGTCGCCTTTTCCTTCGGGGTCGGCGGCGAGTTCATGCTCTATGGCGGCGCCAGGATCCACGCCGAATGGGCCCGAATCGACCACGGCAACAACGAAGGCTACACCTACACTGCGGACCAGTTGTCGGTCGGCGTGAGCTTCCGACTGTAGAGCAGGCGCGGTTGGCACCGATTTCGCACATGAATACCTGGCGGTCGATGGGTACTGCCGGCCGCGGTTCATCGCATGGACTGCAGGGCGCCAATCTGTGATGCGATCGGCGCCGCTGGACGTGGATCGAGGCGCCACGACTGATCATGCGGCAGGGTGTTGCCGGCAACCGATTGCCGTACGGCAGTTCGAAGGCGTGTTTTTTCGACAGGAGCGGTAGGTCCATGATCAACAGCACCACATTGTGGGCGAGCCAGATGGCGGCACTCAACGCGCCGCGCACTGCGCTGCCGAACTCCATCAGCCCGACGTCCGGCAGCGGCAATGGTGTGTTCGCGGACCTGGTCGCGGCGCACGTACTGCTGCACACGCATGGCCACGGCCATGGGGGTGCGCGCGGCCATATCAATGCGTTCACCAACTCGCTGAGTGCCAGCATCAGCAGCGCGCCCACCAGCCTCATCGGCAAAAATCTGCACCTGCTGGCCTAAAGCCGCACGGCCCTGCGAGCGCAGGGCAATTACTGTCGGCGACAGTTCGCGTAAACTGCGCACCCGCTGGCCGGTTACTGCCCCTGGTGGCCACCTTCACCGGCCGCCAGCGGGTCAAGCCTGGTCGGCGCTTCCTAAAAGCCACGTAAAATCAATTAACTATGCAATTCATCAGCTTTCGCTACAAGGACCAGATCGCGGCCGGCCTACTGGCGCGCGAGGGTGTCGTGCACCTGGCGGCGGCCGCGAAAGCCGCCGGTGCAGCGCTCGACCTGTCGTCCATGCTTTCGATTATCCGCGGCGGTGCACCAGCGCTGGCGGCCTGCGAGCGGCTGGCCGCGGATGCTGCAGACAGCGGCGATGCGCTGCTGCCGATCGCGCAGGTCCAGAAGCTGGCGCCAATCCCGCAGCCGGCACGCAATGTCTTCTGCGTCGGCCGCAATTATGTCGACCATGTGAAGGAGGGCGCTGCGGCGATGCGCACCGATCTCAAGCTGCCGGTGGTGCCGCAATTCTTTACCAAGGCGACGCTCACGGTGATCGGCCCCGGGGCCGACGTGCGGCTGGATCGCAAGCTCACACAGAAACTCGACTATGAAGTGGAGCTCGCGGTGATCATCGGTCGCGGCGGCCGCGACATTGCCGCGTCGCAGGCGTTCGACCATATCTTCGGCTACAGCATTGCCAACGATGTCACCGCGCGCGATCTGCAGCGCCGGCACGAGCAATGGTTCAAGGGCAAATCGCTGGATACGACGCTGCCGCTGGGCCCGTGCATCGTATCGAGCGATGAGATCGGCGATCCGAAGCTGCTGGAGCTGTCGCTCAGCGTCAATGGCCAGGAGCGGCAACGCGCGCGCGTGGATCAGATGATCTTCGATATCCCCACCATCATCGCCTCGCTGTCGGCGGGCCTGACGCTGCTGCCCGGCGACATCATCGCCACCGGCACGCCGTCCGGCGTCGGCTTCGCGATGAATCCGCCGCAGTTCCTGCACGATGGCGACGAGATGCTGGCGTGCATCGATCACATCGGTGAGCTGCGTAACCGCGTGGTTGAGGTCTGACGATGCGCAGCCGACCTGGCCGCCGGCCGGCCCGTCGGCCGAGGTACAATTGGCAAAGCGCAGGACGCGCACGGCTTCTACGAACGCCCCCGTAGCTCAGTGGATAGAGCGACCGCCTCCTAAGCGGTAGGTCGTCGGTTCAACTCCGGCCGGGGGCGCCAAAATCAATGCGTTAGAAGCGGTCGTCCGCGGGGCTGTCTAATATTATCTTATATTATTTTCGGTGCCGCGGATCGTCTGGGGAGGCGCCTGTAAGGTGTCCCGCGTGAGCTTCGCATCGCCGTGGCCAAGCCGGTCGGCGGCATCCTGATCGCTTGCCGAGTCGCTGGCCGACTTGGCACGCAGGTCGTGGAATGTGAAGCGCTCCCCCAGGAGCGGTAACCGTCCGGTGAACACACCTCAGCGAGCGGTCTGGGTTGACTGCCACCATGCGTTAGCGCGCTCGTTTCTCGAACCACTTCTTCGCGCTGGGTCGGCGAGTGCGGACAGCCAGGCCAGCAACAGGGGCGGCGTTTGCCCGCCTGAAGTTCCCTGACCGCGCGTTGGATTCGGCGGCTACGCGTTGTTTCTTGTTTGGCCGAGATGACCCAACAAGTCCATTCGTTCCGCGCCAGCGAGGTTCATCATTTCATCGTAGGTGCTGGTGCACGACGGCTTTGGTCTGTTGCTGTGCGCAAGACGACTCTACGAAGGCAGCTTCATCCGCGCGGCAGGATCGCTGCGCCAATCCCATTTCAGGAGCGCCACGGCCTCTCACCCTTTCTTTCATAGCTTGCAAGGCAACCACGTTGCAGCGTATGCGGATTCCGCAGCTGTCGCCAAAACCCACTCGCGCACGTCGAAACGCCGATTACGTCTCCGAATCCGCAATCTCTTCCAGGAATTGGCGCAGCGAGACTATTCGTATCCGCTCATGCCTCTTCAGATTAAGCATAGTTCGGTCACCGGTGACGATGATATCGGCTTGGCCGGCCACAGCGCACTCTAGAATGCGGTTATCCGGCTCATCGTCGAGCACGGCCAGACGACTGCGGGGAGCCACGAGTTCGGCCAGGTCTGACAAGAAGACCGCGGTTCTTGCAAGCTCTTCCGATCCGCGTGAAAACTTGTGCGCCAGTACGTTCAGCACCTCGTGAATGATCTCTTTGGAGATGCAGAGTTTCACGCGGCCGTCGATGATGAGGTCCACGGCCCGTTCCGCCTGACCACCTGGAATTGCCAGGGCGGAGACGAAGATGTTGGTGTCAAAGACCGCTTTCAACGGCGAAGCAGGCGCTCGAGTTCCCGCTCGGACAGCACGCCCTTGGCGCGAGCTCGAGTCGACCAGTAGCCCTGCAGGTCCCGAAATTCGCTGCGCAATCGTGTCCGCTTGAGAGCGCGCAGTGCATCCTGAACCACGGCGCTCAATGATTTGTTCTCTTCGCGTGCTATGGTTTCAGCCTCGGCAGCAAGATCCGCGGGCAAGGAGATGGCCTTCTTGACGGATTTGCTCACGACTCGGTCCTCCAGGTGGCGGTACTAAAAACTACCACCGCAGCGTCCGGCCCGCCAGTACGGAATCACCACGGTCCGCAATTCTTGCGGGGACTGACTGCGAAGTCTCGGATGGCCATATCGCGGATTAGCTTCGGCATTCAAGGGTGTCTAATAATGCCATTTGAAACTGAGGAAACTTCGCGGAAAGCAGCCCCCAGGCGGCCAGATATTATTAGACAGCGGCTGGTTGGATTGTTAATGGACTCAATTAATTACGTGCTGTTCAACCCATCGCCTCCTAAGCGGTAGGTCGTCGGTTCAACTCCGGCCGGGGGCGCCAGTTGACGCAATTGTGGAGATGGTTATTTGGCGGGTGCCAAATGCAGTGGAGGCGAGCACTCACCCGAGTGTGGGATTGTCTTTCGTACGAGGGACGGAAAGGTTCAGGTGCCGTTCGCCGTAATACATGCCGACTTCGATTTGGCCGCAGAATTGCTGGAGGATCGGGATCTCGACGAGGGCGGATTATCCGGGTGGGCTGCGGACGAGTCAGAATGTGACTATCATCAGGCGTAAGAGTAAGGGGGGTTCCATGGCAAGAATCGCGCCTATCTCACGCAGAACCGTCAATAGTGCATTGCTCTGCGCGCTGACCGCGCGCTGCGCGTCGAATGGTCTCGTCGATAAGGATCTGCCGCAGCCCAAGCCGCCCGCGCCGCAGGCCGCCGTTACGCCGCCGACGGTCACTCCGGCGCCCCCACCGCCCGCACCGCCACCAATCCTCCCCTTCGATGAGGCGGTGACAAACGCCACACACGCGGTGCTGACAGCCGCGCCAGCGCCTGAGGCGACGCCTGCGATGGTGGTGATCGATCCACTGGTCGACGGGATTACCGGCTATCAATCCAGCGCGACCCAGAGCATTCAGGCGCGCATTGTGGGCCTCATGAAGAAGGACTTCCCACAATACGCGGCTCAGCCCATTACATCGCAGAGCCTCAGGCAGCAGCCACGCTTTTTGATTGGCACATTCACTCCGATCAACGCTGAACTAAAGCCCGTTGGACAGAGGGAGTCTTACTGGTTTTGCCTCGTTATGGGAGATCTCAAGACCGGCAAAATCGTCGCCAAGTCAGTCGCAAGAGCCCGAATGGAGGACGTTGACGCGACTCCCGTCGCTGCCTTCGGCGACAGTCCAATCTGGACGGAAGATCCAAGCATTCAGGCCTACATTACTACCTGCAAAGGAAGCAAAGTCGGCGATCCGATCAGACCAGAATATCTGGATGGCTTGCTTGCAGCCGCTTTGGTGAGCGAGGCGGGCAATGCCTACCAGGAAGGGCACTATGCCGAGGCGCTCGATCTGTACAGGACCGCGCGTGAAAGCCCGGCAGGAGAACAACTGCGCGTTTATAGCGGCGTTTACCTTTCGCTGACGAAGCTGGGCCGCACCGACGAGGCCGCAGCTGCGTTTGGCGATCTCGTGGACTACGGACTGCGCCGCAAGCGGCTGGCGGTCAAATTCCTATTCCGGCCCGGTTCCATCAGATTCGTGAGGGATAGCAGCTTTAGCGGCAGTTACGACATGTGGATCCACCAAGTCGCGACCAGAGCGGTAGCCGACCAGGTCTGTCTTCAGGTTACCGGCCATACCAGTCCGTCGGGGACAGCCGCCCTGAATGATCGATTGTCGCTGCTGCGAGCAGAATATATCCAATCGCGCCTCGAGACCGATCAGGCAGCGCTGGCAAAGCGGATCCTGGCCGCGGGAATGGGATCACGTGAAAACCTGATCGGCACCGGCCGAGACGATGCCAGCGACATGCTTGACCGACGCGTGGAACTCAAGCCCATAGTGCCGTGCACAGAGGGGAGCCGTGCTTGACGAGTACCTGTCATTCAATGGCTCCTGCTACTTCGGCGCTACCTGAGCCTGTCAGACCACCGTGACATAGTGACCGTATTGGGCAAGCACGTCGTCGTCGGTCAGCAGCATCAAAGGCTCGGATAACGCTTGAGCCAACAGCAAGCGATCGAACGGATCGCGATGCAGTGCGGGCAGCTCGAACACTTTGGCGGCATGTACACCGCTAATTGGTAACTCCAGTAATCCGGCCGGCTTCAGTGCCTCCAGCACCGCAAGCGGGTTGGCCTCGAGTTTGCCGAGGGAGCTCTTTATGCTTATTTCCCAGATAGAGGCCGCGCTCACAAAAACTTCGTTCTGTTCGATGAGAGAACGGGCGCGCGACTTGAGTTTGGCGGGCTGGATCAGAGCCCACAGCAGCAACTGGGTATCGAGCAACAGGTTCAAGCGCTGTCTCCTGACTAATCCCGCTCGAACAGCCGCACGACAGTCTCGGGCAATGGCCTGTTGAAATCGGGCGGAATCCTGATCTTTCCCTTGAGCAGGCCCAGATGCTTCCTGGTGACTGCACGCTTCATGGGTACCAGCCTCGCCATGGGCTTGCCAGCCTTGGCGATGATGACTTCCTTACCTGCGGCCACTTCTTCAATGATGCGCGACAGATGGGTCTTGGCCTGGTGAATGTTGATTACCGTGGCCACGGTGATCGCTCCAATGTAGTTAAACTAAACTAGAGTTAGTCTACCTGACGGCAGGTATCGTGGCAACCGGCGTGGCGAGCTGTCCGGCGGCATGCCCTGATCGCGCCGCAGGCGACGATCGCGGCGCTGTGCTAGCACGGCAGCCAATATGGTCTACTGTCGTGCTGTAGCTCCGCAAAATGGAAGTCGTCATGAGCGCCCTGTTCACCCCGTTGTCGCTGCGCAGCCTGGTCGTTCCGAATCGGATCGTGATATCGCCGATGTGCCAGTACTCGTCCGCACACGGCGAGGCCAATGACTGGCATCTGATTCATCTGGGCCATCTGGCGCTGTCCGGTGCCGGCATGCTGTGCATCGAGGCTACGGCGGTGGAACCCGACGGTCGCATCACGCCCGGTTGTCTTGGTCTGTGGGATCAGCGCACCGAGGCGGCGCTGCAGCCAGTGGTGGGCGCCGTGCGCAGGTATTCCAGCATTGCGCTGGCAATGCAGCTCGCACATGCCGGGCGCAAGGCCTCGTGCCGTGTGCCGTGGCAAGGAGGGGAGTTCATACCGGTCGCGGACGGTGGCTGGTTGCCGCACGCGCCGTCGGCCGTGCGGTTCCGGGACGGCGACGCGCTACCGCTGGCGCTGGACGCGGCCGGGCTCGATCGCGTGCGCCGGGCGTTCGTCAATGCCGCGATGCGCGCGGCGCGCTTAGGGCTGGATGCGCTCGAGATTCATTCGGCGCATGGCTATCTGCTGCACGAATTCCTGTCACCGCTCTCCAACCTGCGCGATGATGACTATGGCGGATCGCTCGAGAATCGCATGCGCTTTCCGCTCGAGATCTTCGACGCCGTGCGCGCCGCGTTCCCGGCGGACAAGCCGGTGGGCGTGAAAGTGTCGGCAACCGATTGGGTCGACGGCGGCTGGGACCTGCAGCAGACCGTCGCCTACGCCCGGCAGTTGCAGGCGCGCGGCGCCGACTGGGTGTGTGCGTCGTCGGCCGGCCTGTCGCCACAGCAGAAGATCCCGGTCGCGCCCGCTTACCAGCTGCCGTTTGCACAGGCCATAAAGCAAACCGTCGGTGTCACGACCATCGCGGTCGGCCTGATCACCGAGGCGCAACAGGCCGAGCAGATCGTCGCCGGCGGCCGGGCGGATCTGGTCGCGCTGGCGCGCGCGATGCTCTACGATCCGCGCTGGCCGTGGCACGCGGCCGCGCAGCTGCAGGCGTCGGTGCAGGCCCCGCCGCAATACTGGCGCTCGCAACCGCAGGGGCTGCGGCATCTGTTCGGCGACGGGGCCGCAGGCTAGGGCGACTCGCTGGCGCCGCTGTGCCGGTGGACTATAATTCGCGCACGAGCAGGTGGGGAGGGCCCGGCAATGAATAACGTCAACGCAAGACCCGGCCGATGGAGCTGGTGGTACCTGCTGTTCCTGGTGCAGTTCGTGGCGGTGCTGTGGCCGCCGTTCTACAACAGCCTGGAACCGCGCTGGATCGGCATCCCGTTCTTCTACTGGTACCAGATGCTGTGGGTAATCATCGCCGCGGTGTTCACCGGGGTGATCTACTTCGCCACCGACGACTGATATTACCCGCGACGATTAGTGCGGCCAGCGACGACGAGGGAATCGTGCAGGAAATCAACTGGATTGCGCTCAGCATCTTCGTACTGCTGTTCGGACTGGTCACCTGGCTGGGGTTCGCCGCCGCCAACTGGCGCAAGGGCGACCTGGATCTGCTGCACGAGTGGGGGCTCGGCGGCCGGCGTTTCGGCACCGTCGTCACCTGGTTCCTGGTCGGCGGGGATGTCTATACCGCCTACACCTTCATTGCGGTACCGGCGCTGGCGTTCGGCGCCGGCGCGGTGGCGTTCTTCGCAGTGCCCTACACGATCGTCATCTACCCGTTCCTGTTCCTGGTGTTTCCGCGGCTGTGGAACGTGTGCCGCAAGCACGGCTACATCACCTCGGGTGACTTCGTGCGCGGGCGTTTCGGCAATCGCTGGCTGGCGCTGGCGATCGCGCTCACCGGCATCATCGCGACCATGCCGTACATCGCGCTGCAGCTGGTCGGCATCCAGGTCGTGGTCGGCGCGCTCGGCATTTCGGGCACCGGACTGGCCGCGGACCTGCCGCTGATCATCGCCTTCGGGGTGCTGGCCGCGTTCACCTATTCGAGCGGTCTGCGCGCGCCGGCGTCGATCGCGATTGTCAAGGACATCCTCATCTACGTCACGGCGTTTGCCGCGATCATCGTTATTCCGATCGAGCTGGGCGGCTTTGGCAAGATCTTCGCGGCGGTGCCGCCGGAGAAGCTGCTGCTGGCGGTACCCGGGCCAAACACCACCGGCGACTACGGCAGCTATGCGACCCTGGCGCTGGGCTCGGCGCTGGCGCTGTTCCTGTATCCGCACTCGCTGACCGGCATCCTGAGCGCCAGCAGCGGCCACGCGATACGCCGCAATGCGGCGATGCTGCCGGGCTATTCGTTCATGCTCGGCCTGCTGGCACTGTTCGGCTTCTTCGCTATCGCCGCCAACGTGGCACATCTGCCCGAATATGCGGCCGGGTTCAAGCAGTTCAAAAACAACTTTGCGGTGCCGGCGCTGCTGCTACATAGCTTTCCGTCCTGGTTCGTCGGCATCGCCTTCGCCGCGATCGGCATCGGCGCGCTGGTGCCGGCGGCGATCATGTCGATTGCCGCGGCCAATCTCTACACCCGCAATATCCACCGTGAATTCATCAACCGCAATCCGAGCGACCGGCAGGAATCGCAGATCGCAAAATGGGTATCGCTGATCGTCAAGCTTGGCGCACTGGTATTCATCCTGTTCGTGCCGACCCAGTACGCGATCCAGCTGCAGCTGCTGGGCGGCATCTGGATTATTCAGACGCTGCCGTCGGTGATGCTTGGTGTCTATACGCGCTGGTTCAATGATTGGGCGTTGCTGCTCGGCTGGGCCGCCGGCATCGTCGCCGGCACGATGATGGCGATCGCGGTCAATCTCAAGCCCGCCTATACGCTGGTGCTGGGCGCACACAAGTTTCCGGGCTACATCGCCGTCTATACGGTGCTGCTCAACCTGCTGCTGGTGGTGGTGCTGACGCCGCTGTTCGACGCGCTGCGGGGGCGGCGCGCGCCGGTCGACCAGACCGCCGCCGCTGATTACTTCGCCTGAGGTTGGCGCGCCAGCCCCGCGAGCGGGAGCTCACGAGCGGGCGCTCACGAGCGGGTGCTCAGGAGCCGCTGCCGGGCGCCAGCTGCGCGACGTCCTGGGGCGGCAGTCCGGCCGCGCGCAGCGCCTCGGCGACGCCGGCGCGATCCGCGGCCGAACGATTCTGGCTGCCCTTGAACTTGCCCACGATGCTCGACACCGGGATTTCGAAGCCGACGATTGCACGCACCATGCCGGCGATATAGTCCTCGGGCGCATCGCTGATGCGCCAGCGATGGATGCGTTCGCGCTCGTGGTCATCGGTCAGCGACTCGATCTGCTCGCGCAGCCAGCTGGCATCCTCGATGAAACGGATCAGCCCCTGGATGTGCACCGTGGCGTAGTTCCAGGTCGGCACCGCGCGACCGTGTTCGCGCTTGCTCGGGTACCAGGACGGCGAGACGTATTGGTCGGGACCGATGAAAATCGCCAGCACCGGCGCCCCGGCCGGCAGCTGGCGCCACAGTGGATTGGCGCGTGCCACGTGACCGCGCAGCAGGCCTGGACCGCCGTCGGATCCCGGCAGCCACTGCATCGGGATGTGGTTGGCGTCGATGCCATGCGCGGTGCCGGCGACCAGCGTGCCCAGCGGATAGCGCTCGACGAATGCGCGCAGGACGTCGATGCGCGTCTCGCGAAAATGCTCCGGAACATACACGCTGCTGCCCTCGACCACAGGACACCTGTCCTATACTGCATGATAAACCCCAGCGGATTTAATCCCTACCGGGCGGCGACCACATGCAGGGCAGGCACGACAGCTACGATGCGATAGTCATCGGTTCTGGCCACAACGGACTGGTGTGCGGCGCCTACCTGGCCAAGGCGGGTCTCAAGACCCTGGTGACGGAGCGGCGAGCGATCATCGGAGGGGCCGCGGTTACCGAGCAATTCAGCCCGGGCTTCCGCGCCTCCAGGTTCTCCTACGTGATGAGCCTGCTGCACCCGCGTGTGATGCGGGACCTTTCGCTCAAGGCCTTCGGTCTTGAAGTATTGCCGGCCAACGACCTGTTCTGTCCGCTGGGCGGCGATGAGTACATCGTCTACAGCGACGACAGCGCCAGGACGCAGGCGCAGTTTGCGCGCTTCTCGGTCCATGACGCGCAGATCTACCCCGAGTTCGCGCGCCAGCTGGAGCAGTCCGCGGCGCTGGTGCGCGAACTGCTGCTCGAGACGCCGGTCGATCCGGTCAGGCGCAGCTGGAAGAATTTCAAGCAGACCGCCGCGCTGCTGTGGCGGCAGCGCCGCATCGGCGATCGCGCCTATCGACTGGTGGACCTGCTGACGCAGAGCGCCTACGACTACCTGTCGGTATGGTTCGAGAACGACATCATCAAGTCGGTGCTGGCCTATTACGCGTCGATCGGCACCTTTGCCGGACCCAGATCCCCGGGAACTGCCTACGTGATCATGCATCACCTGATGGGCGAGCATCAGGGGGCGGGCGGATGGGGGTTTATTCGCGGCGGGATGGGCGCCATCAGCGCATCGATTGCCCGCTCCGGCGCGCGCTTCGGCATGCAGGTGCTGACCGATGCTCCTGTGGCCGAGGTGCGGGTGAGCGGCGGGCGGGCGGGCGGCGTGGTGACCACCGACGGGCGCGAATTTCATGCGAAGGTGGTGGTATCGAACGCCAATGCGAAGACGCTGTTCCGGCGGCTGGTTGCGCCCGAGCATCTGCCGCCGGAGTTGCTGCGCGATATCGATTCGTTCCGCACCTTTTCAACGGCTTTCAAGATGAACATCGCCGCACACGAGCCGCCGCGCTACCGGGCGTTCGATCCGGCCCGGACCGGATTCGGCTATCCCACTTACGTGCACATTGCCCCCGGCATCGACTATCTGGAGCGTGCCTACGATGACGCGAAGTATGGCGGGTACTCGGCCAGGCCGTTCCTGACACCGGTGGTGCCGACGATCGTCGATGATTCGCTGGCGCCAGCCGGCAAGCACGTCGTCAACATCTTCGGCGGCCACGCGCCGTATACGCTTGCGGCGGGCGCCAGCTGGGCCAACGAGAAGCCCAACCTGACGCGCGCGGCGCTCGCGGTGCTGGATGAGATGGCGCCGGGCTTCTCCGGCCGCATCATCGACATCGAAACGCTGGTGGCGCCCGACCTGGAGGCGATCGTCGGGCTGCCGCAGGGTCATATCTTTCACGGCGAACTCAGCGCCGATCAGCTGTTCTGGCAGCGTCCCACGCCGCACTGGTCGGACTATCGCACCCCGGTGACCGGACTGTACCAATGCGGCTCCTCGACGCACCCCGGCGGCGGGGTGTCGGGCATTCCGGGACACAATGCGGCGCGCGAGATCCTGAAGGACTGGAAGCGGCTGAAGTAGCCCGGCTGCGCGTGTTGCAGCCTCGCCGTGTTGCAGTCTCGCAACGTCTACCGTCTTGTCAGCATGCAACCGTGCTGGTAGTCTCGGCCGAACTTTCCGATGCTCCCTTCGCGGTGAATGTCAGCACTGCAAGGCGGCCCGACCGAGGCCCCAGAGAAGATAACGGGAATAGTGAGAATATCCGCACAACTAAGGAGATCTGGCGTGCCTGAACCGGCCGCCACGTTCTCGCCCGACGCTGCGGCGTCGCGCGCGCACCCGGTGGCTGCCTGCGCACTGCGGCATCGACCGTGTCGCCACGGATCCATCGCAAGGACATCAGGGAGAACGCAATGGCGACGCGAAAATACCACGCCAGGGCTGCGACCGCCGGCCGCCCGGCCCACAGGGCACGATCCACACCCACCGCCGCGCCGGCTCTGCCGCTCCAGCGCCTATCGCCGATAGCCTGCGCCGTCATCGCGGCGATCGCCGGTCACGCGGGCGCGGCCATGGCCGCAGATACCAGCGGCGAC
>Ga0302324_100002820_pt1 | contig 39642 bp, 34 predicted proteins | sample Palsa_T0_1_FD_201949 | JGI IMG/M metagenome (GOLD analysis project Ga0302324, IMG submission 201949) | Peat permafrost microbial communities from Stordalen Mire near Abisko, Sweden - Palsa_T0_1 | ecosystem: Environmental > Terrestrial > Soil > Palsa > Peat permafrost | place: Sweden: Abisko...
GAAGTTACTGAAGAAGTCGCCCGAGGGAAACTGGTTGCCGGTAAATGACGTCGGCAGGTTCGAGCAGTCGATAGCATGTGCCACGCCCGGCAGCAAACACAGTCCCAGGAGCACACTCCACACGCCGGCGCGCCGCCCGATCTTCACGGGCCGGAACACGGAGGCCAAGGTCTGAACGATTTGCGATTCCGTCATCGGTCTCCCCTCCAATAGACTAAGTATGGATAATACCTGAACTATAGATCATACCCGAAAACGCAAGCGTTGCAAACGGAAAATATTAGAGATCGTACCACTGCGCTAATCGAGTTACATCAAAACCGGCATAAGTTGGGATAAGCGCGGACTTCCTTCGGGGTAAGTGCACCAAGCGTCAAGCGAAACTGTAATATTAAGATTACATGTCGCAGCCCGCGCTGGTTGCCGCCGACAATCGCTAAAGAAGCCGCGAGAACTCTTCTACGGTAAGGCCGGCGTCTCGAATGAGCGCTCGCAGTGTCCCCTTCGCCAGTTCTTTGTGGTTGGGAACGGATAGGCGGCGGTATGGCGGGCTGCTGTGACGAAGAATTATATGGCTGCCGTGCTGGACATCGAATTCGTACCCGATTTTCCTGAATGCCCTGACGGCGTCATTGCCGGAAACGACCGGCAATTTCATCCGCCGGCAACCTCGATGACCTCTTCGAAGATGCTCGGGGGGGCCGGATCGCCATGCTTCTTCAGGCTTAAGATGTAGCCCTCAATTGCCTCGCGAATGTTCTCCATGGCTTCGGCACGCGTTTGGCCTTGGGAGACACACCCGGGCAAAGCGGGGCAAGTCGCAATGAACACCCCATCCTCGTCTTGTTCCAGGTAAACGCGATACTTCATTTACTAGCATTCTACCAGAGCTGGATTGGCCCCATAAAAGGGTAGTGCACGAGCTTGCCTCCTGATACACTAAATACAGAAAGCCCCCAAGCCCCGTGAACCCGCCAGCCACCGGCCCCGAACTCGACCACCAGCCCACGCTATTGGGCAAACAGGCCCGCCGCGAAGACGTCAAATTCGCCGCCGTGAAAATAGCCGTCTTCCAGTACGCCGGCGTCGCCATTTTCCTGTTCCTTATCACCGGCTTTTGGAACCTGCAGATCCAAACCCACCAACTCTACGACGAGCAGGCCGAGCGCAATAGCATCAAACAACTGCCCATCCCGGCGCCCCGCGGCAAGATCCTCGACCGCGACGGCCGCGTGATCGTCGATAACCACCCGTCTTACAGCCTTATCCTCACGCGCGAAACGTTGAAGAGCGAACACCTGCGCACCATCGCCGACGGCCTGAATCTGGATTACGGCGATCTGGCGGCGCGCGTCCAGCGCTTCACGTCCCGGCCCAAGTACGACCCCATCATCATCAAAGAAGAGCTCACGCCCGCCGACCTGGCCTTCGTCGATTCGCACCGCGACTTCTTTCCCGAAATGGAGCTGATTCCCGCCCAGCGCCGCCTCTACCCGCAAAACGGATTCGCCGCCCACGTGATCGGCTACACCGGCGAAATCAGCGAGCAGGAATTGGATGCGCCCGATTTGGCGAAATACAACCAAGGCGCCGTGATCGGTAAGTTCGGCATCGAACGCCAATACAACGATAGCCTGATGGGCGTGGATGGCGAGCGCCAGGTGGTCGTGGATAACCGCGGCAGGACCCAAAAGGTGCTTGCCAACAAGGATGCCGTTCCGGGAAAAGATCTGCAGCTCACCCTGGATCTGGATTTGCAAGCCGTCGCCGAGCTCGCCATGGAAGGCAAGAACGGCGCGGTAGTCGCCATGGACCCGCGCACGGGCGAAGTGCTGGCAATGGTCAGCCGCCCCACCTTCGATCCCAACAAGTTCGCGGTACGCATCAAGTCCTCCGATTGGCGCGAAATCGCCGACAATCCCGACCATCCGCTGCTGAACCGCGCCATTCAGGCCCAGGATGCGCCCGGCTCCACGTTCAAGCCCATCGTGGCCATCGCGGGCCTGGAATCCGGAGCCATCGACGACCAGTTCACGGTGCATTGCTCAGGCGGCGCATCGTTTTATGGACACTATCATAAGTGTCACTTGAAGAGCGGTCATGGAGCCGTTTCGCTGCACCGAGGCATCGTGCAGTCCTGCGACGTGTACTTCTATAATGTCGGCGACCGCACCGGCATCGACAAGATCGCCTTCTACGCCAACCAGGCGGGACTGGGGCAAAAGACTGGCATCGACCTGCCGCACGAAGCCGAGGGCGTGGTGCCGTCGTCGGCATGGAAGATCCGCAACTTTCGCGAAAAATGGTACGCCGGTGAAACCATCTCGGTGGCCATCGGCCAAGGCGCCGTAACGGTGACGCCCTTGCAACTGGCGCGCGCTTATAGCTGGCTCATCAACGGCGGGTTGTGGCATCAGCCGCACCTGGTCAAGGGCGGCAAATATCAGGAGCACAGTTGGCCGATCTCGCCGGACAATGTCGCCAAAGTCATCTATGGAACCTGGGGCGTGGTGAACGAGGGCGGCACGGGCGGGCGCGCGCAACTTCCGGGCCTGAACGTCTGCGGCAAGACCGGCACCGCCCAGCTTGCCTCCGACGAATTCCTGAAGGGCAAGAAGGGGAAAGAGTTCGCGAATAACGCCTGGTTCGTGGGCTTCGCGCCGCGCGAGGCCCCGGAAATCGTAGTGGTGTCCCTATTCGAACATGGCGCCGAAGGGCCGTTGGCGGCTCCCATCTCGCGCGACGTGCTGAAGGCCTACTTCGATAAGAAAGCCCGCTTGGCGGCTGGGGGGGGGAGCGGGCGAGCGGGCGAGGGGGCGATCTCGTCTGCGACCGGAATCGGACAGTTCCTGCATTTCGAATTGCCCCCGCCGCCACCGTCCCCAGCCGAACCGGAATCGCCAATTATCGAAGCGGCGTACTTCAGCTCAGACGACGGCGACGAAGCCGGGATCGCCCCCTCGCCCGCTCGCCCCCTCGCCCGCTCAGCCGCCCCAAAACCATGACTCGCTATTTAAGGCCCCGCGATCTCGATTGGACCCTCCTGGTCATCTCCCTGGTGATCTGTGGAGTGGGGGTCTTGCAGATCTACAGCGCCACCCGCGGCACCGTCTGGCAGGACGCCTGGTGGAAACAGATCGTCTACATCGCCGCCGGGCTCCTGCTGATGTGGCTGACGCTCGCCTTCGACTACCACACCCTGATGAACCACGTCTTCCTCATGTACATTCTGTCCGTGGTGGCCCTGCTCGGCGTGCTGTTGATCGGCAAACAGGCCTTCGGCTCCCGGCGCTGGATCCCGGTGGTGGGCGGCTTTCATTTGCAGGTGTCGGAATTCGTAAAACTGGTGATAATATTGTTAGTAGCTCGCTTCCTGACGGAGCTGAAGACCGAAGATCTGGAAGGCCGCGATATGGCCAAGATCGCGGGGCTGGTGTTAGTGCCCATGGCTCTGGTCATGAAACAGCCCGATTTGGGAACGGCCCTGACGTACGTGCCGGTCCTTATAGTAGGGATGTTTCTGGCCGGCATGCGCCGGAAGTATTTGATCGCTATCGGCGTATTGGTCTTGCTGGTGCTTCCTGCCGGCTGGACTGTTTTAAAGGATTATCAGAAGGCGAGATTGGTCAGCTTTCTAGATCCCGACCGCGATCCGCGCGGCAACGGGTACCAGTTGATCCAATCCAAGATTGCAGTTGGCGCCGGCGGTATGTGGGGTAAAGGAGTGACGAAAGGCTCCCAGACGCAGCTTCGCTTCCTCCCCGTTCCGCATACCGATTTCATCTTCTCGGCCTTCGCCGAGGAGCATGGATTCGTCGGCGTGATCGTGGTGCTGGCATTATATTTTGTTTTGATCATGCAGATTGTGCAGAACGCCCAAACGGCCTCCGATAAGGCCGGCATGTATATCTGCATGGGAGTAGCCGCGTTGCTTTTGTTTCACGTGCTGGTGAACGTCGGGATGGTGGTGGGCCGGATGCCCGTTACCGGAATTCCGCTGCCCCTGATGAGCGCCGGTGGATCGAGTGTGTTGTCCAATTTTTTGATGCTGGGGCTGGTCAACAATGTCCGGCTCAGAAGGTTTGTAAATTAACGTGGGCAGGCGGTTTCGCTTGCCAATCCCCGCCCGCAGGGTGGGCAAGTTTTTTGTTGGGAGCCGTTTGAGACTCCCGGAGGGCAAACGCGCCGGATGCGCACCCTCCGGTGATGAGGAGTTGGTTCCCCGGCCGGTGTGGTGGCGCAGGCTTCAGCCTGTGTATGCAGTAATCGCGCCCCGGCCAGCGTGAGCTTCTAAACATGTTCCATGGCGCTCGCCGCCTCGTTCGCGGAGCGCCGCTGGAGACCCACGCAGGGTAGCCGCCTTCCTTCCGTACCGGTCCGCGCCGGTTCCCAACGGAGGAGAAAGAATGTCAAAAGAGTTAATTGTTTCGGCCAATCGCCATGAAACTCGCGTGGCGGTGCTCGAAGACGATCAGGTAGTCGAAGTTTATTATCAACGCGAAAAAGAATATTCGCTGGCCGGCAGTATTCATAAAGGACGCGTCACGCGCGTGCTTCCCGGCATGCAGTCGGCCTTTGTGGACATCGGCCTGGACCGCGACGCGTTCCTATACGTGTCGGACTTCTTCGAGGACAACGACGAGTACGACAAAATCGTAACCAGCGTCGAAGAGAAGGTCCTCAAGATGGAAAAAGGACCGGTCCCGCCGCCACCCCTCGCCGGCACACCCCCACCAGCCGAATTGTCCGCGCCCGAAGCCCCTGCCGAAGAGCCTGCCGCTCCCGCTGCGCCCGCCCCCCAACCGGCGACGCAGGCGCTGGTAGCTCCCGAGCAATTTGCGCGGCGCGACGATCAGCATGATCGCGACCGCCGTGGCGGACGCCGGTCCCGTCGCCGCCGGCCCAAGGGCCGCGGCTTGCCCGAATCGAAGTATTTCTCGCCGGGACAGCAGTACAGTCCGCCGGTCGCGCCGTCGCCCGCCCCCGAAGAGGCCGAGGAGGCCGAGCCGGAGCCGCCCGCATATACCGCGCAAGACACGGCGCCAGATATGGTTGTGCTCCCCGGTGAATCGCTCGCCAAATATCGCGGTGAGCCAGGTACGGCAGGCGATTCCGCCCGCCAACCGGAAGCCGCTGAACCGGCTGAACCGCCCGCGATCCCGGAAGCCGAGGAAGCGGTCGAGATGCCCGAAGCACCCATCATCGCTGCTGAGCCGGAGGCCGCGCCGCCAGCCGTAGAATCCGCGGAGATCCCTGAAGAAGCCGCCACCGCGCCGGAGGAGCCTGCCGCAGTTGCCGAGGCCGCCGAAGCTACCGATTGGCAGGCGGAAGCGCCTGCCCCACCCGCCGAAGACCAGCCCGCCGAGGAGGATCAGTTAGGCCCGGAGCCCGCCCGCATCCCCACCAGCCTCACCGCTACCCTCCGCGAGCAGGGTGGACGATACCCGCACCGCGTTTCCCGCCGCATGCGCCGCCGCGGCCGCCCCGATGCCGCCGACCCTCAGCAGGTGGAGCAGGCGCTTCCGCCTGCCAACCGCAAGCCGGAACCCCGCCCCGAAGCCCGCACCGAAGTCCGCCAAGCCGCCCGTCCGGAACCCGTCCGCGCCGAAAAATCCGGCACGCCCTCCATCAGCGACCTGCTGCGCGAAGGCCAGGAAATCATCGTCCAAATCGCCAAGGAACCCCTCGGACAAAAAGGCGCGCGCATCACCTCGCACATCGCCCTGCCCGGCCGCTTCCTGGTCTACATGCCGACCGTCGACCACATCGGCGTCTCGCGCAAAATCCCTTCCGACGACGAGCGCATGCGCCTGAAGCGCGTGCTGCAAGCGAACCGCACCGGCATCCCCGGCGGCTACATCGTGCGCACCGCCGGCGACGGCCGCACCGAAGAAGAACTCCGCGCCGACATGCTCTTCCTCTACAACCTCTGGCTGGACATGCGCCAGAAGGCCGAAAAGCGCCCCGCGCCCGCCCTCATCCATCACGACCTCGATGTCGTCGAGCGCATCCTGCGCGACCAATTCACCTCCACGTTCAAAAGTGTCTGGGTCGATAACGAAGAAGTCTACGAGAACGTGCTGGGCTTTGTGCAGCGCTTCCAGCCCGCGCTCGTCAGCCGCGTCAAGCTGTATACGCGCAACACGCCTATCTTCGACGAATATGGCATCACCGCGGAACTCGAGAAGGCGCTGCGCCCGAAAGTGTGGCTCAAAACCGGCGGTCACATCGTGATCAATCAGACCGAAGCCCTGGTGGCCATCGACGTCAACACGGGTAAGTATGTCGGTAAGTCCAATCGCCTCGAAGATACCATCGTCAAAACCAATACGGACGCTATTAAGGAAATCGTGCGCCAGATCCGTCTGCGCGACTTAGGCGGCATCATCGTGGTCGACTTCATCGACATGGATGAGCGCAAGAACCGGCAGAAGGTAATGCAGGTCCTGGAAGAGGCCATGCGCGCCGACCGCGCGCCGTATAAAATTCTGCAGTTCAACGATTTCGGATTGGTAGCCATCACCCGCAAGCGCGTCAAGCAAAGCCTGGAGCGCACGCTGTGCGTGGCCTGCCCCTATTGCGAAAGCTCGGGCTATGTGAAGAGCGTGCAAACCGTGATCGGCGAAATCCTGGTGGAAGCGCAGAAAATTGCGCGCGCGGTGGAAGGCAACAGCGTGATGCTGCGCGTCAATCCGGAAGTGGCCAAGGTGCTGAAGTCGAATCAGAATTCATACCTGCAGGAGATCGAAGAGATTCTGGGGCGGACGGTGCTGGTGAAGAGCGATCCGCTGCTGCATCAGGAGAAGTTCGATTTGGCATAGGACGGCGGGCTTTAGCCGGCGCGGGGTTTAGCCCCGCTCTTGCAGCGGTTCCGGAACCGCGCTTCGAGCAGCGCAGTTTGTCCCGAACGGCGTCGGACTGGACCCCGCCGTTGCCCTGAGGCGTTATTCCTTCGCGGTGCCCAAAAATACTCGGCGCGCAAATCAAAACCGCCCAGCCCATGTGCGGACTAATACAGATTTACGTCACGTTTCTCGTGCCCCGCACTCTAGACCCGCAATAAATCATGAAAAAACAAAGCTGAAGGCGTCAAAATGCTTGCCAGATCGCTGTCGCCTGTGAGAATATCGCCGAAATGATACCGAATCGCTCAGCCAGCACGCAGCACAACAGATCGCGGGCATTCCTCCGGGCTTGCCTCGCTCTGGCGGCCTTGTCCGCCCTCGCCGACCCAACCCGAGCCCAGCCGCCGGTGCAAACAACCTGCGCGGGCTACAACGTCGACACCGCGTTGGCCAATTACAGCACGGCGAATGGGTGCCCGACGCTTCCCGGAGCCGATTTTTACGCCAACTTCGTGGGCAGCGACAGCGACCTTACATACGGATACCAGCTCAGCGGCAGTTCTGGAGGCACCCAGCAGGGCGACCTTAACACTACCTACAACGAGTTCTATTACAGCATCGTTAACGCGCTGACGAATAACGGAAGGAACACTTCGAACCCAAATTGCTTCGAACTGGTCGTTGCCGGCACCTTCCCGAACGTGCGGTACCTCGCCGTAACGGACAACGACATGCACTACACATCGGGCCAGCACCTGGCGGACCTTGCAATGGACACCGCAAAGAACGGGCAGACTAATCCGTTTACGCCAGGGAGAATCGTCTCCGGCCAGCAGCAGTACCTCGTTCCGATTAGCCTGGGGTCCGTGCCCGGCGGGAGCGGCATCTGGCCGGGGTGCGCCATCAGCCCTTCGAGGAGGACAACCTCCTGGACGGCACTCAGCGGCACCCCTCGATGGACTGGAACACCGTCGTGTCCCCCTCGCCACAGCCCCAGAGCACGCCCCACGTGGTCGATAACGCGGGGCACACCCTGCCAGCATCGCAGTCGTCGCCGGGGTACAACACGGCGGGGGATATTCTTGTTCGCAACTACCTTGCTCCCCCGTGGTGCACCGGCGAGCCGGGATCCAGTACGTGCCAACCGATGAACTCCGCCCCCTCCGCCGGCTTTGGCGGCACGCTACCCCCTGCGCCCTTCCTGTACGTGCGCGACGTCACCACGGGCTGCCCCTACAGCCTCAGCTTCGTCGAGACTTACCTGCTGAACGACTCGGCCACGCAGACCGGCCCGCCGCTCAACGAGGCGATCGTAGCGGTTGGCTCCGATCCGTCGCAAAACCAGCGCTATCACACGTACTGGCTGGACTACAATCAACAGCAGGACCACATCAGCTACATCTCGGTCACCCCTCAGGCGTGCTACGCCAACGGCAGCATCGCGCCAGGGGACCTGCCCGCGAATAAGGTGGCGTGGGTGCGCCGCTCGGAGTGGGTTTCGAAGCCCGGGCCCGACGATGGTTACATTGCGGGGATCATATCCTCAAGCGACATTAGCACCATGGAGGGCAGCGGGGAGGGTATCCGGATGCGTTTCCAGCTTCCCACCCGGCCCGACACGCCCTGCGTACCCACGAGTGGCTGTGAACTCTCCGGCAGCGAGCAGCTAAGGTATTGGAGCATTTCCTTCGTGCAGGAGTCGTCCTCGGGCTCAAACGATCTCATCTGGAGCCCGGATATCGGCACCGGGAACGGGCAGACTATCATCAGCATCGCGGACGAGGCCTTTGTTCCGGACAGCGGCGGCTATGTGAATCTGATTGTGGGGGTTGGCGTAAACCCGCGCAGCCCCGTCCCCTCCTGGCTCACCAGCGGCGCAACCGGTGTGGTGAGCGGGGTCGCCCCAGTGGCCATCGAATACAAGAACAGCGGCGGGAACGACGTCTGGGCGTACTCGCTGGTGCAGGATAGCGGCGGCTACTACGTCCTCGATCTGAGCCAGTTCGTCCGCGCCGGCAGGACCACGACCCTTAGCGGCACCACCCCTTTCAATCCTGCCGCGGACCTGCAGATTCTCATACGGGAGACTGTCTCCTGTCCGGTTGGGTCCAGTTTATACACCACGCCCGCGGCATAGTAGCCCGCCGATCCGCCGTGCATGGCCGTGCCGTACAGGTTCCCGGCCGAATCGAAGGTTACGCCCGCATAAGGGTTGCCCCCATCCGTGCCTCCCGTGAACGTGTACAGCACCGTCTCCTGTCCCGCCGGGCTCACCTTGTAGACCACCCCCGCCTTCGATGCGCCGCCGTTGTAAGTCGTCCCGTACAGGTTGCCCGCCGAATCCAAAACCACCCCGCTGTAGGGATTGGCTCCATCCGCCCCGCCCGTAAAGCTGTATAGCAACGTCTCGTGACCGGATGTGTCCAACTTGTACACCACGCCCACGTTGGCCGCGCCGCCCCCGTAAGTGGTGCCATACAGGCTGCCGGCGGAGTCGAGCGCCACGCCCGCATAAGGGTTGGCCCCGTCGGTGCCGCCTTGGAAGCTGTGCAGCACCTTCATTGTGCCGGTCGGGGTCAGCAGAAAGACCACCCCGAGATCCGCCGAGCCACCCTGATTAGTGGTGCCATGGAGATTGCCGGCGGGGGCGCGCGCCAGCGGCGCGTACGGGTTCGCCCCCATTGGGGAAGTCCGCGAAACTGAGGAGGACAGTTTCAGTCGGCGTTTGGGCCTGCGGGCCCGCCACTGCCGGCAGGACGCACGCAAGTGGCAGCATCCCGCACAGCAGCGCCATGCCGGATCTTCTGGCGTCAGGTCGAATCATTACTCCTCCGTTCGAGCACGCTTGCGCCGCGGTCCCGAGGTAGATTAGAACCATCATAGCCGATCCGTTCGACTTGATCCAGATCGTTCCGCGTCAGGCAGTACTAACCACGACGACTCCGGACGCGCGATAATAGAAGTACCAACATGCCGGCACCCAAAAAGACCCCAAAGGACCGCCAGCGAAGCACCCTCGCGGAATGGTCCGTCACCATCGCCCTGCTCCTATTCGGTACCACCACGCTGGCCCAAGCGTTTGTCATCCCCACCGGCTCCATGGAAGACTCACTGCTGGTGGGCGACCACCTTCTGGTGGACAAGCTGGCCTATGCGCCGGCCGATGGGTTTAGCAAGCACTTCCTCCCTTATCAAGAGCCTAAGCACGGTGACATTATCGTGTTCCGCTATCCCCCCGATCTTAGTCTGACATTGGTCAAGCGGCTGATCGGAGTACCCGGGGACCGCCTGAAAATCGACCATGGGGTTGTCTATAGGAATGGAGCCAGGCTCAATGAGCCGTACGTGTACCATAAGTATGCGTACGACCCGGCGCTCGACAATTTTCCGAACCCATGTTGCCGCCCCGTGAAGGAAGACTTCGCGCAAGAGGCACAAAGGGAAATGCTGGAGCGGGATGTCGTCTCCGGCGAAGTGATAGTGCCGGTGAATCGCTATTTTGCGATGGGAGACAATCGCGACAATTCGTCGGATAGCCGTTATTGGGGCTTTGTTCCCAGAGAGAACATCATAGGCAAGCCGTTCTTGATTTATTGGTCGTACCGGGCGCCGACGGACGAACTGCTTGGAGAGTCGACGGAATCCACGCTCCGCCACTTTGTCGATCTTGGCGAGCACTTCTTTACACGAACGCGTTGGGAACGGACGTTCAAGTTAGTCCGCGGCTTTTCCGATTCTCAATTGCCGGCTGGGCCGCTGCCTATCAACCCCGGCTCCGCCAATCCGTAAGCCGGGTGGATTCCCGGCGCCAGACGGTCTACAATGAGCCTATGAACTGGTGGCAACAACCGTTCGTTCAGGTCGCCCTGCCCATCATCATCACGTTTGCCATCGCCACTTGGTTTCAGAGCAAGCGTATTGACGATCTGCGCGACTCGATGAATAAACGATTTGACGCGGTCGAGCGTCGCCTGGAGCGGATCGAGAGCCTGCTAACGGATCACGACCGCCGCATCACCGTTGTAGAAGAGCGTACCTCCCCGCTCCGCCGCTGATTAACGTTCCGGCAAAGCGGCGCCAAACAGTCTACAATGAGCCTATGAACTGGTGGCAACAACCGTTCGTTCAGGTCGCCCTGCCCATCATGATCGCTGTAGTCATCGCCACCTGTTACCAGAGCAAGCGCTTCGACGATCTGGGCAAGCGCATCGACGACTTCCGCGATTCGCTCAACAGGTGCATGGACGGCCTCGACAAGCGCTTCGACGCCATCGACCGCCGGTTGGAACGAATCGAGCACCTGTTGATACACTCGAAGTAGGGTGCCGATCTTCTTCACCCGGCCCGACCAAGCCGATCTCGCAGCACAACTACTGGCGCGCACTTGATCCAACCTGCCATACGTGACCTGTTTCTCAGCCTGAGCCGTCATCCGGCGTTCCAGGAGTTGCTTAGGCGCTTGCCGTCCGGCGGCAATCTGTCGCTTTCCGGCCTCACCACCACCGCCAAAGCCATCTACTCCGTCTTGCTGTGGCAGATGACCGAGCGGCCCCTGGCCATCGTCGTAGACGGCAACAAGCGCGCCGAAGAGCTGTTCGAAGCGGTAGAAACGTTCTACACACTGCTGATCGGCAACCGCGATGCCGCCGGCCCGCAACTGCTTCCGGCGCTCGACGTCCTGCCGATGCAGGGTATGTCGCCTCACGCCGAAATCTGCGAGCAGCGGGCCATCGGCCTGTGGCGCTTGGCCACTCGCCGCGTACCCATCACCGTGATGCCCGTGGCGTCGGCGCTGCTGCGCATCGAGTCCGGCGACTTCTACCGCCAGCTTGCGCTGAACCTGCGCGTGGGCGACGAGGTGCCTCTGCAAGACGTCGTCGCGCACCTCGAAAGCGTCGGATACGAACGCCGCGAGCCAGTCGAAATGGTCGGCGAATACTCCGTGCGCGGCGGCATCCTGGACGTGTTCTCACCCGAATCCGCCAAACCCGTCCGCGTCGATCTGTTCGGCGACCTCATCGAATCCATTCGCCGCTTCGACGTGGAATCGCAACGGTCGATTACCAAGCTCGAAGACGCCCTGCTGCTGCCGCTAACGGAGTACCAGAAATCGCGCGCCCTGCTGGTGGACCTCGCCGAGCGCCTGCACGAGTCCGGCGTAGCCGCGCGCGATCTGCCGCCGCCCGGCGAAACGTTCCCCGGCTGGGAACTGGTGGTTCCCATGGTGGAGCCGCGCCGCCACTCCGTGTTCTCGCTGCTCGACCGGCCCGTGGTCCTGTGGGACGAACCCGCGCAGGTGGCGGGAGCAGCCGAGCGCCTGTGGAAGCGCCTCGAACAGACCGCGGTCTCGCCGGCCTACGATCCGGCCAGCGTCTTTTTCCACGCGGAGGATTTGGAGGCGCAAGCCGCCGGCGTGCCGCACATTGCGCTGGAAGAGCTGGAAGTAATCGCCGGGCAGGAGACCACCAGCTTCTATATCCCGACCCGCCCGTCAATGGCCTTTCACGGCAACATGCCGGTAGCCATCGCGGAGGCGCGAAACCTGGCCGAATCCGGATCGCGCGTGGCGTTCTTCGCCGAATCCACCGGCGCGGTCGAGCGCGTCGCCGATATCTTCAACGAGTACGGCGTCCCGTACCAGCTTGGGCTGGAGCAATCCGATTCCACGCCCGAGTATCTCGCCGGACGCGCCTACATGGCCGGAGAAGTCGCGTCCATCTACCTGATCCGCGGCGCGGTCAAGCGCGGCGTGGTCTTCCGCGATGCGGGCCTCGCCATTTTCGGCAGCGAAGACCTCTTCGACGCCTCCGAATTGGTGGCGCGCGCACCCGCCGGCAAATCCGCGCTGGCCACCTTCTCCCCCGACCTGATCGACCTGAAGCCCGGCGACTACGTGGTGCATGCCGAGCACGGCGTCGCGCACTTCCTGGGCCTGCGCGAGATCGATCACGGCGAGGCCAAGGGCGATTACATGCTGCTCGAATATGCGGGCGGCGCCAAGCTTTACGTCCCGCTCACCCGCATGGATCTGGTGCAGCGCTTCCGCGGCGCGGGCGAATCCGCCCCCGCGCTCGACCGCATGGGCGGCGCCACCTGGACCCGCACCAAGTCCCGCGTCAAGGCCAAAATGCGCGACATGGCCGACGAACTGCTGAAGCTCTACGCCGGCCGTAAGATGGCCGAAGGGTTCGCCTTCTCGCATGACAGCAACTGGCAGCGCGAATTCGACGACGCCTTCGAATTCACCCCCACCCGCGATCAACTTACCGCGATCAAAGACATCAAGCGCGACATGGAAAGTCCGCAGCCCATGGACCGCCTGCTGTGCGGCGACGTGGGCTATGGCAAGACGGAAGTGGTCATGCGCGCGGCTTTCAAGGCCATGGGCGACGGCAAGCAGGTGGCTGTGCTGGCGCCCACCACCGTTCTTACTTTCCAGCACTACGAGACCTTCAAGCGTCGCTTTCAACCTTTCCCCATTCGTGTTGAAATGTTGAGCCGTTTCCGCACGGCGAAGGAGATCAAGGCAACGCTCGCGGATCTGGCCGAGGGCAAGGTCGACTTAGTCGTGGGTACCCACCGCCTGCTCTCTGCCGACGTGGTTTTCAAAGATCTCGGCTTAGTGCTGGTGGATGAGGAACAACGCTTCGGCGTGAAGCATAAGGAGCGTCTGAAGCAGCTTAAGCAGAACGTGGACGTGATCAGCATGAGCGCCACGCCGATCCCGCGGACGCTGCATATGTCGCTGCTTGGATTGCGTGACATGTCTGTGATCGAAACTCCGCCCAAGGACCGGCTGTCTATCCAAACCGTAGTGGCGCATTTCCAGCCGGATTTGATCAAGTCGGCGCTGGAACTGGAATTAGGCCGGGGCGGTCAGGTTTATTTCCTGCATAACCGCGTGGATTCGATTTGGGCGCGCGCGGCATTCCTGCAGGAGCTGGTGCCCACGGCGAAGATCGGCGTCGGACACGGACAGATCGGCGAGGCGGAACTGGAGAAAACCATGCTCAAGTTCATGCAACACGAATATGACATCTTCGTTTGCACGACCATCGTTGAAAATGGTTTGGACATTCCGCTGGCCAACACCATCATCATCGAACATGCGGAACGCTACGGCCTCTCGGAGTTATACCAGCTTCGCGGACGTGTAGGCCGCTCGAACCGGCGCGCTTACGCCTATCTGTTGGTGCCGCCGGATACCGAGCTAAGCGAGGTGGCCCGCAAACGCCTGGCGGCGCTGAAGGAGTTCAGCGACTTGGGCGCGGGCTTCAAGATTGCCGCGCTCGACCTGGAATTGCGCGGCGCGGGCAACCTGCTGGGCGGTGAGCAGCACGGCCACATCAACGCCGTCGGCTTCGATATGTACGTGCGCCTGCTGGAGGAAACCGTCCGCGAGTTGAAGGGCGAAGAGGTACCCACGGAGATTCACTCCAGCCTGAACCTGGGCCTGGACATCCGCATTCCGGCCGATTACATTACGGACGATAACCAGCGGCTGCGCGCTTACCGCCAGATCGCCAACGCCGGCACGCCCGCCGATCGCGAGCGCGTAGAGAAGGAATTGGAAGACCGCTACGGCCCAGTGCCCGATGCCGTGCGCAACTTACTGGAATATTCCGGATTGAAGACGTCCGCCGAGAAGCTGGGGATCGAAGCGATCGACCGCCGGCATAGTCTGCTCAACGTGAAGTTCCACCCGGAGACTCACATCGATCCGGCGCGGCTGATGAACCTGGTAAGTCAAACCAGAGGGGCGCAATTCTCGCCCGCTGGTGTGCTGATGTTGCCGTTGGACGGCGCCACAACTCCAACTGAGATCCTGGCTTTTCTGAAACAACGCCTCAGATCGTTGGAGGGCGGGCTTTAGCCGGCGCGGGGTAGCCCCGCTCCTCACTTTGGGAGCCATTCTTCGCTAGAATAATAGACACGATGGCGTTCCGCGTTTTCCTCAGCTACAGTCTCGATCCCGCCGAGATGGCGTTGGCGTGGCGATTGCAGACTCTCGCGGCAGCACACGGGATCGAAATGTATGTGCCCCAGCATGGAAACGGCGGCGCAGCGGCGGGTGCCGTGACCGTGCAGGCAGCCATTGACCGCGCCGACTGCGTGCTGGCGATCATCACGACCGCCGCAAGCCAAATGGTTCAGCAAGAACTGCGCTACGCGCTGCAACACCAAAAGCTTGTCATCCCAATTGTGCGTACGGATCTCGCCGGCCACCCGCTCCTGGCCGGATTTCCTCGAGTCTTCACATTCTCGCCGTGGGACAATCCCGGCCCAGTCGAATCGCAGATCGTGGAATTCCTCAAAGAGCAGAAATTGACCAAAGACAACCAACAGACGATCGGTGCGCTGACTGCTCTCGGCCTCGGTCTCCTCGTGCTCTTCTCGCTGAATAAGGAATGAACGTTGCGGATCGCCGTCGTCGATGCTTCCCCCCTCATCAACCTTACGCACCTGAGCCTCGCCGGCGAGCTCGCGCTGTTCTTCGATAAAGTGTACGTGCCCCGCGCCGTCCAGGAAGAACTGAACAAGAAAGGACGATTTCGCTATCGGCTGAACAAGCTCTACCGCGCTGGATTTTTCACCAGGTGCATGGCCGCCGACGCTTTCAACGTGCGGCTGCTCCGCGACCAGTTAGATAAGGGTGAAGCGGAAGCTCTAATCCAGGCACAAGAAAAACAGGCGCTCTTCTTCATTGGAGATGAAAGACGCGCTCGCACGATTGCAGCTAACATGGGCAGGAGGGCCGTAGGAACGCTGCGCTTGCTGGCGCGTCTCAACTTAGAAGGACGCGCGCCGGAATTACCCGGCCTTGTGCGGATACTACGGCGGGACCTGGACTTTCGTGCCTCCGACGAGATTGTGCAACAGGCGATTGACCTTGCTGTAGAACCAATCTAATCGTCTCCGATATAATAAGTCAGAATGGCTGCCGCCGCGTTGGCAATTTCGCATGTGGAGAGTTCGTCGCCGCCGGTTTCCTCCTGATCCGCGAGGACGGCAAATCCGCGGCGCCAATCACAATCCTATCCCCCTACACCTACCCAGTAGAATCCCAGCCCAACTCCAACCTGATGGACCAGCTCCGCTGGTATCTGGAGCACTTCCTCGACTACCCCTTCGATCCCGAAATCGGCCACGCCAGCCACGTCCTCCAAGCCTGGGGCACGCAAGCCTTCAACGCGCTCTTCGATCGCCGCCACGCCGCCACCTGGCTGGCCGCCTCCGAAATCCTCCAAATCCGCAGCGACGACCCGCACATACTCTCCTGGCCCTGGAAGCGCTCTTCGACCCGCAACGCAGCTACCTCGCGCACGAGCGTCAAATCGAGCGCCGACAAACAAAAACTCGAAGCCATCTGGCGCGACGCCAACCTCGGACCCTTCCCCACGGAGCCCACCCCATGACCCCACTCGACGACGCCACCGCCATCCAAATCCTGACCACCATCGCCCCGGCCCGCCTGCGCCCCGCCACGCCCGACCTCGCCCCCGCCCCGGACATCCGCGCCGCCCTGGCCGCCGCCTTCGACAATCCCGCACCCACCGCACCATCCGAGGGCGACCTGGCCCGCGCCGCGCTCGACCGGCTCGCCCAGGACCCCGCCTTCGCCGAGCCAATCCGCATAATGTCCCGCCCGCTGCCCGCCAGCGCTATCTCGACCCGGCATCGGCGATCGCCCTCACCACCGCCGCCCTGCTGGTCCTCCAGACGCGCGTCAAATTCAAGCGCGATCACACCGGCCAGTGGTCCCTCGATGCCGACAAGAAAGCCCTCAGCGACGGCACGCTGAAGCTGCTCGTCCAGCATCTCCTCTCCCTCCTCCACTGACGATGTTGGGGCGAAGTCCGCGGGTGGTACACTATACGGCGGAGAAGGGAGAGTTTCGCGACGCCATGAAGCCGATCCCAGATTCCGATGTCTTTTCGGCCGCCATGGCACGGGAAGGGACAACCGCGCGCTACCGCAAAGGCCAAGTGCTCTTCTCGCAAGGCGATCCGGCGGATGCCGTGTTTTCGATCCGGAAAGGCAGAGTCAAGCTCACGGTCGTCTCCAAACTGAATAGAGAAGCGGTTATTGCGATTTTGACTTCTGGCGATCTGGTGGGCGAGGCTTGCCTGGTGGGCGGGCAGCCCGTACGCATGGCCACCGCATCCGCTATATCCGAGTGTTCGATCGTGCGGCTGGCGAAGCCGGCCATGATGCGTCTGCTTAGCGATGACCGCGCTTTTGCCAGGCTGGTTCTGTTTTGCGTGCTGACACGCAACATTCGGATCGAGGAGGATCTGGTACATCAGCTTTCCAATTTCAGCGAGCAGCGGCTGGCGCGGATCCTTCTGTCTCTGGCCAATTTCGGGAACGAGGGTAAACCGGAGGCGGTAATTCTCGATATCAGCCAGGAAACGTTGGCTGGTCTCGTTGGCACCACGCGGTCGCGGGTCAGTTTCTTCATGAATAGGTTTCGCAGACTCGGTTTCATCAAGTACAACGGTGGGATCGAGGTTCATAGCTCGCTTCTGAGTATCGTCCTGCGCGAATAGCTTGCCGAAGCCATGTACTTATCGTCTGGCTTGCCGAGCGTCTCGTTTATACTGTAAAGGGCGAAATGAACTCGAAAGAATTTGCAGAACTGCACGCGAAGCGTTGGGAAACGCTTAAGCGCCATGCGCACGAGGCCGATAGGATGTGCGAGTTGTTCGGCCAATGCCTCCCGGAACCCTCGGCTAGTCAGATTCGATCGGACATAGTGGAGCAACGCATTCGACGAAAACGATGCCTACGCGGGCTACGCCGAGATTCGCCGCCGACTGTTAAAGGCGGTGCGGATCGGCTATGGTCCGGCGAACTGAACCACTACCGCAATGTTCCGAAATTCGCCGTCAGCGGCACGTGGGGGAATTGCAGATCGCCAATCCCGCCTATTATCGCCGAGCGCGCCGGCGCCCTTGGCTCGCCGCACTTGCCCGGCCACCTGGTTGGAGCGCCCGGAGTTAATATGAGGATGGCACTGAACGGGGCAGGTTGCGCGACATGCTCACCCAAACGGAATTAGCGCGCGCCGTCTTGCAAATGCTTATGGCCGGTCATGCCGTGCCTATGCATCAGGCTATCCGGTTGCGCAACGCGGCAATTTGCCCGGAAGATTCCGTACTCCCACTCGAAGAGATTGCCCAGCGCATTTTGGCCCGAGATGGCAGAGTGGCCGATGCCCCGCTAGCCAGCGATTGGAGGCGGGTCGGGGCTGAGTTTATAATCGTGGATCTTGAATTAGCGTTCACGTTCCTGGAAATTGCACGTACTTCACGCGTCTCCGAAACCGTCCGGCGCAATCGAGCGAATGCGCGGACGGCGTACGATGGGATTCTGCGTTTCTTGCCGCGATACCTCCCAGCACTCTCTGCCGCTGAACGGCGGGCCGCCGCGGACAAATTACGGAAGCTGAAAAAACGCCTTGAAGAGCTTCGTGGATTTTCCGGGACTTCAAATTGACTCAATTTAACAACTAGCCGGCCCCTGCGGGCGGCGCGGATTGAAGTCCCGGGCTAACAATTCAACGTGTGAGGCGCGTGCATCCCAGTCCCAGCGGGCGCCGCCCCACTCACGTTCCCATACCTCCCAGTGTCCCTCCCATCGGAACTCAGCCGGCAGTTCGAACTCGGTGCGAGTACCCGGCCAAGGGATGGATGGACGTCCGAACAGATCTTCTTTCTTCGCGGCAAGTGCGTTTGTGAGCATTGCCTCCGCCCGCAACCAGTCTTCTTGATCCGATGCCGCGGGACAACCCCGCTCTAGCCATAACCGATAGGCAACGGTGGCGATTTCGCTCCCAGTTGGTCTAGAGCGGTTGCCGCGGATTTTGCGGATTCACCGACGGTGCTCATTTCAGGCGCCATTTTCTTGCATCGCTGAACGCCGGACCTTGCACGCCACGGATTAAAGGCCTCAGAGATAAGAAACCTTAAGCGCTGATAGAATTATGGAGCGCTCTTTGACATATGTCAAGGAGAGAAACCAGAACTGAGAAGTTGAATGTACCGGTGAGTACAACTGGTGCGGGCACGCCGAGGCGGCCGAAAAACGATTATTTCCGGAATCCGGACATCGTGAAGGTGCTACAGTACACCGGCACAGCACTCAAGGCGAAATCCCGCACACGAACGAGTGAAGGATCTGTTTCAACCAGTTCCGGGAGCAAGTTCGCCGGCGAAATGGACCGCGGCAGTCACTATCTCGTGGCAAGGTGGTGTTTCAATTGCGAATTCTACTCTATGGCCCAGACAACGGCGTGACCGCAAACTTCATGCCGCATCTCTGGATGTTTCTGCTCCGGGCACTCACGCCCGCCGAACACGAAGTTTTCCTGATCGACGGCAATACGCAGACCCATGGGCGATGCCGAGATCGTGCAATTCGTGCGGGCCAAGGGTATCGGCCTGGTGGGCATCGGCGCGATGACCCGCTTGATCGCGAAGGCCTGCCGCGTGGCCGACGCCATTCGCGCGGCCGGCGTGCCCGTCCTCCAAGGCGACCTGGCCCGCACCGCGCTCGACCTGCTCGCCCAGGACCCCGCCTTCGCCGAGCCTATCCGCGTCATGTCCCGCCAACCGGCCGCCATCGCCCTCACCACCGCCGCCCTCCTCGTCCTCCAGACGCGCATTAAATTCAAGCGCGATCACACTGGCCAATGGTCCATCGAGGCCGACAAAAAAGCCCTCAGCGACGGCACGCTGAAGCTGCTCGTCCAGCATCTCCTCTCCCTCCTCCGCCCGAACCCCGGCCTGTGAGCAATCCGGACCGCACAATCCCAGGCCCACTGAGCAAATCTGACCAGACGACGCCGCTCGCAACTTGTTACCTAATAAGAGGACAACTCCAGGAGGGGACCGTGATGGCAAAAGTAGTGCGTATAACCCCAAGGGTCTGCGACAGACTGACACCGCAGAATATCGCGCCGGCCAAGCAGCGGGAAATAGCCGCAGTGGCCTTCGATCTCTGGCTCGCCCGCGGCTTTCAAAACGGATCGCCGCAAGAGGATTGGCTGCGGGCGCAGCGCGAAGTAACCCGGCAGCGTCTGCGCGCCTGATGCGAATTCTGCTTTATAACCCCGACAACGGCGTGACCGCTAACTTCATGCCGCATCTCTGGATGTTTCTGCTCCAGGCGCTCACGCCCGCCGATCACGAAGTCCTTCTGATCGACGGCAATACGCAACCCATGTCCGATGCCGAGATCGTGCAATTCGTGCGGGCCAAGGGTATCGGCCTGGTGGGCATCGGCGCGATGACCCGCATGATCGCCAAAGCCTACCGCGTGGCCGACGCTATTCGCGCCGCCGGCGTGCCCGTAGTAATGGGCGGCCCGCACGTGACCGAGTTGCCGGACGAGGCGCTCGGCCGCGACGGCGGCCCGCGCCACGCCGATTCCGTCGCGCTCGGTGAGGTCGACGAAACATGGCCGAAGATCGTAGCCGATGCAGCGCGTGGCGCATTGAAAGAGCGCTACGTGCCTGTCGACGCCTTCGGCCAGGAGCGCAAACCCGACCTCCAAAGCTACCCGAAGATCCCGTGGGACACGCTCGATATCGCCCAGTTCAACCGCATTCCGGGCTTCGTGCGGCCCATCATGGAGCACTTCAAAGCCGAGTGGGAAACGTTCCACATCATCCCCATCGAATCCGGGCGCGGCTGCCCCTACGGCTGCGAGTTCTGCACCGTCACGGGTTTCTTCGGCGACTCCATCCGCTTCCGGTCCAACCAAAGCATCGTGGACGAACTGCTGCTGTTAAAAGCCCGCGCCCACCGCACCAAGGGGCAGGTGGCCGTGTTCTTCGTGGATGACAACTTCGCCATCAACGGGAAGCGCACCAAGTCGCTTCTGCGCGACATAATCGCGGCCAAGGCGCAAGTCTCCTGGGTGGGGCAGATCAGCGCCAACCTGTTGCGCGACGAAGAACTGGTGGACCTGATCGCCGAGTCCGGCGGCCGCTGGATCTTCATCGGCATGGAGTCGCTCGACCCGGCCAATCTGGCCAGTGTCAACAAGAGCTTCAACAAGCCCGGCGACTATGCCGCGGTGCTGGAGCGGCTGGCGCGGCGGAATATCTACGCCATCACCTCGTTCATCTTCGGCCTGGACAACGACCGGGCGGGAGTCGCCGAGCGCACCCTGAGCCAGATCCGCGAATGGCCGCCTGTGCTGGCCGTCTTCGGGCAGATCACGCCATTTCCGTCCACGCCGCTCTACACGCGTCTGGAGAAAGAAGGCCGCCTGACGCGCCCGAAGCACTGGCTGGATTTCGCGCCGTTCCATATGGCGCACACGCCTCTGCGGATGACGGTCGACGAGGTCCAGGACGAAGTCCGTTATGCGTGGACGAACGCCTACAGCCCGGCTGCCACGCGCCGCGCCATCGATTCGATCGCGGACGAACCCGCCCCCTACAAGATCAGCCATCTGATCGCAAGGTTGTTCTTCCGCGGTATCTATTTCTCCAACAAGGGCGCATGGGCGTGGGTGAAAGCGATCACGGAGAACCGGGGCACGATTGTGCATGTCGTCAGGCAGTGCTTCACCAATTGGCGCGGCAGGCGGGGTGGCGGTTGCGGAACTGAACTTCGAGGGGCGGCTGGCGCCCCCTGTGCCGCTCCCGGGGGCTTCCGCGTATTCAGCCACGAAGATAGTTCGCTAACAATATCCCCGCATCGTTCCAGAGCTCATCTTTAGACTGGTCTTTCTTGTCGTCGGTGCAATACTTACCGTCAAGTTTTCGCTGCTGCCCAGCGCGCACTGGTCCCGTTTGCCGCGGGGTCGACCCGGCTCCCCGCGCGACGGTTTCTGTACATGGCCGCGGTAGGTAATTTGGACCGCGGCGTTCCCGATTGGCGGTTTCACGGCTGGCTACGCCATTCTGATCTTGCTCGGTCATCGGGCCATCCTTGGCGCAACCCTCGCCTGCTGTCTGCTCGTAACCCTGCCGCCCGCCCTTCGCTCGGGGCGCCAAATACTGGCTCGGCTCCGCTCTACAGGCCCGATGACGGCTTGACCGCCAACTCCTCTGTTGGTTTCTGCTTCCGGGAGAATTTCCGCCTCAGGTCCGGCCAGAATTCTTTCAGAACATTCCCCGCCATGTCTGCGCCGATTTGAGTACCCAGCCTTGACAGATTTTCGCCGGCGGTCCGCCCGTCCGGATAATAAGCGTTCGAAATGGCCACGGCTGTGGCGTTGCCGCCAATCTCGGAGAAATTGAACTGGGTGCCGCCCGAGTCCTTATGGGTCCAAAAGATTTGACCCATCGCGTAGCCGAGCCGCGACAACCCGCTGCCTGTGCCGCGCCGGAAGTAGCGCGGATCCTGGTGCAGAAGCGCGGGGAAGATCGCCTCGGTCATGTAGTCCCCCACCGCCAGATCGCAGTAGGAAGTTCCGAGGTAATGCGCGTATCCCTCGATACCATTCCCAAATGACGGATCCGATCTCGCCAGCATGCCCTCGCCGGCGAATGCAGCCGCAAGAACAAAGGTGCCCCGATCGGAAACGTCCTGGTCGGCGAGTTTGAACTTCTGTTTGGCGGTCAGGGGCGCATAATTTTTCAGGCTTGGAAACGTCCGATAGTTCGGAATAAAGCCAAAGATACGGCTCCCATACTCCGGAGGCTGCTCCGCAGATTGGCAAAACATCGCGGCTGGCAGCAAAGCCGACGAGAATAGAACAGTCAACAAGCGCTGGTTCGCCATCCCGAGCATACATGCGGTGTAGCAATCCACCAGCCAATGCCATGCAGCTTGCCATTGGGATGCGCGTGTCCCCTGCCAGCTACCAAATACCGCTGCGAACGCGAAAGTAATGCACTTCAGTGCAGGTTTTGCCGAAAGGTGCGAGGATCGAGAAGGCCGGCCTGCCTGAAGCCCGGGCTAACTTTACGGTATAATCCTCCTCGTGAAAAGCTACGCCCGCGGCCCCGCCCTGCCGCTTCTGGAAAAGACCATCAGTCACGCCCTTGCCGATTCCGTCGCTCGCAATCCGTCCGGCGACGCCCTCGTCTCCCGTCATCAAGGCCTGCGGCTTTCTTACAAGCAGTTGCAGGAGAACGCCCAGCGCACGGCGCGCGGGTTGTGGGGACTGGGCATTCGGCCCGGCGACCGCGTGGGCGTGTGGGCGTGCAACTGCGTCGAGTGGGTCTACCTGCAGCTTTCGACGGCGCTCACGGGCGCGGTGCTGGTCAACGTCAACCCGGCGTATCGCGCGCACGAACTGCGCTACGTGCTTCGCAAGTCCGGCATGCGGGCTATCCTCCTGCACGAGCGCGATGCGCGCGTGGGGTATCTCGATATCCTCAACGACGCGCGCAAAGGCCAGGATCTGGCTCTCGATCACGTCGTGCTGCTCGGGACGGACTCGTGGAACGATATGCTGGCAAGCGGCATAGACGTGCCCGCGCTCGCACAGTCGCCCGAGGACGTGGTCAACATCCAGTACACGTCCGGCACCACCGGTTCGCCGAAAGGCGTCCTGCTCACCCACCGCAACCTGGTGAACAACGCCTATGTGGTGGGGCGCAGCATGATGACCACGGCCGCCGACCGGCTGTGTTCGCCCGTGCCGCTCTACCATTGCTTCGGCTGCGTGATGAGTTCGCTGCTGGCGATCGTGTACGGCATCCCGCTGGTGATGCCCGCCGCGCAGTTCGATCCGCTGGCCACCCTGCAGGCCGTCGCCACGGAACGCTGCACGCTGATCTACGGCGTGCCCACCATGTTCATCGCGGAGCTGGATCATCCGGATTTCGGCAAGTACGATATGAGCACGCTGCGCAGCGGAATTATGGCCGGCGCGCCGTGTCCCGTGGAGGTGATGAAGCGGGTGGTCTCCCAGATGCACTGCACCGGCATGACCGTGGCTTATGGCCAGACCGAGACGTCGCCGGGAATCACGATGTCGTCCGCCGACGATAGCCTGGAGCATCGTGTGGCCACCATCGGGCGGGCGTTACCCGAAACCGAAGTGAAGATCGTCGCGCCGTGGAACGACGAGGTCCTCGATACTGGCGAACGCGGCGAGTTGTGCGCGCGCGGCTATATGGTGATGAAGGGCTACGACGGCGAGCCGGAAGCCACCGCGCGGACCATCGACGCCGACGGTTGGCTGCGCACCGGCGACCTGGCCGTCATGCGCGACGACGGATACTTCCATATCGCGGGCCGGCTGAAGGAGATGATCATCCGCGGCGGCGAAAACATCTATCCGCGCGAGGTCGAGGAGTTCCTGCACCAGCATCCGAAGATCGCGGATGTGTATGTGGTGGGTCTGCCGGATGCGCGGCTGGGCGAGGCGGTGCTGGCGTGGATCAAGCTGAAGGCGGGCGAGTCGATGACGGAAGATGAGGTGCGCGATTACTGCCGCGGGCAGATCGCGCACTTCAAGATTCCGCAGTATCTAAGGTTCGTGGACGCCTTCCCCATGACGGTCACGGGGAAGGTGCAGAAGTTCCGCATTCGCGAGCAGGAAATCGAGGCGCTGGGGCTGCACGCGGCCGCGGAAATCAAGACCGCGTGACTCGCCCGTGGGGCAGGATGGCATCCTGCGCGCCGATTGCCAATCGGCGCAAACTTATCAACCCTTCGCCGCCGCAGCCGCCGCGCCCTTCTCAATCGGCGCGCCCACCAGATTGCCCCACTCGGTCCAGGAGCCGTCATAGTTCGTCACTTTGTCGAAACCCAGCAAATACTTCAACACGAACCAGCTATGGCTCGATCGTTCGCCGATGCGGCAGTAAGCGATCACCGGCCGCGAGCCGTCGATACCTTCGCCCCCGTATAGCGCGCTTAGCTCGTCGGCCGTTTTGAAGGTGCCATCCTCGTTGCAGGCTTTGCCCCACGGGATGCTGCGCGCGCCCGGAATGTGTCCGCCGCGTTGGCAGGTTTCGGGCAATCCGGGAGGCGCCAGGATCTCGCCCGAGAACTCCTGCGGGCTGCGCACGTCCACCAACCCGGCGGCGTGCGCCGAGACGGCCGTCTGCACCTGCGGCAGGAAGGCGCGCAGTGAGAGATCGGCGTCCGCGGCCTTGTATTGCGTCGGCGCGATCTGCGGCGCGCCGGTGGCCAGTTCGCGGCCTTCGGCCAGCCATTTCTTGCGGCCGCCGTTCATCAGGCGGACGTCTTTGTGGCCATAAATCTTGGCCTGCCAGAACGCCCAAGCGGCGAACCAGTTGTTGTTGTCGCCATAGATCACCAGCGTGGTGGCGGGGGTGACGCCGGACGCGGCCATCAACTCTTCGAACTGCTGTTTCGACAGGATGTCGCGCCGCACCGTGTCGCAAAGCTGCGAGTTCCAGGCCCACGCGATGGCGCCGGGGACGTGGCCTTCATCGTAGGCTTTGGTGTCCACGTCGACTTCGGCGATGCGGACTGCGGGGTCTGTGGCGTGGGCGGCTGCCCAGGCTGTGTCGACTAGGGTTTCGGGGTGTGCATACGTTGCCATAGGTTCTCCTCCAATAGAATACTAATTATATCGATTGTTGGGCGATTGCGCAGCAAGGGGCGGCTTGCGAATCGCCGGCGCACCCGATAGCATAGTAGGAGGCCGCAATGCACGACGCCGTGCGCATCGCCGTAATCGGCGATTTCAATCCTGAATACGAAACTCATCACGCCATCAACCGCTCGCTGGGGCATGCCGCAGACGCGCTGGGCATCCGCATGGAATCGAAATGGGTCGCGACGGGCTGCGCCGCCCGCGACGCGGACAAGATTCTCCGCAATTACGACGGGCTGTTCGTCGCGTCCGGCAGCCCCTACCGCAGCATGGAAGGCGCATTCGCGGCCATCCGTTTCGCGCGTACGCAAGGCTGGCCGCTGATCGGCACTTGAGGCGGTTTCCAACATACTCTGTTAGAGTATGCCCGCAACGTGATGGGACTGGCGGACGCCGACTCGGCCGAGCATGGCGTGCCCTCTTCGAACCTGCTGATTACGGCGGTGGCGTGTCCCATGCCCGACCGGTCGGCCGGCGCGCCCAACCTGCACGGCACGGCCAGCATCCGCTTGCGGCCCGGCACGCGCGCGTGGGCGATCTACGGACGCGACGAAGTCTTCGAGCGGTACTTCTGCAATTACGAAGTGAACCCGGCCTATCGCGAGGCGCTGGAGGCCGCCGGGCTGGCGCTCTCGGGCTTCTCGGAAAATGGAGACATCCGCGTCGCCGAACTGCCCACGCATCCGTTTTTCATCGCGACGCTGTTTCAGCCGCAGTTGTCGTCGGAGGCGGGCAAGCCGCATCCGTTGCTCCGCGCGTTCGTCGCGTCATGCGCCACCCGCTGACTCGCGCTTGACTGGGGTTCTAGGGCGCCGATTGCGATGCTTGGGTGGCGCACACGCCGCCGACTCCGTTGCCACAAGTGGTATCCGCCAACGTCAGGAAGTAAATCTGGGATGCGCCCACCAACGTACCCGATCCCACGGAATTGTCGATGATGAATCCGCCGGTCGGCCATTCAAAGGCAGTGGGGATGCTCAACGGGGCATTCGGCGTAGTGCCGCTGCTGAACGCGGAAGGCGTATTGACCGTAAACGACATCACGCAATCGCCGGTGCATCATCGTCCGCACTCAGGAAAATGTAGTCCGCTCCCGCCGTGGTGTTCGTGCCGTCGGAAACGCAGGCGCTCATGCCGTTATTGCAGAATTCCGTTATCGGCGAAGCCGCCGCATTCCCGGTTCCACCACCCGTGGCCTCCAGTTGGGGTCCCGCAAAGGTGGCGGTCAACGCGTTGTTGGTAATGGTCAACTGGTATAGGGTGGCGGGGCCGTAGCTGTTTCCGGTGACGTAAAGGTGCCCCGACGGGCTCGTGGGAGTGGCCGAACTGTAGTAAACATTGTCGAACGCGCCCGACCAAATACCATAGTTAAAGCAAAAGTTGCCCTGCCGGTCCCCTATCCCTATGTTGACAAGATGGGCGGCGTTTGCGCCCGTGCCTGCAAATCCGGTCGAGAATTGGGCTACGACGTCATTGTAAGTTGCGCCTTCCAGATAGTCCTGCGAGAAGGCATACACACTGGCCGCGGTGGAATCCACCAGGGGACCGTCTTGAATGCCGCGGCAGTTGCCGATGGCATACGCCGCGGACGAGGCGCGCACGGATCCCGTCGTGCTCGTACAAGAAGCACCCGGATTGCCGGAGTTTACAGAGTACAGGTTGCCGTTCCAATTACCCACAAACACGCAACCGGAAATGGGGTCGTAGACGGGGCTGGAGGTAATGCTCTCCATGTGAAGAGCTACCGGCCAACCCGACGACGTAACTTCGGCCGGAACGCCATTGAAAACCGGCTGGAACTTATGCAGGTTTCCGAAGTCGTCCGCGGCAAACATGGAATCGGACCCGTAGTCGTAAAAGGGCGAGGAATAGAGAGTGGTGTTCGCTGTTCCGGTCATCCCCACCGAAGTCATGCAGGGCGCGGTACACGAAGGGTAGCTGCTGGCCGAGACGGTCGTGGGCGTCCCCGGGTTTGACAGCGATTGCGCGGAGGATGCCGCCCATTTCACCAGAACCAGTGTGGCAACGCTAGCGCCGTTGAACTGAATAAAGGCCATTTGCGATCCATCGCCGGACATCACGGGCGATAGATAAATCTGGCCGCCGGTGTTGTAGGCCCAGTAGACGGAAGGCACTGCGCCATCGCCGCCGCACCCGGAGTAGAGGTTGTTGTACGCCATCACGGTTGCTTCAGTGGCCGATCCGGTCACCGTGGTAGGGTAAACTACGAAATCATTGGCGCAACTGGCGGTGGTGGCGGAAAACGACCACTTAGCCGGATAAAGATTGGCTAAGCCATGTGAGGGCGGCGAACCTAATCCCTCGCTCCAGTCCTTGTGTATTTTCCGCCTTGGCTTCTTGCCCGGATCTTCGGCGGCGGCGGTTTGAGCCTCGAGTGCCGCGACTTGCGCGGCCGCCGGCCCTTGCGCCGCAGCGTGCCTGTGCAACTGCTCCATGACGAAGCGCGGCTCATTGACGATGCGCAGCCATTCCGCATGCCTGCCGTTGCGGATGGCCTCGTCCTCCGTGCCGGGATTCGAGAAGACCAGGTGCCGAAAGCTCCAATCGTTGGGAATGCCGGTGATCTTCATGCCGCCGACGGCGATCTGCGCCGGCGTAGCTTGTGCCTCCTGGGCGTGCGCGGGCCAGGCTGCTGGAATACCGAAAACGATGAGCGCGGCGGCGTTTGACAGCTTGGTTGTGAGCGTGCGGTGAAAGATCGTCACTTGTCCCCTCTCTTGGTTAAGCGCAATCGCCAGCGCTTGGGGGACAAGAAAGTCGGGCATGCGGAGGGTGCCGTTACCGAGCCGCGACCGTCAGGGAGCGGGTTCTCGCAAGGAGTGCCGGATCAAATTGCTAGTTGAGCTGCCGCCGATCTGCTACCATCCCCCGAACTCCAGCCACCGGAAAAAATAAAGAATCCAGCACCGACGGACGCACTGCATAGTCGGAGTCCTTTGCCGTGGAAATCGGAAGAACGGGTTCTCGAAAGAAGTACCGGAGCTTCGATCGGGAAAGCCCGGTTAGCGCCCGGGCCTTCCGATTGAAGCGGAAAGGAGGATCGCACAAATGATCAAACTGCTAGTGGAATTGCCGCTCATCGGCAAGTTCACAGCGAAGGCGACCAGGAGAAACGCGATCGTCTGATTCGGGAATTGCCCGGGATCTGAAGGAACTGTGAGAGCCCTGTGATCGATTAGGCGGGCAGTCCGCTTGGGATCGGGCTGCCCCATAGAATTAACTTCCCTCGTATAGCCGTCTCAACCGTTGGCCGAGCAAAGCCAGATCAAAGAATGACGATTATGGATAAAGTTTAGCCATCTGCGAGGGCGGCCAGGGTCAATATTTTTGTCAAATGAGAACCCTCCTCGGTTTCCGACACCAGGATACCCAATACACCTCGGTAACGTCAATCCTGGTTGACTGGCGTAGATGAACAGATATGGCGCGAATCTGCAAGCCACAGTCAGCAACCCGCCGCCCCGCATGCTATCCTGAAACTCATACGAGTGCCACCTCCAAATGCGCCGCCGCTTGCTCATCCGCGGTAGTCTTGTGGCGATTTCGGTGACGGCGTTGTTCGCCCTCCAGGCCACTTTCCGCGAATTCCCAGCTTTAGAGGACGACCACGTCCCCGTGCCGCCAGACGCCTACGAAAAGACGGAATGGGCCTTCGCGCGCCTCATGTACCCGTCCGGCAAGAACGCCAGTGTATTCGGCCGCACCGGCAGTTGGCCCACCGATTATCCCAAGGCCGACCGCCAGTTCGTCCAAGGCGTCCGCCGCCTCACCCGCATCCATACTCGTTCGTCTGAACAGGTAGTGGATCTGGACGGCGACGAAGTTTTCAATTGGCCCTGGCTGTACGCGGTTGAAATGGGCCACTCGAGCTTCACCGACGCCCAATGCGCCAAACTGCGCGAATACCTGTTGCGCGGCGGCTTCTTCATGTGCGACGATTTCCACGGCTCGGGCGAATGGAACGTCTTCCTGGAGAGCATCCAGCGCGTGTTCCCCGACCGCCCCATCGTCGAAATCGATAACCACGATCCCATCTTCCACGTCCTATACGACATAGGCGATCGGATTCAAGTGCCCGGCATACAATACTGGTACACTGGCCGCATTTGGGAAAAGGACGGCAAGACGCCGCATTGGCGCGCCATCTACGACGACCACGGCCGGGTGATGGTGGCCATCTGCTTCAACCAGGATAACGGCGACGCCTGGGAGTGGGCCGACCATCCGCGCTACCCCGAGCGATACACTTCGCAAGCCTATCGCATGGGGATCAACTACATCATTTACGCCATGACGCACTAATGACGCACTAGAACCCAAGGCCACCATGTTCGAGTTTCTCTTCAAATATCCCGGCGCGGTTTTCCAAAAGGGGCAGTTCGTGCTGCTGGCGTCGTGGCCCGTGTGGATACTCGCGTTGGGGGTGATCGCGGCCGCCGGGTTGCTGCTTTGGCATGTGCGGCGCAATCGCGGATCGCTTACCGGCGCGCGTCCGCTGGTGATCTGGATGCTCGAAACCGCCATGATCGCGCTGCTGCTGTTCCTGCTCTGGCACCCGGCCATATCCATCGCCACTTTGCGGCCGCAGCAGAACGTGGTGGCCGTGCTGGTGGACGATTCGCGCAGCATGGCCATCCAGGAGGGATCGCAAACGCGCAGTGCGCAGGCCGCCGCCGTGCTCGATAACAAGCTATTGGCCGCGCTGGGGAAGAAGTTTCAGGTGCGCCTCTATCGCTTCGGCAAGGAGGCCGAGCGCATGCAGAAAACCAGCCAGCTTACCGCGTCGGCGCCAGCTACGCGCCTGGGCGACAGCCTGCAGCAGGTGCTGGCGGAATCGTCCACTTTGCCGCTCGGTGCCGTGGTGCTGCTCTCCGACGGCGCGGATAATTCAGGCGGCATCGACCTCGACACCATTTCGCAAATCCGGCAAAGGCGCATACCGGTGCACACCATTGGCTTCGGCCGCGAGAAGGCCGAAAAGGATATCGAAATCACCGACGCCGTGTTGCCCGTGCACGCGCTGGCCGATTCGCGTTTGAGCGCCCTGGTTACCTTCCGCCAATATGGCTACGCGGGCCAGAAGGCGCTCGTTTCGGTGCGCGATGCCGGCAAGGTGGTCGCCTCGCGCGAGGTGCAGTTGAAAGCCGATGGCGCGCCGCAAAGCGAGCCGCTGCTGTTCAACGCCGGACTGGCGGGGCCCAAGACGCTGGAGATTTCCATCGATCCGCTGCCGGGCGAAGAGAATCGCAATAACAACTCGCTACGCCGCCTGGTGGACGTGGAAACGCGCAAGCCGCGCATCCTTTATATGGAGGGCGAGCCGCGCTGGGAGTTCAAATTCATCCGCCGCGCCGCGGAAGACGACCGCAGCCTGCAGCTTGCCTCCATGCTGCGCACCACACAGAACAAGATCTACCGGCAGGGTTTCGACGATCCGCATGAGTTGGAGGAGGGCTTCCCTGCCAAGCCCGAGGAGTTATTCGCTTTCGACGGCCTGATCGTCGGCAGCGCGGAAGCCAACTACTTCACGCAAACGCAGCAGGACCTGATCAAGGAATTCGCCAACCGCCGCGGCGGCGGCATTCTGTTTCTGGGCGGACGCTTCGCGCTGGCCGAGGGCGGCTACGCGCATTCGCCGTTGGCCGAGCTGCTGCCCGTGCAGGTTCCGGATACCAAGGGCACATTTCACCGCGATTATTCAAGCTTCGAATTGACCGCGCAAGGCCGCGCCAGCTTGATCTGCCGCCTGCTGGAAGATCCCGAACGCAACGCCGTGCGCTGGACCAGCATGCCGCAGATCGCCAACTATAACGACGTCGGCGAGGCCAAACCCGGCGCGATCGTGCTGATGGACGTGCTGCCCGCCGGCCGCCACCGCATGCCGCTGTTGGTCACCGAGAACTACGGGCGCGGCCGCACTGCCGTATTCTCCACGTCCGGAACCTGGCGCTGGGTAATGTCGCAGGACCATACCGACGTCACGCACAAAACCTTCTGGCAACAGTTGATGCGCTACTTGGTTTCCGATAGCCCCAGCCGGGTGGCCGCCTCCACGCCGCGCGCCGTACTGGCGGACGAAACCAAAGTGACCTTGCACGCCGAGGTGCGCGACAAGGCTTTCAAACCCGTGCCGAATGCCGTCGTGGAGGCGCACATCGTGGGACCGGACGGAGCTTCGACCAGCGTGGAGATGACGCCGTTGCCCACCGGCGAGGGCGCTTACGCGGCCGACTGGAGCGCCGAGAAACCGGGATCGTACGTGGCTGAAATTGTGGCGGGACGCGAGAAAGAAGAGCTCGGACGCGCGATCGCGATCTTCCGCCGCGAGGATGGCGTGGCCGAAAATTTTCATACAGCGCAGAATCGCGAGTTGCTGGGGAAGTTGGCCGATGAGACCGGCGGGAGATACTACAGCGCCGCGAACGCCGGCAAGCTGGCGGACGAGATTTCGTACTCGGAGGCCGGCATCACCACGCGCGAGACCAAGGACTTGTGGGACATGCCCGCGGTCTTCTTGCTGGCGCTGCTTTTGCGCGGCTCGGAGTGGGTGCTGCGGCGCAGATGGGGTGTGGTATGAGGTGGCAGCTACCACCGCTTACTGACGCGCGCGGCTCGGTACGTTTCGCGTCTTACGGAGCCGCGACCGTCAGGGAGCGGTCTTGCCGCGTGCTGGTGGCCTTGCTCCTCACCGCCGCTTCCCTTCCCGCGACCACTTACTATGTCACCGTCACGGGCTTGGGCGGCGAGCCCGACTACGAACAACACTTCTCCATGTGGGCCAAAGACATCGAGAAAGCTCTCAAGCCCACTCCCGATTCCAAAACCGAAACCCTGATGAACGCCACGCGCGAACAGGTGCGCGCCGCGCTCGCCGGCATCGCGCAGCAAGCTAAGGCGCAAGACGCCTTCGTCCTGATGCTCATCGGCCACGGCAGCTTCGATGGCTACGAGTACAAGATCAATCTGCCCGGTCCCGATTTGACCGGCTCCGAGCTAGCCACGCTGCTGGACCGCATTCCGGCGACGCGGCAGCTCGTCGTCAACATGACCAGCGCCAGCGGCGGATCGATCGCGTTCCTGCGCAGGCCCAATCGCGTAGTGATCGCCGCCACCAAGACCGGCACGGAGAAGAATGCGACGATTTTCGCACGTTACTGGGTGGAGGCGCTGAACGATCCCGCCGTCGACAGCGACAAGAACGAAGTTGTGTCGGCGCTCGAAGCCTTCCGCTTCGCGGATAAGAAGACGGTCGGCTATTTCGAGCAGCAGAACCGCCTGGCCACCGAGCACGCCGTACTGGAAGACACCGGCAAAGGCGAAGGTGTGCGGGCGCCGTCGGTTGAAAATGGCGAAGGGATGCTGGCCGCTCAATTCCCGCTGCTGCGCATCGGCGCCACTGCCGCGGCCGCGAAGGACCCGGCCAAGCTGCCGTTACTCGCCAAGAAGGAGGCGTTGGAACAGCAGATCGACAAGCTGAAATACGACAAGGCCGCCATACCGCCCGACGAGTACAAGAAGCAACTCGGCGCGCTGTTGCTGCAGTTGGCGCAGACGCAGGAGGAGATCGACAAGTGAGGCTCCCGCGGAACCAATACCCACTCCTGCTGGCGGTACTTTGCGCGGCCGCCGCCCTCGCCGCGCAAACCCCAGGGCCTACTCTCGCGGAGGCCGAATCGCTCTGGAAACAGCATCGCTATGAGGAAGCCAAGGGCGCGTTTGAGGCGCTTCTCAAAGCGCATCCGCGGAACGCCGAATACCGCGTCCGCTTCGGCCGGTTGTTTCTGGAACGCTTCAACGCGCCTGAAGCCGACAAGCTGTTCAACGAAGCCCTGGAAATCGAGCCCAAGCAGGCCAATGCTCTGCTGGGTCTGGCCCTGGTAGCGGCCGACAACTTCGAGGCGCAGGCGGTGGAGCTGGCGCACAAGGCGCTGGAGGCCGATCCGCACCTGTTAGAGGCGCAGGAGCTTCTGGCGCGCGTCGCGTTGGAAGATAACAACCCGGCCAAGGCCGCCGAAGAGGCTCACAAAGCGCTCGATATGTCGGCGAACGCCGTGCAGGCCAAAGCCATCCTCGCCACCATCGACTGGCTCAACGATAAGCCCGACACGCCCTGGGATCCACATAATGGAGCCGCATACGAAACCGCGGCCCGTATCTTCGTCCTGAATCGCCGCTACGAAGAAGGGATCAAGCTGTTCCGCAAAGCAGTCGCCCTGGAGCCGGACTTGTGGAGCGCACACTCTCAATTAGGCATCAACCTGATGCGCCTGGGCCTGGAAGACGAAGCCCGCGCGGAGTTGGAGCTGTCTTACGAGAACGAATACCGGGACGCCGCTACCGTCAACACGCTCCGGTTGATGGACAGCTACAAGAACTTTGTCACTTATAAGACCGATAGGACCGTCCTGCGCGTTCACAAGAAAGAAGCCGAACTGCTGCATCCTTACTTCGAAGCGGAGATGCTGCGCGCGCTCGCCACCTACGACAAGAAATACGGCTACACGCTCGACCGGCCGGTGCAGGTAGAAGTCTACCCCGACCATGAAGATTTCGCCGTACGCACCATGGGCATGCCCGGCTTGGGCGCACTGGGTGTGACCTTCGGCTACGTCGTAGCGATGGATAGCCCCTCGGGCCGCCCGCCCGGAACGTTTCATTGGGCCAGCACCATGTGGCACGAATTGAGCCACGTGTACGTCCTGAATATGACGAATTTCCACGTGCCGCGCTGGTTCACCGAAGGGCTGGCAGTGCATGAGGAAACGGCCGCATCGCCCGAATGGGGCGACCGCCTGGATCCGCACGTCATCATGGCCATCAAGGATAAGAAACTGCTGCCGGTGGCCGAACTGGATCGCGGCTTTGTGCGTCCCACGTATCCGGCTCAGGTGGTGGTTTCGTACTTCGAGGCGGGGCGCATTTGCGACTATATCAATCGCGAGTGGGGTTGGCCGAAGCTGCTGGCCATGATTCACGACTTCGCCGGCGGCGAGTCCACACCCGAGGTGATCGAGAAAGAACTCGGTGTGAAGCCCGCGCAGTTCGACAAGGGCTTCCTGGCCGACCTGGACGCCGGCACGAAGAAGACCGTGGACGGCTTCGACGACTGGCGCAAGGGCATAAAGAAGGTTTCGGAGGAGTACAAGGCCCACGATTACGAAGGCGTGATGCGCGATGCATTGGCTATTCGCGACATTTATCCCGACTATGTGGAAGCCGGCAACGCCTACCAATTTCTGGCGGACGCGTACGTGGATAAGGGCGACAAGCCGGCCGCCATCGCCGCACTGGAACGCTACGCCAAAGTGGGCGGGCGCAGCCCTGATACACTGAAACAATTGGCCACTCTCCTCGAAGAGGCCGGCAATCGGAAGGAAGCGGCCGCAGTGCTTGACCGGCTCAACTATATCCAGCCCATCGACGAAGACTTGCATCGGCGGCTGGGCGATCTGTGGCTCGGGCTGGGAAATACGGCGGGCGCCATCCGCGAGTATCGGGCGGTGCTGGCCAAGACGCCGACCGACCCCGCGGCATCGCATTTCAGCCTGGCGAAGGCTTACCGCACGGCGAATCGAACGGACGCCGCTAAGGACGAATTATTGCTGTCACTCGAGGCCGCCCCCGGATTCCGGCCCGCGCAGAAGATGTTACTGGAGTTATCCAAATGAATGGAGAATTGTGGGGCGGGCAATACTGCCCGCAGCCGCCTTTCAGGCGGCCAGAGCCGGCTAAAAGCCGGCTGCGGCCAAAATTGGCCGCCCCACGATTCAAATGTCCCACAACACGATAACTATATGTCCACTATTGCCACACCCCAGTTAGAACCCGATGTTTTGCGCGGCCGCATTGGCCGGTTCCGCGAGGTGCAGGCGGAAATTGTGCGCCAGGTCCGGCGCGTCATCGTCGGACAGGAAGAGGTGCTGGAGCAGGTAATGATCGCCCTGTTTGTGGGCGGCCATTGTCTCATCACCGGCCTGCCCGGCACGGCCAAGACCCTGCTCGTCCGCACCATGGCGCAAACGCTGGGCCTGCTGTTCAAGCGCATCCAGTTCACGCCGGACCTGATGCCGTCCGACATGACCGGCACCGACATCATCGAGGAAGATCCCGCCACCGGCCATCGTACGTGGACCTTCGTCCAAGGCCCCATCTTCGCCAACGTGCTGCTGGCGGATGAAATCAACCGCACGCCGCCCAAGACCCAATCGGCGCTTCTGGAGGCCATGCAGGAGATGGCCTGCACTGTGCGAGGCAATAACTACAAGCTGCCCGCGCCATTCTTTGTGCTGGCCACCCAGAATCCTATCGAGCTTGAGGGCACCTACCCGCTGCCGGAAGCGCAGTTGGATCGCTTCTTATTTAACACGGTGCTCGGCTATCTGAGCGCGAACGAGGAGTTGCAAGTGGTGGACCTGACTACCACCACGCACGTCGCGCAGGCCGACCCGGTGACCAGCGCCGAAGAGATCCTGGACTTCCAGCAACTGGTGCGCATGGTGCCCATCGGCGAATCCGTAGCGCGCTACGCCATCGACCTGGTGCGCGCCAGCCGCAGCAGCGACGAAAGCGCCCCGGATTTCGTCAAGAAGTACGTGAACTACGGCGCCAGCGTGCGCGCCGCGCAGTTCCTGGTGCTGGCGGCGAAAGCTAGAGCGCTGATGAAGGGCCGCTATCACGTGACCTACGAAGACATTCGGGCTCTATATATACCGGTTCTGCGCCACCGCATCCTACTGAACTTCCACGCGGAATCCGACCGTCTCAAACAAGACGACATACTGCAGCGCTTACTGGAGTACAAAGGAGCGCCGAAGGAATGAAATTAACCGCCGATGCACGCCGATACACGCCGATAAAGGCAAGACCAAAACAGATTCCTGGTTTTATCGGCGTGCATCGGCGTGCATCGGCGGGTAATTTCTTTGTCTCCCCATGCTACAGCGCTTCCTAGACCCCGCGACCCTGGCCTCCATCTCCGGCCTCGACTTAGTGGCCAAGACCGTGGTGGACGGCTTCATCGCGGGCTTGCACCGCTCGCCGGACTACGGCTTCAGCCAGGAGTTCGCCGAGTACCGCGCTTACACCCCGGGCGACGATTTGCGGCACGTGGATTGGAACGTATTTGCGCGCAGCGAGCGCGTCTACTTGAAGCGTTACCGCGGCGAGACTAACACGCAGTTGCTCATCCTGCTCGATGCCAGCGCGTCCATGGCTTACGGCTCGCACGCCGTGAACAAGCTGGATTACGCGCGCTTCCTGGCCGCTTCGCTCTGCTATTTGGCGCACGCCCAGCGCGACGCCGCCGGCTTGATCGTCTTCGATGAAGATGTGCAGAACTACGTGGCGCCCTCCGCGCGCCAGGGCCAGTTGTTCCGCCTGCTACACGCCATCGAGAAAGCCCAGCCCGGCACACGCACAGACTTCGCCAAACCCTTCGTACACTTCCTGGATTTTACCCGCCGCCGCGGCCTGGCGGTGGTGATCTCGGATTACTACGAGCGCCCTGACGTGATCGTCAAGACCGTCGAACCGCTACGCTTCCGCGGCAACGAAGTGATTCTCTTCCATGTCCTCGACCCGCAGGAGATCGCGCCCAAGTTCCGCGAGCCTGTGCTGCTTACCGATATGGAGACCAGCGGCACGCTGGAAGTCTCTCCCGAATATGCGCGCGGCGAATACCGCCACCGGATCGACGCGCACATACAAGCTCTGCGCGACCAGGCCAAAGGCGCCGGCTTGGATTACTTCCTGATGGATACCGGCCGCCCTCTCGATGAAGGCCTGCGCGAATATCTGGGCGTGCGGCAGGGGAGGATGTAAATGGGTTTCCTGGCGCCTTGGGCATTAGCGGGGCTGGTGGCGGTGGGCTTGCCTATATGGCTGCATTTGCTGCGGAAGCATAAAACCACGCCGCTGCCGTTCGCCTCGTTGATGTTCTTCGAGCGGCGCACGCAGAGCTCCATCAAGCATCGGCGTTTGCAGTATCTGCTGCTGCTGGCGTTGCGCGCGGCGGTGATCGCGCTGCTGGCATTCGCCTTCGCGCGTCCGTTCCTGCAATCGCGCCTGGCGTTGGCGGGCGGCCCCAAACTGACCGTGCTCGCGATCGATAATTCGTTCAGCATGCGCGACGGCGACCATCTGGCGCGCGCCAAGCGGGAAGCCGCGCAGGTGGCTTCGAGGTTGGGCGCACGCGACAGGCTGCAAGTGCTGGCCTTCGGCTCGCAAGTCCATGTCATGGGCGATTCGGCCGCGGCTATCCAAACGATCCAGCCTACCGATGTGCGCAGCTCATACGCGGAGCTTTCCCGCGCGCTACGCTCCATCGCCCAAGCGGCCCGCATGCCGGTGGAAGCGCACCTGTTCTCCGATATGCAGAAGTCGTCGCTGCCGGCCAATTTCGCGGATCTGCGCTTGGGCGATAGTGTGCGGCTGATCGCGCATCCCGTGACGGATCGGCATGCCGCCAATTTCGCCGTAGAGAGCGTCAACGCGCCGCGCAGAGTTTATGGCTCCGGTAAAGCGCGCGTCGAAGCCACGGTCGCGGGCTATGGAACCGAGGCGGCCAAGCGCCGCGTCTCGCTGGTGTTGAATGGCCGCGAGCTCGATTCGAAGTCTGTCGACGTCCCCGCCGGTGGACGCGCGTCGGCGGAATTCACGCCGGCGGATTTGCCGTTCGGCCTGAATCGCGGCGAAATCCGCATCGATTCCGCCGACAATCTGCCGGACGACGATCACTTCTACTTCTCGATGGAGCGCTCCGAAGCGCGCCATGTGCTGTTCGTGCACGAAGGGCGCAACCAGCGCGACGCGCTGTATTTCCGCACTGCGCTGGAAGCCGCCGCCGAATCGGCGTATGCTCTCGATGCTGTGCCGGTCGAACAAAGCGTCAATCTGGATCCGCATAAGTACGCATTCGTGGTGGTCTCGGATGTGGGTTCGCTGCCGGCCGGCTTCGAAACGGCGTTACGCGATTACGTGCGCGCGGGTGGATCGCTGCTGGTGGCGCTGGGACGCGAGTCGGCCTTGCGCAATCGCGTGCCTGTGTTTGATGAAACCATCGCGGAGGCGCGTTACTACGCGCGCGATACCGACCGCTTCCAAACCGCCGCCTGGCTGGACGCCGGACACCCGTCGATTCGTAACGCGCAAGGCTGGGACGATGTGAAGTTCTATCAGGCCGTACGTGTGAATCCAGGCGCGGCACACGTGGCCGCGCGCCTTGGCGACGAGACACCGCTGTTACTCGAAAAGCAGCTTGGCGAAGGGCGCGTGCTGGTATTCGCTTCCACGTTCGACAATATCTCCAACGATTTCCCGTTGCACGCTTCCTTCGTGCCGTTTATCGAGCACACCGCGAACTATCTGGCGCGGCAGGAGGAAGGCCCCAGTAACTACGTGGTGGGATCGTACCTGGAATTGCGGCAGGCCAAGGAACAGGGCGCGGCGGTGGAAGTTCTCGATCCCAAGGGCGAGCGTGCGCTGACGCTCGACGAAGCTACGCGCGCGCAGAACATGCCGCTCGCGATGGCCGGATTCTACGATGTGAAGCGTCCCAATGGACGGCACGAATTGGTAGCGGTAAATGCGGACCGCCCCGAGTCGGACCTGGATACGATCTCGGCAGAAACGCTGGCGTTGTGGCAGAATACGGCTCAGGGAGTGCAAAACGCAACTTCCGGAGGGGAAGTCGAGGCGCCCAAGCCTATGGAGTTTTGGTGGTACGTGCTGATCGCGGTTTTGGCGCTGGCAGTAGCCGAATCGTTATTAGGCAACCGCCATTTGAAGGAGGGCGGGCTTGATCCCGCGCGGGACTTTAGTCCCGCCGAAGCCGAGAAAGAGGCGGTATGAATCCATTAACCGGACTAACCGATTATCTCCGCCGCGTCGAGCGGCGCTTACGCATCCTGGCCTTCACCAAGGGCGCGGCCATCACCGCCGCGGCGGCGCTGGTTTTCACGGTGCTGGCGGTCCTGCTGGCGAATGCTTTCGCCTTCTCCGACCGCAGCGTCGCCGGCGCGCGCGTGTTGCTCTTCGTGGCGCTGGCGCTGGCGCTGGGCATCGGACTGGTGGTTCCCCTTCTGCGCCTCAATCGGCGCAACGCGGCGCGCGAAACCGAGCGCAAATTCCCCGAGCTCCAAGAGCGCTTGCTCACCTTCACCGAGCGCGCGCGAACCAATCCCGAAGATCCCTTCCTGCCATTGCTGGCCGCCGACACGCTGGAAGTCACGCGCAACGCTGA
>Ga0302324_100002821_pt1 | contig 39638 bp, 38 predicted proteins | sample Palsa_T0_1_FD_201949 | JGI IMG/M metagenome (GOLD analysis project Ga0302324, IMG submission 201949) | Peat permafrost microbial communities from Stordalen Mire near Abisko, Sweden - Palsa_T0_1 | ecosystem: Environmental > Terrestrial > Soil > Palsa > Peat permafrost | place: Sweden: Abisko...
GTTGGGCAGAGGACCTTCACCTCCAAACTGCTGAGCATGCCCAGCACACAACTAAGCCGCTGGCGCGGCGGACGCAGCTGCGTGGGTGTGCTGGACGATAGACAGCGGTAGCGTCAGTCACAGAAAGTCGCCATCGCGCGGATGTGACAGGCTCTCGCGTTAGACAATATCTTCCAACCAGCCGAAAACAGCGCCTCTACTCGGGCTAGTGGACCCAAATGGGTTGGCGCGGCGATGTCCTTCGGTCATCGCTGTGGTTGGGGTGCGTAAGCCGCTATAATCGGCGTTTATGATGCTCCGCAAAACTCTTATGGCAGCCGCTCTTCTTATAACCAGTGGTCTGGTTCGGGCGCAGACCATTACTACAGTGGCCGGCAATGGCGTGTCGAGCTATTCCGGTGACGGAGGCCCGGCTATTCAAGCTACCCTGGACAACCCTGTCTACGTCGCGACGGATTTTTTCGGAAATCTGTTCATCGCGGATTCGAACAACAATCGCGTTCGGAGAGTGGATTCCAACGGCATCATCACCACGGTGGCCGGCAATGGAACGGCTGACTTTTCGGGGGACGGCGGGCCGGCCACGGAGGCCACGCTCAATTCGCCTACGGGACTTTGCACGGACCCATCCGGAAACCTGTTCATCGCCGACGTCGGCAATTATCGCATCCGCAAAGTGGATACTTCAGGAAATATCACCACAGTGGCGGGCAATGGCGTGCAGGGCAGCGGCGGCGATGGTGGACCGGCCATCCAGGCTTCCATGTACATACCCATTCGCTGCGTGGTCGATTCCAAGGGAAATCTTTACGTCACCGATCAGAGCGGGCAAAAAATTCGAATGATCGATTCGTCGGGAATCATTTCGACCTTCGCGGGGACGGGCGCCAATCAAGGTCCTCACAGTATCGGATTGTATTCCGGCGACGAAGGGCCGGCAACGCAGGCAGACCTGAATAATCCCACTGCCATCACGGTGGATTCCGCCGGCAACATCTATTTCTCCGATCAGTATAATCAGCGCGTTCGCAAAGTGGACGGCAACGGCATCATTACTACCATCGCCGGCAATGGGTCGGCTGGATACTCAGGCGACGGCGGGCCAGCCACCGACGCATCTCTCAACTATCCAGGTGGTTTGTTCGCCGACCAAAACGGCGACATCTACCTCGCCGACAATCTGAATTTCCGCATTCGGAAAATCAGCGGCGGCACCATTACCACCGAGGCGGGCAATGGGGTGCAAGGCTATGCTGGCGATAACGGCCCGGCGAGCCAGGCGGAGTTTAACGGCCAGTTCGGAGTGGCGGTGGATAGCGCCGGGAACCTCTACATCGCCGATGCAGCCAACGCGCGGATTCGCGAAGTCTCTGGCGCGGGCGCGGCCCTTACGCCGCAGTTCACCGCGGCCGCCGTTACCAACGGAGCCAGCTTCCAGTCGGGAATCTCAGCCGGCGAACTGATCACCATCTTCGGCATCGACCTCTCCAACAATGTGCATGGCATTGCCGGCTTCAACCAGGTTCCTCTGCCCACCAGCTTGGGAGGTGCGAGCGTGCTGATCGGGGGAACGGCCATTCCGTTGTTCGATGTCATCGATATCGATGGCACGGAACAGATCAACGCTCAAGCGCCTTTTGAAATCGCCGGACAGCAGACGGTGAGCATTGTAATCGACAACGGCCGCGCGCAAAGTGACCCCATCCAAGTGACGGTCGGGGCCGCGCAGCCTGGGATTTTCCTTCCCGACGGCGTGGACGGAGCGTTCCTGCACGGAGCCGACAATTCACTGGTGAATGCGGATTCACCCGCCAGCCCCGGCGAAGTGGTGGTGCTGTACTGCACCGGGCTGGGCGCGGTTACACCAGCCGGAGTGACGGGCGCGCTGGCCTCCAGCACGACGCTCTCGCGCACCAATCTGTCGCCGACGGTGACAGTGGAGACGACCACCGCGAACGTAGCGTTCAGCGGGCTAGCTCCCGCATTGGTGGGGTTGTATCAGATCAATTTCACCGTTCCGGACAGTACACCTTCCGGAAGCGTCAGCGTTGTCGTGTCGATGAATGGCGTCTCGAGTAACACCGCGAAGTTGCCGGTCCAGTAATCCGAGCTCGTCAGTTTCCCCGCAGCGCTTCGGCGGGATCCACTCGCATGGCGCCGCGGGCCGGCAGATAGCTGGCGACCAGGGCGATGGAGAGAAATAGCAAGGCCGTAACGGCGAAAGTTGCGGCGTCGAGCGTGCCCACCTGGTACAGCATGCTGGACATCAATCTGGTGAGCAGCACGGCCGCCAGCAGACCGATGGCAATACCCGAGATGGCGAGCAGGAGACCGTGACGGACGACGATGCGCAGCAGGTCTGAGCGCTGCGCCCCGAGCGCCAGCCGAATGCCAAGTTCATAACGGCGCTGCGCCACCCAATACGAAAGAACGCTGTAGATTCCGATCACCGACAGCGCGAGCGCCGTAACGGAGAGGATGCCCAGCAGCAGCATGGTGAAGCGCGGCTGGGTGAGCGAGCTATCGACGAGATCATCCACGGTGCGGATGTCGGCAACGGGCTGGTCGGGGTCCACAGCAGAGATCTGGGCGCGGATGGCCGAGGTTAGAGTGCGAGGAGGCAAAATGGTTCGCACCAGCAGGTTCATATTGCCCCAAGGCAATTGCGGAAAAGGCAGATAAAGTTGCGCCTGGGTATCTTGAGCGAGGCCCTTGTTCCTGGTGTCCGCGGTCATTCCGATCACCTCAGACTGATCCGGACCGCGGCCAACCAGTATATGCTTGCCCACCGGATTTTGGTTAGGCCAAAATTGACGAGCGAAGGTTTCATTGACGATGACCACCTTGGGCGCTTGGGGGCCATCGGCGGCGCTGAATTCGCGTCCCGCGCGCAACGGAACGCGCATGGTCTGAAACCACTCCGGGCTGACGGCTTCGATATCGATGAACGGGCGCTGGGCGAGAGGCACGGTAGGCAGGCCTTCCGGCAACACCGGAGTGATCCGTTTCCAATTGAGCGGGAGAGCCGCGGAGATGGCGGCATTGCGGACACCAGGTAAGACGGATACGCGGCGCAGCATGTCGTCAAAGAAGGCAATCTGCTGAACGGGTTTGGCGTACTTCACGGTGGGCAGCGAAACATTCATGGTGAGCACATTGTGAGCATCGAAGCCGGGATGGATGGCCAGCAGCCGGGCGAAGCTGCGCAAGAGCAGACCCGCGCCGATGAGCAGAAGCAATGAGAGCGCCACCTGTCCCACCACCAGCAGGTTCTTCAGGTGCGTGCGTGCGTGACCGGCGGAACTGCCCCGGCCTTCCTCGCGCAGCGCGGTACTGAGATCAAACCTGGATAGCTGGAGCGCGGGGAAGGTGCCGAAGAAGAGGCCGGCGAGGAGCGAAATGATCAGGGCGAAAAGCAGGACACGGAGATCCATTCCGATGGGCATTCCCTGCGGAAGCTGGCTGGATCCGTACGCGACGAGCGCGCGGGTTCCCATCCAACCGAGCACGACGCCAAGCACGCCGGCGGCCAGCGCCAGCAGCATACTCTCAGTGAGCAGTTGCCGAACTACTACTCCCCGGCCGGCTCCGAGCGCGGTACGCATCGCGATCTCTCTCTTGCGGGCCAGCGCGCGAGATAACAGCAGGCTCGCGACATTGGCGCAAGCGATCAACAGCACCAGCGCCACCGAGGCGGAAAGCATGAGCACTTTTCCACGCACATCGGCCACCACCAGATTGCGCAACGGCTCGGCTGTCATGGCCACCGCGGGATCGGCATCGGGCGCGGCGGGGTTCTGTTCGCGATACCGCTGGTTGAGAACGGCGAGCTCGGCATCGGCACTCTCGAGCGTGGTTCCCTCTCGCAGCCGGGCGATAATGCCGAGATAGCCCACGCCCATACGCAGGCGCTGCGGGGTCATGAGTGAGTACTCGAAGTAACGCGGGGTCCAGATGTCGGTCTGGCCGACAAAGGGAAACTGAATACCGGCCGGAAGCACGCCGACGATGGTGTGCGGCACCTCATCCAACGCGATGCTTTGTCCGATGACGTTGGGGTCGCCATGGAAGCGGCTGCGCCACATAGCGTCGCTGATGATGATGACGGGCTGGCCTTCCGGACGGCTTTGGTCTGCAGAGAACGCTCGGCCAAGTTGAGGCTCGACGCCGAGCAGCGAGAAAAAATTGGGGGACACGCGCACGGCCGGCACCTGCAGCGGCTCACCGTGTCCGGTGAGATTGAAATTGTCATTGGCCCATACGGCCACCGACTGCAATGACCGGTCATGATCGCGCACCAGCTCGTAACGAAGCAGAGTAACGCCGCGGTCAGTGGTCTTGTCCTTGACGTCGACGCTCACCAGTTGCTGCGGGTCGCGATACGGAAACGGACGCAGCAGGAGGGCGTTGGCGACGGTGAAGATCGCGGTGTTCGCGCCAATCCCCAAGGCCAGAGTGACGATTGCCGCGAGCGTAAATCCGGGAGCCTTGCTGAGCATGCGCGCACCGAGACGGAGATCCCGAAGGAGAGCCTGCATGAACAAATTATAGGCCGCGGCATTTGGCATTTCGCTTTTGCTCTTGACAGGCCGCAACCGTCGCAGTATATTTAACTCGGTGGTTATTTAACCACTTGGTTATGAGCTTACAACAAACGACGCCCGATGCTCTGAGCGCGACCTTCGCGGCCCTGGCCGATCCCACACGGAGGGCGATTCTGGCGCGGCTGGCGTCAGGCGAGATTTCGGTGACGAAGATCGCCGAGCCGTTTGAGATGAGCATGCCCGCCATTTCCAAACACCTGAAGGTGCTGGAGCGCGCGGGGCTGATCGCACGGGGGCGCGAAGCACAATGGAGGCCGTGCCGCCTGGAAGCGGGTCCGCTCAAGAACGTTTCTGACTGGGTGGAAAATTATCGCCGCTTCTGGGAAGAGAGCTTCGATCGTTTGGACGCGTACCTCGCGGAATTGAAGACGGCAGAATTGAAAACAGCAGAATTGAAGACAAAAGCCAACAAGGAGAAAGAGAAACATGCCCGCAAGCCACGCAAAAGCTAGCGCCACCGTGACCACTCCGTCCGATCAGGAGATGGTGATCACGCGCGTGTTCGATGCGCCGCGCGAACTAGTCTTCGCCTGTTGGACCGAGACCGAGCATTTGCGGCACTGGCAGGGCGCGCCTCGCGGCTTCACCGTTACGTCGAGCGAGTCCGACATTCGGCCTGGCGGATTCTTTCGGATTTGCATGCGTTCGCCCGAGGGCGTGGATCGATGGCTGGAGGGCGGATATCGCGAGATCGTAAAGCCTGAGCGTCTGGTTTACACGCACGTGTGGTTGGATGCGAACCAGAAGCGCGGCCAAGAGACGCTGGTGACCATCACGTTCGCCGAGCGCGATGGCAAAACTGAACTCACTTTGCGGCAGACCGGCTTCGCGTCGGTGGAAGCGCGCGATGGGCACGGGTACGGATGGCGCAGCGCGTTGGACGTTCTGGTGGATTACCTGGGCCAGACGGCCCGTTCGATTGTTGTCACACGCGTGTTCGATGCCCCCCGAACTCTGGTGTTCGACGCGTGGACCGATGCGAAGCACGTCGGCAGATGGTGGGGCCCGAAAGGCTTCACGACGACCACCCACCAGATAGACGTGAGGCCGGGCGGAGTGTGGCGATTCACGATGCATGGCCCGGACGGCGCGGACTATCCGAACAAGATTACGTATCTCGAAATCGTGAAGCCTGAGCGCCTGGTGTACGATAACGGGGACCAAGGAGAGCCGGGATATTTTCAGAGCACGGTGACGTTTGCCGAGGAGGGCATGAAGACCAGGCTCAGCTTGCGGATGCTCTTCCCAACAGCCGGGGAGCGGGACGCGGTGGTGAAGAAGTATAACGCGTTGGAGGGCGCGAATCAGCATCTGGATCGCCTGGGCGAGCAATTGGAAAAGATGCAAACGCTGACCACCACGCGAATTTTCGATGCGCCGCGCGAAGTGGTATTCCAGGCGTGGACGGATCCGAAAAAATTGCAGCGTTGGTGGGGGCCGAAGGGATTTACCAATCCAGTATGCGAAGTGGATGTGCGGCCGGGCGGCGCCATTCGGATCCATATGCGCGCCCCGGATGGTACGGTTTATCCCATGGTCGGCGTGTTTCACGAAATCGTTGTGCCGGAGCGGCTGGTGTTCACCAGTTCCGCACTGGATGGGAACGGCCATCCGCTCTTTGAAGTGCTGAACACGGTGACGTTTGCCGCGGAAGGGGGCAAGACGAAATTGACAGTGCGGGCGAGCGTATCGAAGGTGAAAGGAGATGCGGCGCCGCATCTGGCGGGCATGGAACAGGGCTGGAGCATGGCGCTGGACCGATTGGCCGAGGAGTTGGGAGCGTGAAGAGCACGCGCGCATTGTGGGTTATTCAATGGCTGCTGGCGCTGCTCTTTTTGTTCGCCGGCGGAGCAAAACTGGTGCTTCCGGTGGATGAATTGACCAGGCAGATGCCCATGCTGTCGGGCGGGTTCCTGCGATTCGTTGCGGTGTGCGAAGTGCTGGGAGCGATTGGTTTGATCCTGCCTGGCCTGCTGCACATCAGGCCGGGGTTAACTCCGCTGGCCGCCCTGGGGCTGGTGATCATCATGATCGGCGCCGTCACCGTAACGCTGATCACTGGCGGAGGCGCTACGGCCCTGATCCCGTTCGCAACCGGATGCTTGGCTGCCTTCGTCGCTTACGGGCGGTGGAAACAGGCATGAGCGCCAGTCCTCAATCGCCGAACCGTTCCGCCGAGCGAGCCCGGGCTTTGGCCGCCTCTTCCTCGCGATTCTTGGGCGGCGCATTGGTCTCGAGCGAATGCAGAAGGCGAATGGAGATGCCGGCGATTTCATCCACCGCATCCTGGAACAACTTTTCGTTGGCCTTGGATGGTTTGGTAAATCCGCTGATCTTGCGGACGAACTGAAGGGACGCGGCGCGAACTTCTTCCTCCGTTACCGGTGGATCGAAGTTGAAGAGAGTCTTGATATTCCTGCACATTCAGCTATCACTCCGAGATGCGGGCGCGTTCGAGAAGCAGATCGCGCTCGCGAGAATTGCGCGTCAGGGAAGCAGCACGTTGGAATTCAACGCGCGCCTCGCGGAGGCGGCCGAGCTTGAAGAGGAAATCGCCACGAACGCTGGGCAAGAGATGGTAATTTTCGAGAGCAGGCTCCGAGGTGAGAGCATCGACGAGCTCGAGCCCGGCCGCGGGACCGCGCGCCATGGCGATGGCGACCGCGCGGTTCAGTTCCACGACAGGTGACGGCGCCAGTTGAGCGAGTTCAGCATAAAGACCGGCGATCTTTTCCCAGTCTGTCTGGTCGGCCGCGAGTGCTGTGGCGTGACAAGCGGCGATAGCGGCCTGAAGAGCGTAGGGCCCACGCGTTTCGCCCAGCTTCCCGGCACGCTCCAGTGCGGCGAGGCCACGGTGGATCAAGAGCTGATCCCACAGCGCGCGATTTTGATCCAACAGCAGGATGGGCTGCCCTTGAGGGCCCACGCGGGCTTTCGAGCGTGACGCCTGGATCTCCATGAGCGCGACCAAGCCATGGACTTCGGGCTCGGATGGAGCAAGCTCGGCCAGGATGCGGCCCAGGCGGAGCGCGTCCTCACACAGGGCCGGGCGCATCCAATCCTCTCCCGCGGTGGCTGAATAACCTTCGTTGAAGATGAGGTAAATGACTTCGAGCACCGACGAAAGCCGCGCGGCGAGCTCGGGCCCGCGCGGGACTTCGAAGGGAACGTGCGCATCAGCCAATGCTCGCTTGGCGCGGACGACGCGCTGAGCAATGGTGGATTCAGAAACCAGGAAAGCACGCGCGATCTCTGCGGTGGTAAGACCGCCGAGCAAGCGAAGCGTGAGTGCAAGTCGCGCCTCAGCCGACAGCACCGGATGGCAGGCGGTGAAGATCAGCCGCAATAGGTCGTCACTCACGGTGTCATCCATCGACGTTATGAAATCCGGCGCAGCCATTTGCTCGGCTTCGAGCTGGTAACCCAGTTCGCCGTGCTTGCGTTCCACCAGCTTGTTGCGACGCAGCAGATCGATGGCGCGATGCTTGGCCGCCGTCATCAGCCAGGCGCCTGGATTCCGCGGCACACCCGATTCGGGCCATTGCTCCAGCGCGGCGACCAAAGCGTCATGCGCCAGTTCCTCGGCGACACCAATGTCGCGCACCATCCGCGCGAGGCCTGCAATCAGGCGCGCGGACTCGATCCGCCAGACTGCGTCGATGGCTTTATGGGCGTCGGACCGGTGGGTGTCGATAGCGGTCATCCGCTACCGATCACACCACCTTCGGCTCCGTCATTGCAAGCGATCGATTAATGAACGGCGCGCTCGCGTTGGGTCGTGACAGCCTCCTGGACATCCGGCGGAAACTCCGACAGCTCGAACAGCTGCCGAACCTCGATGGTTTCGTGGTCCCCAGCCGGGCAACGGGAGGCCCATTCGATGGCTTCCTCCTTGGACTTCACCTGAATCATCCAGTAGCCGCCGATCACTTCCTTGGCCTCGACGAAAGGCCCGTCGGTTACCTTCGGCTTTCCTCCCGAGAACGAGATACGCGCTCCCTCGGAGAGCGGATGAAGGCCATTGAGCGAGAGCAGAATCCCGGCCTTTTGCAGGGATTCGTTGTATTTCATCATGTTGGCTACGGCTTCCCTATCGGGTATGGTGCCGGGCGCAGCCTGCTCATAGCCTTTGGGGATCATCAGCATCATGAATGTCATTGTTATGTCTCCTTAGAATTTATTTGAAGTGCTTTTGAATGGAACAAGCGCGCGCAGGCGGGGATCCATTAAATACATCCCACTCCAAACGAGCGTGCCAATAAGAATCGGAAAGATCGTGTCGAAGAACGGATCGAAAACGCGCAAGTGGGTGGCCACGGCGCCGCCAAGATAGCCGGTCAGCAAAATTGCTCCCAGTATCGACGTGCGCGGAATCACGTAGACGGCCACGCACGCCAGTTCGATGACTCCCAACTCGACACTGAGGCTCAAGGGAAATGCGAGCCTATGGAACGCCTCGGCCACCGGCGCCGGCTGCATCAAATGGGTGACGCCGTCCAGCACGAGGAACAGGACGGCGAAAGCACTGACAATGCGACCGGCCCAGAGGGTTTTCCGCATGGGTATCAACTCCTGGCGTAGGCCGGGTTATCGGGCATCTGGCGAATCTCCACATCACCGTCGCCAGCCGTCTGGAGGAAGCGCCTGGTCAATTCAATGGCTTCTGCCTTGGACTGCAATTGGAAGATCGCGAAGCCGCCAATCAGCTCTTTCGCTTCGGCGAAAGGACCATCAGTAACGACAACCTTTCCGTCCACCTGCTTGACGCGCGCGCCCTTCGAACTGGGCATCAGCCCGTCGGTGGCCAGCAGCACGCCGCTCTGGACCAATTCCCCGATCAACTTTCCCATGGCGGCCATGTGCTCTGGAGTAGGGGGGACGCCCGCTTCCATGTCCTTCACATTAGCGGGCTTATAGATCATCATGAATCGCATTTGATTTCTCCTTTGCGCCAGTTTTTCCCGGCTCTATGAACGCGTCGAACGAGGGACTCCCAGATCGACAGGCGGCGGAAATTTTTCTCGTCCAGCTTATCCCATCTCATTACGACGACGTAACTGTTAGACTTTGTTTTTGGATACAAGAACAAAGATAGTCCCGCTCCACGAACTCCACGAGCGGCTGCGGAACAGGGTAGCGACGCGGATATCCGGTCATTTCGATCCGCTGCTGGCGGAACATGTCCGGAGGCTGGCCCAGGCGCGGGAGCCAGGGCGGCTGCTGCTGGTGGAAGTGACGAATCCGGCGCAGCCACTGCTGGGTCAACGCGCACGGGCGGAATTGGTGGCGGCCTTATCGGTGGTGGACCTGGTAGTGCTGGGCGATGAGGGCTCGGGCGTCGACGCCGATATCGGCGGACGTTTTATCGAACACGTACTCGAGCGGCACGGGCAGGAATCCGAGCGATGAGCTCATCGATCAACCCGCCGAGAATATTGGTTGTGCGGCTGGGTTCCATGGGAGACGTGATCGCCGCGCTGCCCGCGGTGGCGAGTCTGAAGCACAGCATCCCGCACTCCAAGATCACCTGGGTGATCGACCCGAAGTGGAGCCTGCTGCTCGAAGGCAATCCGTATGTCGACTCGGTGATGCACCTGGACCGGCGGACATTCACGGGATTGCGAAACGCTTGGCGCGAACTGCGAGCGGAGCGCTTCGATTTTGCGGTGGACTTTCAGGGGCTGGTGAAGTCCGCGCTGGTGGCTACGCTGGCGCGGCCGGAGCGCATCTTCGGATTCAACGCGGAGTACGCCCGCGAGTCCGCGGCGTCGTGGTTTTATTCGACCAAGGTGCCCATCCGCGGGTTTCACGCGGTGGAACGGAACCTGGATCTGGCGGCGGCGGCTGGAGCGTCGAACATTCTGCGGACATTTCCCTTGCCGCAGGGTGAGCGTCAGGCAAACCTGCCGGACGGGGAGTTCGTGCTGGCCAGTCCGCTGGCGGGATGGGGCGCCAAGCAATGGCCGCTGGAGCATTACGCGACGCTGGCGGATCGGCTGCGCCGCGAGTGCGGGATGCCGCTGGTTTTGGATGCGCCGTACCCGCTGCACGTCGAGGGCACGCAGGCGCACGTTTCCACACTGCCGGGATTGATCTACGCCACACGGCGAGCCGCGGCGGTGGTTGGCCTGGACAGCGGCCCGATGCATCTGGCGGCGGCGCTCGGGAAGCAAGGCATCGCGATTTACGGGCCCACCGATCCGGCCAGACATGGTCCATATGGCGGGACCATCGGCGTGTTGCGAGCACCCGATGCCGTGACGACGTACAACCGGACTTCGGAGCCCGATGCCAGCATGTGCGAGATCACGCCCGATCAGGTGTTCGGGGCGCTGGCGCCCGTCCTGTCGGCGCAAAAGCTGGCCGCGCACAAGGATCGTTGAAGCTTGTTTCCCAAGCCGTACGCGGATCTAGTGGCGCGTTTGCGCGTGACCTGCGGCTTCATTCTAGTGGCCGCATTTGCCTGGTTCTCGCAGCCGGATGCGCGATCGTTAGCGTGGGGTCTGCCGGTGTCGGCGCTAGGGTTGGCGCTGCGGGCTTGGGCCACGGGGCACGTCGAGAAGGACGCCCGATTGGCCCAGAGCGGCCCTTACGCTTACGTGCGCAATCCGCTCTATCTGGGGACGCTGTTAGCCGCGGCCGGCTTCGCCATCGCGTCCAGGCAATGGCCGTTGGCGGTGCTGTTTGGCGTGGTGTTTGTGTTCATTTATCTGCCGGCGATTGAGCTGGAGGAACAGCATTTGCGAAGGTTGTTTCCCGATTTCGCGGATTACGCGCGGCGTGTCCCGGCTCTTTGGCCGACACTCAATCCGGTGCGACGGTCCCAGCGGTTTCGGTGGGAGCTGTATGTTAGGAATCGGGAGTATGAGGCGCTAATCGGGTTCCTGGTGGGGGCGGGATACCTGGTTATGAGGGCGCTATTGCAGCGCTGACTCATTTTGATTCATAATGAATCAAAGGGGAGATTTCAATGGGAACTGCCGGACAAGCGGAAGATCGTGCGCAGGTCAGTGTGAGGCTAACGCCCGACCTGCACGCCGAAATTAGCGCGCGCGCAGCCGAGACGGGCTTGAGTATGAACCGGACCATCCTGCAACTGTTGAGTGCGGGACTTGAGGCTGAACGTAACAAAAGGGTTCACCTTGAGGAGACGCTGCGCCGGTATCGCGAATGTACCGATCCGGAGGAGACGAAACACCTGGGGGACAAGCTTGGGGCGATGATCTTCGGGCGGTGAAGCTGCATCAATGGCGCGAATTTCCGCGACACGTTCGGGAGCATTTGAGCCAGCGCCTCAAAGACCGGGGGATCAGGGCCGACGATCTCGATAAATTAAGAGTTTGGGTTGAATCCGAACCGGATGTGCCTGAATTGAGAGGGCTTGCAAGTGGAGCGCCGTTTGCATGGGCATGGCTTTCATATGCGCAAACTAACGCAACCATGGAGCTTGGCGGCGGCACTGTTGCTGCTTGCCGGTAGCATGGCGCATTCACAGATCTTTTCATTTGGCGTTAAGGCGGGCGTCCCCCTGACAACTGTTTATTCACCCCAACAAATCCCCGATGGAGGGTCCAACGCCAGCGAACAGCGCTTTACTATCGGACCAACCGCCGAAGTGCATCTTCCCTTTCACTTGTCCTTGGAAGTGGATGCTTTGTGGCGGCAGAGTTCCTTCAGCGCCATCGGCGCCCACCTCCCTGTAGTTCTGAATTCATCAGTCAACGATTGGCAGATCCCTCTGTTAGCCAAGTATGAAATGCTGAGTGGCCCGGTACGTCCCTTTATCGACGGCGGCGTTGTATTCCGCCACGTCTCTACAAACTCCTCGTCCGTGCTCCCGCCCACCAATCCAAACACCGCCGGTATCAGCGTGGGCGGTGGACTGACCTTGAAGCTGCTGCATCTTCGCCTCTCGCCTGAAATCCGCTACACCAACTGGCCCACGCCTGCCTTCTCCTCCGCCTATACTCCGGTTGTAAGCAAGAGTAACCAAGTGGACCTACTGGTGGGAATAACGTGGTGAGAGAGGACCCGGCCAGGCCGCAATCCGTCCGTAAGCCCCGAGCAATTCGGCTGGAGAGCCAATCACAACGGATTCTGGAATTGTTAGCCCACGGTCACCTTATCGGTGCAAGCATGGGTGGCGCACGCACTCATAACGGTGCCGTGTTGGCAATCGTGCCAACACAACAATCGTTCACACGAGTGTGAACGCAGCACGCAGGAGTCGAGTGCGTGCGCTACAATAACGCGCCCACCGCTTGCGGACGGATTACGGCCAGGGCAGTACCTAAGCTCCGTACGTTCCCCTGTATCCTGAATGTATGTGTGGCATTGTCGGCTATATCGGGAACAGAAGAGCGGTCCCCATCATTCTGGATGGGCTGCGCCGGCTCGAATACCGCGGGTATGACTCGGCGGGTATCGCAGTCCTGAACGGTGACAATCATCTTTCGGTGCGGCGCGCGTCGGGCAAGCTGCGCAACCTGGAAGACGCCATCCGGGTGAATCCGATGGACGGGCCATACGGCATCGGCCACACGCGCTGGGCGACACACGGGCGGCCGACGGAGGAGAACGCGCACCCACACCGCGATTGCACCGGCGACATCGTCGTTGTGCACAACGGCATCGTCGAGAATTATCTTCAGCTCAAGCACCAGCTACAGCTGGAAGGACACAAGTTCGTTACCGAGACCGATACCGAGGTGATTGCGCACTTAGTGGAGAAGTATAACGAAGGCAATCTGGAGGAAGCGGTTCGCAAGGCGGTACGAGAACTGCGCGGCGTGTTCGCGCTGAGCGTGATTGCGAGCTCGGATCCGAACAAGATTGTCGCGGCTCGGATGGGTCCTCCGGTAGTGATCGGGCTAGGCGACGGCGAATACTTCGTGGCGTCCGACGTGCCTGCCATCCTGAGCCACACCCGCGACATGTTCTTCCTGGGCGACGGCGACATTGCCGTGCTCACGCCCGATGGCGTGCATCTGACCGATTTCAATGGACGCCCCATCAAGCGCCAGGTGACCCATATTTTGTGGGATCCAATCATGGCGGAAAAGGGCGGCTACAAACATTTCATGCTCAAGGAAATATTTGAGCAGCCGCGCGCGGTGCGCGACACCGTGTTGGGACGCGTGGGGCAGGAGACCGGACGGGTGTTCCTGGACGAGATGGACATCAACCCCAAGGCTTTCGCCGAATTCAAGTCGCTGAAGATCATTGCGTGCGGAACCAGCTGGCACGCGGCGCTAGCCGGTAAATTCATGATCGAAAAGCTGGCGCGCATCCCGGTGGAAGTGGACTACGGGAGCGAGTTCCGTTATCGCGATCCGATTGTCTCGAGCGACATGCTGACCGTGGTGATTTCGCAATCCGGCGAAACGGCGGACACCATTGCCGCGCAGCGCGAGGCCAAGCAGCATGGCTCCAAGACGCTGGCCATCTGTAATGTTGTAGGGTCTATGATCACGCGCGAGGCTGCGGGCACGTTGATGACGCACGCGGGGCCGGAAATAGGCGTGGCGTCCACCAAGGCGTTCACTTCTCAGCTCACCGCGCTGTTCATTCTGGCGATGTACCTGGGGCAGGTGCGGGAGACGCTGTCAGCGGAGGAATCCAGTTGTCTGGTTCAGGAGCTGGTGAAACTGCCCGGAAGGCTCGAGACCGTGCTGGGCCATGAGGACATTTACGACGAACTGGTGAAGAAGCTTTTCCGTTCGACGGATTTTCTGTTCCTGGGCCGGGGCATCCATTTCCCGATTGCGCTTGAAGGCGCGCTGAAGCTGAAGGAAATTTCCTACATCCACGCCGAAGGCTATCCGGCCGGCGAGATGAAGCACGGACCAAACGCGCTGATTGACGAGAATCTCCCGGTAGTGGTGATTGCGACGCGCGATCCAGCGAGCGAGGACAGCCGCGTGCGGTACGAGAAAACGCTGTCGAATATACAAGAGGTGAAGGCGCGCAACGGCATCGTGATCGCGGTGGTGTGTGACCAGGACGCCGCTGAGGTCGGCAAAGTGGCCGATTACACCATCGCAGTTCCGTCTACCACCGAACTGCTGCTGCCGATTCTCGAGATTGTTCCGCTGCAGTTGCTGGCTTATCACATCGCGGTGCGCCGGGGCTGCGATGTCGATCAGCCGCGCAATCTGGCTAAGAGCGTCACGGTGGAGTAGGCTCGCTGGCGCTCGCCGGGGTTGGCAACGGCTCGCCTGCGGCTCGCGGGATTGGCTGCATGAAGCAGTTCACGCACCAGATTTTTATCGCAACGCACGGCAAGGGATTGTACGATTTCACTCGTGAGATCGAGAACTGGTTGGGCGGGCACGAAATGACGACCGGATTGCTGACCGTCTTTTGCCAGCACACTTCGGCGTCGCTGGTGATTCAGGAAAACGCCGATCCCGACGTAGTGGCCGATTTGGCGGATTTCATGACGCGTCTGGTGCCGGAAGATACCCGGCTTTACCGGCACACGGCGGAGGGGCCGGACGATATGACGTCGCACATTCGATCGGCGTTAACGCAGACCCAGCTGTCGATCCCGATTCACAAGGGCAAGCTGGCGCTGGGGACCTGGCAGGGTGTTTATTTGTTCGAACATCGGGTACGTCCGCATCGGCGGAGCATCATTCTGCACCTGCTCAGCGATTAAGATCGATGCAGGTTTCCAGACGAAGCGGTAATGCGCAACGGCGGTGAACGCGCAGCATCGGCGAGGGATGCTTTTCACCGAACGCGGTGGATCGCCAGCTATCAGTGAGCTCGGCGTCGGCGGGCAGGATGAGCTTGGATCTGGCCGCGAGCGTCCCCAGGTGCCAGAACTGCTCGATGTCGTGTTCGCCGGGCGGCCCGATGACATTGTCAGTAATCAGAAAGACATCGGGCTTCTGGAATTCGACGCGGCGGCGATGCGTGAAACCGGAACAGCGGCATTCAGCTTCCAGAACGTCACGAGTTGAATTGGTCTGCCAGTCCAGGATCGCGACTTCCGGCTGATTGGTCCAGCGAAATGGCCCGGCGATCGGTGCCTGGTTGAGTCCATTGACGCGGATGGTGTTGTGCGCGGACGTTCCACGAAACCAGTCGCGCCATTCGGGCTCGCCCGTGTAGGTGTAGGTGCCGGGGTCGATCAAAATTTCATCGTCGCCCGAGCGAAGGATGATGCTGAGCGTGTCGGAATGGCTGTGGCCGGAGTGCAAGGCTCCGAAGGGACCGGCGTCGATCACCGCATGTGTTGAGCCGCAAGTCATCACCCCTACGCCGGCATACGGAAAGAAGCGGGACTCAAACTTCCCTGCCCCGCGAGGATTTCTTATGGGTGCGGGCAAGCTTCCGCCGTCGTCGTCCCCGAGCATTGGCGGGAGGCCGGAGGGTCCGGTGACGGCATGCAGATACTCGGCCATGCGCTCCAGCTTAGAGAGATACTCGGCGTCCGGAGTTGCCAGAATGGCGTGCAGCCGAAACATATCGAGCAGATAGACCTGATAGTAAGTGGATTGCTCGAAGCTGGATCCATCGGCGCGAATCTGGAGATGCATCTCTCGCCTCATCACCCGGGCACCCAATTGTTCCCAGCGAGCGGCTCTCCCATCGCCCGCAAAGAACAGTCCAAGCGCGTGCAAGGCCAAGGCTTCGCCGACCAGGTGATTGTTCGGCGAGAAATAGAAAGAGAGATTGTTCGCCAGGTGGCAACCATGTAGGTACAACATATGGAGCCATCGCGCACGGAACTCGGGCGGCATCTCGCGGCCAATCAGGTGATCGATCCAGATCCAGGACAAGGCGCGAAACGCGACTTCGAGCGCGCTGGTCCAGTTGGTGCCGCGATGAAACGGGTTGGCCGCGATCCAGCTTTCGAGTTGCGCCTGAATTTCGTCCCGATGGCGAGCGTCGCCGGTCAGCAAATACGCCTGGGCCAAGACAATCAGGTGCTGATGACGATTCAATTCCCAGATCAATTTGTGGTCGCCCGCGCGGGGCGTGTTGAGGTACGGTATGCGGCGGAAGTAGACGGGGGCGGTTTCAATGCCGCGCGAATAATCGCGGCGCCAGCGGATATCCCGGCCAGCGTCAACGATGGTCCCAAGGATTGGAAACTGGTGGCGATGGATCTGATCGGCCAAATCGATAATCTGTTGCGCAGAACCGGCGGCGGGTTCGGGCAACATCAGACCGGAGGCGAAGTGGCCGTTGAAAGAGGGTTTGGGAGGCAGCGCAGTGAGGATTATGTTGATCAGTTCCTGCCTGGCTCGGAATAAGAGTTTCAAATCCCTATGTGCGGAATAGCGGGATATTTTCTACGATCGAAAAACGCCGATTTGGCTGAAATCCAAGCCATGTGCGATCCCATCCGGCACCGAGGGCCCGATGAGGAGGGGTATCGGATCGACGGGCGAATGGGCCTGGGGATGCGGAGGTTGAGCATTATCGATCTGGCTACGGGCAAGCAGCCCATCGCCAATGAAGACGAGACGGTTTGGGTGGTTTCAAACGGCGAGATCTACAATTATCGCGAGTTGCGGGCCTCATTAAAGCGCACCGGGTTGCGCAGAGGCCACCGTTTCCGCACGCAGAGCGACACAGAAATACTGGTTCACCTCTATGAAGAGGAGGGCGCAAACGGCTTGCAGCGGCTGCGTGGGATGTTAGCCTGCGCGATCTGGGATGCGCGGCGAGAATCGTTACTATTGGCGCGCGATCGGTTCGGGAAGAAGCCGCTGTACTACGCGGCGCTCCCCGAAGGCCTGTACTTTGGAAGCGAACTGAAGTGCCTGCGCGCAGCCGGTGTTCCGCTGGAGCATGACCGTGAAGCATTGCAGCTTTACTTTCTGCTGGGCTACATTCCCGATCCTTGGACGCCTTATGTTGGGATTCGCAAGCTGACGCCAGGCGGCTGGCTGCGTTGCGACAGGAACGGCCAAATCGAACAGGGGCGGTACTGGACTTTGCCCGCGGCGGCCGAGCGGCCTTCCCCCGGTTTGAGCGAACTCGGAGCCAGCGAGTATGTGCGCAATGCATTCGACCAAGCCGTCAAAATGCGGCTGATGGCCGACGTTCCCGTGGGCGCCTTTCTGAGCGGCGGGATCGATTCCACCTCGGTAGTGGCGTCCATGGCGATACAAAGCCACCAGCCGGTGAAAACATTTTCGATCGGGTTTGAAGAGCCGGGCTTCAATGAGCTTCCGCTCGCCGCCGCGCTGGCCAAAAAGTACGGGACCGAGCATCGGGAGCTGATGGTGCATCCCGTATCGGTGGAACTGATGTCGAAGCTGGTGCGGCACTTTGACGAACCCTTTGGAGACTCATCCGCCATTCCCACCTATCTGGTTTCGGAATTCGCGGCCCGCTACGTGAAAGTTGCGCTCACCGGCGACGGCGGCGACGAACTTTTCGCCGGTTATGAGAGCTTCCTGGATGTCGAGCGGCTGCGGCTTCTGGACTATGTTCCCGGCTCGTTGCGCGCCCTGGTCTCACGGTTCGCAGACTTGCTTCCCTACTCTGCTTACGGAAAGAACTATCTGCGGATGATCAGCCGGCCGCGGGCGCTGGAGCGATATTTTGAAAGCGCATCGCCACACTATCTTTTGCAGCGCTTGCTGGCGCCGGAATGGATGCCGCCCGCCGACGCCGCTTTCCTGACGCGGAAGATGGCGCACGCCTTGCTTCCCGACGGTACGAATGCTCTTACCCAGGCGCTGTATTTCGAAGCCAGCGCGAAGCTCACCGGAGACATGCTGGTGAAGGTGGATCGCATGTCGATGGCTAATTCGCTCGAGGTCCGCTGCCCGATGCTGGATCATGAGCTGGCTCAGTTGGCGGCTCGCATCCCGCATGCCTGGAAGCTGAAGAACGGGCGCGGAAAGGAAATTTTCATTCGCGCCGTCGGGCATCGCTTGCCGCCTGAGTTATTGCGCCAGCCCAAGCGGGGCTTCGGCGTGCCGCTCGGGAGCTGGTTCCGGGGATCGCTGCGAAGCTTCGTGTGGGATCACCTGACCAGCCGCCAATTCGGGGGCCGGCGCATGGTCTCGCCGGAGTTTGTGAGGCATCTTCTGGAAGAGCACGATCGCGGACGCCGCGACAATCAGCATCACCTTTGGAAGCTGCTGATGCTCGAATTGTGGTTCCAGGAAGACGCCAGATTGCGGCCCAATGCGACGCCGGCGGAAGCCTGCGCGGTTTGACCTGTGGCTTATGACGTCTGAGTTGGTTTTCTGGATCGCCGTCTCGATTCCGCTGTATGCGTTCGTGGGCTACCCGTTAGTGCTCCTCGTGCTGGGACTGATGATTCGCCGCGACGTGAAAAAGTCGCCAATCCGCCCGTTCGTATCGTTGCTGATACCCGCTTACAACGAGGCTCGCGTGATCGCGAGAAAGATCGAAAACTCGCTGGCGCTCGATTATCCGCCGGACCGGATTGAGATTGTGATCGTGTCGGACGGGTCAACCGATGAAACCGCGAACATCGCAAGGGCAGCGGGAGGGGTCCGCGTGCTGGCGCTGCCGAAGAATCGCGGCAAAGTGGCTGCGCTGAATGCGGCCTTGCCGGAGCTCAAAGGCGAGATCGTTGTTTTCTCCGATGCTTCGGCGATCCTGGCTCGGAATGCATTGTGGCGGCTGGTGGAAAATTTCTCGGATCGGGCGGTAGGCGCGGTGTGCGGCCGGTATACCGTGGTGAAACCAAACGAAGTGAATATCGGCGCTTCCGAGGATGTTTATTGGAGGTACGAGGCGTTCCTCAAAAGCCGGGAGTCGCGGCTGGGGTCCACTCTGGGCGCTCATGGGCATTTGCACGCCATTCGCAAGGAGCTTTATCCCTTCCCGCCGTCGGAAACAATCAACGACGATTACGTAATTCCGTTGTCGGTGCTCGGGCGAGGCTTCCGGGCGGTGCATGAGCCCACAGCCGTGGTTTACGAGGAAGCGCGGGAAATGACGGGATTCGGACGCCGTATCCGGATCGTCGCAGGCAATCTGCAACAGCTCCGGCATCTGGGGCAGTTCCTGAGACCCTGGCAGCCGCTGCCGCTGCTGCTTTTCCTGTCCCACAAGGTGGTTCGGCTGGTGGTCCCGTTCGCGATGCTGGCTGCTCTTGCCGCTAGTTTCCTGCTGCTGGGTAGTCCCTTTTACCGCCTGCTGCTGGGCACGCAACTGGCGTTCTACGGGCTGGCTGCCTTGGGACTGACCGGACGGCTGCGCCCCCGCGCGCTGCGGCTTCCGTTCTACTTCTGCATGGTAAACAGCGCGGCGTTTTTCGGTGTGTACTCCGTACTAAGGCGCGAAAGAGTTAGCTGGAAATAACCCGAATGCGTGTCGGCTTTGACACGACGTGTCGACCCCGACACGAAGCCGCGACACCATCTCCTCTCGAATCTGTGGTTTAAGAGTGGCCGATCATCTGCCTTTGTTCAGCGCGTAGAGGAGAAACGGCGATGCAGACCATCAAATTTTTCGCGATCCTGGTGGCGGCCGCAAGCGAAATGGCGGCGGAGAGCGTACCCACGCGGCGCCTGATCGTGAATATCCCAGCGCGCAAGATTGCGCTGGTGGAGGATGGGAGAGTTCTGAAGATCTACTCGGTGGCCGTAGGCAAGCAGAGCACGCCCAGCCCGAGCGGAACCTTCCATATCGCGAGCCACGTGGTGAACCCGACTTACGCGCATGACGGCAAAGTGGTACGGCCGGGACCGGGCAATCCGGTGGGTACGCGCTGGATGAGCATCGGCTACAAGGGTTACGGTGTGCACGGGACCAATCATCCCGAGTCCATTGGCCACGCCGCGTCGCACGGGTGCATTCGCCTGCGAAATCACGACGTGGAGGAATTGTTTGAACTGGTACGCGTGGGGGACGAAGTGGATCTGATCGGGGCGCCGACTCCGGAAGAGGCCGCGCTGTTTGAGGAAAGTCACACAAATAAACTACAGGCGACAGCGTTGACAGCCGATGTTAGAAGCGTTGGAGGAATGCAATGACGTACCTGGGCGGGGTCGGCGATTTCACGGAAGCGGTGCTGGGCCTGGCGTTCAGCTTCGGGTGCGCCCTGCTTATGGCCTACGGCTGCCTGCGGTTTCTGGTAGGCCTGATGACGCGCCAACAGTATAATGTGACCGTTGAACGTAGTCTGAGCAATGATCTCAATTTAGCCACCGATGATTTGGCCAATGATCCGAGTCACGTTCGTTCTATTCTTTGGCTGGGCGCTGCTGTTGGAAGCTCAAGCCCCGGACAAGACGCCGGAACAGAGCCTGGCCGGGATCGCGGCACAACTGGCGGCCCGTATGTCCTCCCTGCTGCCGCGCCGCGCAACCGTTTCGCTCGAATGGCAAAATCTGAGTCCATTACCTCTAGCCGAGTGGTCAAGCTTCCGCAGTTCGCTCGAGAGCGAGTTGCGCAAGGCGGGAGTGCAGACAGTTGGGGTGGGAACAGCGGCGACGCCGCCTGAATCGGGCGCGAGCGCGACGCTGCCTCGGCTGCGTGTCACGGCGTCCAGCGACACCCGCGGGCTGCTCTTCGTGGCGGAAGTGCTCATAGGGGACAATCGGCAAGTCGCCATGCTCCCCTGGACCCTGCCATCTTCGGCGCAAGCTAAACCACGCGTCAGCATCACCACGAAAATTCTTTGGATACAGCCCGAGCCGATACTCGACCTCCTGCTGGTTGACTCGGGTTCGCAAATGCTCGTCTTGAGCCTAAACGGAGTGGCGAGTTACCGTTCCTCGGGGGAGAAATGGACGCCATCGGCAACAGCTTCCTTGGTGCTTCCCCGGCCAATGCCGCGCGATCCACGCGGCCGGCTGGAATCGACAGCTGGAGGGGTTGAGGCCTTCTTGCCGGTCGCCACTTGCGTCGTCGTCTGGAACCCCGAACTCAAGTTAACGTGCGCCAGCAGTGTCGCCAATTGGCCGGGCACGCTTGGGACGCATTGGGTTGCGGATCGTAACGTTTTAGAAGGGGACGCCCCCACTCCAAGTTTTGCGGGATGGGGTAGCGACTGGGCGAGCATCGCCGATCCTTGCTCTGCGGGCACCGTGGGCGGGGCGGGCAAAGTCGCCATCGCGAGCAGCCCAAACACCGAGCACGACTCGGTTCGCACCTACCTGATCCTGGATGGCCAAGCCAACCCGACCAGCGATCCGCTTCCTTTGCCTGGTCCCGTGACTGCGCTCTGGGAGGCGGAATCGCCGGGGCAAGCTACGCTTGTGGTACACAACTTGCAAACTGGAGAGTATGAGGCTTCGCGGCTGGCTTTGGCTTGCAGTCAGTAGCCTCTTCATTTCAGCGTCTCTCACGGGAGCAGTGCGTCCGCACTACGGCGGAACGCTTACAGTGGAGCTTTCGAACGCAGATGGCCGGGGCGGCAGCGCGTTGTCTATGCCTATCGCCGAGACGCTGGTGCGCTGGAACTCGCGTGGCGAGATGGAGCCGGTGCTGGCAGTAGCCTGGCAACACGATCCGGACTATAAGCGCTGGCGATTCTCGCTGCGCCCGAAAGTGACGTTCCACGATGGGGAAGCGCTCACCGGCGCGAGCGCGGCGCCCGCCCTGCTGGCCGCATTGAAGCCAAAATACAGCGACGTTTCGATTGAGACCGGTGGCCAGGCCGTCGAGGTAAAAGCGGAGCATCCGATGCCCGATCTGCTCGATGTACTGGCTTTGCCGGGCGCCGCGATTTTCCGTAAGAGCGACGCGAACGCGCTGATCGGAACCGGGCCATTCCGCGTCACTGCGTCAGAGCCGGGCCGGCACTTGACCCTAGCCTCGTTTGACGATTACTGGGGCGGACGGCCATATCTGGACGCCGTGGCCATCGAGTTCGGCACTGGGCGCGGGCACGCCGACTTGTTCGATATCCCGGTGGGGCCTGCGCGCCGGATCCTTCCAGAAGGTTTGGCGACGTGGTCGTCAGCGCCACGGACCCTGGTTGCGATCACAGCCAGCAACGCAGACCCCGCGCTGCTTCAGGCGCTGGCCCTGGCAATCGATCGCGGACCCATCGGCAACGTGCTGGCGCAGCACAATGGGGAAGCAGCGTTCGCTCTGTTGCCACACTGGCTCTCGGGCTATGCGTTCCTGTTTCAATCCACGCCGGATGTGCCGCGAGCGAAACAGATGGTTTCTCAACTGCGCCGTGCTCCACTGAGCCTGAGTTACCCGGCGAACGATTTGTTCCTGCGGTCGGTGGCCGAGCGGGTTGCTTTGAATGCGCGCGACGCGGGGATCGCGATCCAACCTATGCCTGGCGGCAACGGCAATCTGCGATTAGTCGAGTTTCCGCTGGAATCTGAGGACGCCGCTCACGAACTTCTGCGGATTGCGCCGCAGTCCAACCCGCCCGATCTCACCAGGGCTGAAAGTCTGTATCAGCTGGAACGAACTCTCCTGGATGAGCATCGCATCATCCCGCTGGTTCACTTGCGCGAAACGTACGGAATCGCCCCACGTGTTCATTTCCAGAAGCCGGGAGCCGACTTATTCGAGTTGCATTTGGAAGACGCGTGGGTTGATCAAAGAGCAGCGCCGTGAGTTTCCGGACTAAAGTCTTCCTCAGCATTACCGCGACCGTAGTGCTGGCCGTGTGGGTGGTCGCGGCGGTGGTCTCGACGCTCGTGAGTCAATCCTTCGAACGAAGAGACGACCAGCGTACCGCGACGGCCGTCGGCCAGGTGCAGCGCGAAATCGGACGGCGTGGCGCGGAAGTTGCGCGGCGGGTGGAAGCCGTGGCGGAGTCCGAAGCGGTGCAGCGGCTCGCGGTAAATCCTGGCGACACTTCACAGTACTTCGCCACTGCCCAGACCCTGGCCGCGGAGCAATCGCTCGATTTCCTGGAGGTGGTGGGGCCAGACGGCGCCATCATCAGCTCGGCGGAATGGCCGGCGCGCTTCGGATACAAAGAAGATTGGCTTACGCAGTCTGCCGACTGGAACATGCAGCCGGCGTTTCTGAAGAAGGAGGATTTATCCGATGGCTCGGCGCTGGGTTTGATCGCGGTGCGCAGTGTGAAAGCGGGCGACGGGATGCTGTACGTGGCGGGCGGCCAACGGCTGGACAAGGAGTTTCTCGATTCCCTGCAGGCTACCGACGGCGTGGGGCTGCAGATCTATCGAAATTTCGAACCGCGGGAGAGTCCGGGGCCGGCGGCCGTGCTGGTGGACGATGTCCGCCGCGAACCTCGCGAGTTGAAACGCGTAACCGATGCCGCGAGCATCACCGCCATTCCGCTGGAGGGCCGCGACAAACAATTGCTGGCCATTTTGCTGGTTGAAAATTCGCGCACCGAGTTGGTCAGTTTGAAGCGCTATATCCAAGGAACCGCAGCTGCCGTGGGCGTGGCGGGCGTGCTGTTGGGATTGATGCTGAGCTTCTGGACGGCAGCGCGCGTGACGCGTCCCTTGCGCGATCTGGCATCGAGCGTACGTGACGTCGCGGTGGGGAAATGGGACACGCGTGCGAAGGTATGGTCGTCGGACGAGGTGGGACAACTGGCGCGCGTTTTCAACGCTATGACCGAGCAATTGGTGGAACAGCGCGATCGCATGATCCAGGCCGAGAGGGTTGCCGCGTGGCGCGAGCTGGCGCGGCGCCTGGCTCACGAGCTCAAGAATCCGCTTTTCCCGCTGCAGATCACCATCGAGAATTTGCAGCGCTCGCGGGAAATGGCGCCCGAACAGTTCGACGAGGTATTTCGCGAGAGCACTTCGACGCTGCTCGCCGAGCTGGGACACTTGAAAACGATTATCGGGCGCTTCAGCGATTTCGCTAAGATGCCGGCGCCCGAGCTGGAGCCGGTGGATGTGAATCAAGTGGCGCGCGAGGTGATCCAGCTCTTCGAGGCGCAACTCAGGGCGCCCGGACGTCCGCCGGTGGAAACGAAACTGCAACTTGGGGCGGACGCGGGCCAGGTGCCGGCCGATCCAGACCAGTTGCGGCGCGCCCTTCGAAATTTAGTATTGAACGCGCTGGACGCGATGCCGCAGGGCGGAGCGCTTACGGTACGAACCTCGCGGCACGACGGTAAGGTTGCGCTCGAAGTGTCCGACACGGGCGAGGGGCTAACGCCCGAAGAATGCGATCGGCTATTCACGCCCTACTACACCACCAAGCAACACGGCACGGGGCTCGGGTTGGCCATCGTGCAATCGGTGGTGAGCGATCATAAAGGCACGATCACGGTGCAGAGCGAGCCGGGCAAAGGTACAACCTTCCGTATTGAGCTTAAGGTGACCATGTGAGCAAACTGCTGCTGGTGGATGACGACGCGAATACCCTGGCGTCGCTGGCGCGGGCTTTTCGCCTGGCGGGGCACGAGGCAGTGGTGTGCGATCAAGCCGATCGCGCGCTGGAGCTTGCCAAGGCGCAGCGTTTTGACGTGATTCTTTCGGACGTCGTGATGCCGGGGAAGGACGGGCTTACGCTGCTGGCCGAATTGAAAGCGGCCGGCGTGGCGGCGCCGGTAGTGATGATATCCGGACAAGCCAGCATCGAGATGGCGGTGCGGGCCACGCGTCTGGGCGCGGTGGATTTTCTGGAGAAACCGCTTTCCACCGAGAAATTGCTAGTGACTGTCGAAAACACGGTGAAGCTGGCGCGTCTGGAAGACGAAAACAAACGGCTGCGTCAGCGGGCAGGCAAGCAGGAGTTGATCTGGAAATCGGCCGTGATGCAGAGCGTCATGGCGAAGGTGGAGCGCGTAGCGGCCAGCGAAACCCGGGTCGCGATTCTGGGAGAAACCGGAGCAGGCAAGGAGCTGATCGCGCGCACGCTGCACGAAAAGAGCCAGCGCCGCAATGGCCCGTTCATCACGCTCAACTGCGCGGCAGTTCCAGCAGAGTTGATCGAGTCCGAATTATTCGGTCATGAGAAAGGCGCGTTCACGGGCGCGGCCGCGCGGCACACCGGCAAGTTCGAACAAGCGCACGGCGGCACGCTGTTCTTAGATGAGATCGGCGACATGCCGCCGCTGATGCAGGCCAAACTGCTGCGCGTTCTGGAGCAGAAGGAAGTGGAGCGGATCGGCGGCGACCGGCCGATTACCGTCGACGTGCGTGTCATCGTGGCCACGCATCGCAATCTGGACGAACTGGTGCGCAAGGGTGAGTTTCGCCAGGATTTGTACCATCGCGTCTTTGTGTTTCCGATTGTGCTGCCTCCACTGCGCGAACGCCGGGAGGATATCCGGTTGCTCGTGGATTTCTTCGCGCAGGCCGTGGCGGAGCAGAACGATTGGAGAGTGCGCGAAATCGCGCCGGAGGCTTATGCGGAATTGGAGCGCTACTCCTGGCCGGGCAATGTGAGAGAACTGCGCAACGTGGTCGAAAGACTGCTCCTGCTGGCCGATGACAGCGTGGACGGCGCCACCGCGCGGTTAGCGCTTCCCATCGATTCGAGCGCGCCATCGCCGTCGCTGGAAGGCGCCGAGGCGTTATCACAACAGGCGTTATCACAACAACCCTTGGGGGAGCGCATGGATGCGCATGAACGCGAGATCATCCTGGCGGAGTTGAAGAAGCACAACTACAAAATGACGGACACCGCCAAGGCGCTGGGGCTGGAGCGCAGCCATCTGTATAAGAAGTGCCAGCAGTTGGGTATCGAGCATCGCAGCACGGCGGGATAATCTGGCGAATTTCTGAAACCTGCCAGATTTGCCAAGATGGCAGTATGGAACAATTTACCGTGGCGTGGACGGCTCGGGAAGCATCTTGCTTCCGGCTAAGGTACGCAAGGAGCGCAAGTTGAAGAAGGGTTCAGAGCTCGTTGCACGCGTGAATAAGGGACAACTGGTGCTTCAGACTCGATTACAAGCTCTCCGGGAAGCTCAGGCATATTTCTCAAAGTTTCGACCGGAGGGAACGCTCTGGTCCGAGGAGCTGATAAAGGAGCGCCGTAAGGAAGTGCGCCGCGAGCGCGATGATTGAATACATTATGGACTCCACGACCCTCTGTGGGGCGGAGGTACGGGAGTCTCTGGCGAAGTTGAAACTGAAGGTCAAGGACTGCTCCGAAGACATGGCATATCGGAGCGCTGAGTTTACTTCGTTCGTATAATGATCTTTCGATGAGAATCGGCGTCTTCACCGCACTATTGAGCAAGCTTCCGCTCGACCAGGTCCTCGACAAACTGCAGAGTATCGAGATCCACACGGTGGAGCTGGGCACGGGTAATTATCCGGGCGACCCGCATTGCCCATTGTCGATGCTCACCGATCGCAACGCGCTGCGGGATTTCAAGGCGAAGCTCGAAGATCGTGGGTTTTCCATCAGCGCGCTGAGCTGTCATGGAAATCCGCTGCATCCCAATGCGTCCGTCGCCAAAGCTTACCAGGAGACCAGCCGCAAGACGGTGCGCCTGGCGGAAAAGCTTGGGGTTCCCGTGGTCAACGATTTTTCGGGGTGTCCGGGCGATAGCAATCACGCGAAATATCCCAACTGGGTGACATGTCCGTGGCCGCCGGAATACCTGGACGTTCTGGATTGGCAGTGGGAGACAAAAGTGACGCCCTATTGGACCAGGCACGCGCAGTTCGCCAAGGACCACGGCGTCAAGATCGCCATCGAGATGCATCCCGGCTTCGTTGCATACAGTCCAGAGACGCTGCTGAAGCTCAGAGCAATCGCAGGACAGAGCATCGGATGCAATTACGATCCCAGCCACATGTTCTGGCAGAGTGTCGATCCGATTGCAGCCATCCGGGTGCTGGGTGATTCCATTTTTCACGTGCATGCCAAGGACACCCAGATCTACCCCGCCAATCTTCCGAAGACCGGGGTGCTGGATACGAAAAAGTACACGGACGAACGCAACCGCTCCTGGATCTTCCGCACGGTGGGCTATGGACACGGGTACGGCTGGTGGAAAGAATTTATATCCACGCTGCGGATGTACGGGTACGATTACGTGTTATCGATCGAGCACGAGGACACGTTGCTGTCGCCGGAAGAAGGACTTGCCAAGGGCGCCAAGTTCCTCAATGAAATCGTGATTACAGAGAAACCGGCCCAAGCCTGGTGGGTCTAGCGGGGCGCCGCGAGGAGTCACTCGACAAGTCGCGGAACTTAGCCGGGGTCATCCCGGAGTGCTTCTTGAACAGAGCGCAGAAGTGGCTTTGATCGGAGAACCCGCAGGTACGCGCGATTTCGGCCAGCGAAAGATCCGAGTGGGAGAGCAGATCGGAAGCATGCTCGATGCGCCGCTTGCGGATATATTCTCCGATAGTCATTTGAAAATGCTTGTGGAACTCACGCGAAAGATGCACGGGGTGCACTCCGGCGACACCGGCCAGCGCATTCAGACCGGGCGCTTCGAGATAGGAATCCTGCAACAACTCACGAACCCGTCTGAGCCAGCCGGGAGCGCTCGATCCATGCGTTTCGTCGGAGCAGCGCGCGCTCTCGGCCAGCATTTCGAGCAACACGCCTTCGATGGCCAGCGGAGCAATATCGTCCTGGGACATAAACTCGCGCATCATGCGATTGCCGAGCCACGCCGACAGCGGCCCGGTGATTTCCCTGGGCTCAGAAAGAGAGCGTTCGATACCCAACCTTTGCATCACTCCCGTTTCGATCTTCACGCGCAGTACACGCGCCGCCGTCTGGAATTGATTTTCGTGGCGCGCTCCCGCCGGCAGAAAATGCAGCGAGCCTTCACTCCACTGAAATTCCCGGTCGCAGTGCCGCTCGAGATACGTCCCGGCGAGGACTAAATTGAGATAGGAGTTTGCGTGGCAATGCCGCGCCAGGTTCACACCTTCTGCATACACAGCTTCGGTGAGAGAGAATCCGGCAATATCGCGACGGCGGATGGTGCTTCCAGCGGCGTCCGTCACGGGACAAGAACTACTTGGTGTGGAGACTGGTTCACAAGCACTCATGCAGTGTTCTACGCACGCGGCGGCAATTTCGTTTGCAAAAAAATGCGTCTAAGTGCATGATTCCCATACACGAACACCGCTTCCCAAAAGCGAACGTCAGGCGAAAGAAATGATTTATTCGGAGAGGTTACTTTTGTCCCAGCAATGTTACGAACGGGCCACAGTTACTTGAATTCCGGGCTGCTGGCGTTGGCAGCTTCAGCGGACCAATTCTGGTGAATGAGTCCGTTCTGATCGGTATAAAAAGTGCGGCGCCCGGAAGTGTTGAACACCTTAGGATTCGCGTTGAGAGTGTAACCCGAGGGTGTAGCTGTCATGGTGAATGTGTATCCATCCTTATCACCAACGGAGAGAGCGGACGGAATCAGGTCGGCAGCTTGCGGTCCAGGTCCGCCGCTCGCGGGCGGTCCCAGTTCGGCTAGGGTGGTGGCGAACCGCTGGAACTGCGACATGTACTGAACCTGCATGGTGTTAATGGTCTGCAATTCGCGGATCACGGCCATCTCGTTGGCGTTCATGCGCGCGCTTCCCAACTTGGGAACGGCGATGGCCAGAATAATCAAGATGATCGCGATAACGATCAGAAGCTCGATCAGCGAGAAACCGCGTGCGCGGCGGCGTTTCGAAAGCTGCACCATGACTATAATTATGACGCGAAACCTAGTCGGAGCGTGCAAGCGGCTTCGCCTGCGGCCAACGCTACTTGAATTCCGGGCTACTGGCGTTCGCAGGCTCGGCGGACCAATTCTGTCGAATGAGCCCGTCCTGGCCGCTGAAAAAAGTCCGGTAGCCGGATCTACCGAACACCTTCGGATTCGCATGGATCGTATAACCTTCGGGTGTCGCGGTCATGATGAACACGTACCCGTCTTTGTCACCTGATGCCAACGTGGATGGAATGAGATCGGCACGGCGCTGGCCTAATTCGCCCAGCGTGGTGGCAAACCTCTGGAACTTCGACTTGTACTCGGCCTGCATGGTGTTAATGGTTTGCAACTCGCGAATCACTGCCATCTCGTTGGCGTTCAGGCTGACTTGCCAGGGCGATGGCGCCTAGTACTCCCGCACGCGTGCCCAGTTCGGGAGGTACTATTTCGGGGGATTCCAGATATCCGTTCAACAACTCGGCTACCCGGCTGCGAATCTTTGGATAAAGCTCCGTACGCTGCATGACTCCGCCGCCCAGGATGATTCGTTCCGGCGAGAGCGTACATGTCCAGCTCGCGATGCCGAGCGCCAGATATTCGGCTTCGAGGTCCCATGCCGCGTGCCCATCGGGAAGCTGATCAGCAGGCAGGCCCCAGCGTGCTTCGATTGCCGGGCCCGCGGCCAGCCCCTCCAGACAATCACCGTGATAAGGACAACTGCCCGCGAACGGATCGCGTGCGCGATCGTGCGGGATGCGAATGTGTCCCATCTCGGGATGCAGGCGCCCGTGCAGCAATCGGCCATCGATGAACGCGCCTCCACCCAGACCCGTGCCGACCGTCACATAAAGAAAACTGCGCGAGCCGCGCGCAGCGCCCCATCGGGATTCGGCCAGCGCCGCGGCGTTCACGTCTGTATCAAACGCGACCGGAATCCCGAGCGCGCCCCGCACTGCTCCGGCAAAATCGAAGTTCCTCCAGCCGAGCTTCGGGGTCGACGTTATGTAACCGAAAATGGGCGATTCTGGATTCGGATCGATGGGTCCGAAAGACGCGATTCCTATGGCCTGCACTGGCTCGCGAGAAGCGAAAAACTCGACCACGCGCGCTATGGTCTCTTGGGGTGAAGTGGTGGGGACCTGAGTTATTTCGGCATCCTCGGGGCCAGTGCCCGTCGCGCACTTGAACTTCGTTCCTCCAGCTTCAATTCCCCCGAAGCGCGGCATTTTCTCAGTTTACGGTTTCCCGGTTTACGGCTGGCGCAGTACCCCGTTCAGTGTATATTGAGTTCTAAAATGGAGCGCCCACCCGATCCCCAACTCATCGCATTCCTGACAGCTTACGACCGCAACATTTCGGACCTCTCGCTGGCGCTTCGGGAGATCATTCTCGAGGAGGCGCCCGATGCGTCCGAATCCATCTACCAGGTTTATACCGTCGCGGTGTGGTTCGGGTTCAGCGGAAAGATGAAGGACATGTTCTGCTTCATCACGACCAACGCGGGGCATGTGAACCTCGGGTTCCCGCGCGGCGCGTCACTGCCCGATCCGAATGGTGTGCTGCAGGGAACGGGCAAGGCCATGCGGCACATCAAGTTCGCGAGCCATAGCGAAGTGGAACGGCCGTTCGTGCGGCGCTACATACGGGCGGCGATGGAACGGGCTGCGCCGGCCGGGACGCGCGGAAGCGGCAAGAGCGTGGTCAAGAGCAGCACCGGTGGGAAAAGGGCTGGGAAGAAACGCGCGAAGCCGGCGGCGCGCTAGTGGTTTTCAAGGGAGTTTACGGGGAAACGAGCATCGGGAGCGGCAACCGGGTACAATGAGAGTATCCATGAAATCATCCGAATTAGCCCTTGTATTGGCCCTTTCCGGATTCGCCGCCGCCGCTATGGCGCAGCAGTCTTCACCCGCCGCTCCACCGAAACCGGCTCCTCCGGCTCTGGCACCGGTGACTGCTCCCGACGAGACAAAAGTCGGGCCCGAAACCGTGGTTCTCACGGTCGGCAATGTCACCTTGACGCGCGCTCAATTCGAGGTGCTTTTGTCCGCGCTCGCGTCCAATGGGCGCCCGGCCAGCTCCGCGCAGCAGAAGCGGCAAGTGGCGGAACAGTACGCCGAATTGGAGACGATGGCCCAGGAAGCTCGCAAACGCAAGCTGGATGAAAGCGCTGAAGTAAAACGGATGATGGCTATCCAGAGCGACAGTTTTCTCGCCAATGCGCTCGCCAAGCGGATTACCGACGACACGCACTTTACCGAACTCGATCTGCGTTCGTACTACGATCAGCACAAGCCGGAATTCGAAGAAGCGCAGGGAAGCCATATCTTGATTCGCTTCAAAGGATCGACGGTTCCGTTGAAGAAAGACGAGAAAGATCTTACCGACGAGGAAGCGCTGGCCAAGGCGCAGGATATTCGGAAGAAGATCCTGGCGGGCGCCGATTTCGCCACGTTGGCCAAAGCGGAATCGGATGACTCAGGATCCGGCGCCAAGGGCGGCGAGTTGCCCAGCTTCAAGCATGGGCAGATGGTGGGACCGTTCGACCAGGCAGCGTTCTCTTTGCCGATAGGCGAAGTGAGCGAGCCGGTGAAAACGCAGTTCGGCTATCACATCATCAAAATCACTTCGCGTAACGCCAAGACCTTCGATGAAGCCAAGGCGCAAATCGAGAAAGACTTAAAGCCGAAGATGGCCAAGGAAGCCATGGAGCAGATCAAGGCGCACACGCCGGTAACGCTCAACGACAACTACTTTGGGGATGCCCCGGCGCCGGCTCCGGGTAAAGCAGCTACGCCGGCCACACCCGGCAAGTAATCCGGCTATCTCATCCGCCCGGCCCACTCGAGGAAGCGCATCAGGTCGTGGCGATGCTGCCACAGAAATCGCCAGAATTCCGCACAGCCGATGCTCGCTGCTGGAACGCCCCAATACGTTTCGATGCGCCAGCGCAAGTAGGGGCTGCGCCAGGGGCGGAGGCGATAGCCCGCGGAGACACGCCACACAAGAGTGGTTGCGCGCCACGGGAAGCGCAGCATTACTTCAGTTGGCTCAGGGCTTTCTTCTGCGACGAATCGGGAGTGGCGTAGTAACCGGTGCGTGTGCGCACTTGGGGATGACCGGGACCGTTCACGGTAACCTTGATCTGGCGGAAGCTGCCGTCCATCTGCTGCACGATCGGTGAGTAAGCGATAGTGTATTGATTGCGGATTTCGTGCGCTACCTGCAATGCGATGGCGTCCACTTCGGCCGGGCCCTTGGGATAAAACGCGAGGCCTCCCGAGTCCTGGCTGATGGCATCCAACGCGCGCTTGGCCAAACGCGCCTCGCGACGTTCTTCCTCATTCAACAGGCCGATGGCGTACACCAGCACTTCGCTCTGCTGCGCCCGGCTCACCAGCTTTTCGAGACTGATGGTACTGGCGTTATCGTTGCCGTCTGTAATGACCAGGAGAACCTTTTTCTGGCGATGGCCCTCTTTCTTCAGATAGGTCATCGAACTATCGATGGCCTCGCGCATGGCGGTGCCTCCGCGCGAGTCGATGCGGGCAATGCCCTCCTCCATTTTCTTGATGTCGCTGGTCATCGGAACGTCCAGAAAAGGATCGTCATTGAAGTTGACGATGAAGACTTCATCCATGGGGTTGGAGGCTCTCACCAGGTCGAGCGAAGCGGTTTCCACCTTCTGCCGCTTTTCGCGCATGCTGCCGCTGTTATCGATGATGATGCCGAGCGAAATGGGAACGTCTTCATGGCGGAAGAGCTTGATGGGCTGCTCGACGCCGTTTTCAAAAACCTTGAAGGATTTCTGTTGCAGGTCTGTAATCAGCTTGCCGTCCTTATTGAGCACGGTGACCGGCAGCTCCACCAGGCGCGCATCAACTTTGAAGGTGGGATCTTCCCCAGACTGAGGCTGCGGCGGGGTTTGCGCCCAAAGGAAGGGGGAAGAAGCCAGCAGGAACAGAGCGGCAAAACTACTGAGACGGCGCATAATACCCGAGGCGGAAAAATGCCTTGAGTGGCGGAAGGCCGCGGGGCTGCACCAGCTTGACGTTGACGTGACGATACTTGCCATCCCGCACCAAGTTGCTGGAGCTGTAGTACAGCACGTATTGATTGCGAAGTTCGATTCCGATTTTTGCGGCGATGTCGGCAAGTTCGTTGAGGTTCTCCACATTGTAGCTGCGTCCGCCGGTCAGCTCGGCGACTTCACTCAAAAGACTGGGACCCATCTGCTCTTCCGGAGTCCGGCCACGCGATCCGATGGGTTCGAAAATGCCGATTCCATAGATCTGCACGTCAGCTTCACGGACGGCGTTCTTGATCTCACTTTCAGTATAACGGCTGTTGTTGTCGCCGCCATCGGAGATGATCAGAATGGCTTTGCGCGGATTGCGCGCCTTCTTCATTTGATTCATCGCCATATACACGCCATCCAGCAAGGCAGTTTTACCCTTGGACTGCGCGAACTCGAGACGGTTCTGAATATCGTCGGTATCGGGAGTGAAGGGAACCACCAGCTCCGGCCGGTCGTTAAATTCAATCAGGAAGAATTCATCCTCCGGATTGGCGGTTTTGAAGAACTGCACCGCGGCCTGGCGCGATTTTTGCAGCTTGGGGCCCATGCTGCCGCTGGTATCGAAAACCAGCCCGATGGAAAGCGGCGCGTCCTCACTTGAGAAATCGCGGATCTTTTGCTCGATCTTATCTTCGAATAGCCGGAAGTGCTCCTTCTCAAGACCGGTAACGAAGCGATTTAACGGATCGGTGACCGTGACATTGATTTGGACCAGCGTGGTGTCGATGCGGAGGCTTCCGGGACGCGACTCGATCACTGCGGGCTTGGGATCGTCGGTCTTACCGCGAGGAGTGATGGAGACTTTGTCGTCGTCGGCGGAACTGGCGCCTGGCGCAACACTTGGCGCAACCAGGAGCAACCCGACAACAGGGATCAGACAGAGAAGAAGGCCGAAACTACCAACCCGTGCTATACCGCGAGCCACCGTAAGTTCACCCGCCTAGGCTGACAACTTTTTACAGTATAACATCGCTTAGCAAGAGCCGAATATGAGAATTTGAGTTTCTTCGCCTACGCGCCCGAGGAGTTGCCTTACGTGGCGAGAGGGAAGAAATTGCAAGGCGGGATTCGCTTCTCGACGCCCGATTGCTCAAAATAAAGCCCTTGCATGTTGGCAGCCTAGTTGCGCTGAGTGAAGCTTAGTGTCGAAGCTCGGTGTCGATTCATCGAGCAGAAGGGCCAACCATGAACAAATTAGGCGCGATTCTCTTACTTACAGTAGGGTCTCTCAGTACCAGCAGGCTCGGAGCGCAAGCTCCCGGCGAGCAACCGATTTTCCGAGTCACCGTGGTGGAGCGGACGACGAACGCAGTGAGCTATCGCCATCGCAGCGGCTGGACGAAGGTGGATCTGCGCGGCACGCCGCTCGCGCCGGACGCGACAGGACATGCGGACGTCAACAGCCGGCCGGGTTACATCGAAGTGAAAACGGAAATGCATAAGCTGCTTCCGGCTTCCCAGTACGGGGCGGAATACCTGACCTATGTGCTGTGGGCGATCACGCCGGAAGGACGTTCGAAAAATCTAGGCGAAGTGGTTCTGGAGGGCGGGAACTCGCACCTGGATGTGACCACGGACCTGCAGGCTTTCGCGCTCATCGTTACGGCCGAGCCATACTTCGGCGTCAGCCAGCCGAGCGACGTGGTGGTGATGGAGAACATCATCCGCGAGGACACGGTGGGCAAGGTGGAGCAGACCGCGGTGAAATACGATTTGCTGAAGCGCGGCTCCTACACCATTACCGGCACGCCAGGCAGATTCCATGCGGTGAAGACCGACAAGCGAGTGCCGCTGCAATTGCTGGAAGCCGAGAACGCCGTCCAGATCGCACAGGTCGCCAACGCGGACCAATACGCCAAGGACACCTATGACAGCGCCGATAATCTTCTGCGGCAGGCGGAAGCTTATGAGGCGCGCAAAGCCGGCGCCAAGCCCGTGATCATGACATCGCGCGAGGCAGTGCAGAACGCTGAGACGGCGCGGTTGCTGGCGCTGAAGCGGCAGGAAGACGAACGAATCGCCCGCGAGAAGCAGGAAGCGGCCGATCGGGAGGCGGCGGCGCGAGCCGCGGCGGACGAGGCGGCACGTCAAAAGGCGCTGGCGGACGCGCAGGCCGCCCAGTCGGCTCAACGAGCGGCAGAGGAGCTGGCCCGGGCTGACACCGCGCGGGCGCAGGAAGAAGTGGAGCGGCTGAAAGCCGAACAGGCCAGGTTGAGCGCGGATGAACAGCAGCATCAAGCAGAGCTGGCCAAGCTGCAGGCTCAGCAGGCCGAGCAAAAGGCGCAGGAAGCGGATCGCTTGCGCGCGCAGGCCGAACAGGCGCAGCAGCAGCTACGGCAGCAATTGCTCCAACAATTCAACCTGATCCTCGAAACGCGCGATACCGCGCGCGGGCTGATCGTCAACATGTCCGATGTGCTGTTCGATTTCAACAAGTACACTTTGCGCCCGGCGGCGCGCGAGAAACTGGCCAAAATCTCGGGCATCATCCTTTCCCATCCGGGCCTGCGTCTGGAGGTGGACGGCTATACCGACAGCATCGGGAGCGAAGATTACAACCTGAAGCTATCCGACAGCCGCGCCCAGGGCGTGCGGAACTATTTGCTGGGCGAAGGCATCGCACCGGACGACGTCACCTCAAGGGGATTCGGCAAGGACGATCCGGTGGCGTCCAATGACACCGCCGCCGGCCGTCAAAAGAACCGGCGCGTGGAGATGGTGGTTTCGGGAGACATTATCGGCACGCCGATTGGAATTTCGGCCAAGAAAGCGCAATAAACGCCTGCGCAATAAGCGCGGGCTAGGTGCGCATGCGCGTGAAGAAGTAGAGCCCGGCCATGGCGAAGATCAAATCCGGCGACCAGGCGGCCAGCATGGCCGGCAGCAGATTCACGTCGCCCAGCTGCTCGAACAGCTTGCCGATGGTCCAGTAAGCGATGGCAATGGTGAAGCTGACGGCGACGCCGGCCATAGCGCCGCGGTTGCCGGCGAGGAACGCAAAGGGCACAGAGATCAAGGCCATCACGAGCGCGAACAGGGGCAGAGCGAACTTGCGGAAATAGCTCACCTGCAGAGCGATGGTGTCGATGCCGCTGCGCTGCAGATCGCGAATGTAGGACGCTAGCTGCTGATAGTTCATCTGCTGATCCTGCAGCACCTCTTGCAGAAAATAATCGGGACGCTCGTTCACTTCGGGGAAAGTGGCGGTCTGTCCCATGAAGCTCTTAAACGTCGGCTTGGGACCTCCCGGATCCTCGCGGCTCCAACCGTTCTCGAAAATCCAGGTGCGCAGCGTCGGCTCCCAGCGAGCCTTCTCGGCGGAGATATGTTTGTGCACGTGAAAATTCGCCGCGTCCAGCTCGTACACCTGCGGCTGCGACATTTCCTTTTTCGCGCCGTCGATGTAGTTGAAATAGAAAACGCGCGGATCGTTATTCAAACCCGGGTCGAAGACCCATTTCTTGTCGGGATGCAGGTAGGTCTGCACCGGCTTGCCCTTGATCTCTTTGCGAATCGCATCCTGCTTGCGATTGGCGTCCGGCACGTAGTAATGTCCGAAAGCAAATAAACCGCCGCTCATCAGCAGCGCCGCGGCCAGCACCGGCACGGCCAGACGGTACAGGCTGACGCCGCTGGCTTTCATGGCGGTTATTTCGTTGTGCTTGGTGAGAATACCGAAAGTGATCAGAACGGCCACCAGGACGCTCAAGGGCGCGGAATCGAAAACCAGCTGGGGTGTCAGGAAGAACAGGTAAGTGAAGACGCGCGTCATCGCAATCTGGTTCTTCACGATGTCGCTCAACAGATCGAAGAAGGTATAGACGTGCGTCATGAAGACGAAGCCGATGAGCAGCAGCGCGAACCAGAACAGGAAGCTTTTCAGAACGTAGCGATCCACTACCTGGGGGATCAGGAACATTCGCCGGCCCCGGGCCCGCGCGCGAACCTGAGCGGCGGTGGGAAGCTTTCCGCGCAGCCCGGTCCAGGCGGCGGCAAGCCAACCGGCGATCACCGCATACCAGTCGCGATCGCCGGGCCGCTCGATGCGAGTGAGCAGGAAGACGCCGACCACGGCGAAAACGGTGTTCGGAATCCACATCGCGATGCCCACCGGAAGCTTCTGTTGTTTGGCCAGGCCGTTGGCCGCGATCAGGCCCATCCAGTAGACGAAGGCCAGCGCCACGGTGATAACGAAGGCGCCCGACTTGCCGCCCTTGCGCGAAGATATGCCGAGCGGAATTCCGATCAGAGCCAGCAGGAAACAGGCCGGCGGCAATGCCAGCCGCTGGTGCAGCTCAATGCGGGCCTGAATGAGATTATCGCTATCGATCTTGATTTCCGACTTCAGGCACCCGCCGGGGTCTTTCTCGCCCTTGCAGCGCTCGTGCATCCCCTGTATCACCTTGGCGTCGGCCTTTTTGTCGCGATAAGCCATTCGATACAGCGGAAGGGTATCGATTTCGGTATAGCCCTTGGTGGGAGCGTCACTGGGCTTGACGGCTTCAAGAACCTGCGTCCCGGCGTAATCGTACCAGTAATAATCCGTTAAATCCTTGCCGACATCGTAGGTATGGCCATCCTCCAGCATGACCTGGATCTGATTGCGCGCTACGTCGGGAACCGGGATGGCATGCGCGGCCACCGTGACGCTGGGGCCGTCGCCGCGATCGTGATCGGTCTTCTTGCGTTCCTCCACGGGCGTGGTGTCGGCGATGAAGACGTTGTTCCAGCGAGTCACGGTGCCGGGAAGCACCTCGCTGATGTACACCACGCGATTCGGAAAGCCTTCGTCGAAAACCTGTTGTTGGATCTCCGAGCTCAGCTCCGCGGCTTTGAGCAGATTCAGAACTTTTTGCGTGGTCCAGGCGGAGTAGGGCGTCAGCCACAGCGTGGCGGTGGCCGTGACGAACATCGCGATGGTCGCAAACAGCAGTACCGGCGGGATCACCTTGCGGCTGGGAACTCCGGCCGCGCGCATGGCGATAATCTCGCCGTCGCTCGACATTCGGCTTAAGGCGATGAGCACGCCCGCCAGCACGCCGAGGGGCAAGGTAAACGACAGAGTGAAAGGTATAGCGAGAACGAACAGATGTGCGACAGTGGACGGCGGCGCTGAACTGCGCACCAGGATTTCGAACAGCTTACCGACGCGCTGCAGGAATAAGACGAAGGTAAAGAGCGCCGCTCCGAAAATCGCGCTCTTGGCTACTTCGCGAAAAATCGCACGAAACAGCAAGCCCATTAATTACTGACCGCTCCCTGACGGCCGCGGCTTGGCTTATCGATGCTCGGTCTGGCCGCCGCGGTATTGGCGGGTTGGCCGGTGAGCGCGGGCGGCGGGACGATAGGCGGTTGCAAGGTTTCTTCCTTGGCCGGCTCCAGCTCCAGCTCCTCAAAAAGCACCGCGGGCGCAATCACGGCGGAAGTGGTGGTGAACGATCCCGCTCCTACCAGTGCAAACGGGGCGTTCGAATCGATCAAATCGAATACGTAGTTTTCGTCGGACGCTGCTTCGATGTCCTTGAGGGATTTGGTGGTGACCTCGTGAAAGAAAAGTCCGCGCACCATTTCCTCCCGGCCATCCGGATAAACCTTGTAGGCCAGCAATGGGGGCACCACGGGATGCGATCCACCGGCGGCCTGCGACACTTGTCCCAGTTCGTCGATGGACGCGGTGGAAGGAAAATCCAACTTGCGGATCAAAATTCCGTAGGGTTTGTTGCGGTCGCGGCACATATCGATCAGCTTCTTTTTCATGTCCACCGCGGGCGTGGTCTGCGACGCGCGGATAAACAGATTGCCAAACCCGGGCGAGCGCGTACCGTAGGCGCCGGTCATGCGCGCATGTCCATTGGAACCGGGGTAATTCTTGAACACCGGCGTGCGCGTCAACAGAAAGCTCTTCAACACACCTTTCTCCACCAACGTCAGGGGCTGAGGAGCAACACCCTCCATATCGTAGACGTAATGTCCCAGCAGCGTGTGACCTTGAAATTGCGTCTGAGTGGGATCATCCGTCACGTCCATCCACTCCGGCAGAATGCGGGAGCCGATCTTGTTCTCGAGCTCACTCGGCGAATACCGCGAGGCGCGCCCCGGATCGCTCACCGGCTTGCGCGTAACCTTCAGGTTGTCGCCCAGCAGCTGAACGAACAACTGGGCGGCCGCCGGAGCCTCAAAAAGCACCGGGCCATCATAAGCTTCGCCCACGGCAGCCTGGCTCAGCGTGGTGACATGTTCGCCCAGCGCCTTGATTTCGCGCGTCAGCACTTCTTCGGACGGCAGACCATCCGGTGAGAACGCTTGAAATACCAGCGCATCCCGCACTTGCGTTCCATCCGGCGCCATCCCATGCCCTGACACGCGCAAGTAAGCGACATCCTCGGGCGTGCGCAGTTCCGTTCCTTCCGACGTGACGATGTAGTTGGTGGATTGC
>Ga0302324_100002822_pt1 | contig 39618 bp, 26 predicted proteins | sample Palsa_T0_1_FD_201949 | JGI IMG/M metagenome (GOLD analysis project Ga0302324, IMG submission 201949) | Peat permafrost microbial communities from Stordalen Mire near Abisko, Sweden - Palsa_T0_1 | ecosystem: Environmental > Terrestrial > Soil > Palsa > Peat permafrost | place: Sweden: Abisko...
CGCTGGTCTCGGCGCTCGAGACGCTGCTCAAAACGACCGGGTGAGAGTCGCGGCAGCCTCACTCCGCGGGTCGACCCGTTCGAGCAGGGCGACGAGCGTCTCCTGCTCGGACCCGGTCAGGCTGCCGGTCGACGCGGTGAGTAGGCGCTCGACGGCGCGACGGGCATCGCGGAGCTGCGCGTTCCCGTCTGCGGTGATCCGGATGAGCGTGACTCGACGGTCGTGCGGATGGGCGGTGCGCTCGGCGAGCACGCGTTTTTCGAGCCCGTCGACAATGTCAGTCATGGTGCGCGGGGCGACCCTGAGTACCTCACTCAGCGCGCGCATCGAGCACGCCTCGAGGTCGAGAGCGCGGAGAACCCTGTAGCTCGAGAGTGAGAGGCCCTGTGTGCGCAGCTCCGCGTCGGCGGCCTGGCGGACCCGGTGCGCCGCATGCAGAATCGCGTCCACGGTGGCGCTGCCGGTGTCAGGGCGGAGCTGCTTCATGCCGATATAGTGAGTGTACTCATTATGTGGAGCCTCTTCTAGAGGCGTGGACGAGGAAGGCCGGGACGAGTTCGATGCGGGGACGGATAAGCGAGAAGGTAGCCGTGAGCGTCGTGTTTGTGGCGGCGATGTTCATGAGCATCATGGACGTGACGATCGTGAACGTCGCACTGCCGACGATCGGCCACGACTTCCACACGAGCCCGACCGCCGTCGACGGCATCTCGATCGCGTTCCTCGTCTCGCTCGCCGTCTTCATCCCCGCGTCCGGCTGGCTCGGTGACCGCTTCGGCGGCCGGCGAGTGCTGCTGAGCGCGATCGTGATCTTCACCACCGCCTCTGCGCTATGCGGGCTGGCGTCGTCGATCGGCGAGCTGGTTGCATTCCGTGTCCTGCAGGGCGTCGGAGGCGGCATGCTCGCACCCGTTGGCATGGCGATGCTCTTCCGGGCCTTCCCGCCCGAGGAGCGGATCCGCGCCTCCTCGATCCTCATCGTCCCGACCGCGTTTGCGCCGGCCCTCGGACCTGTTCTCGGCGGGCTGCTTGTCACCGATCTCTCGTGGCGCTGGGTCTTCTTCGTCAACGTGCCGATCGGAATCGCCGCCCTCGTCTTCGGCCTGCTCTTCCTCCACCAGCGCAGCGAGGTCAAGCGCACGCGCTTCGACCTCCCCGGCTTCCTCCTCTCCGGCGTCGGCCTCGGAGCGTTCATGTACGGCTTCTCCGAGGGCCCGATCGACGGCTGGGGCTCGGCGCAGGTGCTCGCGACGCTCGCCGCCGGACTCGTCCTACTCGCCGTGATGGTCCGTGTAGAGCTGCGCGCGAAGCAGCCGATCGTCGCTCTGCGCCTCCTCGGCAACCGCCTCTTCCGCGCCTCGAACGCGGTCATGGTGCTCGCCTCGATCGGCTTCCTCGGAGTCCTCTACGCGATCTCGCTCTACTACCAGGACGGCCGGGGGCTGAGTGCTCTCGGCTCCGGGCTCTCTACCTTCCCAGAGGCGATCGGCGTGATGTTCGGCTCGCAGCTCGCGACGCGCGTCATCTACCCGCGCCTCGGCCCACGCCGTCACGTTACCGGCGGCCTGGCGGGTGTCGCCGTCTCGATCGGCCTGCTCAGTCTGCTCGGTGCCGGCACCTCACTGTGGTGGGCGCGGCTGCTCATGTTCACCTTGGGCCTGGCAATGTCGAATGTCTTCGTCCCGGTCCAGGCGATCTCGTTCGCGACGATCTCCCCGGCCGAGACAGGCAGAGGCTCAACGATGTTCAACGCGATGCGCCAGCTCGGCGGCGCCCTCGGCGTCGCACTCCTCACGACCGCGGTCGTCATCGTCGGCCCGACCCACATCGTGGCCGGCCACGTCGCGGCGAACCTCGCCGCCTACCGGGTCGCATTCCTCGTCGCTGCCGCCATCGTGCTCCTGGGGATTCTGCCGGCGCAGACGATCAGCGATACCGAGGCCGCCCGCACGATCCCCGACCGCCCGGGCCGTCGCGCCCGGGCAGCGGCGGCGGTCGTCGACGAGCCTGCTGTGGAGCTCGTCGCCTGAGATTGATGCGAAACGCCCCGAGACGGCGCGGGGCTACGAACTCGCCGTGCGCCGGGCTGCAACACCCGCCTCATCACCAGTTGGGTAGGGTGGCGTTATGCGTGAGGTAGGGGCCGCGCTCGCACTGCCGGGCGTCCGCAGGAGTGTGAGTGGGAACCGGAGCGGTGGAAGCTGGTGTTGGGCGGCCGGCAAGCTCGCGCGTCTGGTCCTCTCGCTGGCATGTCTGCTCGCGGTGCTCGGTGCGGGCGCCCCTTCGAGCGAGGCGGCAAGCGCGATGCTCTGGTCAGCCCCACAGCTGATCGACCCCGCCAACCCGACACCCAGCATCGACGACAGTCTCGGTCTGAACGCGGTGTCCTGTGCGTCGAGTTCCCTGTGCGCGGCAGTCGAAGGAGCCGGAAGCATATTGACCTCAACCGATCCCCTCGAGGATCCGGGCTCCTGGGGAACCGCCTACACCAACTCCGGCGACTTCCTGGACGCCGTCTCGTGTCCTTCGACTCTGCTGTGCGTAGCGCTAACCAGCAGCGGGACGGTGGTCACATCAACGGATCCCACGGACGAGTCCAGTACTTGGACCGCGAGCACGATCCAAAGCCAGGCCGGTTCCAATGCGGCGTACAACGTGATCTCGTGCGCGCCGAACACGAGTACGTGCGTGGCCGGCGGCTTCAATGGTCTCGCGACGACCATCGGCAGCGGATGGCAAGCCTTCTCCTTCCCGGGCCTTCTCACGATCACCGGGATCTCGTGTCCATCGGCGTCCTTATGCGTGGCCACCTTCAGCGATGGGCAGCCGGTCTCGGGAAACCCCTCCGGGGTGATCACGTCGACCGACCCGAACGGGGGACAGAGCGACTGGACGGTGACCTATTTGCCCGTCGACGGCTTGGTCGGCGTATCCTGCCCGACGGTTTCGCTGTGCGTCGCGGACTCGAACGTGTTTGACACGGGAATCGTGACCTCAACCAACCCGACCGGGGGCGCCGGCGCATGGTCGGCGGTCAACGCTAACCCCTTCGGCGAGCCAGTCGGCATGTCGTGCGCCTCGCCGACGCTATGCGTGGTCCTCGGCGGTGAGGAGGGTCGCAACGGCGGCCAGGAGGCATACGCCTCGACGAACCCAACCGCCGGGCCGAGCGCATGGAACGTCAGCTCGATCGAGCCCAGCTCGGTAACGACCTACAACCAATACGTGATAAGCGTGTCGTGCCTTCTAGGAACGTCGACCTGCGTTGCTGTGGACAGGAAGAACGTCTACCTGGCGAATGCCGTCCCGGCGAACGCGCTGACCGTTGCGGTCGCGGGGACCGGGACCGGACAAGTCAGCGGCAACCCGGGCATCATCTGTCCCGCAGTGCCCATAGAAGAATGCTCGAACCTGTTGCCGGCCGGCAGCACCATCACGCTCGACGAAACGGCGTTCGTTGATCAATTCTTCGCCGGCTGGAGTAGCCCGTGCGCGAAAACCACAGCCACTGTGTGCAGCGTGACGATGTCCGATAATGAGACGGTGACCGCAACCTTCGACCACGACCAGCCGCACTGCTCGATCGAGCCGAGGCACTCAACCGTGCTGCTGAAGCGACCGCGTATGCGGAGCAGGGTCTCGATCGACACGCTGCCCCTCACGGTCACGTGCGACCAGGACGTCAGGCTGGTGCTGAACGCGACGATCACCGCGACCCTCCACAGGAGGACCAAGTACCGCAAGGCGCGGACCAAGAGGATCACAATCCCGCCGGTGCGCGTCACGGTCAAGAGCGCCGTAGCGAAGAAATTCACGCTAAAACTTCCCTCGGTTGCGCTCGCCTACCTCAGGCGCCACAAGCACGAGATGATGCTGATCGCCATGGACGCCCGTGGCGCTCATGGGTCGAAGCGCTCGTCGACCACTTTGCCGGCGCTGCAGTCCGGGGGCGCGTAGAGCTTCGGGCTCAGCTCCTTCGATTTAGCCTCGTGCGGTGGGTTGGCCAACCCCGAGACCCACCGGTAGTATGTCCACGGCGGCAGGTGACCAGACCGGGGCAGCCACTCGTATTCGACCGGGACCGGGAGCTGACCCGGCTCTCATCGCTGGCCGCTGGATCCAGGGGCGCCTTTGCGCTGATCGAGGGGCCGGCCGGAATCGGCAAGACGACCCTCCTTCACAAGGCCCGTGAGGCGCACGGAACCGCCCTCGTCCTCCGCGCTCGGGGCGGCGAGCTCGAGCGACAGTTCGCCTTCGGCGTGGTCCGCCAGGCGTTCGAACCCGTCCTGCGCGACGCCGAGCTGCGCGAACGGTGCCTTACCGGTGCGGCCTCTCTCGCTGCGAGGGCACTTGGCCTGGAGCACACCGGCACTGCGGGCGACCTCGGGCAGTCACTCCACGGGCTGTACTGGGCCTGCTCGAACCTGGCCGACGAACAGCCGCTCTTCATCACCGTGGATGACCTGCAGTGGTCGGATGAGGAATCACTGCGCTGGCTGCATTTCCTCGCCCGTCGAGTCAAAGATCTGCCCGTGACGCTTGTGGGCGCGGTCCGGATCGGCGAGCCACACGCCCCGGAGGAGCTCCTGGAGCTACTCCGCTCAGAGGCAGACGAGATCATCCTGCCCGGCCCGCTCACAGACAGCAGCACGGCCGCCTGGATCGAGGCCACGCTGGGCAGCCACCCCAGCCCGCGCTTCACCAGCGCCTGCCATGAGATCACCGGGGGGAATCCGTTCTACCTGAGCGAGGTCCTCGAGGCGGCACGGACGAGTGGCCTGACCCCGGACGACCGTTCCGCGGAGGCCCTCTCGGCGTTGGGACCGCGTCGCATTGCCAACGGGATAGCGGCCCGAGTCGCCCGCTGTGGCCCGGATGCCGTCACCTTCACGAGAGCTCTAGCGACACTCGGGATCGATCCACCAATCGCCATCGTCGCCGAGCTCGGCAACCTGAGCTCACAGCACGCCAGCGGGATCGCGAAGCAGCTCGCCGAACTGGCCATTCTGCGTCGGCCGCCGCACCTTGACTTCATTCATCCGGTCGTGCGCTCCGCGGTGGAGACGGGGATTCCCGCCGACGAACGCTACAGGTTGCATGCTCGTTCGGCCCAGCTGCTGGACGCACGCGGCGAGCCCGCCGACCGAGTGGCCGCCCACCTGCTCCAGACATTGCCGAGTGGCGATCCTCACGTGATCGACGTGCTGCGCCGTGCGGGCGCCGAGGCGTTGCGGCTCGGAGCTGTCGAGCGGGCCGAGCGGATGCTCCGCCGCGCGCTCGAGGAGCCCCCAGAGGATGAGGTCAAGGGAGCCGTTCTCGGTGAACTCGCTTTCGTCGTGCTGGCTCACGACCTGTGGGAATCGTGTCGCCTCCGACTCGAGGCGCTCCGGTATCTCCGCGACCCTGCGGCGCGAGGGGAGACCCTCAGCGAGCTGCTGGTGATCTACTCGCAGGTCGAGCCGGAGGTGAGTGCCGAGAGTCGCGCCGAGGTAATCGACTTGCTACGCCGCTCACTGGCAGAACTTGATGGCAAGCCAAAGGATGTCGTGCTTGCCCTGGAGCTCGACCTGCTCCACTGGGAGGGCTACCGACGCGGACACCGGGCCGATAGAGCCGAGGAGCTGTTTGCGAAGATTGACGAGCTCCCCGTCACCTGGAGGACGTTGTCATTGCGCGACGCGCGAGGTGTCGCGAGCCACTGGGGACGCCGGGAGGCCACTGCCGCACAGGTGGCCGAGGACTACCGCGTGTACTTCGCCCACGAGGCAGCGTCCCCCAAGGGACTCGCCGATCTCGGGCTGATTAGCGTGATGCGCCTCTGCGACTGCGACCGATCCGACCTGGCGGAGGAGATCCTCGCCTGGTGCCGCGAGCTCCTGGCCACCCGCGGCTTGTCGGGCGCGCGAGGCCCCATCACCGTCACCGAGGCGGTGATTGCCATGCAGGGAAGAGGCCAAGCCCGGCGCGCCGAGGAGTTGCTGGCCGCAGTGGGCGACGACCCTCTGTTCGAGGCGGACTTCTTCGTGCGAAACGGATTCAAGGCCTGGGTGGCCATCGAGCGGGACCGTCTCGAGGCAGCAGCCGCGGAGCTCGGTGGGCTCGGAGTACCCCTGCAGGGGGCGCTCCACCCCCAGGAGGATGGCGGCTCGCCCGCGCTCTTTCACCTCGTCAACCGTGGCCTGCTTCGGCTGGCCGCCGACGAGGCGGAGGCCGCCTTGGCGGACCTGTTAGCCGCCGGCGAAGCCACCCGCAAGATCGGCATGGTCCATGCGGGCGCGGCCTGCTGGCGGTGGCGAACACCGGCAGCCATTGCCCTCGCCCGCTTGGAGCGTCGGGACGAAGCGCTGAAGCTGGCCGAGGAAACGCTGGATCTGTCCTACCGCTGGGGTACCGCCACGACGGTCGGCCGATCGCTGGTCGCCCTCGGCGTGGCGCTCGGGCCTCGCACAGGGCTCGACCGGATCCGGGAAGGCGTGCGCGTGTTGGAGGACTCGCCGAATCTCGCCGAACGCGTTCGCGGCCTTCTTGAGCTCGGCACTGAGCTCCGGCTGGCCGGGCAGCGCACGGATGCCCGCGCGCTCCTGCGGAGCGCCGCTCGCATCGCTGACGGCGCCGGGCTCGAGCTGGCCGCCCGCCGCTCACGCGAACAACTCCACGCCGCCGGTGGTCGTGCCCGTCGCTCAGACGTCAACCGCAATTCACTCAGCCCGATCGAAGAGCGCATCGCCGCGTTAGTGATCGAGAATCGCAGCAACCGGCAGATCGCGGAATCTCTGTTCCTGTCCCGGCGGACGGTCGATGCCCACCTGACGCGGATCTTGCGCAAACTATCGATCCGTTCCCGTAGGGACGTCGCCGGGGCGCTCGGCATGACGTCGGTGGCCGAGGACGGTACGTCCACCGTCATGTTCACCGACATCGTCGGCTCAACCATCCTGAACCGGACGGTGGGTGACCAGGCGTGGCTGCCGATCCTGGCTCGACACAACGCCATCGTCCGCGAGCAGGTACTCAAGACCCGAGGCGTCGTCGTCAAGTCGATCGGTGATGGCTTCATGCTCGCCTTTCGGCAGCCGGCGGCCGCTGCCCAGTGCGCGGTAGCGATTCAACGAACGCTGGCCGACGCGCAGCTGCCCGATCGGCGCGTCCGTGTCCGGATCGGCTTGCACCACGGTCGTCCGCAGCAGATCGACGGTGACCTCCACGGCGCTGATATCAACCTCGCAGCTCGCATCTGCAAACGGGCCGCCGCGGACGAGGTGCTCTGCAGCGCTGCCACCGCTGAGAAGCTCGCCGCGACTGACGGTTTGGTCGTGCTCCCCGCCCCGGCGTCAGAACTCAGGGATTTCGGGACCGTGCCCCTGTTCTATATCCAGTCGAGGGACCAGGGGGCATTGGCGGCGTAGAGCGTTTGGGCGCGTTTGAGACTTCACGTAGTGCTCGAGTGCTTCGCGCGCGATCTCGCTGACGGTCTTGCCCTCGCTCTCGGCTCGCGCCTGGGCTCGTGCCTGGAGTTCGGCGGTGAGGCGGAGGTTCACGCGTGGCGGGCGTGCCGGGCCGGGGTCGGGGCCGGGGTCGGGGCCGGGGTCGGGGTCGGGGCCGGGGCCGGGGTCGGGTCGGGGTCGGGGTCGGGTCGGGGCCGGGGTCGGGTCGGGGTCGGGGTCGGGTCGGGGTCGGGTCGGGGCCGGGCCGGGCGATTGTCACGCGCGGGTCGCGGGTATGTCTCATCCGTGTGACTTTTGCCCGATTCGGCCCACACCGGAATCTGGCGTGATGAGAACACCACAACAGTTGTGCACAACTCATCTCGACGCCAGGGAAACCACCGTCGGATGCTGTCGGAGGCGGTCGGAATCGATTGGGGGTTGGCAGGTTTGGCGGCGGCCGGTCCAGCATGTGGTGATGGCACCCCAACCAGGGGCGTCCTTCGTAGTGCTCCAGCCCGAGCTCCCGTTTGAGCTGCTGGTAGTCGAGCTCGACCTTCCACAGTCCTGCCAGGCGTGCGGGTGGTTCGCGCTCGGTGTCGGCGGGCAGGTTCGAGAGCCAGTAGCCGATCGGCTGCTCGTGGCCTTCTGAGCACCCGGCAGTCAACCATTCCCCGCAGGGTTCCCCGGTCGTGCCGTCGCCGAGCACCGCCGCGGTCGCGATCGCCAAGCCCGACCAGGTGATCTCCACGCTCAAGTGTGAATTCTTTGCCACAGCTGGTGGCTGTTCGCGCGTCACACCCGGTTTTCTGGCCGCTCGCCGGCGTACCGTCGAGTCTGGTCGAACACCCGTTCGCCCGCACCTCCGACCACAACCCCGATGACAGACGACCAGACCATCATCGATGCCGTAGATCTCGCCGAGCGCATCCTCGACGCCGTCACCCGCGCCGAGCACGACTGGCCCGAGATCGAACACCTGGCCGACGCACTCGCCGGCCTCGCGGCGGCCACCGCACGAACCGCTACCGATCCTCGGCGCGGGGCTCCGCCTCCCTGAGCGACTCCATGCCCTCGGCACGGATCAGCAACTCGGATGGACGCACCCCAAGCGCTCGCGCGAGGCGGAGCAGGTTGCTGAAGCTGACGTTTCGCTCACCTCGCTCGATCCCTCCCACATAGGTTCGGTGCAGCGCCGACCGCGCCGCAAGCGCCTCCTGCGACATCGTGCCTTCAACGCGCAAGGCTCTAATCGCAGCGCCGAGTGCGGCGTGCTCCGGGGAGAGTCGTCTCTGGTGGCCGTGGCTCACCGCGGCGTTGGAGGCTATCGGTCGGCACGGCGGTCGACATCGCCCCGCCGGCCTGATCGAGCTTCGGGCGAACGGCAGGGAGCATATGCTACTTATAGTGTGCAATAATCGGACGCACCATGACGACCGTTGGAGAAGCACTCAACCGCCGCTCGGATCTCCAGAAGCGGATCGCGCAGCTCGAGGAACGCGCGGCGACTGACCGCGGCCTGTTCGGCCGCTACAGCCGCTCCGAGATCCGGATGGTGCGGCAGATTCGCGTCAGTGACGTCCAAGGCGAGGTTGACGCCCGCGCGAAGGAGCAGCGAGAACTCGACAACGACCTTCAAGAGCACAACTGGACCACACAGCTGATCGAATGACACGCAGTCGGTAGCCCTGAGGGGCGAGCGTCAAGGCCAGCAGCCCGGCCAAAGGGCTGCGCCAACTGGAATCAGAATCCACTACTGGCAACGCCGGGGCGGCGCACGCGAGAGCAGCACCGTTAGCCCAGCAGCGCGCAACGCGCAAAGGTCACCCGGCACCTGGCACAACCACGACGCTGACCTCTGGGCGAGGGTGGGTAAGGGGACATGCGTTACATCAGCGCACCGAAACGACGATGACCGAGATCATCACAACGAACCCGGCCTACGCCGCGGCGACGCCATTCCCGTGGGGTCCGCTGCGGATCACCGAACGGCTCAGCCTGCCCGACCTTGGCCAGGCGCAGTTCGCCGCGACCGTGTTCAGGCACGGACTCCAACACACCGTCGCGGCGCAGTGGGCCACCACGTCCGAGTCCCTCGAACCCGTCCTGACCTACGCGCAGTCGACGGTGCGTGCGCACCGCATGCAATCGGCGCTGCTCGACCTCGCGCCGTTGTACGGAGGGCTCGCGTTCGCTCTGGTCACGCTCCGGCGCGGCACAGCCCACGTCGACATCGCCGCCGAGAACCATGAGCGGACCGACGAGATCGAGCGCTGGCTGCGGGCGACATTCCCCGCTCCCGAGGCGACTGAGCGCCGGGAGATCGCGGTTCGGTTCTGGTCGTGCTCGCCGCACGGTGCCGGCTGCAGCTCGCGCATGATCGCGGTGCCGCCGCTGAGCGAGATCGAAGCCAATTACCCCGCGGGCGTACGCGACCGGCTGGCGCGGCTCGCGAGCCCCGAGTTCCGACCCGCCGAGGGCGGTCAACTCATCCTCTGGTACGGCCCGCCGGGGACGGGCAAGACGTACGCGCTGCGCGCGCTGGGGTGGGAGTGGCGCGAATGGTGCGAACTCCACTACGTGATCGACCCGGAGGTGTTCTTCGGCCAGCGCGCGGACTACATGATCGACGTCCTGCTCGACGAAGACGAGCCTCTGCTGAACCGCGGCGCGGCCGCCGATAGCCGGCCGAAGTGGCGACTGCTGGTACTCGAGGACACGGGCGAGCTGCTTGCCGCCGATGCCAAGCACACCACGGGACAGGGGCTCTCACGCCTGCTCAACCTCGTCGACGGCATGGTCGGACAAGGCCTCCGCGTCCTCGTCCTCGTCACCACCAACGAGCTGCTCCGCCGCCTCCATCCCGCAGTGGCCCGGCCGGGACGATGCGCGGCGAGAATTGAGTTCGAGCCGTTCGACGCGGCCGAGGCTACCGATTGGCTCGCCGCCCGCGGGCTTCGCAGTGAGGCCGCCCGCGGGCTTCGCAGTGAGGCCGCCAGCGCGCTCACCCTCGCGCACCTGTTCGCACATGTTCACGGTTACGAGATGGAGCCGGAGCCCGAGCGCGCCGTTGGGTTCGGGGCTTGAGGTATGGGCCCGCGAACGGCGGTGAAGGAACGTGCTCGTCGCATGGGTTCGCGAGGGGTACCCTGTCCCCCATGCCTACGTTGGTGCTCGGCCCTCCCCCGCCCGAGCTTCGGGAGCTGCTGGAACGCCGCCGGCGATCGGGCGTCGATCGCCTGGACGAGGTCTGGGAAGGGGTGTTGCACATGATCCCGGCACCCGGCCACGCCCACGCGAGGACCGCCCAGCAGCTTGCCGAGCTACTGGGTCCATTGGCTCGCGCGGCGGGGCTCGAGGCAACGATGCACGAGTTCAACCTGGGCGACTCCGAGCGCGACTTCCGTGTACCCGATGGCGGTTTACATCGCCCGGACGCTGCCGAGATATGGCATCCCACGGCAGCGCTCATAGTCGAGATCGTCTCGCCCGGCGACGAGACGTGGGACAAGCTTCCGTTCTACGCCAAGCACCACGTTGACGAGGTTCTTATCGTCGACCTCGAGAAGCGCTCTGTCGACTGGTTGGCCCTCGCCGGCGGCGGATATCGTCCGCTGGAGGACCGCAGCGGCCTGATCGATCTCGGGCCGGCCGAACTCGCGCAGCGCATCGACTGGCCGTAGCGACGTCCACGCACGAGGGAAACTCGGGCAGCGGCCGTCTCACGCCATCGCAACTGCCGGCTGATCTCGCTGCTCTCCGAGCTGCGCGGCCAGGCCCGTCCGCGTGGCGATCCCGAGCTTGCGGTAGGCGTTCGTCAGGTGGTACTCGACGGTGTTCGCCGTCACCGACATAGCGGCGGCGATCTCACGGTTGGTGAGGCCGGCGGCGGCGAGCTCGCCTGCCTGGCGCTCACGGGCGGTCAGCGCCTCGACGCCGGTGATCGCGTAACGCCGCGGGCGCGCGCCGAGCACGACCAGCTCGTGGCGCGCCCGCTGCTCGAGCGCCACCGCGCCGCACTCGTGGGCGAGCTGCAGCGCCTCCTGTAGCGGCTCGCGCGCCCGCGTGCGCGAGCTGGACCGGCGCAGGGCGGCACCGAGGTCGCACAGGGAGCGCGCGCGGTCGAGCGTGGCCGTGGTCGGGCGCAGCGTCTCCACCGAGTCCCGCAGCAGCTCGATCTGGAGCGCCGGCGGCGCGATCAGGGCCGCGGCCCGCAGCGCCACGCCGAGCGGGCGCGACGCGCCCAATCGCCGCGCGAGCGCGAGCTCGTCCTCGATCAGCCTCACCGCCTCCTCGCCGCGGCCGAGCCGATAGGCCAGCAGCCCGGCCCGCGAGCGCCACGGCAAGCCGGGCGTCGAGCAGGCCGCGCGCAACAGCCGCGCACCGGCGGCGAGGAGGTCGCGCAGCCCCGGGTGGCCATCGCCGGCGGCGGCACGCAAGCGGCCGCGGGCGCTGACCAGCAGGCAGCGACCGAGGTCCTCAGGTCCACCCTCCGCGCCGGCGTCGGACCCCAGCTCGCGCTCGGCGTCGGCGATCCTCCCCTGGTCCAGCAGCGCCTCGAGCAGCGCCGCGAGCGCGAACGGCCCCAGGAGGCCGAGGCCGTGCTCGCGACTGAGCGACAGCGCGGCGCGCGCGTCGAGCTCGGCCTGACGCAGCGCTCCGCGCGCGAGCGCGCCGTGTGAGCGCAGCGCCAGCGCCGCGGCTTCGCCGCTGACCGAGCCCGCGGCCCGCGCCATCGCCGGCTCGAGGTCGATCCGGCGATCGGCCGCCGCCTGATCCTCGACCGTCTGCAGCGCCTGGAGCGCCAGCATCGAGGCGGCCGGCGGCGGCGCTCCGGAGCTGAGCAGCGCTTCGGCGCCCACGGCCCGTTCACTCAGCGACCTGATCAAGCCGACGGGCTCACCGGCGAGCGCGGCGCCACCGGCGGCGACCGTCAGCAGCGCTCGCACGCCGGGTGCCGAACCGCTCAGCTGCTCGATCCCGTCGGCCCACCACCCGTTCACGCGCGGGCGGTTCGCGGCGACAGCGCACGCGGCCAGCTCGGCGCGCAGCGCCAGCGATAGATCATCGCCGCTCGGCGGGCGCTGCGCCAGCTCGAGCTCGAGCAGAGCGGTGGCGTCGCCGTAATCCCCCGCGAGGAGGTACAGGTCGGCGAGCTCGAGCGCCGCTTCGCCACGCTCACTCGGACCGCCTCGGTGCCGCGCCTGCACGAGGTGACGTTCGGCGCCGGGGAGGGGCACGCGCGATTCGAGCGTACCCAGCTCGAGCAGGACCGCGCCCTGCTCGCTCTCCGCCGGCGGCTCTGCAAGCGCGCGCTCGAGCATGTGCGCGGCCAGCTCGGGATCTCCCTGCGCCCGCGCCGCCGCCGCCGCGCGACGCAGGATCCTGACCGTCGGCTCGTCGCCTCCGGGCTCGCTGAGCATCAGGTGGGCGACGACCGACCGGTCCGACGCGCCGGCGCCGGTCAGCAGGCGCGCCGCGGCGCCGTGCATCAGCGCCCGCCGGCTCGGGGCGATCGCGTCATAGACGCCGTCTCGCACGACGGCGGCCGAGAAGGCCAGCGGCGCCGAGCCCGCCAGCAGCCCGGCCCCGGCGAGCGCGTCGCTGAGCTTGGCGGCGTGCTCCACCTCGAGGCCGGCGAGGGCGGCCACCGATCGCAGCCTCGCCTCGCCCTCGAGCACCGCGACGGCCTCGGCGAGCGACGTCGCGCCCGGTCCGAACGCGGCCAGCCTGCGGGCGACCTCGCGCGCCACCTCCGCGCCGTAGCCACGGTCGGCCTGGGCGCTCAGCTCAGCCGCTGCGGCGTCGGTGAGGGTCGCCAGCCTCACTCGCTCGCCGCGCCAGCCGAGCAGCCCGCCGATGTCTGCGGCACCGGAATCGGCCGTCCCGGAGGCGAGCACGACGAGCACCGGCAGATCCGCCACACGCGCGCATAGATGCGCGAGGAAGCGCAGCGACGGCTCATCTGCCCAGTGGACATCGTCGATCACCACCAGCAGCGGTCGGGCCATCGCCAGACGAGCTGTGAGCTCAACGAGGTGACGGCTGGCGATGCCGGGCTCGCCGGCCATCGCGTCCCTGCTCCCCGCCGGCAACGGCTCGAGCAGATCTTGCACGAGCCCGAAGGCGAAGCCCCGCTCGAGCCGCGAGCCGATCGCCCGCAGCAGCTCAAAGCCCTCGGCGCGGGCGACGAGCGCGTCGAGCAGACGCGTCTTGCCGATCCCGGCAGGCCCTTCGAGCACGAGCAGGTGGCCCGCTCCTGCCCGCGCGGCGCCCAGCAACCCGTCCGCCAGCTCGAGCTCGCACGCCCGCCCGATCAGCGGCGCGGCTGAGGACGTCTGCGCGAGCGCTGCGCGACCGGTACCCACCTCCATCTCCTTGAAGTCCCCAAGCGAGTCTGAATTGGCAATCCAGCGGGGCTACTCTGACACCTCGAAACCCGCGATGCAAGTCCCGAGATTTGGGGTGCCGGGGACAAAAGACTGGGGGGCCTCGCGGGGGGCGAAGCGACTGCCCGCGGCCTACGCTGGGATCCACGATCGCCGTCGAACGTTTCCAGCGAGGGAGAGCTCGTGCCCGTAACCCCCACCTATCCGGGTGTCTACATCGAAGAATTGCCGAGCGCGAGCCATGCCGTCACGGCAGCCCCAACCTCGGTCGCCGTCTTCATCGGCTACACGAACCCGTTCTGGGGCCCGAACGGCACCACCCCGCCGTGGAACACGGCATACGAAGTGCAGAGCTGGAGCGACTACGCGTCGGCCTTCGGCGGCTTCTTCAGCAGCCCCTGGCTGCCTGACTACGTCGGCCAGGCCGTCTACCAGTTCTTCCTCAACGGCGGCTCGGATGCCTACGTGGTCGCGCTCAACGGCGGGGCGGGCGACTACCTCGAGCCCGGGGGGACGGGAACCGTCCCGGTGGCGCCCGCGACGGCGACACTGCTCGACGAGGGCAACGGCTTCACCTTCAAGGCGCTGCAGCCCGTCGGCGTGCAGGAGGCCGTACCCCCGGCGGCTCCGCTCGGCGTACCGATGACCATCTCGATCAGCAACATCACCTCGAGCAGCCCGTCGGCGACCCCCGTGGTCGAGGACACCGCGGACATCACCATCGTCTACGGGACGACGGTCGAGACCTACCGCCGTCTCGCGATCGGCTCGCTCGTCGCGACGATCAACGGCCAGTCACAGCTCGTCTCGGTGTCCCTGACGGGCACCGTGCCGACGACGTACTCGGGTCTCGCCGGACCGTCCTCGTCCACCACCACCCCTCCGGCGGGGAGCTCCGCGCCACCGGTCACGACGTTCACCTACCCGACGCCCCCGCAGGCCGGCTGGACGATCATCAATCCGCTCGACTTTCCCGCCGTGTTCGCCGCCAACGGCTCGCTCGACAAGGTTGCCGTCTTCAACCTGATGGCGATCCCGGGGATCGTCGATTCCGCGACGCTCGCCGCCGCACTCTCGTTCTGCGAGGCGAAGCGTGCCTTCTTCATCATGGATCCGCCCGCCGACGCCGTCGCCGACAGCGCGGCCGTGAACCTGCCGGGCGCGCCCTCCGGCGCGCAGACGATCCAGAGCATCTGGGAGAGCTCGGTGCTGCCCGTCAGCGACAACGGTGCCATCTACTTCCCATACCTCCGGAACACCGACCCGATCACCGGAGCTCCGATCAACGTCCCGCCGAGCGGTTACGTCGCCGGGATCTTCGCCAACGAAGATGTCAACCGCGGCGTCTGGAAGTCGCCGGCGGGCCTCGAGACAACGATCCTCGGGACCACCGGGGTCGTCCCGTGGGGGGCGATGACCGACCCCCAGCAGGGGACCCTCAACCCCCTCGGGATCAACTGCCTGCGCACCTTCCCGGGCGTCGGCACGGTTGTGTTCGGGGCCCGCACGCTCGTCTCGGCGAACCCCGCCTACCAGCAGTGGAAGTACGTCGCGGTCCGTCGGATGGCGCTCTTCATCGAGCAGTCGCTGCAGGCGAGCCTGCTGTGGGCGGTGTTCGAGCCCAACGCGGCGCCCCTGTGGAACGCGCTCACCCAGGAGGTCGCCGCGTTCATGCTCGGCCTCTACCGCCAGGGAGCGTTCGCCGGCACCACGGCCAACCAGGCGTTCGCGGTCCAGTGCGACTCGACGACGACGACCGCCCAGGACATCGCCAGCGGCACCGTAAACATCCTCGTCAGCTTCGCGCCGCTCAGCCCCGCCGAGTTCGTCGTGATCCAGATCTCACAGCTCGCCGGGCAGACCTCGAGCTAGCCACCAAAGGGAGAACCAGATGGGAAAGCCGTTCACGGTCAATCTCAACCGTTACGACCCATACAAGACCTACCGGTTCCTCGTCTACTTCGCGACGAGCTCGACGCCCGTCGCCGCGGTCAGCAAGGTCAGCGCGCTCAAACGCTCCTCCGACGTCATCGACTACAAGGAAGGCGGCAACGCGATCATCCTCAAGGGCCTCGGGCGGATGAAGTACGAGCCGATCACGCTCGAGCGCGGGATCACCTTCGACACCGATTTCGAGACCTGGGCCAATGCCGCGCAGGTGCTCCAGAACGGCTCGCCCTCGACGAGCCTGGCCAATCTGCGCCAGGAGATGTCGATCGTCCTGCTCAACGAAGAGGCACAGCCCGTCCACCGGTACATCGTGCACCGCGCATGGGTGTCCGAGTTCCAGGCGATGCCCGACCTCGACGCGAGCGCCAACGCGATCGCGATCGAGCACATCAAGCTCGAGAACGAGGGATGGGAGCGGGACACCAGCCTCACTGAGCAAAAGGAGGTGTAGTGGCGCCGTCCGCTCGGCCGGCACCGTCGCTCCCGGTAAGCGGCGTCCGAGTGCGGCTGCGCGAGCCGACGGGCGAGGACGAGCTCCTCGCGGTCTCCCCGGGCGCCGACGCCGCGACGACGATGCTCGCGCTGGCTGAGCGGCTCGTGCGCGACGCCGGCGGCGGCGCGCTGGCCTGGCCGGAGCTCCCTGCCGTCGATCTCGCCGGCGCCGCGTTACTGATCCGAGGCCACTGGCTGGGACCGCGGATCAACACCGAGACGATCTGCCCAGCCGCCGGGTGTGGCGAGCCGATCGACGTGACCTTTCTCATCGCCGACTACCTGGAGCATCACCGGCCGCGCCGCGCCCGCGCGGTGATGCCCCGCCACGACGGCTGGCTGGCGATCGACGGGACGGCGGTGAGCTTCCGGATCCCGACCGTGGAGGACATGCTCGGCGCCGCATTGGCGCCACGCGGCGAAGACTGGCTCACCGCGCGCTGCATCCGCCCGCAGGGCGCCGGCACTGCGGTCGCCCGCCGCGTCGAGCGGGCCCTGGCCGTGATCGCGCCGCGCCTGGACGACCATGTCGACGGGTGCTGTCCCGTCTGCGGCGAGCACGTCGAGCTCTTCTTCGATCCGCTCGGCTATGTGCTCGCCGAGCTGCGCGACGCCTCGGCAGGCCTCTACGCGGACGTGCACGAGCTCGCCTTCGCCTACCGGTGGTCGGAGGCGTCGATCCTGGCGCTGGATCGCCGGCGGCGCCACGGCTATGTCGCGATGATCCGCGGGGAGCTGGCGCTGGCATGAAGGCCGCGGGCTACCTCGCCGCCATCGCGGGAGAGGCCAGGGCCCGCCGGGGCCCGATCCTGCGCCCGCCCAGGCGGCTCTATGGCGCGGGGGGACAGCCAGGGGGCGACGGGCTCGCACCGTTGACGGCACCCGCAGCGCCGATACCCGCCCCCGCGTCACCCCGCCCGCCGGTCCCGATGCCGCGCGAGCTCGGGTTGGCGCAGCGCCGGACGGCGGCCGCGCCGTCGCCGTCGGGAGAGCTGCCGGGCTCGGGCGAACCGTCCGCCGGGACCTCGCGCGCGACGCAAACGCCCGGCGAGCCGCCGCGCTCGGGCGAACCGCCCGCCGGGACATCGCGCTCGGGCGAAGCGCCCGCCGGGCCGGCACGCTCGGGCGAACCGGCGGCGACGCCGCCACGCTCCGGCGAACCGGCGGCGAGCTGGGGCGAACCGGAGCCCCCGCCCGAGGTGATCTCACCCCGAGCTCCCGTGCCGGCGCCGGCGCCCGTGGCCGCCGCGACGCCGGGCCCCGCCCGAACGGCGGCGAGCGAGGTCGGCGTGCCGCTCCCGCAGCGGTTGGGGGTGCCGGCAGCAGGTGAGACGCCACCCGCGCCGGCGCCGACGCCCTCTGACCCGGGCGCCCGCAGCCCGCAGGGCGCACGACGCCCGAGCCCCGAGCCGGCGGCGTCACCCTCCATGGCCGGCGCGACCGCCTCCGCCGCCGCCGTCGAGCCCTCGTCCGGGTCCGTGGCGGCCCCGCCGCGTGTCGCCACCCTCGCCCCATCCGGAGGCCCGTCCGCAGCCCCGCCGGGCGCGCTCGAGCCGCTGCCCGCCCCGCCCGCCGCACTGCGACCGACGGCGCCGCGCCGGCCGTCGCCCGCTCAGCCCGCCACCGTCCACATCGGCACGATCGACGTGACGGTCGTCCCGCCGCCCTCGGCCGCCCCCGCGCCGCCACCCCCGGCGCGCCCCGCCCCCGCCCGGGAGCCTGCGCCGCCCGGCGCGCTGAGCCGTGGCTCGGGGCGCTGGTTCGGGCTCTCGCAAAGGTAGGCGGCAGTGCTCTACGACCTCTCCGGAGTCACCGATGCGCTCCTCGGCGTGGTGTCGACCGCGTGGCCGACGGCCGCGCTGTGGACGGAGCTCGGCCTCACCGGTCCGAGCTTCACCCCCACCTACACGGGGCTCGCTCCCGACGCCATTCGCGACGCGAGCGGGGCGCAGCTGAGCTTGTTCATGTACCACGTGGAGCTGAACAACGCTCAGGAGGCGATGTTCTGGGAGCCGCAGATGGAGGGGGCTGCTCTGGCACCGACGAGCTACATGCCGCTCGCGCTGAACCTCTACTACCTGCTCTCGGCCTACTGCGAGGGTAACTACGCCGAGGAGCAGCAGGCGATGAGCATCGCCATGCGGCTGTTCCACGCCACGCCGATCATCAGCAGCGACACGACCGCCACCCCGGCGTGGCAGGTGAACCTGACGATGGAGCGCCGTTCCTACGACGAGCTGAGCCTGCTGTGGCAGGCGACGACGGCGCCGCTGCGTCTCGGGGTCGTGTACCGCGCCGCAGTCGTCTTCGTCACCCCGGAGACGCCGCCGAGCGCCCCGCCGGATGTCTCGACGGTCACGGTCCAGGTCAACAGCACCGACACGGTGACGGTGACCTAATGGCCGAGCCCGTGTGGATGCAGATCGTGCGCTTACGCGCCGAGCGCCGGGTGCTGTGGTGCCGCGAGCTGTGGGCGCGCCATCACTACCTCGACGAGCACTCGCTCGCGATCACCCACAGCGAGGTGGAACGGGCTCTCGGTCCGCCCGCACAAGCGCTCGCCGATGAGCGCGCGTTCTTCGCCGAGAGTCCGGAGGCCGCCGCCCTGAGCGCGGAGATCGAGGAGCTCGAGCGCGACGGCAGCGACCTCCCCTGGCAACGGCTGGCCGCCACCTTCGAGCTCGACAAGGCAGAGTCCGCGCTGCTCGCGTGCGCGCTCGCCGCCGAGCTCGCGCCGCCGCTTCGCCGCGTGTTCGGCTACCTCCAGGACGACGTCGCCCCGCTCGACGCGAGCCCGGCGCTCGTCGCCGCGCTTTGGGGCCTGCCCGCACCGCCCTTGCTCGGGGTGCAGTCCCGGCTCATCCGCTGGCGCCTGGCGCGCCCGGTGGAGGGCGGGCGCGAGCCCGAGTCGAGCTTGAACGGATGGGTTGCCGATCCGTCCCTGCTCGGCCACCTGCTCGAGGGCGAAGCGCTCGAGGACAGGAGCAGCCTGCTCGCCGCTCCGCTTCTCTCTCCGACCCATCCGGTCCTCTTCCAGGACGAGCTCGAGGGGATCGTCGGCTTCGTCGCCGGGCTGACCAACCGCGCCGGTCCGGTCGAGCTCGAGCTCATCGCCCCGGCCGGGAGCGGTCGTGCCACGCTCGCCGCGCAGGTCGCGCAGCGGCTCGGCCTCCCGCTGCTCGCCGTCGATTGCCGGGCCCTCGCTGCCCTGGCCGACCCGGCGACCGCCGCGGTGCGCGAGCTGCGCGAGGCCGAGCTCAGCGGCGCACTACTAGCCTGGCGCAACGCGGACGCGCTGCCCGAGGCGGCGCTCGCCGCCGTTGGTGGCGGCACCGACCTGATGTTCCTCACCGCCCAGGCGCCTCTGCGCAGCGCCCCGGCCGCCGGCGTGCTGAGGCGCAGCTATCGACTTCCGGCGCTTGATTGCGCGCGGCGCCTCGAGCTGTGGTCGGCGGTCGGGAGCGGGGCGGCCCCGGCGCCGGTCGGCGAATGGGCGCTTCGGGCGGGCGAAGTGGTGGCCGCGGCGCGCGCTTGCAGCGCCGGCGAGGAAGCCGTCCACGAGGTGTGCAAGCGCCTGCTGCTCGAGACGCCGTCGGACCTGATCACGCCTATGCGGCTTCCCTACACGTGGGAGGACCTGGTTGTGTCCGAGCCCGTGCGAGCGCATCTGCGCGAGCTCGAGGCCCAGGCTGTCGGCCGCACCGAGGTGCTCGACGGCTGGGGTCTTGGCCGGCTCGTGCCGCTCGGTCGCGGCGTCAGCGCCATGTTCGCGGGGCCGAGCGGGACGGGTAAGACGATGGCCGCTCAGGTGCTGGCGCGCGAGCTCGGGCTCGAGCTCCTGCGCGTCGACCTCGCCGGCGTCGTCAACAAGTACATCGGCGAGACCGAGAAGCACCTGCGTGCGGTGTTCGCCGCCTGCGAGCGCGCCCCGGCGATGCTGTTCTTCGACGAGGCCGACGCACTGTTCGGCAAGCGCATGCAGGTCAGCGACGCGCACGACCGCTTCGCCAACATCGAGGTCGACTACCTGCTCCAGCGGATGGAGGAGTTCGACGGCATCGCCGTGCTCGCCACCAACCGCAAGGGGGACATCGACACCGCCTTCCTGAGGCGACTGCGCTTCGTGATCGACTTCGCCCCGCCGACCGTGGTCGAGCGCGAGCGGCTGTGGCGGCTGGCGCTCGCCGCGACCCAGGACGGCGAGGGCCGGCCCCTGGTCGACGAGCTCGACTGGCACGCGCTGGCGCGCGATCTCGACCTCACCGGCGCCGGGATCAAGGCCTCGGCGCTGGCGGCGGCCTTCCTGGCCCGCAGCGAGGGCTGCCGGATCGGCGCTCGCCACATCGTCGCGGCAGCCCGCCGCGAGCTCCAGAAGCAGGGAGTCGTCGTGCGCGTCGGCCAGCTCGAGCGCCGCGCCCCGAACGCCAACGGCGCAGCGCCGCCGCTGAGCGCGGGCGAGATCGAGCGCATGGTCAACGGAGGTCCGCCGTGACTGCCGCCCATAGGGGTGACGAGGTCACCATCGATCGGATCAGCCTGCGCGTCACCGGCATGGATCCGCTCGAGGCGAAGGCGCTCGCGCGCGCGGTCGCCCAGCGCCTGGCGCCCGCCCTGGCGCTCGCCCCCGGCGAGGCCTCGATTCCCCGCCTGCACGTGGAGGTCGCAGCCAGGCGAGGCGAGCGCCCTGATGAGCTCGCGGCGCGGGCGGTGGCCCGGCTGGCGCCCCTGATCAACCGCGCCTCTGCGGCGGAGGCCGGGCGATGACCCTGCTCAAGGGCGCGCTGGTGGCGTTCACCCCCACCTTCCTGCCCGTGCCCGTACCCGACGTGACGGTCTTCCAATACAACCCCGAGAGCCTCACGCACACGTGGAGCCAGCCGACGGTGACACCGAGCGCCTCCGGGGCGAGCGACGCCGGCGGGTCGGCGGGCCGGACGGGCACCACCACGGGCAACCCGATGGCGGTCGCCGGGTTCCCGGGCGAGCAGTTCGACCTCACGGTGATCCTCGACGCCAACGAAGACATCGCCGACGGCGGGCCGAGTGGGGCGCTGGCGTCGGTGTCGGGGGTATACACGCGCTTGGCGGCGATGGAGATGCTCCTCTACCCCGCCTCGGCCGCGTCGTCCTCGCTGCTCGGGCAGGCGACCGCGGCGATCGCAGGCGCGCTCGGCGGAGGGCCACCGCCCACGCAGGTCATTCCCGATTCGACCGTCCCGATCACGCTGTTCGTGTGGGGGCCGTTCCGGATCGTGCCCGTGCGCCTGACCGGGCTGACGGTCACGGAGACGCTCTACGACACCTTGCTCAACCCGGTCCACGCCGAGGTGAAGCTCCAGCTCAAGGTGCTCTCGCCCGCCGAGCTGGCGGCGGCGGGCGCCGATTCAGATGTGCTCAGCACGGTCGCCACCGTAGCCTACGAGTACACGCTGTCGGTCCGCGAGGCGGCGGCGCTGGCCAACCTCGCCAACGCGGCCCAGTCGATCATCGGGATGCTCCCGCACTGATGAGGCCGGGCGGATGAGCACCCCACCGAGCAGCCGCTACTACGGCGCGAGCACGTATCAGGCCACGACAGCGGAAGGCACGATCGTGCCCGCGCTGGTAATCCCCGCCGTGCGCTCCCCGCTCCCCATCGGCTATCACCCGCGCGCGTTCGGCGACCGCCTCGACCTCCTCGCTGTGCAGTACCTGAACGCCCCCACCGGCTTCTGGCGGCTGTGCGATGCCAACAACTCGCTGGTCGCGGGCGCGCTCGAGCAGCGTGCACTGATCGGCATTCCCGCGATGGGAACCTAGATGGGCAGCACGATCCAGCTCTCGCTCGGCGGCACCCCTGTGACGAGCGACTTCTACAGCGCCATCGAGCTGCTCGAGGTCGAGGAGAACGCCGACCGGCCCGACGCGCTGCTCATCCGCGTCCCCGTGAACCGGACCTCGGCCGGCGATCTCCAGTACGTCGGCGACGGGACCTTCGAGCCGTACACCAACATCACCCTGACCGTCACCCCGCCCGACCAACCCACCCAGTGCATCTTCGACGGTTACGCGCTCTCGTGGAAGCTCCATCTCGACCGGACCGGCTCCAGCTCGACGCTCGACATCTGGGCGCAGGACGCCTCGTGGCTGATGAACATCAGCGACACCGTCCAGGAGTGGCCGGGGATGACCGACGGAGAGGTGGCCAACCAGATCTTCGGCACCTACGGCTTCACCCCCGCACCAGAGAACACCGACGACGACTCGCCCGTGCACGACCCCGATGCCCACAGCCTGTTCCAGCGCGCCACCGACCTGCAGTTCCTGCGCGGTCTCGCCCGCCGTAACGGCAAGCTCTGCCGGGTGGCGTGCACCGACACGCCGGGGGAGCGGACCGGGTACTTCATCACCCCGGACGTGAGCGGCGACCCGGTAACGACGATCACGCTCTCTGACCCGGCGGCGTGGAGCGTGGACTCGCTCGAGTTCGAGTGGGACGTGATGCGCCCGACCGAGGTCGACGCCAGCCAGCTCGACCTCGACTCGTCCTCCGACACGGGGGTCGCGGGCGACGCGACCGATAGCGGCCTCTCGCCGCTCACCACCACCGCCACCCCGCCGCGCGACCTGCCGACCTACGCGAACGTTCCCTCGATCCCCTCGGGGACGTCGGGGACGCTGTTGCTGACGCCCACCGCCGACGTCGCCGAGGTGCCGCTGCGCGCGACCGCGGCCCTGCGCGACGCCGAATGGTTCGTGCACTGCCGAGGGGAGGCCGACATCCTGCGGCTCGGGAACATGCTGCGCGTCGGCACGGTCGTCGAGATCGACGGCGCCGGCGCGCTCCAGTCCGGAAACTGGTTCGTGTGGAGCGTGCGCTCCAAGATCACCATCGATGCGATCAACATGCAGTTCACCCTCGTGCGCAACGCCATCGGGGCGCCGCCGAGCAGCGGCGGCATGTCGCTCCCGGGGGGCCTGTAGATGGCGACCGGAGTCGATCGTGCGCTCGAGGACCTGCTCGAGCACCTGCGCAGCCGCTTCTACGGCAAGTACCGGGGCGTGGTCAGCGACGTCGACGCGACCACGTGCCGGATCAAGGCCACGGTCCCGGCGGTCTACGGCGCCGTCGAGAGTGGCTGGTGCATGCCGTGCGTCCCCTACGCCGGACCGAACGTGGGGATCGCCTTCCTCCCCGAGGTGGGCAGCGCAGTGTGGATCGAGTTCGAGGGTGGCGACGTGTCCTACCCGATCTGGAGTGGCTGCTTCTGGCGCACCGGCGAGGTCCCCAGCGACGTCGGCGCCGACGTCAAGGTCATCGTCACCACCGCCCCCCACGAGATCAAGCTCGACGACGACCAGCAGGCGATCACCATCACCGACCCGAACGGAAATACGGTCACCCTCGACAGCAGCGGTATCACGCTGTCCAACGGCGGCCAGCAGGTCGTCGTCAGCTCTTCGAGCGTCTCGGTCAACAGCGGCGCGCTGGAGGTGCAGTGATGGCGACGGTGCGCCAGGACTACGCCTTCCCCCTGCGCGTCGACGCCGGCTCCCAGCAGACGGCCCAAGCACAGTACGCCGCCCACGTCGAGCAGATGATCGAGCAGATCCTCCTCACCACACCAGGCGAGCGCGTCAACAATCCCCGGTTCGGCTGCGGCCTGCGCACCCTCGTCTTCGCGCCCATGTCGCAGGCGCTCCAGGTGTCGGCCACGATCCAGGTGACGCAAGCGCTGGGCCAGTGGCTCGCCGGTGTGATCACCGTCTCGAACGTCACCGTGCTCACGCCCGAGACCTCGGGCGCGCTGGAGCCGGGCCAGTTCCAGGTCGAGGTCTCCTACACGCTGATTGACACCCAGACGGCCCAGCTGACGACGGTGGCCCTGATATGAGCACCACGCCGCCCCAGGGATATGACCGCCTGCAGTATCTCCTCTCGGCCGAGAACACCAAGTGGAACGGGATCGACTACGTCGAGATCGTGGGTCGCGATCAGAGGCATCTGCGTGTGCACTTTCTCAACGGGGTGCCGGTGGTATCGGGCACAGATGCCGTGAGTGTCGCCATCACGGGCGGCGAGACCATCACCACGGTCACCGTCGTGCCGGGATCCCTCGCCTGGTCTGTCGACCCCGACGCGCGACCGCTGCTCAGCTTGAGCGTGACCGCGCCCGGTGACTTCTCCGCCTACACGCTCACCATCGCCGGCAGCCCGGCGCTCGACCCCTACTTCGACAGCGTCCCCTTCAGCTTCAAGGCGAACTGCACGAGCGACTACGACTGCGCCACGCCCGCCCCCATCTGTCCCTCTGACGACGTCGACCCACCCCCCGTCGCCATCAACTACCTGGCCAAGGACTTCTCGGGGTTCACCCAGGCGCTGTCTGACTTCTCGGCACTGCGTTACCCGAACTGGGTCGAGCGCTCTGAGGCCGACATCGGGGTGGTGCTGATGGAGGCGCTGAGCGCGCTGGCCGACGAGCTCAGCTACTACCAGGATCGGGTCGCGGCGGAGGCGTCGATAACCACGGCGACCCAGCGCGTCTCGCTCGTGCGCCACGCCCGCCTCGTCGACTACGAGCCGGCGGCGGCGAGCGCCGCGACCGCGGTGCTCCAGCTCGAGGTCGCCGGCGCTGGTGCGCTTCCCGCCGGCCTTCGCGCCAGCGCCCTGGGCGCCGACGGCACGCAGATCCCCTTCGAGGTCGGCGACGGGCTGATCTCAGGCACGGGGCCATATCCCGTGAACCCGGCGTGGAACTCCCGGAGCGCGGGCGGCTGGAACCTCACGCCGTACTGGTGGGACGACAGCCGCCAATGCCTGCCCGCCGGCTCGAGCACTGTGTGGCTGCTCGAGCACGGGCATGAGCTTGCATCGGGAGTGCAGCTCCTGATCGACACCATCGACCCGACCGGCGCGACCGCGCCTGTCCGCGAGCTCGTGAGCGTCGCGACGGCGACCGAGGGCGAGGACCCCGTGTTCTCCGTCGCGGTCACCGAGCTCACCCTGAGCGCTCCCACCACGCTCGCCCACGACCTGGCGCAGACCCACTTCGCGGGCAACATCGTCCCCGCCGTCCAGGGCCTGCGCGCCACCGAGACGTTCGTCATCCCCACCTACCAGCCGCCCGACACACCGTCTGAGGCTCCGGGACCGCCGCCCGCCGTCGTGCGCACAGGCGCCAACTGGACGCCGACGAGCTCCCTGCCCCAGTACCTCTACACGCTCGCCGCCCCCCAGCTCTCCTGCCTGCCGCTGCCGCCCTCCGACGAGGACACGAACGCGAGTGTCGACCTCGAGCCCCAGATCCTCCTGACCTCGGCCGGCGCCCAGGACTGGACATGGCAGAGCTGGCTGCTCGACTCCGCCCCGCAGGACCTCGTGTTCACCCTCACGCCCGAGCGCTACTCAGTCGTCGGCGGGAGCAGCGAGGCGACCTGGTTCGACTACGACGGTGAGGGCGTCACGATCCGCTTCGGCGACGGGACCTTCGGGTTGATACCCCCGGAGGGGACTGTGTTCACCGTCACCTACCTGGCCGGGGGCGGCAGCGTCGGCAACGTGCCCGCGGACACAATCATCAACCTCGACGTCGTCGCCCTCCAGACCGCCAGTCCCTCCGTGACGGCGTGCACGAACCCCTTCCCGGCCACCGGGGGCGCCGACGAGGAGACGGCCCAGCAGATCCTCGACCGGGCGCCCCAGGCGTTCAGCGCGCAGCCCCTTCGCGTCGTCCAGCCCGCCGACTACGTCGCGGCCGCGCAGGCGCAGTCCTGGGTCCAGCAGGCCGGGACCACCTTCCGGTGGACGGGGAGCTGGATGACGGTGTTCACGAGCGCGAACCCGGCGGCGGAGGAGCTGCCCACGGTGGCAGAGGTCGAGGAGCTCTCCGACCTGTTGAACCGCAGGCGGCTCGCAGGCTACGAGAGCTACGTGCTCGCCCCCCAATATGTGTCGGTCGACCTCGAGATCACGGTCGCGGCGGCGAGCTCCGACTTCGCCTCGGCCGTGGCCGGGGCGGTGCTCGCGCAGCTCTCACCAGGGACGCTCCCGGGCGGGGGGGTCGGCTTCTTCGACCACTCGCGCTGGAGGTTCGGCCAAGCGCTCGACCCGAGCGCGCTGCTGGCGGCGATCCAGGGCGCGGCGGGCGTCGCCGGCGTCCTCGCCGTTCAGTACCGCGAGCGCGGAGTCCAGCCGTCCTGGGCTCCGCTCACGGGCCCCGTCGCCGTGCCCGCCGACCGGCTCCTGCGCGTCGACAACGATCCCAGCCGCCCCGAGGCCGGGTCGCTGACCGTGATCGTCGAGGGCGGCAAATGAGCACCGGTGCGTGTCCTTGCGAGGGCGGCAAATGAGCACCGGTGCGTGTCCTTGCGAGGGCGGCAAATGAGCACCGGTGCGTGTCCTTGCGAGGGCGGCAAATGAGCACCGGTGCGTGTCCTTGCGAGGGAGCCCAGGATCCCCAGGTGGTCACCAACCCGCCGGGCCTTTCCACCATTGCCTACCGGGTCGATGACTTCACGGGCTTCCGCCGCGCCCTGCTCCAGACCCAGCTCGGCGAGAACGCCCTCGCCGGCTGGCACCCGGCCCCCGGCGACCTCGGGCTCCAGGCGCTCGAGTGGTGGGCCTACCTCGCCGACATCCTCACCTTCTACAACGAGCGCATCGCCAACGAGGACTACCTGCGCACGGCGCAGCTCCCGGCGAGCGTCAGCGGCCTGGTGGCGCTGCTCGGCTATCAGCCGCGTCCGGGCATCGCGGCTACGGGCCGGCTCGCCGCCCTGCGCAGCCCGAAGAACCCGCAGGAGCCGCTGGTCATCGCCGAGGGGACGCAGTTCGCCAACGTGGCGACGCCCGGCGTGCCCGTGCAGACCTACGAGGCGCTCAGCGGGCAGACGTTCACCAGCGCCGTCTCGAGCACGGTCGTGATTCCCGCCCCCGACGACGCCGTCCCCCACGTCGATCCCGACACGGGCGCCGAGTCGGTCCTCCTCGCCGGCAGCGTGCGCGGGATCGCCCAGGGGGACGTGCTGCTGCTGTTGCACCGTGAGTGGGCCGGCGCGGACGAGAACTGGGCGCAGGTCACGGTGGCCTCCGCGGCGCCCGAGGTCGACCCCTACGGGACCACGAACACGCGGGTCACCTTCTCCGCCATCGCGTGGGGGCTCCAGACCCCCCCGCCCGAGCCAACGAGGATCTTCGAGATCGAGCAGTTCATGGACTTCACCGACTTCTTCGACGGCTACGACCCGCACGAGACGATCATCGTCGTCGATCCCCTGCGGGCCGACCCGCCGCCCGCCCCGCCTGAGCCAAGTCCCCAGGTCGCGAACTACCGCCTGCTCAAGCCGCTCCAGGCCGCCGCGCTGTGGTCGGCGGGCGACCCGACGACGACGGGCTCCTACGGCGAGGACCTCGGCGTGCGCCTGTCGGCCGTGGTCCGCGCCTTCACGCCTGGAGATCCGGTGCTCTTCAGCGACGCGTCCACCGGCGGGGTCGTGCTCGGCCTCGTCTCGGGAACCTCGGAGGAGCTGCTCACGGTCGCTTATCCGGGCGCCCCGCCCCCCACGCCGCCGACGATCCCCGTCGCCCACACCGTCCTCACGCTGACGCTCCCGTCGATTACCGACGCCGACTCACTCGACGATCTCTCGGCCACCTCGACGGCCGTCCGCTACGCCTTCCGCGACGTCGGCACGATCATCCCCTCGCCCGCCACCGCGCTGGGTCCGTTGCCCGCCTCGGTGACCGCCGCCGTCTCCCTGCCACTCCTGGACGCGTCCCTCGCCTTCCTGACCGACGCCACCGGTGCGGGCTTCCCGGTGAGCGCGAGCACCGACGACGGCACGTCGGTGACGCTCCAGGCCACAACGGGGACGCCGAGCTCGCCCTCGCCGGAGCTGCCCCTTCAGCTACTCATCGACCTCGTGCCGATCTCGCAGGGCGCGACGGTGGCGAGCGAGACGCTCGGCACGGGCAACGGGGCCCTCGCCAACCAGACCTTCTCCCTCAGCAAGTCGCCCCTCACCTACCTCGCGCAGGCCGCCGGCTATGTCTCCACGCTTCAGGTCTCCGTCGCCGGGGTGTACTGGACGGAGGTCGAGAGCGTGTACGGACAGGCGGCGGACGCGCAGATCTTCACCGTCACCCAGCAGAGTGACCGCACGAGCGTGGTGCGCTTCGGCGACGGCGTCCAGGGGGCGCGCCTGCCCACCGGCAGCCCGGTGCTCGCCACGTACCGCTACGGCTCCGGTGCCGCCACCCCACCCCCCGGACGGCTGACGACGATCCTGCGGCCCCAGACCAACCTCGCGTCCGTCGCCAACCCGGTCGCGGTGGCGGGCGGCGCCGACCCGCAGGACGCGTCCTCGATCCGCTCGGCGGCGCCCGCCAGCGTGCTTGCGTTCGGCCGCGCGATCTCCGCCGAGGACTACGAGACGATCGCCGGGCAGACGCCGGGCGTGAACCGGGCGCGGGCGTACTGGACCTGGGACGCCGACTCACAGCGGGCCATGATCAAGGTCTATGTCGGCGACGACGCGGCCGCCGTCGGTCTCGCCACCAGCGCGCTGGCGGGTTCGGACGATCCCAACCGCCCGGTGTCGGTGGTCGGAGCGACGGCGATCGAGCTCGCGCTCTCCTGCGGTCTGGTGATCGCCGCCGACGCCGTCGCCGACGACGTGATCGCGGTCGCGCAGGCGTCGGTCACCTCGCTCTTCTCCGCCGCGAACATGGGCATCGGCCAGACCCTCTACTCGAGCCAGATCGAGGCGGCCCTGATGGTCCCCGGTGCCGTCGCCGTGCAGGGCCTGAAGCTCCTCGAGCCGGGACTGTTGCGCCTTCGGCGCTTCGGCTTCCTGTTCTCGCGCTTCGGGCCGATCGGGGGGTTCTTCGAGCAGCCCGAGCTCTTCAGCGGTCCCGTGGGCTCGGCCGACCCCGGCGAGGGTGGGTTCTACACGCTGACGGGCACGCCCGATATCTGGCCGGTGACCCTCGATGGCTGAATTCGACGACGGTTACGACGGCTACTACGCGAACCGGCTCTGGCAGCTGCTGCCCGGCGTCTACCGCGCGCAGGACAGCCTCACTCCCGGCGTCGACGGCCCGCTCCAGGAGCTGGTCAATCGCATCGCCACCCAGGTTGCCGTCACCCGGCGCAGCATCGACCGGCTGTGGGCCGACCAGTCGATCGAGACCTGCGACGACTGGGTCATCCCCTACATCGGCGATCTCCTCGGGACCAATCTGCTCGCCAACCTCGACGCCGCCGGCCAGCGCCTCGACGTCGCCAAGACGATCCACTACCGCCGCCGCAAGGGCACCGTGGCCATCCTCGAGGAGATCGCCCGCGACGTCACCGGGTGGGAGGCACACGTCGTCGAGGCGTTCCGGACCCTCAGCCGCACCCGGCACAGCCTCGACCCGCCCGTCGGAGTGGCCGCTCTCACCGCCGCGCTCGCGCCGCCGTCCCCCGGTTCGAACGACGGTCCGTGGGGGCTGCTCGAGCACGAGGGGCTCGTCGGCCCCCTCACCGCCACCCGCGTCGGCGGCTTCGCCGATCTGCGCTCAGTGCACGGATCAGCCCTGGCCGACTCGCCCTTCGACGAACTGGCGCACACCGCCGACATGCGCGCCGGCCAGGGCGCGATCGGTCACTACTCGATCGGCAAGCTGCTTGTGTTCGTCTGGCGCCTGCTCTCGATGCCCGTCACCCGGGCGACGCCGGTGCCCGTCTCGGGCTGCACCGACATGTACACCTTCGACCCCACCGGTCGCCAGATCCCCCTGTTCATGGCGCCCCTCGCCCCGGAGAGCGACGACTTCGCCGACACCTGGACGCCCGCCCTCGAATGGCAGGTGCCCGGCCCCCTGAGTGGCTCCCTCCAGTCCGCCATCGCCGCCGCGCAGGCCGGCCCGGCGCCGCCGCCTCCAGCTCCGACCGCGACCGTTGCACCTCCGACCACCACGACGGCGGCGACCACGACCACACCGGCCGCGACCAGCACGCCGGCCGCGACCAGCACACCGGCCGGGACCAGCACGCCGGCTCCATCCGCTGCGGCCGCGCTCGAGATGCCCTCACAGAGCGTCTCGATCGAGCCCCGAGCAGCGGTGCCAGTATCTGCCCCGATAGGCCCGATCCGGCCGGTCGTGGGGCCGTTGACGACTCCCGCGCCGGCGAGCACCCCGCCGCCCGTGAGCACCACGCCGCCGGTCAGCACCACGCCGCCGGCGCCGACCACGCCCCGGGCGACCACCACGCCCCCGGCGACCACCACGCCCCCGGCGACCACCACGCCCCCGGCGACCACCACGCCCCCGGCGACCACCACGCTCCCGGCGACAACGCGGCCCCCGGCGACCACCCCGCCCCCCACCACCGCCACGACACCCGCTCCCACCACGAGCACCGCGCCGCCGCCGATCACTCCGCTCCCGAGCACCACCCCCGCGCCCGTGACCACGGCCCCCGTTCCCGGGACCAGCCCCGCGCCCCCCACGACGACAACGACGACTACCACAACCACAAGCACCACGACCACCACCACGACCTCCACCACCCCGCCTCCAAGCACGACGACCACGCCCCCGGGCACCACGGCCGGACCCGTCGCCGGCCCGCCGCCCCCCTTCGTCCGCTACCCCGGCGCGGGCGATATCGCGCCCTTCGCCATGGCCGAGGCGGGCTCGCCGCTCGAGCCGGTGACGATCGACATCTTCCCGGAGGTCGGCCAGTTCCGCACGGCGTCGGCGCCCGCCGCGGGCCTCGTCGCCTCCTATCAGTACGGCTTCCCCGCGACGCTCGGCGCGGGCCCTTACGACCGCTCCCTGCTCGCCGACCCGCCGGCTCCGTTCGCTCCCGTCATCACGGTCTCCGGGGGCACCGGGCTTGACGCGGCGCTCGCTACCGCGGCCGGTGACGGCACGGTCGAGATAGGGGACTCCCGCACCTACGCCTCGGTGCTGATCGCGAACTCCACGCCCAGTCCCGTCAAGGCGCTGCTAGTCCAGGCCGGCGACCTCGAGCGGCCGGTGATACGCCTTCCCGAGCCCGCTGCCGGTTCGCCACCGGCGACTTGGACGTTCACCGGGGGCGGCGACGAGCTCCCGTCGCTCACGCTCGACGGGCTCCTGTTCACCGGAGGCGACATCGTGCTTCAGGGCGCGTTCGCGACCGTACGGCTGACCGCGTTCACCGCTGATCCCGGGACCGCCGCCGCCGGTGGGGAGGGCACCTTGGCGACCGCGGTCGACGGTCGGACGCTCGCGCCGACCACGATCTGGATCCAAGCCGACCCAAGCGCGGCCGCAGGCGATCCGGGCACGATCGAGGAGTTACTGATCGACAGCTGCGTGCTCGGGCCGATCCGCACCCGCGACGGCGGCTCGGTCCAGAGCGTCTCGATCAGCGACAGCATCGTCCAGGACCTCGCGCTCCAGCCGGCGGGCTCGCTGACGAGCGCCGACGTCTACGACCCGCCGCTGCTCGCCACCGTGCTCGCCGGCACCTGGACGCCGGCGCAGCAGATCTTCGGACTCCTGCCGGCAGCCGCCCAGACCGCAGCCAAGGGCTATACGACCGGCGCCCTGAGCGCAGCGTCGCTGTCGGCGATCATCAACGGCCTCAACGCCGTGATCGCTGGTCAGGCGCGGCTCGATGTCGCGGCCCCGGCCGTGGCCGGGGTCCCGCTCGGACCGGACCTCGAGGCCGCGCTCGCCGCCGGGACCGGCAGCGATACGGCCGCGCTCAACCGCGCCCTTCTGCAGGCCGCGTTCCCGGTCGCCCTCGCGCCAGCGGCGCTCGCGCTCGAGGCCGGTTCGGTCGCCCTCGAGCGCGTGACCGTGATCGGCTCCGCGTTCGTGCACAGCATGAGCGCCAGCGACTCGATCCTCACCGGCTTCAGCGTCGTCGACGACGCCCAGGACGGATGCGTCCGCTATAGCGCGGTGTCGTCGGGCAGCTACACGCCGCGCCAGTTCAAGTGCGCCCAGACGGCTCCGGACGGTTCTCTGTTCACGAGCACCGAGTTCGGTGCACCGGGCTACGCGCAGCTCCTCGAAACGGTCGACCGCGCGATCTCGTGGGCGCCGGCCGGGGTGACGATCTCCGCCGGTGCGGAGAACGGATCGGAGATCGGCGCCTACTGCAGCTGCCTTGCCCCGATCAAGGAGAACGGACTGCTGATCAAGTACGACGAGTACATGCCGCTGGGATTGGCACCGGTGATCGTTCATGTCACATGAAATGAGGGGAGGACAAGCGTGAGCGCCGACCGCGCGCGAATCAGCTTCGACCCGAGCCGGCAATGGCGCGGTGTCGTCAGCCAGCAGGGCCGGGTCACGATCGAGGCCGACACCAACGAGGCCCAAGCGATCGCCACCGCCGGGCGCCGGGCTGAGCTGCTCGACGTCGTCGGTCCATCAGGCACCCCGGACGACGGCTACAAGGTTCTCCCCGCCGCGAGCACGAGCACGCCCGGCGACCTGCTCATCGGAGCGGGGACGATGTACGTCGGCGGCGAGCGCATGGTGCTCGATCAGCAGCTCGACTACGCGAGCCAGCCGGATTGGGTCGACTCCGCCGGGGACCCGCTGTGGGTGGCACCGGCCGTGCCCAGCGACTCGAACGAGATCGTCTATCTGCTCCTGCGCGAGCAGGAGGTCGGTGCGGTCGAAGACCCCACCCTGCTCGACATCGCTCTCGGTGGCCCCGACACGGCGGCACGCACCCGGATCGTCCAGCGCGTCCTTCGAGCACCGACGACCGCGGCCGACGCGGCCGATGTGCCCGCCTCGCTGGCCTCGGACTGGGCGAAGGAGGGGCTCACCTTCGACGCGGCGACGTCGCAGCTGAGCTCGCGGGCCACCCTCCAGGTGTCCTTCCAGCAGACGACGGAGTTGGCGAGCCTGTGCCAGCCCTCCGGTCAGGGCGGCTACGTGGGCGCCGAGAACCAGCTCATCCGCGTGCAGGTGGCGGGCGTCACCAATGGCACCCCCACCCTTGTATGGGGCTTCGACAACGCGTCGTTCCTCTACCGGATCTCCGGCTCACCACCGGCCAACGCGACGACAGTGACCCTTGCGAGCGCTCCCGTTGACAGTTACCACCAGCCCGCGAGCGGGCAGGCGGTCGAGATCCTCCAAGCGGCAGCGACGCTGAGCCCCAGCGACACGGCCGACTACATTGCCGCCACGACGGGAACGGTGACGACCCTCACCAAGCCGTATGACCCGAGCACGGGCCAGGTCGAGCTGGCGGCGCCGCTCAGTGCGGATCAGGCGGCGAGCCCGCTCCTCTTCCTCCGGGTCTGGGAAGAGACGTTCACCTACACCTCAGGGCCAGTCGCCCTGGGCCAGACCGGGCTCCAGGTGACGCTGACGAATGCCGGGAGCACATGGCATGTCGGGGACTACTGGACGTTCGCGGTGCGCCCGGGGACCCCCACGAGTCTCTCGCCTGTGTATCCAGAGCGGATCCTGACCTCGCCGCAGCCCCCTGACGGGCCGTCGATGTGGGCGTGCGGGCTCGGGCTCGTCAGCTGGACGGGGAGCACGCCGACGATTACCGACCTGCGCCAGCAGTTCGACGACCTGGTGACGCTGACCGAGCAGGCCCACGGGTGCTGCACGGTCGAGATCACCCCCGACTCCGTCGACGGCGGGAGCACGCTCCAGGCGCTGGTCGACACCTACGCGAAGCTCGGTCCGACGACGATCTGCTTTCAGCCGGGCACCTACACGCTGCCCGATCCGCTGGTAATCCAAGCAGGGGTCTCCGCCTTGACCCTCGAGGCGTGCATGGGGGGAGTCGTGATCGAGGCGGCCGGCGACTCCGCGCCGTTTACCCTCGGTCTGATCGTGGCACAGTCCGCGGTCGCCGCCGCGGCCGCGGCGAACGGCACCGGCGCGACGACGACGACCACGGCCGCCGGCTCGACGACGCCCTCCGCCACCACGCCCGCCGCCACGGTGACCGAAGTCGAGGACGTCGCGCCTTTCACGGTCCGAGGGATGGAGTTCTCGATGCCGCCGATCTCCTTCCCCTTCTCGGCTTCGGCGATCAGCGGGCTGCCCGCCCAGCGCCAGGCTCTGCTCACAGGATTCGGGAACGGCCTCGAGGTCTCCTTCGGGATGAGCGTGCTCGACTGCTCGAACGTGACGATCGACCAGTGCCGGTTCTACTTCCCCGACGTGGGCTCCACCAACCTGTTCGCCGCGGCGATCTACGCCACAGGCACCACCGCGGGCGTCGAGGTGTCCGACTGCAGCTTCATCAACGCACCCGAACCCGAGAGCACGCCGTTCAGCGAGATGCGCCTGGGGACCCTGTCGGCGCCGCCATACCAGGTGTGCTTCGGCTACCTCCAAGTTCCCACCCAGCCCCCCGCGCCCACGCCGACGACCACGACCACGGTGACTTCGGGACCAACCATCGCCCCGGCGGAGAATGTCGCCCTGTGGCGCGAGGTGCCGTTCGCCGAGCAGACCACGGCGGCCTTCGAGGCGCCCTCGGTGACCGAGCGCGTAGAGGAGGAGAGCTCGAAGGAGAGCTCGGGAGAGAGCTCGGGAGAGAGCTCGGGAGAGAGCTCGGAGCCGCTCGCCGAGGAGGCGGTCCCTCCGCCGACCACGCCGGCCCCATCGGCGGCGGCCGAGGGCGGGGTAGCCCGCGCCTTCACGCGGATAGCCCGTGCGCTGAGGTCGACCCCCGCCGGTGAGCAGTCAGGGCCCCTGACGCGGGCGGAGGACGTCGCCACGGGGATTCCGATTCTCACCACCCAGTTTCCGATTCTCACCACCCAGCTTCCGATTCTCACCACCCAGCACCCGATAATCACGACGCAGCCCGGGACGACCGAGACGACGAGCACCTCCACCAGCACGAGCACCACCACGCCCACGCCGACGACCACGGCCGGGCCTCCGCCGCCGCTGACACTGACCAACGCGGCGCTCGAAGACGCGGTATTCACCCGCAACACCTTCGACGGGCTAACGGTTCCCGTGCTCGTGCTCGGCGCCATCGGCGTGGTCTCGGTCTCCGACAACACGGTCCGCGCCTGCTACGGAGGATTCTGGTTCGTCCCCGCCGACGGCGACACCGCGGTGGCGCTGCTCGATCTCTTCGACCCCTCCGACGCCGACGCCTCGAGCTACGCCGCCCAGTACAACATAACCGCGCTCACCGACCCGGTCCTCTGGCTCGCCACCGCGCTGGGCCGGCTGCTTCCGCTAACTCCGCCGTCGCCGCACGTCGCGATCGTCTTCAAGCCAATCGCCCTCCCCGCCAACCTGCTAACCAGCATCTCAACGCTCCTGCAAAGGCTCGCAGCCGCGCCCGCCACGACCACCACGACTCCTGCCGGTGCCACCACGGCGGCGCCGGCAGCCGAGCAACTCGATTCCCGTGCGGTGTTCACCGGGATCGACCCAACGGTCGAGGAGGACATCGGAGCGGGAATCAGGCCGATCGAGGGCATCAGGCCGATCGAGGGCATCAGGCCGATCGAGGGAATCGGTGTGGTCGACACCCCGGTGGGCGAGGAAGGAATCGGAACGGTCGACATCGACCGAGAGCCCAGACTGCCGCTCCCGACCTTCGGCGATCTGATCGGGATCCCCCACCTCGGGCCCTTTCTCCCCCTCTTGATCCCCTCCGTCGAGATGGGCCTCGGGACCACGCCGCGGCTCGACTTCCATGGCAACGAGATCGAGGCGATCGTCGAGTCGACCTACTCGGGCACGGGTCTGCTGGTCGCGGTCATGCTCACCGACGGCACGGTTGTCTCGGTCCTGTGCAACGGCAACCGGATCCGGGGCCGGGTATCGGGCGCACCCGCCGTGGCGATCAACCAGGTGACGCAGTGCACCATGACCGGCAACCTGATCAGCAACGAGATCATCGACCCCTCAGCAACTGCCTCCCCCGAACCGAGCGTCACCCCTGCCTCGACGACCCAATCGGGCACCTCCTCGACCCCGGCCACGACCTCTCCCAGCTTGGTACTCGAGCCCGTGCTGCTGACACCCCCAACGCCCGCGTCGGGCGCCGTGCCCGTTCCCACCGCCCTCGTCGCGGTCACCGGCAACGTGCTCATCGGCGATCCACCGACGCTGCCCGCGCGCCCTTCGGGGCTGCCGGCGGGATTCACCGTGTGGGACGCCATGAACACAATTGTGTCCTACGTCATGCCGCCGGCTCCGACCACGAGCACCACGACGACCACGACGGGCGCCCCGAGCTGACGTGACCGCGCCGAGCCTCTGCGTGGGGATGTCAACCTACGACGACTTCGACGGCGTGTGGTTCACCGTGCAGTCGATCTGCCTGTTCCACCCCGAGGTGATCCGCGACGTCTCGTTCGTCGTCGTAGACAACCATCCCGAGGGTCCGGCGGCGGAGCCCCTCAAGGCGCTCGGCGCCTACGTCGCCAACTACCGCTACGTGCCCTTTCGCGGCTTCCGCGGCACCGCGGTGCGCGACCTTGTCTTCCGCGAGACGGACGCCGAGGTCGTCTGCTGCGTCGATTCGCATGTGCTGCTGTACCCGGGCGCGCTGGCGGCGCTCCAGTTGTGGTTCGCCGAGCGCCCCGACAGCCGAGACCTGGTTCAGGGGCCGATCGTGTGGGACGACCTCCGGAGCGGAGCCACGCACATGGAGCCGACGTGGCGAGACGGCATGTTCGGGATCTGGGGCAAGCAGAGCCCCGGCGACGCCGACGGCGAGCCGTTCGAGATCCCGATGCACGGGCTCGGCCTGTTCGCCTGCCGGCGTGCCGCGTGGCCGGGGCTGAACCCCCGACTGCGCGGCTTCGGGGGCGAAGAGGGCTACCTCCACGAGAAGTTCCGCCAGCGCGGCGGGCGCGTGCTCTGTCACCCCGCCGTGCGGTGGGTACACCGCTTCGGCCGCCCCACCGGCACCAGCTACCCAAATGTCTGGGAAGACCGCGTCCGCAACTACGTGCTCGGCTGGTCAGAGCTCGGTTGGGATCTCGCCCCCGCCGAGATGCACTTCCGGGACCTGCTCGGCGCGCGGTCGGACGCGATCTGGCAGCACGCGCGCACGCAGGCCGAGCACCCCCTGAGCGCGTTCGACGGAGTCTTCTGTGTCGCCTCGGACGACGAGGCCTGTGGGGAGCACGAGCACCCCGACTCCGTGGCCTGGCGCGTCGAGCGGGTGACGCCGGCACCGTGGCCGGACCGCGAGCTTCGGCGCATGACCGCGTGGAGCAGCGCATTGGCTCAGGCCGCGCGGCGCGGTTACCGGAGCGCGCTTCTCCTCGACGGGCCGGCGAGGACGATCGACGCCGCACCCGTCAAGGAGCTCATGGCCGACAGGGATGGGTGGGACGTGTGCCTGCTCGCGACCGGGGACGAAGGCGGCGCCCTCACCGGCAGAGCGGTGGCCGTCAACGGGCGCGCGTTCGAACGGCTCCTGAGCGACCTCCGCGACGACGACGCGGGCCGCACCGTGTTCATGGCCACCTGGGGCGACCTCGACAGCTACCTCCTGCACCGGGTGAGCGACGGCGTTCTCAAAGTTACGGGTGTCGTTGCGGGTGTCCCCTTCGCCTACGCGGGCGGCGACCGGCTGACGCTCGCTCCGGGGCTCGACGCGGTCGAGCACGAACAAGGCATCACCATCCGCCGCGACTCATCGCCCCGGGTGTACGACCTCAACCACACCGCCGCGATCGTCCTACGGCTCTGCGACGGCACGCGAACGGTCCCCGAGGCCGCGATCGAGGTCGCGAGCATCCTCGGGCTGGCAGCGGCGCCCTTCACCGAGGTCTCCACCTGTGTGCAGCAGCTCCGCCAGGCCGGCGTCCTCGCCGAGGCCGGCGGCGTCCTCGCCGAGGCGGGCGGTCTAGAACGGGATATTGAGCACGAACCCACCCTGGACACCGGTGGTGACCGGACCTCCGGAGAGGGGGACGTTGACCTGGCCGAGCACCTGCGCCCCGAGCTGCACGTGACCGCTCAGGAACTTGAACGGTCCGCTGTGGGGAATGGGGGTGAACAGCACCTGGCCGCCCGCACTCTGCTGGAGGACTGGGGCGAGGGAGACCGAGCCGGTTGCGGTCTTGTTGAAGTTCGCGATCGCCATCGTCTGCACCAGACCGCTGATCTGGATCCACCCCTGTAGGAGGGGCTTGACGATCGCCTCCTGACCGCCGGCCTGGAGGTTCATCACGTTGCCGCTGTCGTCGATGCTGACCGAGCCCTGGAAGGAGCTCTCCAGGCCGGGAGAGTCACTCGCATGATGCTGGCGGGTAATGGTGAAGGAGAACTGATGTTGGTTGCGCAGCGGGTTGAGAGGATCCTGCGGACCAGTGACGGCCTGCAGCCCCCTCGGAATCAGGGTGTAGCCGAACACCATCTGTGTCTGGGGTCCACCGCGCGTCGAGACGTAGCGCTGGCGCAGGTGATCGAGAACCTCCTGGCGAGTGAGGAAGGACATATTGACTCCGCCGATCGCGGTGTCGCGGTAAAGGGCCAGCGCCCGGTCGGCAACCTGCTCGATCGTGGTCGGCTTATCGTCGAGGTACGCCGAGGAGCCGGTCGGGTCTCGCACATCCGGCAGCCTGAAGCCGTGGGCATCCAGCCACTCGTCGATGTGCTGGAGGTCGAGCATCTTGCCGACGGCGACGTTGCTCAGACCGATCCCTGGCCCGAGATGCAGTCCCGGCAGCTCGTTCCCGGGCCCGAGGATGGGCGCCCCCAGGGCACTCGCGGGCACGGTCCGCGACACCGCCTGAGCGATCACCGCCTGCACTTTCTCCACCGGTTGACCGACGGCGGCGGCAGCCAGGCCGGCCGCCTTCGAGATCGGCATGTCCTCGCCGTTGAGAAGGACATGACGCTCGCCCTCGCTCGGCTGCTGTTCGGGCGGCGCGAGCTGATGCTGATCGAGCCAGCGGTGCAGGACGGCGTCGGCGTCGGCGGGCGCGGGCGCGGGAGTGGGAGTGGGAGCGGGCGCGGGAGTGGGAGCGGGCGCGGGCGCGGGTGCGGGTGCGGGTGCGGGTGGGCCAACGGTCGTGGCGGGCTGGAGTCCGATCAGCGCCTCGGCCGGCGGCGAGACGACGTGACCGAGCTCGTGCGCGAGCAAGGAGTCTCCGCCCGCCGTCCGCGCATCCTCCCAGCCCTTGCGCAGCACGACGTGAGGACCGAAAGCGAAAGCGCTCGCACGCAGCTCCCGCGCCGCAGCCTCCGCGTCGGCGCCATCGTGAAGCCGCACCGCGTCGAGGCCGACATCGAAGCGGTGCTCGAACCTCCGTTTCATTTCCGGCGCAAGCGGCTTCCCCGGCCCTGCGAGGACCGCGGCTACCGACGAGGGCAAGGCCGCCCGGCGCGACTCGCGACTGAGCGCCTCCGCGGGCGCACGGGG